>Ga0105235_100063_pt1 | contig 48808 bp, 39 predicted proteins | sample Virmet3819_2500_FD_90059 | JGI IMG/M metagenome (GOLD analysis project Ga0105235, IMG submission 90059) | Marine viral communities from the Southern Atlantic ocean transect to study dissolved organic matter and carbon cycling - metaG 3819_2500 | ecosystem: Environmental > Aquatic > Marine >... | reverse complement strand
GCCGGGCGGGCCGCTGGTCTCGGTCTCGGCGGGCGATACGGTCCGCTGGATTGTCGGAGATACCTCGTCCGGGTCCGGGGGCGCAGCTCGCGCGCATGTTCTGGTCAAACCAATCTCGGCTGGTCTTTCGACCAATCTAATGATTGCGACGGACCGGCGGACCTATCATCTGGAACTCGAAAGCGTGGACGGCACCTATATGGCGGCCCTCTCCTGGCGCTATCCGGCGGACGAACTGGCAGAGCTGGTCTCCCGCAACAAACTGGCGTCCGTCCGCGAGGATGCGTCGATTGCGCCGGGCGTTGCGGTCGACCGGCTCGACTTCGATTATGTCATTGAGGGCGACAAGCCTGCCTGGCGGCCGGTACGGGTCTTCGATGATGGCCGGCAGGTCTTCATCCAGATGCCGGCGGGCCTTGCCACCATGGACGCCCCGCCGCTCTTCATCCTTGGCGCGTCCGGCGACGCTGAACTCGTCAATTACCGCCTGCGCGGCAATTACTACATCGTCGACCATCTCTTCCGGGCTGCCGAGCTCCGTATCGGGGAGAAAGACCAGACCGTCGTGCGAATCCGCAAGCGCGTGCAGCGCTCCGGCCTTGCCAGCCTGTTCGGAGCCGAAGGATGAGCGAGCCGGCCCCCTTCCCGAAACAGGCCGATGAGCTGAAGCTGCGTGCCAGGCCGCGGCCGGTCACGCGGATCAACCGGAAGGTCCTGATGGCGGGCGTCTGCCTCGGCGTGCTGGGCCTCTTTGCCGCCGCGTCCATCGCGCTCGATCCGCCAAAGGCCGTCGATCCGGCAGACCGGCAGGAGCTTTACAATACGTCGACCAAGCGCGCGCCGGATGGGCTCGCGGATCTGCCGAACTCCTACCTCAATTGGCGACCGGCTGGTGACACGCCAAGACTCGGCGCGCCCATGGCGGGCGACCTTGGCGGTACTGTCGTTGCGGAAGAGGAAGAATGGGGCTTAGAGCCCGACTGGAATGTCGCACCGTCGGATGATTTCCGGCCATCGGCCGAGGATGAAGCGATCCGCGCGCAGAGACTGGCGGATGCGAAACTCGCCGATGCCGCCGGAAAGGCGGGGGTGTTCTTCGATGTCGGTAACCGGCAGTCACTAGCCGGGTCGGTGTCTGCACCGGGCGGGCTACCGAATACACTTGGATCGGAACTGCTGGCGCTGGCCGCCCAGGGTGCAGGGGCGCCGGGCTTTGCGGGTGCCCCCGATCAGAATCTCCAGGCAGAGAAGATCGCGTTCGCAGCGGAAAAGCGGGATGGCGACATCTACAACCCGCATGATGTCGAAACCCCCGTCTCGCCCTATCAGGTGATGGCGGGCACGCTGGTCCCGGCTTCGCTTGTCACCGGGCTGAACTCCGACCTCCCAGGCAATGTCATCGCGCAGGTGACCCAACCGGTCTACGACACAGTCAGTGGCTCGCATCTGCTGATCCCGCAGGGCGCGCGCCTGGTTGGGCGCTACCAGTCGGAAGTCTCTTTCGGCCAGGAGCGCGCGCTCCTGATCTGGGACCGGATCATCCTGCCGGATGGCAGCTCGCTTCAGATTTCCGAGCCGGCAGCCGACGCGCAGGGCTATGCGGGCGTCTCCGACAGGACCGACCATCACTGGGACCGCGTCTTTGCGGCCGCGGGGCTCGCGACGCTACTCGGCATCGGCGCCGAACTTGGTTCGGATGACGATGATGTCGAGCGAGCGATCCGGCGAGGGTTCGGGGAAAGTGTGTCGGACGCCGGCCAGCGTGTCGTCGACCGCAATCTCGGCATTCAACCGACGATCCGTATACGTCCCGGCTGGCCGGTGCGGGTGATCGTGACACGGGATCTCGTGCTGCGGCCTTACTCTGAAGGAGGCCGGTGATGAGCCTGCGCATCGGACAACTCCCGGACCGGACGCCGGTGAAGCTCACTGTCTCGGTCGATCCCGATCTTGCTTATGCGCTTGCCGACTATGCGGCGATCTATGCCGAAACCTATGGCGCGGAAGAGAAACCTGAAACCCTGGTGCCTGCCATGCTGAACATGTTCCTCAGCTCGGATGCCGGGTTCAAGCGGGCCCGCAAGGCCCTTCATGCCAGAGCCAGCAAAGGAGAATAGCAATGGCGACAATCGGCACCTTCAGCCAGAAGGATGGCAAATGGACCGGGACAATCCGGACCATGACAATCAATGTTAAAGCCCAGATGGTCCCTGTGGCCGAGAAGGCCGAAGGCGGACCCGATTATCGGATATTCGCGGGCGGCGCAGAGCTCGGCGCAGCCTGGCGCGAGGAGAGCAAGGATGGCGAGACGCCTTATCTCGCGGTCAAGCTCGATGATCCTGGATTCGAGAAACCGCTGCGGGCCGCCTTCTTCGAAAAGGAAGAGGATGGCAGCGGCGTGCTGGTCTGGAACCGGCAGAAGCTGAACTAGATCAGCTTCTGCCTATAGGACCGTGAACCGCAAATACCCCAAACTCGTGCCTCGCGGTCGCCTTCCAAAGGCGATCGCGACACAAACTGAGCCTCCCGAGGACGAATTTTCTGGGGAAATAGCCCCATCCTGGGCAATTGAGCTCGCCGAAGCGCTTGCGCGATATCATGCGAGGTTGGCATATCGGAAAGGGTCATGACCCTAAAAGCCGCCATATACGCCCGCTATTCGTCGGATCTTCAGTCTATTCGTTCAATCGAAGACCAGATCGCCCTTTGCCGACAACATCTTGAACAGAAATCCTGGACCGAAACAGTCGTCTATTCAGACCGCGCGATCTCGGGCGGCGCGATGGTTACGCGCCCCGGCATTCAGGAACTGATAAGAGGCGCCGCGAACGGTCAGTTCAATGTGGTTGTCGCCGAAGCCCTCGACCGCATCTCCCGCGACCAGGCTGACACAGCAACGATCTACAAGATCCTCGCCTTTCACGGCGTGTCGATCGTCACGCTTTCCGAAGGCGAAGTCGACTCCATGCACGTCGGCTTCAAGGGCGTGATGAATGAGATGTTCCTGCGCGATCTCGCGAAGAAGACGCGCCGAGGTCAGACGGGAGTTGTGAATTCAGGCAGATCGGCCGGAGGGCGTTGCTACGGCTACGATATCGTACCGGGTGAACAGAATGGCATCCTGACCATCAACGAAGACGAAGCTGAGACCGTCAGACGGATTATGCGGCTGTTCGTCGAGGGAACGTCTCCGAGAAGCATCGCGGCTATGTTGAACCAGGAAGGTGTCGTAGCGCCGCGCGGTCCAGATTGGCGCGCCTCGACGATCAATGGACAGGTACATGCTGGCAACGGCATCCTGAACAACGAACTCTATATCGGCCGACGCATATGGAACCGCAGGCACAAGGTGACGGATCCTTTCTCCGGCAAGAAGCGCATGCGGGCTAATCCCGAAAGCGAATGGGTCATCAATGAGGTTCCGGACCTTCGGATTGTTGATGATGAACTCTGGCAGGCTGTGAAGCTTCGCCAGCAAAGGCACTCCCGGAAACGTGGTGGAGCAAAACGACCGACACGGCTCCTGTCGGGGCTCCTCGAATGCAGTGTCTGCGGCGGTCCGATGTCGATCGTTTCCCAGAACCGGTACGGGTGCTCGACAAGACGCGAGAAAGGCACCTGCTCGAACAATCGAACCATAGCGGCCAAAGAGCTTGAAGAGCGCGTCCTCGCAGGACTGAACAACGCCCTGCTTCATCCGAATGCACAGAAAGCAGCTGCTCGGGAATTTCATGCAGAACTCGTTCGCCAACAGAAGGCGACTGGCAGCGAACGGTTTCAGCTTGAAAAGGCTATCGCTGAAGCCGGCAGGCGCATTGACCGGATTGTCGATGCAATTGCCGAAGGGGTTGCGACCACTGCCCTCAAGCAGAAGCTGGTCGCCCTGGAAGCGGAAAAAGTTGAGAACGAGGCCAAACTTGCGGCAATGGGCAGCGAGCCTGTTGTGAGCGTTCATCCGAACGCGGGCGAGCTGTATGCCGAGCTTATCGGCTCACTTGTGGAAGTGGTTTCGGACCCGTCTCCCGATGCTGACGAGGTCCGATCCATCTTGAGGAAGACCATCCAGCGGATTTGCCTTGAGCCGCGCAAAAATGAGAGCGGCTATAACCTTGTTATAAAAGGCGATTTGGCCGCCCTGATTTCTCAGGACGGCCAAACTACTCTTATGATGGGTGCGGGAGTAGGATTTGAACCTACGACCTTCAGGTTATGAGGCGAAACAGAGCCCCTTGAATGATTTGGACTTTTCTGAGTAATTCCTTGTAAATATGGAGTTATTCAGGACACCCGAAGACATGCCCGGACGCAAAAAGACACCCGATACACAGCACAACACGGACTCTACGCGGACCAAGTTTCGGGTCGCCGACCGTCAGGTTAAAAACCTGAAGGCCGAAGCAAAAAGCCGGATCCACTATGACGAAAAACTGAGAGGCTTTGGTGTTCGCGTCTATCCAAGCGGCCGGAAGTCCTTCGTTCTGAACTATTACTATAAGGGTCGCGAGCGCCGAATGGTGATCGGCGGCTATCCTGAATGGACCGTCCTGGCAGCACGAAAACAGGCCGAGTGGTTTCTAGTCGAAATCGGAAAGGGCCGAGATCCCCTCGAACAGCGAAACAATGACCGCGCTGCACCCACAGTTCAGGACATGTTCGAGCGTTACGAGAAAGACTACATGCCGAAACTAGCCCCTCGCAGCGCACAGGATCAGCGCTCTATGTTCGTAAAATCGATCCTGCCCCGACTCGGCTCCAAGAAAGTCGAAGACGTCACATTCAACGACTGTGAGGCGCTACACCGTCACCTCACCAAGGACCGCCCCCTTCGCGCTAATCGGGTAATCGAGGTTCTACGCCGCGCCTTCAATCTGGCGCTTAAGTGGGGATGGCTTGAACGCAATCCCGTATCAGGCATCGAGAAGAACCCTGAGCACAAAAGAGAACGGTATCTTTCGAAAGAAGAGATTAGTCGTCTTTTGATTGAGCTAGAACGACACCCACAGAAAACATCGTGCGATGCATTGCGTTTCATACTTCTAACTGGATGTAGAAGAGGCGAAGCACTTAATGCAACATGGTCTCAGTTCGATCGAGATCTTAGGATTTGGACGAAGCCTGCCGCCACTACCAAGCAAAGACGTCTTCACAGAGTACCTGTTTCGACAGACGTTACGGGATTGCTCAAGCGTAGGATGAAATACACTTCGTCTGACTTCATTTTTGAATCGTCAAAAGGTCGGCCTCTGACTGACATAAAGAAAACGTGGGCTGCAGTTACTAAAGCAGCAGATATTCAGAACGCCCGTATACACGATTTACGACATACGTTCGCCAGCCTCGCAGTAGCGAACGGGCAGTCCTTATACATTGTGGGAGCTATGCTTGGTCATACACAGGCGCAAACAACGGCGAGGTATGCACATCTGAGTGACGACCCATTATTTGCTGCAACTGAGGCCGTCTCTGCACAAATCACTCAGTCGGACTAGCTCTTGGACGATCACTTTCTACGTCCAACCACAGCGTAATAGGTGGGCCCGCCTAGAAATGCGAACAGTCTAATTTGGACCACTAGTAAGTGATCTGGCCATGCAGAGTTGGACACTAATGAGAGTTCGTGAAGGTTGTCATTTGGTGGTTCGTCACCCCTTCCACCACCGAGAAGCCATTCACGTTTTTCAAATTTTGGATTTCGAATTGCCTCAACCAGGTAAGGATAAAATGTGAGACTGTCGATTTCAGCGCAGCAATACGAGTGCGCGATTTTAGCCAACATTCTACAAAAGGATAATGTGTTCACGGTGCCAACCGGCATTACACGATAAGCGTTCAATATTCTGCAGAATTTCTCTAAATGCGCATCGAGACTGGGAGTGGCCTGCGTGCCTCGGATCCAGAAATCCTTGGCTGCGGTTTGGTCTCCTGTGAGTAATGTGTCGCCATCAATGAGCTTCGGTAGTTCGTATAAGGGCAAGACAACAAGAAACGGATAGATACGCCGATCAACCATTACAACATCCCATTCTTGGTCTGGTGCATATTGAACTTTTAGGGGAAGGTGATCGGGTCGATCCTTCGGACGCCGGGTCGGAAAATCGTACAGCATACGAAGTGGGCCAACAATTTCACGCAGTACGTCACCTTCAAATTTCCCAGTTATAGCTGCACATTTCTTGCAACTGGATAACGGCAAAGTCCAACGCCCCCCCAACCCCTTCGCGATGATATGTTCGTTGGTCAGATCCTCAGTGCAATCGCAATAAATGCATTGGCGCACAGGTGAGTAATTTTTCACCGAATGATCCGGCCTGGAAAACCCCATAAGAATATCTCTCGCAAGTTTGCTCAATACTGGCAGCCAACATCAGACTAAGCCACCCTGACCCTTCAGGGGTAGTCGCAGACTGCGCGTGAAGGGTCAGGGAAGGCGAACTGACATTCTAAGGCGTAATCTGGTAGCAAACGGAGTGGTCTGAGAATTCTGGAACATTCAAGTTGACAATCACCGTCAGAGATAGAAAGTAAGTTCCTCCAAAGTCGAAAGAAAGACAAACAAAACGCAATAAGTCCGATAAAAGAAGAGCGCAGAATAAATTTTAGAGAAGTGGGTCGAGCTGAAGCGCTTGTTCGACCTCCGGCGAACGACAGACAAACAGACACGTGATGCAAGGCTTTGGAACAGCATCAACCGCAGAGATCGCTTCTTAGCGAGCTCCGCCTGAACGTGGAGGTTTGGTCTTGTCCAATCCACAAAACAGCTATTTGACCTGGCAAGAAGCTGCTGAGTTTCTTCGGGTCCACAAACGCACACTCGCGCGCTGGTATGCTGAGGGTGTTGGCCCACCGCGTATCAAAGTCGGTCGGCAGATACTCTACAGCCGCACCAGCTTGCTCGATTGGATCAGCGAAAACGAGAAAAAGCCATGTCGATCATAGTCATCGGCAAGGCAACGTGCGGGGGGTTCCTTGTAACACCCCCCCCTACAAATACATTCTCGTAGGTGCCTCGTGGAATTATTACACAAAGGGTTCGACGCGATAGACATCGCGTACCCTGCCCATTTGCCTGAAATCCTGATCGCAAAGCTCAGCAATGCAAAGGATCTTGCTTTGGCGTCAAACGCGCCAACTCAGGTTTTATTGAACGGGTTACCGTTCAACGTTGCCCTTACCGGCGCTCGCGGAGGTTATGCCTTTAGGTGCGATACTGGACCTTTGGGAGAAGTTTGGTTTTTCAAGCTGCCCAACAAGAGAGACCCGTGGGGCATTCGCGTATCGGTGGCCGCCGTCCAGGTGGCGCTTCGTGGACTCCACGGAATTAGGGACCACCTCGAAAATAAGCTAGCGGCTCTCGGCGTCCCTCTATTGCCGGGAACTGAAAGCATAGCGCGAATAGATTTCGCTCTCGATTTTCTTGCACCCAACTTTGTTCTGAGCACCGATCAATTTGTAATGAGTCAGCGTTTCGCACGCATGAGGCATGGCGACTTACTTACCTATAAAGAAGGTGGCCAAACAGGTCGCACAACGTCCGTCACTATTGGCAAGAACCCAGGCCGCCAAGTCATCGTGTATGATAAGCGCGCAGAGATCCTGGCAAAGAAAAAACTCTACTGGCCTGAGATATGGAACACAAAACGCCGGCGCGCTGGTCTGCCCGAACTGGACATGTCTGACGCAGACACGAGCAGAGTGTGGCGCGTCGAACTTCGCGCGTACAAGCGGCACCTAAAAGACGACTGGGGTGTCTCCTCCTGGGGGCAACTTCAGCAAAAGCTGCCGACCATATTTGGCACCCTTCTAGAGGATGTTCGATATTGTCAGCCGAATGGTGACAGCAATCGGTCTCGTTGGCCCATGCATCGCTTGTGGAATCGGGTCGCGCAAGAGTTGCGCGATGACTTGTCAAACCTTCAGAGCTTTGCCTCCGAGGAACGAATCCTAGAGCTTCAACGGGCGGAACTCATGCAGATGATCCGCTCGCAAATTGCCGGATGCTTACTCACCCTGCTCGCTTTAAACCGCGTTGATCCTAAAAATTTATCCGAATTTCTCGCCCAGGAATCGCGAGCCCTGAGCGATAGATTTCGGGAACATCCCGAAAAGACGCAAGCCAAGCTCGCAAAAGCAATGGCCCGCTATCCGTAGCGGGCTGAACATCAACCCGAGCTAAGTCTGGCTCATTCACAATGGAAATAAACAATGCAGAAAGACAATCAATTCGCCCTAGCAATAGAAGTTCTGGGATATAGCGACGCCGAAATCGCGGAGTTGCTGAGCTACAGAGCAGAGATGCTAATCACGGCGAACCAAGTCCGCAAAACACGCATGGGACTAAAGCCACCTCGGAAACACTGGATGCAATGGCTGCGGGATCATCACAAATTCCTGCAGAAGGATGCCGAGATGTTAAAGACTGACTTGAGGCCAATTACTGGCTCTGAAATCCCCGTATCGACGCTGATGACGAGCAACTTGGAAAACGTCACGCACCGAAAACGGGTTGGCCTACTTGCTCTCAGCCTTCCCGGCGATGACCAGTTAGAGATCCTGGACGAAAAGGGGTGGAACTTTTTCTGAGACCACTCTAGCTAGATGACGATTGCAACGAAGAGTGCGCTTTCCTCCACTAGAGATGGGCGCCTATTAGCCGGAATGTTTGGTTACTTTTTAAAAGTAACGCATGCCTCTTCCTTGAACCGCCAATATCCGAAAGGTCCGGCATACCACGCGGCCGCCGCGCGCGCGCGGATGCTGGACCCTTCCCCCCTTTTTACTCTCGAAGGCTCGCGGCCCAGGTCGGACAAGCAAGCCGGTCAGCCAACTAGGCGCGAACTTCACAGGTTGGAACACCGTCTGAAAGGTAACGTCATCCGATTAGGATAGGATCAGGGGTAAGGTTCGGCCCTTTCCCCCTCTTACATGGTGCACCTTATGGGGCCCCATGGGTTCTAGGGTCGGATCGGGCGAGACCAAGGCGTCATGGTTTCCATTCTCTGCTTTCATCGTCTCCGGCTCCTGTCGAACTCTGCCTGACTGGTCGAGCCGCAATTGCATGAGCAAACCTGCCTTAGCGCTTGTTCAAAAACTGCTGACTTCCCGATTACCTGAAGAACGACTAACTAGCCGCCACATTGCCTCGATCGGTTCTAATGCTTCCCTGGCTCCTGTCTGGCATCCGCGCGCGCGCGGCGGCGGCCCAAACCTGTGGAATTCTTTTAAGAAATTGCGGACTTGATGCGGACTTCGAAAATCCGGCACATCTGCACAAAAGAAAAACCCCTGATTTCCGCAAAGAAATCAGGGGCTTAGTGGGTGCGGGAGTAGGATTTGAACCTACGACCTTCAGGTTATGAGCCTGACGAGCTACCGGACTGCTCCATCCCGCGTCAGCTTGTAGTTACATTTAGGAGGGTAACCCCTTAAATGCAAATCCGGCCGCGAGGGCCGGACAAATCCGCCTGGAAAATCCCGGCGGCAGGCCGCAAAAGCGACCAAAATCGTCGTAATGGAAAGATGTGTCTGCAAGTTTGTCTGACTGGGCTCTGCGGACCCGGCAGCGACCTACTCTCCCACGCCTTAAGACGTAGTACCATTGGCGCAAGGGGGCTTAACGACCGAGTTCGAGATGGGATCGGGTGGGGACCCCCTGCCATAACCACCGGGTCGGCGGAAACCAGTCAGGGATATTATACCAACATGTTCTTTATCGAGACTGTGTAGAAGCAAATACGCTTTCAACTACACATGAATTTCAACAATCAAGCCTATCGAGCAATTAGTACCGGTTAGCTCCACGCATCGCTGCGCTTCCACACCCGGCCTATCGACGTGCTGGTCTTGCACGGCTCTCAGGGATACCTGGTTTTGAGGTTAGTTTCCCGCTTAGATGCTTTCAGCGGTTATCTAGTCCACACATAGCTACCCTGCAATGCGGCTGGCGCCACAACAGGTCCACCAGAGGTGTGTTCATCCCGGTCCTCTCGTACTAGGGACAAATCCTCTCAAGTATCCAACACCCACGGCAGATAGGGACCAAACTGTCTCGCGACGTTCTGAACCCAGCTCACGTACCACTTTAATCGGCGAACAGCCGAACCCTTGGGACCTGCTCCAGCCCCAGGATGTGATGAGCCGACATCGAGGTGCCAAACGATGCCGTCGATATGGACTCTTGGGCATCATCAGCCTGTTATCCCCGGAGTACCTTTTATCCGTTGAGCGATGGCCCTTCCACTCGGGACCACCGGATCACTATGACCGACTTTCGTCTCTGTTCGATCTGTCGATCTCACAGTCAGGCAGGCTTATGCCATTGCACTCAACGACCGATGTCCGACCGGTCTGAGCCTACCATCGCGCGCCTCCGTTACTCTTTAGGAGGCGACCGCCCCAGTCAAACTACCCGCCACACAGGGTCCCGGCCCCATCCAGGGGCGCGGTTAGACATCAAAGAAATTAAGGGTGGTATTTCAAGGTTGGCTCCACAGCATCTGGCGACACTGCTTCAAAGCCTCCCACCTATCCTACACATAAGTTCTTTAATGCCACTGTGAAGCTGTAGTAAAGGTTCACGGGGTCTTTCCGTCTGACCGCGGGTACCCCGCATCTTCACGGGGAATTCAATTTCGCTGAGTCGATGTTGGAGACAGTGGGGAAGTCGTTACGCCATTCGTGCAGGTCGGAACTTACCCGACAAGGAATTTCGCTACCTTAGGACCGTTATAGTTACGGCCGCCGTTCACCGGGGCTTCAATTCAAAGCTTGCACTTCTCCTTTTAACCTTCCGGCACCGGGCAGGCGTCAGACCCTATACGTCGCCTTACGGCTTCGCAGAGCCCTGTGTTTTTGATAAACAGTCGCAACCCCCAGTTTTGTGCCCCTCAGACCTGGTTGCCCAGATTGAGGCCTCCTTCTCCCGAAGTTACGGAGGTAATTTGCCGAGTTCCTTCAACATAGTTCTCTCAAGCGCCTTGGTATGCTCTACCTGACCACCTGTGTCGGTTTCGGGTACGGTCTAATAGGGAGGCTATTTCCAGGAACTTCCAGGCTGCATTCCCAATCCAATAAGGGAATACAACTTTCGAAATCCGTCACTCATCCCTTGGCCCACGAATATTAACGTGGTTCCCATCGACTACGCCTTTCGGCCTTGCCTTAGGGGCCGGCTAACCCTGCGCAGATTAGCTTTACGCAGGAACCCTTGGTCTTTCGGCGACAGGGTCTCTCACCCTGTTTGTCGCTACTCATGTCAGCATTCTCACTTCCGATACCTCCAGCAAACCTCACGGTTCACCTTCACAGGCTTACGGAACGCTCCGCTACCACTCTTTCGAGTCCGCAATTTCGGCGAATAACTTTAGTCCCGATACATTTTCCGCGCAGAGGCGCTTGATCAGTGAGCTGTTACGCTTTCTTTAAAGGATGGCTGCTTCTAAGCCAACCTCCTGATTGTCTCAGCACCTCCACATCGTTTCGCACTTAGCTATTACTTAGGGGCCTTAATTGGCGGTCTGGGTTGTTTCCCTTTTCACGACGGACGTTAGCACCCGCCGTGTGTCTGCCACGCATAACTTCTGGGTATTCGGAGTTTGAGAAGGTTTGGTAATCCGGTGAGGACCCCTAGCCCATTCAGTGCTCTACCCCCCAGAGTCTAATCGTGACGCTCTACCTAAATAGATTTCGCGGAGAACCAGCTATCAGCAAGTTTGATTGGCCTTTCACCCCTAGACACAGGTCATCCGAGAGCTTTTCAACGCTCAACGGTTCGGCCCTCCAGTGCATGTTACTGCACCTTCAGCCTGCCCATATCTAGATCACTTGCCTTCGGGTCTAATGCTACGTACTCATTCGCCCTATTAAGACTCGCTTTCGCTGTGCCTACACCTATCGGCTTAAGCTTGCACGCAACACTAAGTCGCTGACCCATTATACAAAAGGTACGATGTCACTCCGAAGAGCTCCATCAGCTTGTAGGCATCCGGTTTCAGGATCTGTTTCACTCCCCTCATCGGGGTTCTTTTCATCATTCCCTCACGGTACTTGTTCACTATCGGTCGGTAAGGAGTACTTAGGCTTGGAGGGTGGTCCCCCCATGTTCAGACAGGATTTCACGTGTCCCGCCCTACTCTAAAAGGTCTTCATTTTACGGATACGGGGCTATCACCCACTACGGCGTACCTTCCCAGATACTTCTCCTTATTTCAGACCAGGCCTGGTCCGCGTTCGCTCGCCACTACTAACGGAGTCTCAATTGATGTCCTTTCCTCCGGGTACTTAGATGTTTCAATTCCCCGGGTTCGCTTTTTAACCCTATGTATTCAGATTAAAATATCTCACTATTGAAATGTTAGACAGGTCGAGCGCCGAAGCGCTCGAATTATCCAACATCTCGGAGATGGGTTTCCCCATTCAGAAATCACCGGATCAAAGGGTGCTCTCGCCTCCCCGGTGCTTATCGCAGAGTGCCACGTCTTTCATCGCCTCTTACCGCCAAGACATCCCCCGGATGCCCTTTTGACGCTTGATCGTTATTTGAAATCCATGTGCAGTGGAAAACGCATTTGCGCTCCACACACTGGATCTCGATCAGACATGTTGGTTTCTTGCAGACTGACCCTTTACCAATACCGTACATTGCTGCGCGGCCGGTTATTCGGCTGAGGCTGGTGACGCAGACCCACGAGGGGTGGCGGCCAGCCGGATCAATCTTTCCCTTACGATAACAAACATCCCGGAACCCTGAGGTCCCAGAAACGGACTAAACTTCTTTCGTTCGTACACCCACCAAGCAAATGGTGGAGCCAGACGGAATCGAACCGACGACCTCCTGAATGCAAATCAGGCGCTCTCCCAACTGAGCTATGGCCCCGTAGTCTGGCATCCCGCCAGGTCGCGTGCCCTGCCCTGCGTTGCCGCAGGCTTCGATGGTGGGCCGAGGAAGAGTTGAACTTCCGACCTCACGCTTATCAGGCGTGCGCTCTAACCACCTGAGCTACCGGCCCGTGACCAAGTCAGGGCCAGGCCCATCGCGGTCAAAGTCGAAGACAGGCGATAAAGCGCCCGCGGGGCTCGCTTAGTATCCAGACTCACTGAAAGCAAGCCTGAACAACGAACGAAGGAAGAGAAACGGAGACGGCGCGATAGCCGCATAGTTTTTTGTCCATCAAAGTGGACTGTCTATAGAGCTCTAGAGCCTCGCGTGAGCAAAGCAATCCAGAAGCATCCTTAGAAAGGAGGTGATCCAGCCGCAGGTTCCCCTACGGCTACCTTGTTACGACTTCATCCCAGTCACTGATCCTACCGTGGCCGCCTGCCTCCGAAGTTAGCACAGCGTCTTCGGGTAGAACCAATTCCCATGATGTGACGGGCGGTGTGTACAAGGCCCGGGAACGTATTCACCGTGGCATGCTGATCCACGATTACTAGCGATTCCACCTTCATGCCGTCGAGTTGCAGACGACAATCCGAACTGAGACAGTTTTTGGGGATTAACCCATTGTCACTGCCATTGTAGCACGTGTGTAGCCCTACCCGTAAGGGCCATGAGGACTTGACGTCATCCCCACCTTCCTCCGGCTTACCACCGGCAGTTTCCTTAGAGTGCCCACCCAAACGTGATGGCAACTAAGGATGAGGGTTGCGCTCGTTGCGGGACTTAACCCAACATCTCACGACACGAGCTGACGACAGCCATGCAGCACCTGTATCCGATCCAGCCTAACTGAAGGAATCCATCTCTGGAAACCGCGATCGGTATGTCAAGGGTAGGTAAGGTTCTGCGCGTTGCTTCGAATTAAACCACATGCTCCACCGCTTGTGCGGGCCCCCGTCAATTTCTTTGAGTTTTAATCTTGCGACCGTACTCCCCAGGCGGAGAGCTTAATGCGTTAGCTGCGTCACCGACAGGCATGCCTGCCAACAACTAGCTCTCATCGTTTACGGTGTGGACTACCAGGGTATCTAATCCTGTTTGCTCCCCACACTTTCGCACCTCAGCGTCAGTACCAGTCCAGTTAGCCGCCTTCGCCACTGGTGTTCCACCGAATATCTACGAATTTCACCTCTACACTCGGTATTCCGCTAACCTCTCCTGGTCTCTAGACTTCCAGTTTCAAATGCAGTTCCGAGGTTGAGCCCCGGGATTTCACATCTGACTTAAAAGTCCGCCTACGTGCGCTTTACGCCCAGTAATTCCGAACAACGCTAGCCCCCTTCGTATTACCGCGGCTGCTGGCACGAAGTTAGCCGGGGCTTCTTTACTAGGTACTGTCATTATCATCCCTAGCGAAAGAATTTTACAACCCTAAGGCCTTCATCATTCACGCGGCATGGCTGCATCAGGCTTTCGCCCATTGTGCAAGATTCCCCACTGCTGCCTCCCGTAGGAGTCTGGGCCGTGTCTCAGTCCCAGTGTGGCTGATCATCCTCTCAGACCAGCTATAGATCGTCGCCTTGGTAGGCCATTACCCTACCAACTAGCTAATCTAACGCGGGCCGATCTTTCACCGATAAATCTTTCCCCCGAAGGGCGTATACGGTATTACCACTCGTTTCCAAGAGCTATTCCGTAGTGAAAGGTACGTTCCCACGCGTTACTCACCCGTCTGCCACTATATCGTTCGACTTGCATGTGTTAAGCCTGCCGCCAGCGTTCGTTCTGAGCCAGAATCAAACTCTCAAGTTGAGTTGATCTGACGATACCATCCATTGGAATATGGACGGCTACTTTAGCTGTTAAGCATCAAGTATTGCGTTCTTTGACGAGAAACCCTTAGTCACAAAGGCCGGGCCGAAACCCAACCGATGGAAAAAGAATTTTCTCTTAAGAAACGCATCCGTCGCGATCGTTTGGACCGTGGCCGAAGCCCGTGTCCGCAAGCCATCACGCCGCCTGCGTTTCTCTTCCTAATCTCTTACGATGTCAAACAGCTGGAACCGAAGCTCCGAAGGTCTCCATCAGAAGCCCGTGGGCCCGTCCGGAAGAGGCGGCTTATATGGGCCGCCGCTTAGCCCGTCAACACTCTTTTTCGCGCCTTCTGCAGTTGAGTGTTTAACCACCGTTCCCGCATCAATTTAAGCGCAAAAGAACCACTTGCCGAAAAGATCCGGCTCGCAAATTCGAGCGTTTCGAGGAACCGCATATATAGCCCCTGTTCGACGAAAAGTTCAAGAACTTTTTCACCAATCAGGTGAGCTTTTCAGCGGGCCCGCTTCAGATGCCCGAGGGCGTCGTCTGCGGAAGAGGCGGCTTATATGGACCGCCCTTCTTCCCGTCAACACTCTTTTCCGCCTCTTCTGCAGTTAGGTGCCAGGCACCGTTTCCGCTTCAATTTTGGCGCAAATGAACCAGCCTGCCGAAATCATCCGGCCCGCAAATTCGAGCGTTTCGAGGAACCGACATCAACGCTCTGACTGGGGAAGAATAGAAACTTCCAAGCCATTCAGAGAACCCGGTGCCGGGCCGCCTCAGAGATCCGAAGAACTCGTCAGCGAGTGGCGGCTTATATGGACCGCCGTTCTTCCCGTCAACACCCTTTTCTGCGCTGTGTGCAGTAGAATGTTTAACCATCCATCCTGCTATGTTTACAGCGCAAAAGATCCCGTTGGCCGAACATGTCCGGCTCGCAGATCCGAGCGATTTTCAGGGAACCGATATCGAGCTCTGTCTGGGGAAGATTAGAAAACTTCCGAACCAATCAGGTGCGCCGTTACCGGGCCCCGCGTCTGAAACCCGAAGGCCTCGTCAGCGGAGGTGGCGATGTACCCCCGCCCCCCGGATGCGGCAACCCCCTAATGCAGGAATTCATCACAAAACTGCAGGAAAAAGACGGAAGCTTGTCGCGGCTTCCTGCCGGCCAATCCCAAAAGCCCAATGAATACGGGGGCTGCCCCCTAATACTGAGCGGACAGGTACGATTTCATCGCTTCTGCTTCAGCTTCCGTTTCAGCGATCTTCCACTTCACCAGATCCCCGATCGAGATCACCCCGACGAGGCGTCCGTCTGTCATGACGGGCAAATGACGAATCCTCCTGTCGGTCATAAGCTGCAACGCGTCATCTATCTTGGTGGTCGATTCGACCTTGATCACGTCGCGTGTCATCGCGTCGCCAACGTTCAATTCCAGCGCCATGGCGCCCTGACGCGCCACATGGCGCACAATATCCCGCTCAGACAATACGCCGATGATGGTGCCATCAGCGTCCAACGCGACCACCGCGCCGATTCGCTTTCCATCCAGCGTGCGGGCTGCGGCCGCCAATGTTTCACCGGCCTTCACCGAAATGATGGCGAAACCCTTGTCTTTGAGAATTTGGTCGATGGTCATCCATTGCCTCCCTGTGCATACGGCCCCTTTTTTGAGTGCCTGATTTTCAGAAAGCCTATCATAATTCCAATCATGACGCGATCAGGCGTGAAATTGTGCCCGTCCGAGATTGCGTGCGAGGTACCGGAACAACAGGGCCCCGGCGATGTATCCACCAATATGGGCCTGCCAGGCGATTGCCGAGCCGAACAGCGAAGGCCCCAGGAAGGCGAGAATCAGGTTGCCGACAAAAAAGACCGCGCTCGTCGTCAGGAATTTTCGGTCCAGAAGCCTGACGGGAAGCCCATTCTGGATCATCAGAGCCCCGGCAATCAGGCCGGAGACGCCACCTGAGGCCCCAATGGCCGGTGGCCCATCCGGATAGTGAGCCAGGAGATGGGCAACGGAGCCACCCACGACGCTCGCCACAAACAGGCCGAGAAAGGCCAGATTGATGCTGAGGCGAGATCGCGCGATTCGCTCGATCACAGCATAGACCGGCTTGCCGACCGCAATCAGCATTACTGTATTCATGAGGACATGGGACCAGCTGCCGTGAACCAGCGCCGTTCCCGCAAGGGGAATCAGCGCATCCAGCGCATTTCCATACGGAGCATAGCCTCCAGCAATGGGAGAACCGCCTATCCAGCCCCAGAAGCGATCCGGGAAGACTGCGCCTATATCCACGAAAAGCGGGTCCAGCGCGGAGCCTGTGATGAGTCTCAGTCCGTGCATTGCAACAATGGCGAGCGCCAATGCGGTTACAAAGGGAGGCGCATTGATAATGGGGGGCGCTCGCCGTGATTGGCGCATGGACGGTCTCCTGAAACACTCGCTCACTGATAGATGGGCCTTTGAAACAGGATGTCACCCCGATTCGCGGAATGATCATCGTCGCCCTGATGCTCTACAGAGCCCACATAGGCCCGACGGCTAGCCCAGCGCGCCACCGCCCCTTTACACCTGCAACTTCCGATCTAGTTCCTCGGGCATGTTCATACGTATCTTTCTCGGCATTATTGCCCTGGCGTTCCTTGTGTTCGGAATCTGGTCCTTGCTCGACCCGGTGGCCATGAGCTCATCAATGGGCGTGATCACAGGCGGCCCGAATGGGGTGTATGAAACGCGCGGGATCTATGGCGGCGTCAGCCTTGGCGCAGGTCTACTGGCAATTGCAGGCGTTTTTCGCCCGCGCATGGTCCGCCCTGCCCTGTGGTTTATCACGACTTACATGGGTGGATATGTTTTCGCGCGCATTGTCGGCCTGATTGCGGGTGATGCCCCAACGACGGATTTCCTCATGTTTGCAGGCTTCGAGGTCGCCTGCCTCGTTGTTGCCGTCGTCTCATTGGTCGCTTACCGGCCGGATTGAACTGACCAGCGCCGCATGGAAAAAGCCCCGCCGCAAGCGACGGGGCTTCCTGTTGATTCGAGGCCAAAGCCCTAGAAAGATTTGCGAACCGTCAGGCCATAAGTCGCTGGCTGGATCGGATAGCCAGAGATAGACCCCGCCTGCGCAACGGCCGGAAAGGCAACGGTGATGTACTCGTCATCAAAGATATTCCGTCCCCAGAGCGTAAAGCTCAACCCGGACTCGGTCGTCAGACCTGCCGACGCGTTGAACGTACTGACTTCTTTCTCGTCGCCGATCAGGGCCTGATTGGCCGGTTCGTCGAAATAGTCAGACGGGCTTTCATATTGCCAGTCTGCCCGCACGAAGGCGTCATAGGTCTTCACATCAAATGTGTAGGTCGCCGAGGTAGAGGTCGAAACATCCGGAATGCCGTATGGCTTTTGGCCGGAAATGTCGCCGCTCGCCGACTCCTCGAAGCTGTCATAGACGGGATCAAGGAACGTACCGGCAAAGCTGAGCAACAAATTGTCGGTCGCATTCCATTGCGCGTCAAGCTCAAGACCTTGCGTGGATTGTTCGCCCGCATTCGCCAGCGCAAAGCCGGTGCCCGTGAAGATGTTCGACTGGAATCCCTCAATGGTCTGGTCGAAGATCGCCACATTGAACGCAAAGTCAGAATAAGCGCCTTTGACGCCCAACTCGTAGACTTTCGATTCTTCCGGCCCGGCAAAGCGCGTACCTGTGGTCAGGTTCGGCACAAGCAAACCACCTTGGGCGAGCAGCGCGTAATCCGCAGATGTTGGCCGACTGTCACGGGACAGGTTCCAGGAAGATGCCTTGAAGCCCGTCGCGTAGGAACCATAGACATTGATCGAATCGGTCAGGTCATAAGCCAGACGGAAAGTGACGGACGTGTCCTCATCATCCGTCGAGCCGGTTTCTACAGCATTCGGGAAGTTCAGGAATGGCGGCAGGAACTGCAACTGCTGCAACGCGCCGGGTGCGCCGGCTGCTGTTGCCTGAATGGTCGCAAACTCCGTCGGATAAGCCGCAGCGAATGCGCCGACCGCCGCAGGATCGGTCGGATTCACGCCCGCCTGCAACAACAAGCCACCAGCCGTGGCCTGAGTGATGAACGGCGCGGCGGTATTGAGGTCCACGGCCGCAAATGTGTCAGTCGAGACAGCATTCGCAAAGGCGTCCTTGTTCACCTGGGTATAGTTCAGGCCAAAGGTCGCCGTCAGTCGATCAGTGACTTCATAGTCAATTGTACCGAACAATGATGCGGACGTGTCATCCTGACCATAGAATTCAGTGAATCCTTGTCCGGGCTGGAAGAACGTGCCGGGCGCGACACCAAAGACAACCGGCTCCAGTGATGTCAGGAGGCCGGATGACAGGATGTCGATATAGCCCCGAATATCCTGACCGTAGAGCAGTTGGTTCTCGATATCGACGGTTTCATCGAAGTAGAAGCCACCCACCATCCAGCTCAGCGGACCACTGCCATTGGAGGTCAGACGCACTTCCTGAGTGAAGGTTTCGATTTCGACATCATCGGACTTTCGGCCGAGCAGGTCGGCACTCGTGAAGTCGGAGTCCTGGTTCGTGCTGAGATCGGATGTCCGGTAGGAAGTGATGCTGGTCAGCGTGAAGGCGCCGAGGTCGAAATCCCCCTGCAGCGACAGGCCGCCATTCTTGATAAGGTTCTCGGACCCGAAATTGTAGGCCACATCATAAGAGAACGGATCCTCTGCAACCAGGTTTCCGCCCAGCGCCAGGATGGCCGCACCGGTTGGACCATTGATGACGTTCGCGGCTGCACAGCAGATTTCGTCGATCTCGTCATAGTCCGCGATCAGGCGGAACGACATGTCATCATTCGGCTCCCAAAGCAGATCGCCGCGCAGGCCCCAGCGATTGCGCTCATTGGTATCCGGGCCGTCGCCAAGGTCTTCGACATAGCCATCGCGCGTATTGAAGTTTCCGCCCAGGCTGAAGGCCAGCGTGTCAGAAATCGGGCCAGTGACAAATGCGCCAGCACGGTAACCATTATAGTTGCTGACAGTGCCCTCAACATTGCCGCCCCACTCAAATTGCGGCTTCTGGGTCACGATCGAGATCACACCCGCCGATGCGTTCTTGCCGAACAGAGTCGATTGAGGTCCGCGCAGGACCTCGACGCGCTGAAGGTTTGGCAGGTCAGAAATCTGCGAGGTCGACCGAGAACGATAGACACCATCCACAAACACACCAACCGACGGCTCAATGCCGGCATTGTTGGCGCCGTTGCCGAAGCCCCGAATGATGAAGTTCGTGTTGGACGAAGACTGCTGCTGGCTCACGCGCAGCGATGGCACGACAGATTGCAGGTCTCCCAGATCCACAATCTCTGCCTTTTCGATGACGCTCTCATCCACGACCGACACTGCGACTGGCACGTCCTGGAGTGTCTGCTCGCGCTTGGTAGCCGTAATTGTCACCGTCTGGAGCGTGCGGCTTTCATCTTGGTCGGTGTCCTGCGCGTGGGCAGGCGTGGAGAGGGTTGCGAATGCAGCAATGCCAGCACTGACATAGAGCGCCGACTTGAAATGAGCCATTTCAAGAACACTAAATTTTCTGGATTTCACGTGTGGGTCCCTTTGAACAAGTTTCGATTTTTGTAGGTGGGAGGAATTCAACGGCAACGGATGCCATACTTAATTGTCTAGTCAGATGACCATTCATGACAAGTCATGACCATGAGTAATGGTTAAGAAACCGCATATGCTCTGCTTTCTGGATAGCAGATAGCGAGTTCACAGCCGATCGCGGCGCGAGAGTTCTCCGAGGGCGCGCCTGCGTGATTCGAGTTCGTCCAATCTGTGTACCGAGATGAGACTCGCGCACCGTGCCCCAAATGACGCTTCCTGAAAATTGCTGCCTTGGAGCCGGCAAAACCTCCTCAATGGGGAAAACCTGATCACGGCGCACCCGAAATTTCCCCCGCGGGGGGAAAGCGGAACTGGAACAGATATTGCGGAACTGGTCTCCGAAGCAGGCCCAGCGGGCTTTGATATCTTTTACGGAGCGAACGCCCCTCATGCACGACCGGTCTATTCACCCGAACACACGTATTATGCTTGAAGCCTGGAAGCGCATGAGCGTTAATCCAGCCTCAGAAGAAGACCGCACACCGCGTGCGAACGACCATCCAGACCTGATCACGAATATCTTCATGATCCAGTCCACACAGGATGGCGCATGGATCTTTCGCACTGCAGGTGACGGCGTATCACAGCTGCTCGGCCGGACGTTGCCGAATCATGACTTTCTCGCGCTTTGGACAGGTCCCGACCGGTCCATGGTCTCGGGCTTGCTGGATGCTGTAAGGCTGGACAGCGCTCCGGGCGTGATCCGCGGCAGCGGCGAAACCCTTACCGGCCAACGTGTTGAAGTAGAGATCACGCTGATGCCGCTGGCTCAGTCTTCCGTAGACGGAAATGTGACCCGTTTCCTCGGCCTTTACCAGACGCTCGGCGGCCTGCCGATGCTCAAGGGCCGGCCAATCTGGCGCCACCGGCTGGCTATGCTGGTGCCCCCGGATACGCGTCGCTCGGAACCAGCCCTGAAACTGGTCGCAAGCAACGCGCACTGAACTCTTCGAGGGTCAGGCAGCCACAGTCTCCGGCTCTTCCGCCGCGAGAGGCTCCTTACCAAGAATCATGTCGGCAGCCTTCTCGGCGATCATGATCGTCGGTGCGTTGGTGTTGCCACCGATCAGTGTTGGAATCACGGACGCATCGACCACGCGCAAGCCTTCGACACCCCGTACACGTAATTCTCCATCGACAGGCGCGTCGTCGCCCGCACCCATCGCGACAGTGCCAATCGGGTGATAGATCGTCTCGCCGGTCCGCCGGATGAAGGCATCAATATCCTCATCCGTCTTCACGCTCTCGCCGGGCATCATCTCTGCGCCTGTGAACGGCCGCAAGGCATTCTGCGAGCATAGATCACGCAACATCTTCACCGCTTCGCGCATTGCGCGGCGATCTTCCTCAGCTTCGAGATAGTTCGGATCGATGGCCGGATGCTGGAACGGATCAGATGAGGCCAGGCATACCGTACCGCGGCTTTCCGGGCGCAGCTGGCAAGCGTGGACCGTGTAGCCGTCCTTGTTTGCCTGGTGCTTGGCGTGGTCCATCATGATGGCATTGACGAAGTGAAGCTGAAGATCCGGCATTTCCAGGCCCTCACGCGACTTCAGGAATGCTCCCGCCTGAAGATGGTTGTCGGCGCCTGCGCCTGTCTGGTTCATGAGATACTGCAAACCAACCCCGATCTTCTTGAGCCCCTTCTGCATGGAGTAGGCAGAAATTGGCTGGGTCATCTCATGGATGACGGTCAGGTCCAGATGGTCTTGCAGGTTCTGGCCGACATTCGGGGATTTGACCTCCGTCTTGATGTCAAAGCGGCCCAGATGGTCCGGATTGCCAATGCCTGAGAGTTGCAGTAATTGCGGCGACTGAACTGCGCCAGCACAGACAATGACTTCGCTTGATGCATGGATTTCCTGAGCCAATCGGCCCTTGCCTTCAACCACTTCGACGCCGGTCGCCCGCCCCTTCTCCATGAGAATCCTAGTGACAAGCCCCGTCGAGATCACGGTGAGATTGTCCCGGACACCAACTATGGGGCGCAAATAGCCATATGACGCGCTCCAGCGCTCACCCTTGTGGATTGTCCTTTGATAGCGGCCAAAGCCTTCTTGCTCTGCGCCATTGAAATCTTTCGTGCTGGCATATCCGGCCTGTTCTCCGGCTTGCAGAAAGGCCCGGTAGATCGGCGACGATAGCGGACTCTCGGAAACTTTGAGGGGCCCACTCGCCCCATGATAAGCGGAATCGCCGCCTTCATAGCCCTCTGATTTCCGGAAATAGGGCAGCACATCTGCGAAACTCCAGCCGCGCAACCCCATTTGGGCCCACTGATCGTAGTCGCGAGCATGTCCCCGAATATAGATCATGCCATTGATTGAGGACGATCCTCCCCAGCCCTTGCCACGTGGCCACCAGAGTTTGCGTCCATTCATGTGCTTTTGGGGTTCGGTCCAGAATCCCCAATTGTAAGCGCCCTCCGCTTTGATGAGATTTCCTACCCCAGCGGGCATTCTTACCATCAGAGCATTATCTTTCTTACCAGCCTCAACCAGACAGACCTTGATCGTCGGGTCTTCGCTCAACCTGTTGGCAAGAGCGCAGCCTGCACTACCTGCACCAACAATCACATAATCATACGTCTCCATGAATGGAGCACCTCCCATTAAACCCTATGGTGAAGGAATTCCGCAATTCCATCTGTTTCCCGCAACAGTTTGTGAACGAAACTGGCGTAAGTAAAGTCTAGATGGAGAAGTACAGGCAGGTTGCCCCAACGGCCTCAGGAGATTCCACATGCCAGCACTAGACTTGTCAGTGCCGCAGTTCAAACCGGTGATCAACACCGAAGAGGATCGTCGCCAATACAAGCGAGTCGATCTCGAGCTGGAAGGCTGCTTCCTCGATGAAACCAGCGAAGATCATCAACTTGTAACCGAAAACCTGTCCTGCTCCGGTGCCTTCATGCGGGCTGCTACGGTCCCAGTGCCGGGCTCCAATGTGATTTGCTATTTCGACGATCTGGGCCGCGTCGCCGGGACGGTCGTGCGCACTTCCAAGGATGGGTTCGCGGTTGAATTCAACGTCGTGCCACACAAGCGCAAGAAACTTGCAGACCGCCTGAGCTGGCTGATCAACAAGGATTTGATGGAAGCGCCCGAACAGCGCGCGGCCGCCCGCTTTCCTACCGGAGGCCCGGCCTTTATCGGCCGCAAGGATGGCATGCAGATCCCTTGTACGGTCGTCGACATCTCCCTCACGGGCGCCAGCTTCCAGACCAATGGCCAGTTCCAGCCTCCGCCAATTGGTGAAGTCGTCACAGCCGGCAACTTGCGGGGCCGCGTCGTGCGCTCCAGCCAGACCGAATTCGCCGTGAACTTCCTGCGCCCGGACGAGGACGACGCCTAGTCGATGCGTTTTACGCTGTTGCGATGGCGTTTCCAGTTCTCCACATAATGCACTGCTGACATTCGGATCACCTGTATCTGGTGGTCGGAGATCTCCTTCACCACCTTGCCCGGCGCGCCCATGACGAGCGAATTGTCGGGGATTACCTTGCCTTCGGGAATCAATGTGTGCGCCCCAATGATGCAATTCTTGCCAATCTTGGCGTTGTTCAGAATGGTCGAACCAATACCGATCAGCGTTTCTTCGCCGATCGTGCACCCATGAAGCATCACCATATGGCCGACGGTCACGTCTCGCCCAATCGTTAGCGGGCATCCGACATCGGTGTGGAGCACGCTGCCATCCTGGATATTGGAATTCTCGCCAATCGTGATCGGGTCGTTATCGCCGCGCAGCACGGCACCATACCAAACCGAGGCGTTCTCCTTCATCACGACATTGCCCATGACCTGCGCATTGTCGGCTACCCAGTAACTGCCACTCTCCGGTAGGGTCGGTCGGGTTCCGTCAATCTCGTAAATAGCCATGGGTCTTGCGTCTCCTCATTATTTCGCGGGCGGAATTATCATTTAATCTTCTGATAACCTTGGTACACTCTAATCATCAACAGATTCGGAGTTGGAGACGGTCATCACCAGACCTTGTCACACCCCGCCGCCCGGAGAACGCTCCCGGGAACTGGCCACACCGCCCACGGGGCGGATGGCCCTTTCTTCCTCCCAGTTTCCGCCAAGCCATCGCGCGATTCCGCCGGTGGCTTTTTTCTTGCCCGCAACCAAGGAGAACTTCCATGGGTAAACGCAATGCAGCAAAACGGATGAAGCAAGGTTCAGAGATGAACCCGAATATCTGGTTCGAGGAGGGTGCCCGCGGCAAAGGCCCGAAGCTGCAAGCCATAGAAGGCGGACGAGGCTGGCATCCAGACGATGCCGACCCGAAGCAAGAACATCAGCGTGCTGAAGGTGGTCGCACACAACGTTACCAGAAAACAGTCAAGCCCCGCACCGAGAACCAGGCCGAACTGATGAAGGCCATGGATGACAAGGCGCTTGTCGCGGCACTCGGCCCTGCCGGGACGGGCAAGACATATCTTGCCGTCTGCAAAGCGGTCGAGGCGCTGCAGAAGGGCAAGGTCGCCCGGATCATTCTGTCTCGCCCTGCGGTCGAAGCTGGCGAGCAGATCGGTTTCCTGCCCGGCGCAATGGAAGACAAGCTTGCCCCGTACCTGCGTCCTCTTTACGACGCACTGTCCGACCGGCTCTCGCCCGGACAGCTGAAGCACATGCTGGCCGAAGGGGTCATCGAGATTGCCCCGATCGGGTTCATGCGGGGCCGAACCCTGAACAATGCCTTCATCGTCATCGATGAGGCACAGAACTGCACTTACACCCAGCTGAAGATGTTGCTCACCCGACTGGGCTGGCACTCGACGATGGTTATCACGGGTGATCCGGCCCAGTCTGACCTGCTGCCGGAATTTTCAGGTCTCGCGAATGCCGCCGAACGCCTCGAAAAACTCGGCGGAGCCTCAGTCATTCGCCTCGAAGGCAAGGATGTTGTCCGCCATCCACTTGTCGCGGAAATGCTCGACGTTCTTTAGTCTGACTTCAAATGAGTATCTCGCCCGCCCTGGAGATTCTTCGGGGCGGGCTTTTTTTAGCGTCAGGCGTTTCGCGTGATCCAGTCCGGATAGCTGACATTCGACCAATCGCCAAAGCCAAACCGGTCCACTTGCCGGGTGAGTTCAGCGGGGTTCTCATGTTCCAGGCACAGTGTCGAATACTGCTGCCCGCCCAGAGAGGCCTTCGCGATCTCCGCGCGCAGGCCACCCGCATCGGTAGCTATGTGACGTCGCTTTTCGACCACGACTTCGTCTCCTTCCGCGAGCAATGCCTCCCGTAACGCCGCCAGGCTGGTCAGCGCTGTGGGAATGGTGGGAAAGAGACGCGCCAGCGTCGCCCGGTCTTCATCATCCAATGGAAAACGGGAGGAGACGGCCGGCCGCCAATGTTCGAGGCCGCCGTCACGAGTCAGCAATTCCTTGATCCCGAACTCCGCCCCGCCCCGCAATTTGGCTTGGGCTGGCGCGCGGGATGGCACACGGAAATAGATATCGGTGCGGGGAGGCTCGGCGGCGAAATTTAGCGCGGCCCGCAGGCGCTGCTCAATCGCGACGCCTGCCTCCGGCCAGATCCGGTATTCCCATAGAGCCGGATTAGCTGTCCCCATGCTCGTCCCCATTTCCGATCGGGGGTTTTCCGAACCAATGTGTTTCCAACATTCGGATCGGCAGCAGGATCAGGACCGACAGCAGCACAGCAAGGAAAGCGAGCCGGAGATAGCCCGCCCCGCAAGCCAGGCCAATCGCGCCTGCGAGCCAGATACTGGCGCCGGTCGTCAGTCCTCGCACGGACCCACGGCCATGGATGATGGTGCCAGCCGCCAGGAAGGCAACCCCCGCCGTCACAGCTTGCACGACACGCGTCGGGTCAAGCTGGGTGATGTCGTCATCCCCGCCGAAGGAATGGATCATCTCGATGGCAATCAACATGAATACGGACGAAGCAAGCGCCGTCAGCATATGCGTTCGCAAGCCGGCGGGCCGGTCGCGAACCTCGCGTTCAAACCCGACGATCAGGCCCGCCACACACGCTGCCAGCAGCCGCGTAGACATGACGCCCAAGGGCACATCGCTGTCGAAGGAAAGCTTCAGCAGATCGTCCATTCAGGACGAACGTCCAAGATGCCGTTTGGTTGCGCTGGAAGGCCTAGGCTTCGTCGTCCTCGCCCTTGGCTACCGACGCGGCGAGCGCCGCCGACAGGAAGAGATCAATATCGCCATCCAGCACGCCGGACGTGTCGGAAGTTTCGACCTCTGTCCGGAGGTCCTTCACCATCTGATAGGGCTGGAGCACATAGGAGCGAATCTGGTGGCCGAAGCCTATAGCGCTTTTCTCTGCATACTGCGCATCGGCGACTGAACGGCGGGTCTGCAATTCCAGCTCATAGAGCTTGGAACGCAGCATCTGCCAGGCCTGGTCCCGGTTGCGGTGTTGCGACCGGTCGTTCTGGCATTGCACCACGATGCCCGTCGGCTCGTGCGTCAGGCGGACAGCGGAATCGGTCCGGTTAACGTGCTGGCCACCCGCGCCGGATGCACGATACGTATCGGTGCGTACATCCGACGGATTGATTTCGATCTCGATATTGTCGTCGATCACGGGCGTGACGGCGACCGACGCGAAGCTCGTATGGCGGCGCGCCGAGGAGTCGAATGGCGAAATCCGCACAAGCCGATGCACGCCCGTTTCTGATTTGAGCCAGCCATAGGCATTCTCGCCCTTGAACTGGAGCGTGGCAGACTTGATCCCGGCTTCCTCGCCTTCGCGCTCGTCGAGTTCCTCGACCTTCATATCGTGCGCCTCGGCCCAGCGGACATACATGCGGCGCAGGATATTGGCCCAGTCCTGGCTTTCTGTGCCGCCTTCGCCCGCATTGATCTGGATGAAACAATCATTGCCGTCGGCTTCACCGGACAGTAGCGCCGCGAGTTCGGCCTTCTCGGCGCGCGCCGCGGCCTTTTTCAGATTGGCCTCAATATCGGCAATCATGTCGTCATCGCCCTCGGCGAGTTCGAGCAATTCCTCGGCATCATTGGCTTCGCGCTGCAGTGCTTCGACGGTCTCAATGCCGTCAGCAAGGCGCTGGCGCTCGCGCATCATGGCCTGGGCGGCCTGCGGGTCGTCCCAGAAATCCGGGCGCTCGGAGAGTGCAGTCAGCTCATCGAGACGTTTTGTGGCTGTATCCCAGTCAAAGACGCCTCCGTAGCAAATCGGCGGACTGGCGGATCTGGTCTGTAAGCGTTTTGATTTCTGCGGACATGGGATCAGCCTCTATTTGCACACGTCATTGAAAATGCGAGAGGCGGGGCATAGCGCGCCCGCCTCTCTGCGTCAAAAGTCGATTTGTCAGTAAATGTCGCCGAGATTGTCATCCACTGGCGCTTCAGGCGCTGGGCGTGGCTGTCCGGGCTGGCCCGGGAACAGTCCCTGATCCTCCTGAACAATGCCGGCATCTCGCTCCGGATCGAATCCACCCGATGCGGCGCCTGTACCTGCTCCGCAATTCCCCGAAATAGACAGGCAGTCGCTGGTATCGCGGAAGGCGCTCATGCCGGGCTCGGTGCCGGGGCGGAAGGCTTCATCAATGATGACTGCCGTGTCCGGTCCAGGCAGTTCACCCGTGCGCGCATCGATTTTCACGAGGCGTACGCCAGGCGGAATACGGAACGGAATGGCCGGATCATCTGCCAGCGCCTTTTCCATGAATTCGGTGAAGATCGGCGCAGCAACCGAACCGCCAGCCTCCCCCTCGCCAAGCGAACGGTTGTCATCGAAGCCGACGCGAACACCGACGACGAGGTCCGGAGAATAGCCCATGAACACCGCGTCGCGATACTCATCTGTCGTACCGGTCTTGCCGGCCAGCGGCTTGCCAACCCTTCTGGCCCGGCGGCCTGTCCCGCGTTCGACCACGCCTTCCAGCATATGCGTCACCTGGTAGGCCACGATCGGGTCCAGAACCTGCTCGCCAACTTCCTCAAGTTGAGGCGGTTCCCCGCCGTTCCAAACTTCAGCATGACAATCTTCGCACGGACGCTCGTCATGCTGGAACAAGGTGCGGCCATGACGGTCCTGCACCCGGTCCAGAAGGGTTGGGTTGATCTTCCGGCCACCATTCACAAAGCCCGCATAGCCACGCGCCATGTCGATCAGATAGGCATCCCCGGCGCCCAGCGACATGGCTGGATAAGGTGGCAGGTCTTCATAGACGCCCATGCGTTCGGCAAGGTCAGACACTGCATCCATGCCGATGTCCTGCGCAACGCGCGCCGTGACAAGGTTTAGCGATTTCTCGAGCGCAATGCGCAACGTGACCATGCCGTAGGTGCGCCCTTCGGTATAGTTTGATGGGCGCCAATAATCATCTGTGGACACGTCGAACGCCACGAAGGGGGCATCCAGCATCCGGCTGGCCGGCGTATAACCCTTTTCCAGGGCAGCCGCGTAGACAAACGCCTTGAAGCTCGAGCCCGGCTGACGCTTCGATTGCGTGACCCGATTATAGCTCGACTTGAAGAAAGAATACCCGCCCTGCATTGCCAGGATGCGTCCGGTATGCGGGTCCAGCGCGACCAGCGCACCATCCGCCTCCGGCACCTGCCGCAATATTGCATTGCCAACCGGGATCATCATCGGCTCGGGTTCTGGCTGGTCGATCTCATCGCCATCCGGGTCGAGTTCCAATTCTGCCGGCGCAGCTGTCTCTTCGGCATTCAGAACTTTACGCTTCAATTCGGCGATCACGACGTCGCCCACATTCAGGCCGCCCTTGCCTTCGGCCGGCTTGTAAGTCGCAGCCCATTCGACTTCCTCGGTGGGCAACGGGATGGTCGCGCCATCTGTCAGCAGCAATTCAGCGCCTCTGGAGCCAAGCTTGGTAACCAGCGCAGCTTCCCAGGTGCCATAGCCACCGGGCAGTTTCACATCGTCCAGCTGTTCGAGAACGTCTTCAGCCTTCGGGTCCAATGTCGTGACAGGGCCGCGCCAACCATGACGACGGTCATAAGCAATCAAACCGTTCTGCAACGCATCTTGCGCGGCCAGCTGCAGCTTGGTGTCGATGGTTGAACGAATGGAAAGCCCGCCTTGCTGGAGCGTGTCTTCACCATATGACTTGATCAGGTCCCTGCGCAGCTCCTGTACGAAATAGGTCGCTGCCGCATATTCCGGCCCTTTCAGGCGACGCGTCGTTGTCAGTGGCTTTGCAACAGCTTCGTCGGCCTCTTCGCGCGTGATGTAGCCATCCTCGACCATACGGCGCAAAACATAGTTCCGGCGCTGAAGCAGGCGCTTGGGACGACTATAGGGGTTCACCGACGAAGGTGCCTTGGCCAGCGATGCGAGGATCGCAGCTTCCGAGAGGTCGAGTTCCGGCAGTGACTTGTCAAAATAGTTCAGCGCCGCCGAGCCGACACCGTATGAGCGATATCCGAGATAGATTTCATTGAGATAGAGTTCCAGAATCTCTTCCTTGGAGAATTCCTTCTCCATGCGCTGTGCGATGATCGCTTCCTTGGCCTTCCGGGTCAGGTTCTGGTCGCGTGTCAGCAGCATGTTCTTGGCGACCTGCTGGGTGATCGTTGAACCACCTTCAAGCCCACCGGACCGGGTGATCTTGTTCTTTGCAGAGTTCAGCCCACCGCGCACAATACCTTTATAATCGAGCCCGCCATGCGTGAAGAAGCTCTTGTCCTCGGCCGACACGAATGCGTACACGACATGGTTCGGGATGGATTCATACGGAACAAACACCCGGTGCTGGTCTGCAAATTCGGCGATCAGCGTGCCATCACCCGCATGGACTCGCGACGTAATCGGCGGCTCATATTGCTTCAGCTTGGCGATGGACGGCACTTGGCGGCCAAGGGCTGCGAAATACAGCCACAACGCCACGAAACCGAGCGCTGCAAGCACGAAGCCCAGAATGACCAGGCGGCGGGCCCAAACCCAAACCCAAGGGGGGCCGGGCAGAAACCGGCGCTTTGGTTCAGGTTCCTGCATGTGAGGATTCATATGATTCGACATAGTTTTCCCGTCAGCGTTCGCATCGCGGAATCGCATTGATATCCGGCAATAGTAAGGCGCGTCGGGGGCCGGTAAAAGGTCTCAGCTGCCTGACAATTCAGTCAGATATCCTGCCGGTCAATCTCCCCGTCCCCGATGGAGACGCTAGGCAATGGCCGGCGCTCGGGTCTCGGAGACGAGAGGCCATCCGCCAACTTGGCTTCCAGCTCCGCTCGCTCCCTGGCCGGCGGACGATTGTCGATCGCGTTTTGCCAGGCTTCGCGCGCCTCTTCCTTCTTGCCTTGATGCCAGTAGATGTCGCCAAGGTGCGTTTCGATTTCCCAGTGCTTGTGGGGTTTCAGCTCCGCGCGAGACTGTTCGATCAGCCGCTGGGCATCCTTCAGGTGCCCCATCTTGAAATAGGCCCAGCCAAGCGAGTCGGTAATGTAGGGATCGCGCTCGGCCAGCGAACGTGCCCGGTAAAGCACCTTGAAGCCTTCTTCATGCTTGTCGGTATACTCGATCAGAAAATACCCGAGCGAATTCAACGTGTAGGGATCGTTTGGTCGGCCCAGCAGCTCGGTGCGCAGAATGGCCAGCGCCTGATTGACCTCGCCAATCTTGCCCAGAGAGTTAGCCAGCGCCATGCGCCGATCATGCGTATCATCCAGTTCACGGGCCTTCGCCGCGTGTACGGCAGCGGCTTCCAGGTCGCCAAACTGGCCCTTGATCTCAGCAGCGAGACCATGAGCAGAAGCGCGCTCCGCCTGGTTCGAGGCCAACGAAATCACCTCGTCCACCAATTCGGACGAACCATTCTGATCATTCAGCAAGGTGCGCAACTGCAGCGCACCATACAGCGTCCGCAGGCGGTCATCTTCATCCGTGATTTCCAGCGCGCGCGCCACCGCAGCCCGTGCTCCTGCCTCATCACCCGACATGATCAGCGCCTGTCCGGCCGCGATCTGCAGTGAGGCCGTCTCTTGCGGTGCGCTCAGCGCAACATGCGCCACGCCATCATACAGCGCGCTTTCGTAAAGCTGGTCGATGACGGCGGCACGCAGCCCTTCATCTTTCGGATTTATCAGCAATGCGACCTGATCAAAGGCCGAGCGCTGGTCATCAAATCCCTCAATCCTGCCACCCATCATGATCGTGCGAATAATGCGCTGCTCCTGCAGAGCGCGCGAAACATCCGCCAGCGACTGCGCAAATGCAGCCGGCACATCCAGGGGTTCATTGTCGAGATTTTTTCCGGTCTCAAGGCTTTCAATGGCGGCTGCGTAGCTGATCGCCTCTTCAGGCTCTGCATCAGCCAGCTTTTGGTAAACCGCCTTGGACTCCTCGATCCGACCAAGCCGCTGCAACAACAGTGCATGGCGAGAAATTACCGTGCGGACGTGGCTATAGAGCAGGCCCTTCGGATCAAACTGATGTTCCGGCGCCTCGATCTCGGCAGGTGTCATGAACTCATAGACCGCGAGCGCCTGCTCTGGCCGTCCCGATGCTTCCAGCATGGCGGCAAGGGACAGGTCTCCCGTCAGACCGGGCATGGCCCCCGCAGCACCGCGATGGCGCTCGATCGCCTCATCCGGACGCCCGTCCATGGCGAGCAACCACGCATCAAGAAAGGCGTAAAAGCCGGTCTCGCCCTCTTCATCGCTCTGGCTGTTGGAGGTCTTCAATATGTTGCGCGCCGCAACCGTGTCGCCGTCAGCCGCCCGGTCCAGCGCCAGGAAGGCATCAAATAGTGGACTGACATCGCGGTCTTCCTGCGACAGGCCGGAGGTCATCTGAAGGAAGGCGGCCATGTCACCGGCCTTCACCGCATCCAGCGGCGCCGGATACGCGGAAATACCGACCGGCTTGCCGTTTGCCCCTATCACGGCCGTGGCGCGGGCCGCCGGGGAGAGTGGCACAGCGCTTTGAGCGATCGGCACTTCGGCCTCGACCTCCTGCAAGGCAGGCGCGGGCTCTGTGGCGCAGGCCCCAAGGGCGAGCGAAAGGGTCAGGATAGAGGCAGTAAGAGTTAGTCTTGGGCGCATATGAATGGCTCACTTCGGGTTCGCTTTGACGCCGAGTGAAGCAGTCCGATGCGGCAAGAGCAAGGCGCGAAATGGAGAAAGCGCGACAGGGTTAACCCCATCGCGCTTTCCGGAAACCATAAGGCTTGAAGCCCTGATTACATGTTCGGATAGGCCGGGCCGCCACCACCTTCGGGCACGGTCCAATTGATGTTCAGATTTGGATCCTTGATGTCGCAAGTCTTGCAGTGAATACAGTTTTGGGAGTTGATCTGGAACTTCAGTTCGCCGCCCTCCTCAATCCACTCATAGACGCCTGCCGGGCAGTAACGCGCCGATGGGCCAGCATAGACATCATGCTCGGAAGCCTTCTGAAGCGCCATGTCCTTCACGACAAGGTGAACGGGCTGGTCTTCGCCGTGATAGGTATTGGTGAAGGACACATTGGTCAGCTTGTCGAAGCTGATCTTGCCATCCGGCTTTGGATAGTCGATCGGCTTGAACTTCTTGGCTGGCTTCAGCGCGGCTGCATCCGTCTTGCCATGCTTCAGCGTACCAAAGAAGGAGAAGCCGCCGAACAGACTGGAAATCCACATTTCGAGGCCGCCCATCGGAATACCGATCGCCGTTCCCAGCTTGGACCAGAGCGGCTTCACGTTCCGCACCTGCTTCAGCTCCTTGTAGACCGAAGAAGCCTTGTAGGCGTCCTCGTATGAGGTCAGCACGTCGCCCTGACGGCCAGCCTTGATGGCTTCATAGGCAGCTTCCGCACCCATCATGCCCGTCAGGATCGCATTGTGGCTGCCCTTGATGCGCGGCACGTTGACGAAGCCTGCACCACACCCGATCAGCGCGCCGCCGGGGAATGAGAGTTTCGGCACCGACTGAAAGCCGCCCTCGGTGATGGCCCGCGCGCCGTAGGCGACACGCTTGCCGCCTTCCAGGTGCGGCAGCACGGAGGGGTGGTGCTTGAAGCGCTGGAATTCCTGATAGGGCGAAATGTACGGGTTCTCATAGTTCAGATGAACCACGAAGCCGACCGATACGAACGGCTCGCCATTGTCTCGGAAATGGTAGAGGAAGCTGCCGCCGCCGGTCGAATTATCGAGCGGCCAGCCCATCGTGTGCTGGACGTAGCCCTCATTGAATTGCTCTTCGGGTATGGACCACAGCTCTTTCAGGCCGAGGCCAAATTTCTGCGGGTCGCGGCCTTCATCCAGATTGTACTTGGCGATCAGCTGCTTCGTCAGCGAGCCACGGGCGCCTTCGGCGAACAAGACATATTTGCCGAGCAACTCCATGCCCGGCTCATAGTCCGGCTTGTGCGTACCATCGGCGGCGATACCCATGACACCGGCGACGATGCCTTTGACTTCGCCATTTTCACCCAGCACGAGATCTGAGGCGGCAAAGCCGGGGAAGATTTCCACGCCCATATTCTCGGCTTCCTGGCCCAGCCAGCGCGCCACATTGGCGAGCGAGCCAGTATAGTTGCCATGGTTCTTCATGAAGCCCGGCATAGGCAGCCAGGAAATGTCTGCCTCGCCCTTCGGGCCGAGGAATTTGAACTTGTCGCCGGTGACTTCGGTCTTCAGCGGACGGTCGTCGCGCTCACGCCAGCCGGGGATCAGCTTGTCGAGGCCGACCGGGTCCATGACCACGCCGGACAGAATGTGAGCGCCAATCTCGCCGCCCTTCTCGATCACGACGACTTCAATGTCTTCGCCAGCTTCCTGTGCGAGTTGTTTTGCCCGGATCGCCGCGGACAGACCCGCAGGGCCACCGCCAACGATGACCAGGTCATATTCCATCGACTCGCGCTGTACAGCGTCATCAGCCATTGGTTTCTCCTCCTTGCGGGTGATAGGGTGCCCGCTCATAAGCCCATTTGATTAAGCAATTACAGCGTCTATCAGGAAGGTCCAGAGCGTCCAGATGCCCACCCCTGCGTCAATTGATGCAATTAAGGCCCTCACCGAGTGGTGGGGCGACATGGGCGTGGAAGTCGATGACGCTGCGGTAAAGGCCTATCTGAAGGTTGCCGACAGTGCCGCGCCGCCTGCTGCAGTTGCCCAGGATGCCCCTGTGCGCCGCCCACGCCGGAAGAAAACGGACTGGGTTGAAGAGGCCAAAATTGCCGCAGCGGCCTGTGATTCGGTCGAGGCGCTAAAAGCCGCCATCGTAGCCTTTGAAGGCAGCCCGCTGAAAAGCGCATCAGAAAATACAGTCGTCTATGATGGCACGCCGGGTGCCAGCCTGATGGTGATCGGCGAAGGGCCGGGCGCCGAAGAGGACCGCAAGGGCCTGCCCTTTGTGGGCAAGGCCGGACAGCTGCTCGACAAGATGCTGGCGGCCATTCACCGTGACCGCACGGAAAATGCCTTCATTACCAATGTGAATTACTGGCGCCCCCCGGCCAACCGGAATCCGGAAGCCGAGGAGCTCGCCGTATGTCGTCCGTTTGTGGATCGGATGGTGGAACTGGTCGCTCCGAAAGTGATTGTTGCCGCGGGCGGCGTGCCAGCCAAGTCCTTGCTCGATAGCGCAGATGGCATCATGCGCCTGCGTGGCACGGAACATGTTTTCAAGACCGCCGGTGGATTCACCGCCCCGCTGATCCCGATCCTGCACCCGGCCTATCTTTTGCGCCGCCCACAGGACAAGTCCCGCGCATGGCGGGACTTGTTGCTGGTCGAGCAGCGTCTGGGAGAACTTGGAGGCTAGAGGTCAGCCACCCGGAGGAACTATTCCTCCAGAGCCTCCTCGGCCTTCTGATCAACCAGCTTCATTTCGCGTTGCTTGCGCTCAAGGAAGGCTTCGCCGATCGAGCCATCTTTATCAGGGCCAATCACGTCCTTTGCGACGGGGAAGATTTCGGTCTCTTCCTCATCGATATGATGCTCGTAATCATGGCGCAGCGTCTTGAAACGCGTCAGCCAGCCAGGGGAACTCATGTCCATTTCATCCAGTTCCTGAATGATGTCGTCCAGTTCCTTGTGCTCGGCAACCGAGTGACGGCCCTTCGGCTGGCCCGCCTCGCCCTTCATCAGGGGCGCATAAAATGTCTCTTCCTCGGCGGCGGCATGCCCGCCCACATCGTAATAGAACTCCTTCCAGAGCTTGCGGCGCTTGGACGAGTCGCCTTCTGTCTCGGCCAGCTGGGCCAACAGGTCGCGATGGGAGTCATGGTCTTTCTTCAGGGTTTCGTAAATCGAGGGCATGTGAGGGATCCTTTGTCTGGTTTCTCTCAAACGCGTTAATCCCTGCCCGGTTCCGCGCCATGCGATTGCCTGATAGGGAGAAAAAATGCCCGCACCGCTCTCGATCATCATTCCCACACTGAACGCCGCCAGCGACCTGCCGGAGTGTCTACAGGCCTTGATGCCGGGGCTTGAGCTGGGGCTGATCCGTGAGGTGATTGTCTCAGATGGCGGCTCGGACGATGCTACGCCGCGCATTGCCGGGGACACCGGCGCGACGTGGATCGCCGGCGCCAGCGGTCGCGGCGCGCAACTCGCCGCCGGCGCCGACACTGCACGCGGCGACTGGCTGCTCTTTCTGCATGCCGACACGTATCTCTCGCCCGACTGGGCTGAACGCGCCGCCCACCATATGGAGCGCCGCGCTGAATCGGCCGCGGCTTTCACACTGAGATATCGCTCGGACGATCGCGCCGCCCGCTGGCTGGAAGCTCGCGCCAATCGGCGCGCGCGCATGTTCGGCCTGCCCTATGGCGATCAAGGTCTGCTGATCTCCCGCAAGCTGTACGATGCGGTCGGCGGCTTTGCCGACGTGCCCTTGATGGAAGACGTGATGATCGCAAGGGCCCTCGGCAAGAAACGGCTTGTCCTCCTGAGCGCCGACGCGCGCACCTCGGCTGAAAAGTATGAGCGCGATGGCTGGCGCAAACGCGCCTGGAGCAATGCCTTCCTGCTCACCCGCTTCTTGTTGGGGGCGAAACCCGAAATCCTCGCCAAGGCGTATCGTTGATGCGGCGCACCCGCGTCCTCATCTTCGCCAAGCCGCCCCGCATGGGGCTGGCCAAGACGCGACTCGCCGCCGGTTTGGGCCGTACCGAAGCGCGCCGCATTGCACACTTCACGCTCGCCCGCACCATGCGAGCCGTCCGCTCCAGCGGCCTGGACGTGGCCCTCTATCTCGCACCGGATTGTGCACTGGGCGAAACACTGGGCGGAACTTGGCCGCCACACCTGCCCCGCTTCAGTCAGGGGTCAGGCACGCTGACCGAGCGACTTGGCAAAGGCCTCGCCGACTCGCCGAATGGGCCGGTCCTCTTCATTGGCACCGATGCTCCGGACATTTCTGCCACTCTGCTACGCCAGGCCGTTCGTGCGTTACAACGCAACGATGCCGTATTTGGCCCAGCAGATGATGGCGGCTTCTGGCTTTTCGGTGTGAACAAACGCCCCGGTCTTCCATCACTTTTCGACAATGTACGCTGGTCCGGCCCTCATGCACGCGCTGATGTGCAAGCAAACCTTCCCTCCTCATTTCGCCTGACACTGTTGGAAACATTGCAGGATCTGGATGAAGAGCCGGATTGGCGAAGGTGGAATGCAAACAAACTTCGTTAACTTGACCCAGGTTATCGTCCCCAACGGAAAAGCATTGTCCAACAGAATTCTTGGCCCCAGAGAGCAGGACGCCCATGTATCGACTGATCTATATCAGCACTGCGTCTGACGCCCTCACGTCCGCCGATGTCGATGCGATTGTTGACGCGTCGATCCGCAATAATGCACCTCGGAACATAACGGGGGTCCTGATCTATAATGGTTTGAACTTTCTCCAGGTGCTGGAAGGGACACGACTGAACGTCGAAGAGGTCTTCAACCGTATTGTCCAAGACCCTCGCCATATTTCGGTCACCACGGTTCTGGCCGAATCCGCAGAGCTGCGCATGTTTGCCGGCTGGAGTATGGCCGGACGAAAGACCTCGGCGCTGGCTGGCCGACATGAATATGAGAAGATCGGTGAAACGCAGGATGTCCTGGCCCGCCAGATGCCAGCCCGTGTCCGTCAAATTCTGGAAAATTTCTGCTCGCTCAAGGGCATTTGATTCCACAGGTTTTCGGCATTCACGGAAACTTATGTTCTTGATTTGTTCTGCCATCTGTGGCCTGTTCTGGTCATGAGAACTGGACAGAAACTCTCCCCCACCGGCAGAATAAATTTGATCGACACACGCCAGGTTGAAGAACGCTTCCAGCAGCGTGGGCGCGGAGCGATCTCAAACCAGACCGGCCGTTTCGAGCTCGAAACACGCCAGGCCTTTGATGATGGCTGGGGCACGATTGAGGATGATGACAGCCGGATGGAGACCCTTCTGATGAAGGATTCGGCCCGCACCATCATCACCTTCAACAAATCGCCTGACATCTCGTTCGACAGAACGGTAAACCCGTATCGCGGCTGCGAGCATGGCTGCATCTATTGCTTTGCCCGACCAACCCATGCCTGGGGCGGGCTTTCGGCAGGGCTCGATTTCGAGAGCAAGCTGTTCTTCAAGGACAATGCCGTCGAGCTGCTGAAACGGGAATTGTCGCGGCCGCGCTATATCCCCCGGGTCATCGCGATGGGTATGAATACCGATGCCTACCAGCCCGTAGAGCGGGAAAAGCGCCTGACCCGTAGCCTGCTGGAGGTTCTGTCCGCGCACCGCCACCCGCTCAGCCTTTTAACCAAGTCAGCTCTGATCCAGCGCGACATCGACCTGATCGCGCCGATGGCCGAAGCGGGGCTTGCACGAGTTGGCATCTCTCTGACCACGCTGGATCGCACACTCTCACGCAAGATGGAGCCGCGCGCCGCCACGCCGCAGCGTCGACTGGACACGATCCGCGCCCTCAGCGACGCAGGTATTGAAGTAACCGTAATGACTGCGCCAATCATTCCCGGCCTCAATGATCATGAGATCGAAAACCTGCTGGAAGCCGCCGCCGATCATGGCGCGACCCGTGCGGGCTATGTGCTGTTGCGCCTGCCCTACGAGATCAAGGATCTGTTCCATGAATGGCTGGTCCAGCATGTACCGGATCGGGCCGCCCGGGTGATCAACCACATCAGGGACATGCGCGGCGGCAAGGATTATGACGCTAACTGGCATGAACGGATGCGCGGCGGCGGCCCGGTGGCCGACATCATCTCACGGCGCTTCGGCCGCTGCGCTGCCAAGCTCGGCATGAACCAGCCACGGGGCGCCCTGCGCACTGACCTCTTTCGCATCATTGAGGATTGCGGCGGCCAGATGCGCCTCGATATCTAGGAGAAATCGAGCACAATCCGTCCGTCGATGTCACCCGCGAGCATCTTGTCGAATACACTGTTGATCTCTTCCAGACGTGCCGTTGCCGTATGGGCTTTCACGGCGCCAAGCTTGGCGAAATCCAGCGATTCCTGGAGATCCAGCCGCGTCCCGACAATGGACCCGCGCACCGTGATCCCATTCAGCACCATGTTGAAAATCGACAGAGGAAAGTCGCCGGGCGGCAATCCGTTCAGCGAAACCGTCCCACCCCGCCTGACCATGCCGAGCGCTTGCTCAAAGGCCTTCACTGACACGGCCGTGACGAGAGCGCCATGTGCTCCGCCAATCTCCTTGCGCAGGAAGGCTGCCGGATCCGTTTTGGCGGCATTCACAGTCACTTCCGCGCCCAGCTGTTTCGCGAGAGCAAGCTTGGAATCATCGATATCCACCGCCGCCACACGGCGCCCCATGGCTTTTGCGTATTGAACCGCCATGTGGCCAAGACCGCCCACGCCTGAAATCACCACCCAGTCGCCGGGCTTGGTGTCGGTCACCTTGAGCCCCTTGTAGACCGTAACGCCTGCGCACAGGATCGGTGCGATTTCCACGAATGGAATATTATCCGGCAAATGCCCCACATAGTTCGGGTCCGCTATGGCGTATTCGGCAAACCCGCCATTCACGGAATAGCCGGTATTGCGCTGGCTCTCGCAGAGAGTCTCCCAGCCGCCCATGCAATGATCACAATGCCCGCACGCTGAATAGAGCCACGGCACGCCCACCCGGTCGCCTTCCTTCACATGCGTGACACCCGCTCCCACGCCCGAGACGAAACCAACGCCCTCATGACCCGGTATGAAGGGCGGATTGGGCCTTACCGGCCAGTCACCATGCGCGGCGTGCAAATCGGTATGGCAGACGCCGCACGCTTCGATCTTCACCTGAATTTCGCCCGGCCCCGGCTCCGGAGTTTTCACCTCCTCAATCACCAGCGGTTTGCCAAATTCACGCACCACGGCGGCTTTCATGCTTTTTGCGGTCATTGTCGTCTCGCCTCCATTTTCCGGAAGTGTAGGCAAAGCCTCAGAAAGCGGGATAAGGACAAACCCTGAATTTGGTTGGGTAACGGGTCTTTTCCGAATTGTGGCCTTGCATGCCGCACCTTACACACTGCCAATTCACAGGCTTTCCCCGATTTTATCCACAGCACTATCCACAGGGAAAATCTGCGGTTAGTTTCGATATCGAAACATTTCGGGCTGATTCGGATGCGCAATAATTAGGGATTCAGAAACCGGCGTCCGGCACTGATTCGCGCTTCGATAAGACACATAGCGCAAGCGGGGCTGAACCAATGGAATTACAGAAGAACGTGATCATGCAGGGCGATTGCATCGACATCCTGTCACGCCTGCCGGACAGGTCGGTTGATCTCGTCTTTGCCGACCCTCCCTACAACCTCCAGCTTGGTGGTGGTCTGACCCGTCCCGACCAGTCCGTGGTCGATGGTGTTCACGACGATTGGGACAAATTCGACAGCTTCGATGCCTATGACCTGTTCTGCCACCAGTGGCTGGAAGAGTGCCGCCGCGTCCTGAAGGATGATGGCGCAATCTGGGTGATTGGCTCGTACCACAACATCTTCCGCGTCGGCGCGATCCTGCAGGATCAGGGCTTCTGGATCCAGAATGACGTGATCTGGCTGAAATCGAACCCCATGCCGAACTTCAAGGGCACCCGCTTTCAGAATGCCCACGAAACCCTGATCTGGGCCGGAAAGTCCGAACAGTCTAAATGCACATTCAATTACGACGCGCTGAAAGTCTTCAATGACGACAAGCAGATGCGCTCCGACTGGATGATCCCGCTTTGCACAGGCGGCGAGCGCCTCAAGGATGACGACGGCAAGAAAGCCCACCCGACGCAGAAGCCGGAAAGCCTTTTGCAGCGCGTCCTGCTGGCAACGACCAATCCGGGCGACACGGTCCTCGACCCATTCTCCGGCACCGGGACCACCGCCGCCGCTGCCAAACGCCTCGGTCGCAACTATGTCGGCATCGAGCGCGACGAGACCTATGCGCGCCTGTCGCGGGCCCGCCTGAAGGCTATCGAGCCCATTGAAGGCGCTGTGCTCGAAACGGAGCGCAGCAAGAAATCCCTGCCGCGCGTGCCATTCGGCGCACTACTGGAAAATGGCTGGCTGAAACCTGGCGACCGCCTGTTCAGCCCACAGCGCCGCTATCAGGCACGCATTCGCGTCGACGGGTCGCTGACCACCGGCACGTCCACCGGATCGATCCACCGCCTCGGGGCACATGTCCAACAGGCGCCGGCCTGTAATGGCTGGACTTATTGGCACTATGAGGATCCCAAGCGGAACCTCGCTCCAATCGACATGCTGCGCCGACGCTACCGCGAGGAAATGGGCCTCAACTAGCGCCTGTCCGACCCCTTGGACGAAGGCGGCGCTGGATCAGTCCTGCGCCGCTTTTTCTATGGCATCATAATAGCGTTGCCAACAGATCTGTCCGATCTGGTTGTATTCCAGCATCTTGTCCGCCATCCGCAGGAACCCTTCTTGGTCTCCGAGCGCCGGTGGCAGCAATGGGTCGAAATTGATCGCCCGGATCACCGGCTGCCCGATCAGGAGGGTCGCGCGCGCTGCCTCATCCACGCTGCGCGTCATCAAGCCAGCCAGACTGGTCTCCATGGCCTGGATCGCGCGCGCATAGGATTGCGACAACTCTTCCGGTGACCACAGGCGCGTCCAGTCAAACGCCCCCGCCATCGCGACCTGAGAGGTTCGGGTCAGGATAATACCGTCATCCGCGCCGATATCGATCAGACTGGTCCGATGCGTGTCCAGTTCACTCGCCAGGTTGGCAGGACGAACCCAGAAACCTTCCTCCGTCTGCTGGTATCCGAACAGGGCCAACGCCCGCTCACGTGCCCGAAGCTGCTTGCGGTCGCTCCGGCCAAGATGCTTGGTCAACGCCACCAGCCAGTCGCCATTCCAGTCGACCACCCGGTCAGCCACATTCTGCCACTGCTGCACCCGACGCTTGAGTGCCTGCGCTCTGGGGCCTGGAACATAGACACCGCGTTCTCGGCTCTCCAGCAGATCATCCTTCATCAGGCGCGTCACAGCCACACGCAGGGTCGCCGCCTCGATCCCGAACAGTGCCGCCGCATTGATAAGCCGACCAATCGGCTGGGGCGCATCCGTCGTACTGCTCATCAAGGACAGGATAAGCGCGCGCGCTGACACGTCTTCAGACTTGAGAGGTTCAAAATAATACACGAATTGACTCATAATGAAATTATATGTAACAAACCTTAAAGCACAGGATGGAGACCTGCCATGTCGAACACGATGAAGCTATCCGAAGCGCTGACAAAGGATGAGCTTCGCGAGTTGCGCAAGAAGTCTGATCTTCGCGCGTTGGCGACGCTTGTCTGGAATTGGGGGTTGATCATTGCGGCCTTTGCGGTCGCCATCATCTGGCCAAATCCGCTGACAATCCTCGCAGGTATCCTCATTCTGGGCGGTCGCCAGCTCGGCCTGGGCATCATCAATCACGATTGCGCCCACCACGCCTTTTTCAAGAGTCAGAGGGTCGATGATTTCGTGGGCCACTGGATCGCGGGCGCGCCGATGAATATCTCCCTGCCCGCCTATCGCGCCTACCATCTGAAGCACCACAAATATGCGGGCACGCCAGAGGATCCGGACATCATCTTTGTAAAGAACTACCCTGTCCCGAAGGACAGCCTGCGTCGAAAATTCGTGCGCGACCTGACCGGCCAGACGGGCCTGCGCGATACGCTGCGCAAGATCCGCAGCTTCAAACTATCGCGCAACTGGCCGTGGCTCACGTTCCATATCGTACTGGCCGGCACCCTCACCGCTATTGGCGCACCGTGGGCCTATCTCATGTGGTGGGCGGCAGAACTCTTCATCTATCCAGCCATAGTGCGCCTGCGCCAGATCGGCGAGCATGGCACCGCGAAAGACCGGACCAGCCTCGATCCGCGCCTCAATACCGGCACCACGGTCGCCCCATTCTGGCAGCGCGTGCTGATCGCGCCGAATGATGTGAACTATCATCTCGAGCATCACATGTTTGCATCAATCCCGCCTTACAGGCTGAAACGGCTCCACAAGCTGCTGTCATCGCGCGGCTATTACGAGACATTTGATTGCATCTCGCATGGCTATGACGATGTCATCCGCCGCGCTGTCCGCAATGACGCCCCAGAGATGGTGCCTGCTGAATAGGCTGGCGCTACTCAACCGCGATCCAGAACGGACCGGCCGGCATCCCGGTCCCGTCGAAGAGATTGCAGAGGGGGGAATCGCCCTGACAATACCGGACCTCGGACACCGCCTCATCTTCTGCCTGCACGACCACAGTATCGCCATCAAGCTTAGCTGAAGCATATCTGCACGCATCCGCATCACACAGCTCCATGCCAATCACATTCCCTGCACTGACCGTCACCAAGCCGTCTTCCACACCCTCAAACGCAATACGAATTGTGCTGCCGTCTCGCACCGTCCGACTCGCCACGGCGCCAGACGCGCCTGCATCCACCTCACCATAAACGAGAGACTTCATCACCCGCACGACCCGTTCGGCCACCGCGAGCTTGTTTGGCGGATGAATGTCCACCGGATCGCCCATATCAATCGTCACGGCGAGCGCCACACGATCATCCCTGGCAGCGACGCGGCGCATGGATTCACGGATCACGCCCCAGCCCGGCTTGCCAGCTTCTGTGGGTAGCGCGCCATATCGCGGCAGCTGCACAACAGCTACGGGCAAGTCAGCTCCAAACTTCGCGCGCCAATCCTGCACCAGCAGATCAAGCAGACTTTCATAGGCGACGCCATCGCCCGCATTGGATTCGCCCTGATACCAGATTGCCCCTTTCAGGCGGATGCCAGACAACGGCGCAATCATCGCATTGTGCAACATCGTGTAGCCCTTGATCGTGAACCAGGGCGCAGGCTTCGGAGCGCTTACGGCCGAATCCACTTTGCGATAGGCCCACCCGTCGGCCAGCGACAGGCTTGAGCCGTCCTCCAATTCCACGCGCAATTCAGAAGCCGGTCCGCTCATACCACCATCGCCATAATCATTATGGGCGTTGACCAAAATAGTGTTCTTGCCCGGCTTGAGGAGATCGGCTGAAACCTCGTAAGTGCGCAATCCTCCCCAATGGAATGTCGTGCCAATTGCCGTGCCGTTCAGCCAGGTCATGTCGGTATCATCGACCGCGCCAATATGGATCGTCGCAGCCTGCTCTGACTGCTGAGGAGTCAGATCAAAACTGACCTTGTGCCAGACCATGCCGAGATGATCGGTGAGTTCCGGGTCTCCCCATTTGCGCCAGTCGCGCAGCGTGCCGGGCACGGGCTTCCACTCGTCTGCGTCCGCATCTTCCCACGGCGCAGTTCCTTCGGTCGCGGGGTCGTCCCGCCAGCTCTGCTGCCAGCTTTCCGAATAGATCTTCGCTGCCGCGCCCCGGTCAGTCTTGTAGGTTTCCAGCAAAGCCACTTGTTCGGCATGTTCCGGCATTGCGCCGATGATCTCGCCATCAATCCATGGCTCGATGCGTGAGCCGCCCCAGCTCGAATTGATCAGACCGACAGGAACATCATAGGCTTCTGACAATGCCCGCCCGGCATAGTAACAGACTGCCGAGAACCCCGCTGCGGTCTCCGGCGTCGTGACGGCCCAAGCGCTGTCGCCCGGCAAGTCCGCATTCGGAGCAAGCGAGAGATCCTTTTCGACTTGCAGCAGGCGAATATTGGAGTGGTCCGCAGCGGCGACTTCCCGTTCAGCATAGGTCACACGTGACAGTGGGTATTCCATGTTCGACTGGCCGGAACACAAGAACACATCGCCCGACAGCACATCCTCTAACGCCTGCACTGTATCACCTTCGACGGTGACGGAAATTTCATGTGATCCGCCTGCTGAAAGCTCGGGAAACTCGACCCACCATCGGCCGTCCCGGCCGGCACGAACAGGCGTGGACGCCGCGTCCAGCGAAACGATGAATTCCGCGCCGGGATCCGCCGTTCCGAACAGGCGCACCGGTGCATCGCGCTGGATCACCATATGGTCACCGAACACGCTGGCGAGCTTCGGCGCCTCTGCATGTGCGCCCAGTCCAATCAGGGCCAATGCCCCGCATGCCATCATCGTCTTGCTGGTAAACATGTCCTGTTCCGCCCTCTTGTATTTTGGCAGGAACTTTCCCGAAGGCGATGATATTGTCCAGTGTTAGCGGTAACTAAATTTACGCAACTGCCAGCCGGAACGCCTTGGCAAACACGCTTGGCAGGCCTTCGACCTCATCGAGTTTAACCCACCGGCCATCGGCAACTTTCGGCTTGCGCGATGCCTCGGCGCGCATCACCCGAAAGCGAAACGCGAAATGCGTGAAGACATGGCGTACCTCGCCGACCTCCTCCCAGGCCGCTTCGGCAGGCGAAGGCGTTTGCGGAAAATCGCCCTCCACCCAATCGCCCGTCGGCAGCGCCAGCATCCCGCCAAGCAGGCCCTGGTCCGGGCGGCGCACCAGCAGCGCTTCCCCCTTCACGACTAACACATAAGCAATTCCAAACCGTACGGGCTTTGGCACTTTTGCGGGCTTGATCGGATAGCGTTCAGGCGCCCCTTCGGCCCGCGCTGCGCACAGGGACGACAGTGGACAGATCAGGCAGTTCGGCTTGGTCGGCGTGCACACGGTTGCGCCCAGATCCATCAGCGCTTCAGCAAATTCTCCCGGCCGGTCCTCCGGCACCAGCGCCCGCACTGTTTCGGCAATCACCTTCTTCTCAGCGGCCCATTCGCCTTTCAATGCCAGCAGGCGCGCGAACACGCGATCGACATTGCCATCCACCGCCGCCGCTTTCTGGTCAAAGGCAATCGCCGCGATCGCGCCAGCCGTATATGGCCCGATACCGGGCAGTTTGCGCAGTTCGGCCTCTGTTTCCGGAAAGCCTCCGCGTGCAGCGACTTCACGCGCACATTTCAGCAAATTCCGCGCTCGCGCATAATAGCCGAGGCCCGCCCACGCAGTCATCACCTCTTCATCCTTTGCCGCCGCCAGCGCCTCAATGGTTGGCCAGCGCGTAAGGAAGGTATGAAAGTATGGGGTGCCATGCGGGATGGTCGTCTGCTGCATCATGATCTCGCAGAGCCAGACACGGTACGGGTCAGGCCGCTCGCCCACAGCCCGGTCTGCCGGCAGCGTGCGCCAGGGCAAGTCGCGTGCATGACGCTCGAACCACGGCAGCAATTTGCCCGGCAGGCTGTTCAAATCTCTGTGCTTTGCCGGTGCCATGCCTTTTCCTCGCCCGAAAGCCGTGCAATCTCGTACGAATGGTCACGAGATCAACCCTTGATCCCATAGAGGAAGCTCGCGCGCGCGTCCGCCTGCGCTACCAGCGCGCGACACGCACTTATTCCAACATGCGCCAGGTCGGGCTTGCCGCGGAACGGGTCGGCCGTAAATCCGGCGCCAAGAAACTGCCCCCCATTCAGGTACTCCGCCAGCGCTGGCGCGAGATCGCAGGCGAACAACTCTATAAATACTGCCGCCCGGAGCGGCTCAGCGGTGGCAAGGATGGTCGCGTGCTGACCCTGCTCGTCGTGCCGCAAGCCGCCCCGATGGTGCAGCACCAGTCCGAAACGCTGCGACAGCGCGTGTCAGTGTCCGCAGGCGGCGACATTACCGCCATCAAGATCAAGCAGGGATCGCTCGGCACAGAACCGCCCAAGACACTGCGTCGCAAAACGCGGCCGCTCTCACTGAAAGAGCGCAAGGAACTTGAGGAATCGACCTCCGGAATCCAGAACGACAAGCTGCGCGCCGCAATTGTTGCGCTCGGCGAGGCCATGTTAACCGCAGAAGATACGCCGCCCCCTGCCAAGCCTGGCAAGGATGGCGGCCTGCCATTCTGACCCCGCCCTGCCCGCAAGGAGCCCCGACATGCTGAAATCCATTCTGACTGCCGTCACGGCTGCCGCCTTCCTGGCCATGCCTGCCCTTGCCGAAGACCTGTCTGTTGGCCACTCCAAGGGCTCGAAAGACGCGCCACTGACGATCATCGAATACGGGTCTCTCACATGCGGTGGATGCAAATACTTCCACGACAAGATCCTGCCACGCATCGAGGCCGATTATATCGAGACCGGCAAGGTCCGTTTCATCTTCCGTGAAGTCCTGCGCAATGATGTCGATACGGCCCTCGTCACCATGGCGCGCTGCGCCGGCCGGGACAAATTCTTCGAGGCAACCGACACAATGTTTGCGCGCCAGCCTGATGTCATCAAGTCTGCGCAAGCTGGTACAGTGCTCGACACTTTCATCGAGATCGGCACGCCCTATGGCATTCGGGACGTCGACACGTTCAATGCCTGCTACACCGACATGAATGTTCGGCTCGACATGGCCGAAGTGCAGGAAAGCGCCGAGGCATATGAGCTGCGCGGCACGCCAACGCTGGTTATCAATGGCGAGGAAAAATATGTCGATGACGACTTCAAGTCGGCCGATGCGTTCGCCGCTTACCTCGACACACAGCTTGCCGCGCTCTCCGATTCGACCGGTTCAGAGGCAAATTAGTTAACAGAACAGGCGGTTGCAGTTAATCAATTGGCAACCAAACCGACTCAATCCTTAACGCGAAGGTTATGACCATGAATTTCTTCTCACGACGCACTGCGCTTGCAGCGATTTCAGCGCTGGCCCTGGTCGCCTGTGGCGACACCGGTGCCGACACATCGCCTGCAGGTGGCAACGCCGTGACCGCTGGCAGCGAGCTTGGCCATGTCAAAGGGGCGGCCGACGCACCTGTCACCCTGATTGAGTATGCCTCACCCACCTGCCCGGCCTGCAAATACTGGCATGACGACATCCAGCCAGTTGTCCAGTCGGACTATATCGACTCCGGCAAGGTGAAACTCGTCTTCCGCGAATACCCACTGCACGCACCGGATGTGCCTGCTTACCTCGTCGCCATGTGCGCTGGCGAAGACAAGTATTTCGACGTGCTGGACGAGCTGTTCGAATACCAGTCCGGCATCATTGAATCTGCGCAAAACGGCGTCCTGAAGGCCATGCTCCAGACCATTGGCCAGCGTCACGGTATTGAAACCGAAGCCGACTTCGATGCCTGCATGAACAATCGCGACTTGCGCCAGCAGATGGCGGACATCTACCAGACATCCGAAAAGTTCGGCGTCACCGGCACACCAACCTTCATTATCAATGGTGAAGTGCACCAGTTCGCCAACATGAACTCCGCTGACAAGGTCACAGCCGCGCTGGACGCTGCGCTTGAAGCTGCCGGCGTCTCCACAGACGAGTAGGGATATGGGGGAGCCAGTATGAAGATAACCGAACTCCGTATTGCTGGCTTCAAATCCTTTGTGGACCCTCAGGACGTGCCAATCGAACCCGGCCTGACCGGGATCGTCGGGCCGAATGGCTGTGGCAAGTCCAATCTTCTGGAAGCCCTTCGCTGGGCCATGGGCGCAAGTTCTGCCCGTGCCATGCGCGGCGGGGAGATGGATGACCTCATCTTCTCCGGTGCGGATGGCCGCCCCGCCCGCGAGACCGCTGAAGTCACGCTCGTGCTGGACAATTCCAAACGCACCGCGCCACCGGAATTCAACGCCTCCGACACACTGGAAGTCATCCGCCGCCTGAAGCGCGGCGCAGGCTCCACCTACAAGCTGAATGGCCGGACTGTACGCGGCAAGGACATCCAGCTCCTGTTCGCGGATGCTTCGACCGGCGCGAACTCCCCGGCTCTCGTACGCCAGGGTCAGATTTCGGAACTGATCGGCTCCAAGCCGCAGAACCGCCGCCGTATCCTTGAGGAAGCCGCCGGCATTGCAGGCCTCAATTCCCGCCGTCACGAAGCCGAGCTGAAGCTGAACGGCGCCGAGACCAATCTGGAGCGCCTGTCGGAAGTCTCCGCTGAAGTCGAGCGCCAGCTCGCCAGCCTCAAGCGCCAGGCCGCCAAGGCCCGCAAATACAAGCGCCTGTCTGAAGAGATCCACGCCCTCGACGCCCTGATCGCGCACCTGCGCTGGCATGAGGCCAAACTCGCCTGCGACACGGCCCGCACGCAATTGGACGAGGCCCGTCGCACGGTT
>Ga0105235_100061_pt1 | contig 49931 bp, 42 predicted proteins | sample Virmet3819_2500_FD_90059 | JGI IMG/M metagenome (GOLD analysis project Ga0105235, IMG submission 90059) | Marine viral communities from the Southern Atlantic ocean transect to study dissolved organic matter and carbon cycling - metaG 3819_2500 | ecosystem: Environmental > Aquatic > Marine >... | reverse complement strand
TTATCAAAGATTTTAAAACCGAAATAAACAACAGCCAATCACCTACCAAAAACGTATTACAAAATTTGTTAGCCGACTTGTATTGGCAATATTTTAATCAAAATAGATATAAGTTTTACAATCGTACAAAAACCGAAAATAAAGTTGATGACGAAGATTTTAGAACTTGGGATTTAGACACTTTATTTACCGAAATACAAACACTTTTTAATCAATCTTTAGAAGACGAAAGCGTTTTAAAATCTACACCAATCCATCAATTTGATGCAATAATAAATAAAGCAAAAAACTCAGAAACATATAGACCTACGTTATTTGATCTTTTAAGTCACAATGCTTTAGATTTTTTTAAAACAGACGAAAACAGCATTACAAAACCAGCGTATAAATTTGAGATTGATAACGAAAATTATTTAAGTGCTTCATCAAAATTTTCTACCCTAAAACTTGAAGCTAAAGACAGCACATCTTTACAACTACAGGCGTTAAAAGTGTATAAAAAACTAATTCAGTTTCATCAACAAAACAAAAATTATAAAGCGTTAGTTGATGTTAATATTCAGCGTTTAGATTATGTCTTACAACATGCGACGTTTAATAACAAAGATGAAATTTACCTTCAAACGTTAAAAGATGAAATTTTTAGTATAAAAACAGATGAAACAGCTGCGCTTTACGAATTTGAAATTGCTGAAAAAACCTATCAAAATGGCTTACAATTCGATGCAAAATCTAATACAAAAAATCGTTGGTTAATACAAGAAGCTTTAGCGATTGCAAACAATATCATTAAACGTTTTCCTGATAGCAAAGCCGCTAAAAACAGTACAATTTTAAAACAACAAATTTTAAATAAAGAGTTACAACTTACTACCGAAACGTATATTCCGATTCAGCAAAATAGCAGATTTCTGGTACGTTATAAAAATGTAGAAAATCTTGAGTTCACGCTTTACAACTTATCTAAAAATCAGTTAGAAACTTACAACAAAACCTATCGTGAAGACGAGCGTTTAAAGTTTATTAAATCTTTAAAACAACATAATAATTGGAGTAGCAACTTAAAAAATGAAAACGATTATCAATCACACACTACAGAAGTTGTTGTCCCTAAACTATCTAATGGTATTTACTTAGTTGTAGCTAGAGCTAATGGCGATTTATACGCTATGCAAACCTTACAAATTACCGATTTTGCTTTAACCGAAATGGAAACCAACAAAGAAGTTGTTTTTCAATTAATAGACAGAAATAACGGTCAACCTATTGAAAATGCGACTTTAGATATTACGTATCGTAAAAATTACAAAAACAACTATCATAGCAATACTTTAACAACCGATGTGTTTGGCAAAGCCGTATTTAAAAAAACGTCAACCTATCTTTCAGACGTTAATGTAGAAGTTAAACACAACAACCAAACTGCCTATTTTGGTAATTATTACGTTGGCAGAAACTACGACAATAACTACAAAGAAGAAACAAGTTACAGCGCGTTTGTATTTACAGACAGAAGTATTTATAGACCTAGCCAAACCGTTTATTTTAAAGCAATTGCCATTAAAACACTTAAAGAAAAATCTGAAGTGTTTCAAAACGAAGCTGTTTACGCTATTCTTTATAATGTAAATAACGAAGAAGTTAGTCGTTTAGAATTAAAAACTAACGATTTTGGATCGGTTGCTGGTGAGTTTATTTTACCAAATTCAGGTTTAAACGGACAATACAAAATTCAAATTTTAGGAAAAAATTACACCTTTGATAATGGCAGACATTATTTTTCTGTTGAAGAATATAAACGCCCAAAATTTGAAGCTAATTTTAATCCAATTACAGAAACCTTCAAAATTAACGATAGTATTACTGTAAAAGGTAACGCAAAAGCCTACGTTGGTAGTAATATTAGCAATGCTAAAGTCACTTACACCGTAAAACGCAAAGTACAATATCCAACTTGGTGGTACTGGCGCAGACCGTATTTTAACAGCAAGCCTCAAGAAATAACTCACGGTGAAACAACAACAAATAATAAAGGTGAATTTGACATTACCTTTAAAGCCATACCAGACCAAAGTGTTGATCAAAAATCACAACCTGTTTTTAATTACGAAGTCACTGCAGACATCACCGATATTAATGGTGAAACAAGAAGCACAACGACTATCGTAAACGTTGGCTATCATGCTTTAACAGTAACTATGTCTGTAAAAAGCGAATTAGATAAAAGCAGTAAAGACCATACAATTCAAATCGATACTAAAAATTTAAATGGTGAATTTGTTCCTGCAAAAGGCTCCATTAAAATATATAAACTTAAAGCGCCAAACAAAGTATTAAGACATCGTCCTTGGAATGCTCCAGATTATCATAATTTAAGTGAAACTGAATTTAAAACCCTATTTCCTCATGATGCTTACAACAATGAAGATGATAGTCAATTTTGGGATAAAGGTGAACTAGTGTTTACCAAAGAATTTAATACTGAAAACCATAAAGACGTTAAACTTGGTAATATCAAAAAATGGGAATCTGGTAAATACCTTATCATTTTAGAAAGCAAGGATAAGTTTGGACAATTAGTGAAAGATGAAACTAGAACAACACTTTACAGTGAAAAAGATAACACTGTTTCAGACAACCAATTGTTTACCATTACCACAAATAAAGACAGTTACCAACCTAACGAAACTGTCGAAATCACATTTGGTAGTTCAGCAACAAACCTTACTGTTTTTATTGATGTAGAAAAAGATAAGCGTATTATCAATAGTAATAAATACGTAATAGATAACGAGAAAAAAACCATACGCATACCTATTACTAATAAAGATGTTGGCGGTTTTGCTGTACATTATAGCTTTGCCGCTTTTAATAGTTATACCGCTAACACCTTAGCTATTTCGGTGCCTTATCCTAAAACCGAGTTAGAGATTGAAACCACAACCTTTAGAGACAAAATACAACCAGGAACAGATGAGACTTGGAGCTTTAAAATTAAAGGTCCAAAAGGTGAAAAAATCTCAGCAGAAATATTAGCCAGTATGTACGATGCGTCTTTAGACCAATTTAAATCACATAGCTGGGATTTTAACCCGTTATACAAACCCATTTACAATCCAAACCGAAACCAAAATAATGGAAACAGTTTTGGACAACGCGGATTTAGAGTCATAAATAACAACAAGAATTACTATAACTATCCAACACAACAATACGACCAAATTAATTGGTTTGGGTTGAGTTTTGGTAATAGTTATAGAAGGTTTTATAAACCAGAAGCGAAAGGTATTATAGTTGAAGAAGCCATGATGGACATTGCTGCTCCAAATGATGCTGAATTAGATGAAGTTGTCGTTGTTGGATATGGTACAACAACAGAAAAAGCCTATACAGGAACAGCAAAAATTAAACCGTCATCAACTGTTACTGATGGCACTTCGGACATGAAATTATATCCATTACCAAGTGATAAAGAAATAGATTTCAGTACTGTTACTATTCGTAAAAACCTACAAGAAACAGCATTTTTCTTTCCGCAGTTACAAACAGACAAAGATGGTAACGTCAGTTTCAATTTTACAACTCCAGAAGCATTAACCAAATGGAAACTACAATTATTAGCGCATACAAAAACTCTGGAGAGTAAAGTTTCAACTTTAGAAACAGCGACGCAAAAAGAGCTTATGGTCATACCTAACACACCACGTTTTTTACGTCAAGGTGACCAAATAACCATTAGCACTAAAATTGCCAACTTATCTGATAAAGATTTATCAGGACAAGCTAAATTGATATTGACTGATGCGGTTTCTGGTGAAGATATTACGTCTTTACTTGTCAGTTCGAGCGCAGTCGAGAACTTCACCGTAGACAAAGACAACAACACACAGGTCGCTTGGCAATTATCCATTCCAGATACGGTAAATACTATTCAATATAAAATTGTAGCAAAAGCAGAAGATTTTAGTGATGGCGAACAAAATGCATTACCTGTCTTAACCAACAGAATGTTAGTTACCGAAACATTACCAATGTGGATTAGAAGTAACCAAACTAGAACATTTACACTAGATAAGCTCGCTTCGACTTCGCTCAGCGAACAAAACAGAACACTTAGACATCACAAACTGACTTTAGAAATGACTAGCAATCCTGCTTGGTATGCGGTACAAGCTTTACCGTATCTAATGGAATATCCTTACGATTGTAACGAGCAAACCTTTAGTAGATATTACGCTAATGCATTGGCTAGTCATATTGCAAATAGTAATCCGCGTATTCAGGAGGTATTTAATCAATGGAAAAATACCGATGCGTTGATTAGTAATTTAGAGAAAAATCAAGAACTTAAATCTATTTTAATTCAAGAAACACCTTGGTTACGCGATGCGCAAAGCGAAACCGAACAGAAAAAACGTATGGCATTGCTTTTCGATTTAAATAAAATGAATAACGAATTGCAAAACGCCAAGAACAAACTAGAACAAAACCAAATGTCTAATGGTGCTTGGGCTTGGTTTAATGGTGGACGACCAAACCGTTTTATCACGCAACACATTATTACTGGTTTTGGACATTTAAAACAACTTAATGTCGCTTCGACTACGCTCAGCGACCAAAAAAACATGATCAAAAAAGCAATCCAGTATTTAGATTCAGAATTTGTAGAAGAATACAACAACTTAACTAAATACAATAAAGATATAGATTTAAGTAAAGATCATTTAAGTCATATGCAAATACATTATTTGTACATGCGTAGCTTTTTCCCAGAAATAAAAACGTCTAAAGAAGTAAAAACTATAATGGATTATTATCAGTCTCAAATTCAAAACTATTGGTTAAACAGAAGTCTGTATAACAAAGGATTGATGGCATTAATTTCTTATAGAAATAATGACACTAATACCACGTCTAAAATTTTAAATTCATTAAAAGAAACCAGTATAACTAGTGAAGAATTAGGTATGTATTGGAAGTCTAACGAAAACTCTTGGTATTGGTATCAAGCTCCAATTGAAACACAAGCGTTACTAATTGAAACGTTTTCTGAAGCTGGTAATGTCATTCAAAATGAAACGAAGAATCTTGAAACCATAGATAATCTTAAAATCTGGTTACTTAAAAACAAGCAAACCAACCGTTGGAAAACAACCAAAGCTACTACCGAAGCTGTGTACGCATTATTACTTCAAGGTAGCGATTGGTTAAGTGTAACGGATATGGTAGACATTGTTTTAGGTAATCAAAAAATAGATCCTAATACTATGGAAGACGTTAAAGTTGAAGCTGGTACAGGCTATTTTAAAACGTCTTGGTCTGCTAATGAAATTTCGCCTAAAATGGCAGAAGTAAAAATCTCTAAAAATGGAGAAGGAATTGCTTGGGGAAGTTTATACTGGCAGTATTTTGAAGATTTAGATAAAATTACCTCTGCGGAAACGCCACTTCAACTAAAGAAAAAATTATTCTTAAAAACTAATTCAGATACTGGTGAAACACTTACAGAAATTACTAAAGAAACCAAACTTAAAGTTGGCGATTTAGTAACCGTAAGAATCGAATTAAGAAGCGACAGAAATATGGAATTTATCCACATGAAAGATATGCGTGCAGCAGGTTTAGAGCCAACCAATGTGATTAGTCAATACAAATGGCAAGACGGTTTAGGCTATTATCAAAGCACAAAAGACGCAAGTACAAACTTCTTTTTTGATTACTTACCAAAAGGCGTTTATGTGTTTGAATATGATTTACGTGTTAACAATGCTGGTAATATGAGTAATGGTATAACTACTATACAAAGCATGTATGCACCAGAATTTAGTAGTCACAGTGAAGGCGTAAGAATTGATGTTGAATAATAATGTCATTATTCAATACAAAAAAGGCTTCCAAATTTGGAAGCCTTTTTTGTATCTAAAGTTATTTACTTGGCGGCGTTGTTGGTCGTACTTCAATTTTACTTGGTAATGTACGTGGATGCATTTTTAATAAATCGACCACTAACTCGCCAATATCTTCAATTTGTATTTTCCATGCGCCTTCATCGTTTGGCTCGTTTCCGTTAAAGTAAGTCGAAACAGATCCTGGCATAATAGTACTAACCTTTATGCCGTATTTACGCAAATCTAACATTACCGCTTGGGTAAATCCGGTAACACCAAATTTACTAGCGTTATACGCAGATCCGCCAGCAAAAAAGTTGGTACCTGCTAAACTTGAAATAGTAATGTAATACCCTTTACTTGCTTTAAGTGCATCTACACTTGCTTTAATCGAATTAAAAACACCTGTTAGATTGGTATCTATAACTTCATTCCATTGTGTTGTAGTTAAATCTTCTATACTACCAAAATGTCCTAAACCTGCATTAGCAATGACAATGTCTAACTGTCCAAAGGTATCTACAGTTGTTTTAACAGCTTGTTGCTGACTTTCTAATTGTCTTACATCTGCTTCTAGTCCGATTGCTTTTGCAGAAGACACTTCTGCATTAAGTTGTTCTGCTGCTTTTTCTGCAGATGCTACACTTCTACTGGTTACAGCAACGTTAACACCTTGTTGCATTAATGCATAGGCAATACCATATCCAATGCCTTTTGATCCGCCTGTTATTAAAGCGACTTTATTATTTAAATTGCTCATAGAATTTTATTTTTTTGGTTGAAACCCAAAGTTACAAAACCTACAACGCAAGTCGAATTTTAAAATGTTAGGATATTTATAAAATTGAAATAATCTCTGACTTGAACACTAAGACTACAGACATACCTGCGTTAAGGATTGAATGGCATGTTTGAGCTCTCCCAACTTTTTAGTTGGGAAGCGAGTAATGAAAGCCTGACCCTTTTAGGGTAACGCCAAAATAAAATTAATTAAGCATGTCCCATAATTTATCTTTAAGCGTTGTAATGCCTTGTTGTGCTACACTTGAGATAAATTGATATGGAATTGGCAAGGTTTGATCTAACTCTTGCTTTAGTTCGGCTTTAAGCTCGTCATCCAACATATCACATTTTGAGATGGCTATCATACGGTCTTTATCCAACATTTCTGGATTGTAACGTCTAAGCTCGTCTAACAAAATCTCGTATTGTTTGTTAATATCTGGTGCATCTGCTGGAATTAAAAATAGTAATACCGAATTACGCTCTATGTGACGCAAGAAATAATAGCCTAAGCCTTTACCTTCGGCAGCTCCTTCTATAATCCCTGGTATATCTGCCATCACAAAAGTTTGATAATCGCGATATTTTACGATACCTAGATTTGGCTTTAAGGTTGTAAACTCGTAATCTGCAATTTTTGGTTTTGCAGCGGTCATTACAGATAGTAAAGTAGATTTTCCTGCGTTAGGAAAACCTACTAAACCTACATCTGCTAAGACTTTAAGCTCTAATGTTATGTCTTTTTCTTCTAACGGAATACCTGGTTGCGCGTAACGTGGTGTTTGGTTGGTACTGCTTTTAAAGTGCCAGTTACCTAAACCACCTTTTCCACCTTCGGCAACAATTTTTTCTTCACCTTGTTCGGTAATCTCAAAAAGGATATCGTTAGTTTCTGTATCTCTTACTACGGTTCCTAATGGTACTTCGATAATGTAATCTTCTCCATCTGATCCTGTACTACGATTACTACTACCATCGCCACCATGACCTGCACGGATATGACGCTGAAATTTTAAATGTAGTAACGTCCAAAGGTTTTCGTTACCTCTAATAATTACGTGTCCGCCACGTCCACCATCGCCTCCATCTGGTCCACCTTTTGCGTTATATTTTTCGCGGTTAAGATGCGCAGATCCTTTCCCTCCTTTTCCTGAAGAGACATGCATTTTTACGTAATCTACAAAGTTACCTTCGGTCATTTATTTAATTTATTTGTGAATTTATGAATTCGTTTTATGAAGGTTTTAATTATTTCAAATTAACCTCCAAACGAATAAACTCATTTTAAAGTTTATCGATTACAGTACAAAGACGTTCTGTAATCTCTTCGATACTACCAACACCATCTACTCCAAAATATTTATCTTGAGCTGAGTAGTAATCTTTTAAGATAGCGGTTTTGTTGTAATATTCTTTAATTCTATTTCTAATAATAGATTCGTCAGCATCATCTGCTCTACCACTAGATTTACCACGTTCTAAAAGACGTTGTACTAAAACTTCGTCGTCTACTTCTAAAGCGATCATTGCATTAATTTGAGAATCTTTAGTATCCATTAATTTATCTAAAGCTTCTGCTTGTGCGTTAGTACGCGGAAAACCATCAAATATAAATCCGTTAGCGTCTGCATTTTTTTCAACTTCTGCATTTAGCATGTCAATAGTTACTTGGTCTGGTACAAGCTCGCCTTTATCCATGTATGACTTAGCCAACATACCTAATGCTGTTTCGTTTTTGATATTAAATCTAAATACATCGCCAGTAGAAATATGTACTAAGTTATATTTTTCTTTTAAAAAGTTTGCTTGTGTGCCTTTACCTGCTCCTGGAGGACCAAATAATACTAAATTAGTCATGTGTTGTGTTGTTTTTAGTTGATATACTGCTGGTAAATCTCTACCTAATCCATCGTAGTCTAATCCATATCCTACAATAAATTTATTTGGTATTTCTATTCCAACATAATGAAGTTTAAAATCTTTTTTATATGCTTCTGGTTTGTAAAACAACGTTGCTATGACTAACTGTTTTACATTTTCGTTTTTGAAAATACGATGAATTTCGTTTAAGGTGTTACCGGTATCAATAATATCTTCTAAAATTACAACCGTTCTTCCTGTTAAGTCTTGTGTTAACCCAATTAATCTTTGGATATCTTCTGTGGATTTAACACCTTCATAAGACGCCAATTTTATAAAAGTGACCTCACAAGGTTTTGGATATTTTTTTACAAAATCACTTACTAACATAAACGATCCGTTTAATATCCCTATAAAAACAGGTACTTCGTCTCCTAAGTCATTTGCAACATCTTGTGCCATTTTTGTTACAGCAGCATCTATTTGTTGTTCAGAAATAAAAGGTTTAAATTCTTTGTCGTGAAGCTTTATAGTTTTCATTGTAAAAAATTAAAAAGCAAATATAAGGATTTGTAGCAGCTTAACGATATTTGATTTAGATTTTTAAAGGCTATTTTACATTTAAAATGTATTTTTGTTGCACACAACTAATATTAAAAATGAATTATTTTTCTTCAAACTTTAAATTAGGTATTCTTGGTGGCGGACAACTAGGTAAAATGCTACTTTACAATACCCGAAAATTTGATATTCAAACTTTTGTTTTAGATAATAGTGATCAAGCACCAAGTAAAATTGCTTGTGATAAATTTGTAAAAGGCGATTTGTTAGATTTTGATACGGTTTACAACTTTGGAAAACAAGTTGATGTACTAACTATCGAAATTGAAAATGTAAATGTAGACGCTTTAGAACAACTAGAAAACGAAAACATAAAAGTATATCCGTCTTCAAAAACTTTGCGTCAAATACAAAACAAAGCCAATCAAAAACTATTTTACGTAGACCATAACTTACCAACAGCACCTTTTAGCAGATTTGCTTATTTATCTGAAATAGAAGATGCTATTAAAAATGGTGGTTTAGAATTACCTTTTGTTTGGAAAGCTGCTAGATTTGGATACGATGGTAATGGAGTAAAAATCGTAAGACAATTAAATGATTTAGAAGGTTTACCTGCTGGTGAATGCATTGCAGAAGAGATGATACCTTTTAAAAACGAACTTGCTGTAATTGTGGCAAGAAACGTTTCAGGAGATATTAAAACGTATCCCGTTGTTGAAATGGAATTTCATCCTGAAGCCAACCAAGTAGAATATGTAATATGTCCTGCACGTATTCCTGACGACGTTGCAAAAAAAGCACAAGATGTGGCTTTAAAAACAGCTGAGGCTTTTAATCATGTTGGGTTATTAGCAGTAGAAATGTTTCAAACACAAGACGACCAAATTTTAATTAATGAAGTTGCGCCAAGACCACATAATTCTGGACATCAAACCATAGAAGCTAGTTTTACTAGTCAGTTTGAACAACATTTACGTGCCATTTTAGATTTACCTTTAGGTGAAACTAAAAGTAAAGTTGGCGGTATTATGGTAAATCTTGTTGGTGCAGAAGGACATACAGGAAATGTTTTATATAAAAACATAGAAAACATAATGAATCTTGAAGGTGTTACACCTCATATTTATGGCAAAAAACAAACGCGTCCATTTAGAAAAATGGGACACGTAACCATAGTTAATGAAGATTTAAGCAAGGCAAGACAAATTGCCGAAAAAGTAAAAAACACAATACAAGTAATAAGCGAATAAGATGAGTAAAGTTGCCATAGTAATGGGAAGTAATAGCGATATGCCAGTAATGCAAGACGCTATTGATATTTTAAAAGGTTTTGATATAGAAATAGAAGTAGATATTGTTTCTGCACATCGTACACCAGAAAAATTATTCGATTTTAGTAATAATGCACACAAAAGAGGTATTAATGTAATAATTGCAGGTGCTGGCGGCGCAGCGCATTTACCAGGTATGGTTGCATCTATGAGCCCATTACCAGTAATTGGTGTACCTGTAAAAAGCAGTAACTCTATAGATGGTTGGGACTCGGTACTATCTATTTTACAAATGCCAGGTGGTGTACCTGTAGCTACTGTAGCCTTAAATGGCGCTAAAAATGCCGGTATATTAGCTGCTCAAATTATTGGCGCTTCAGATCAATGTGTATTAGATAAAATTATGGCTTACAAAGAAGGCTTAAAACTAAAAGTAGAACAAGCTGCAAAAGATATTAAAGCTTAGAAAAAAAGCCTTGACTGAGAAGTCAAGGCTTTACATCGCTATTAATCTTTCTATATGAGTTTTACTCACATCAAAAAAACTTAGGTCAAAGGTCTTAGTTTTGTTGAAAATGAAAGAATTGAGGCAAAAATTATTTTGTTTTTAGATAAAATGCGTTTTTTATCGTTCAAAAACAAACTTACTGAGTATAAGACAGAAAAAAAGCCTCAAAAATTAATTTGAGGCTTTTTATCGCTATTAATCAATAATTTTTATGTGAGTAACCAGCTCACGGGAAAAAATCGAGTCAAAGATAAGAACAAAACTGTATCATTTTAAAAAAAAGTTATTTTTTTAATAAAAATTTCACCTAAAACGTTTTCGTAATGAATGTACTTCTTAATAAATTTAACACAAAATACAATTCGGCACCGTTTCAAGCCATTAAAAACGAACATTTTAAGCCTGCAATTGAAACATTGATTAAAGAAACTAAAGCAGAAATAGAATCAATAGCAGGATCTAAGAATATTCCTACATTCAAAAACACAATAGAAGCATTAGAATATGCTGGTCAGCAATTAGATAGAGTTACGAGTATATTCTTCAATTTAAATTCTGCAGAAACAAATGAAGAGATTCAAAAGATTGCTCAGGATATTTCTCCGCTTTTATCAGAGTTTAGTAACGACATTACTTTAAACGAAAAACTCTTTGCTCGCATCAAAGAAGTTTACAATCAAAAAGATCAACTAGATCTTACCGAAGAACAAAAAACTTTACTTGACAAAAAATATAAAAGCTTTGCTAGAAATGGTGCCAATCTAACTGAAGACAAAAAAGAACAGTTGCGAGCTATCGATAAAAAATTAGCGTCTCTTAAATTAAAATTTGGCGAAAATGTATTAGCAGAAACTAATGCTTTTGAAATGCATATTACCAATAAAGCAGATTTAGATGGTTTACCAGAAGGCGCAATTGAAGCAGCACAACAATTAGCCGAAAGTAAAAGGAAAGATGGTTGGTTAATCACTTTAGATTATCCTAGCTACATTCCTTTTATGACCTATGCAAAAAACAGAGCATTACGCAAAAAACTGTCGATTGCTTTTGGAAGTAAAGGATTTAATAACAATAAATTAGACAACCAAAATAATGTTTTAGGAATTACCAAACTACGACACCAACGCGCCAATTTATTAGGCTATAAAACACATGCACATTTTGTTTTAGAAGAGCGTATGGCAGAAACACCAGCAAAAGTAGAAAACTTTTTAAACGACTTATTAGACAAAGCAAAACCTGCTGCAGAACGTGAGTTTGCTAACCTTCAAAATTTTGCAAAAGAACTAGACGGTATTGACCACCTTGAAAAATGGGATGGCGCTTATTACAGCGAAAAACTAAAACAAAAGCTTTTCAATTTAGATGACGAAAAACTTAAACCATACTTCAAATTGGAAAACGTTATTGATGGTGCTTTTAAAGTAGCCAATAAATTATTTGGATTAACTTTTAAAGAAATTGATACCATTGACAAGTATCATCCTGATGTATTGACTTACGAGGTTTTAGATGAAAATGATAATTTAGTTTCAATCTTTTATGCAGACTTTTTCCCACGTTCAGGAAAACGTAACGGAGCTTGGATGACGTCTTACAAACCTCAATTTGTGCAAAACGACATTAATGAAAGACCACATGTATCTATTGTTTGCAACTTTACTAAACCTACTAAAACAAAACCGTCTTTACTAACGTTTAATGAAGTTACCACGTTGTTTCATGAGTTTGGTCATGCATTACACGGTATGCTAGCTAATACCACTTACCCTAGCCTATCTGGTACAAGCGTATATTGGGACTTTGTAGAATTACCAAGTCAAGTGTTAGAAAATTGGTGTTACGAAAAGGAAGCATTAGAATTATTTGCAACTCACTACGAAACAGGCGAACTTATCCCAATGGATTTAGTAGAAAAAATTAAAGAAAGTGTCACTTTTAACGAAGGTACGCAAACCTTACGCCAAATAAGTTTTGGTTTATTAGATATGCATTGGCATGGTATTGACCCAACAAAAGTCACAGATGTAAAAGCACACGAAAATGAAGCTTTTAAAGACACGCAATTATATCCTGATGTAGAAGAAAATTGTATGAGTACAGCATTTTCTCATATTTTTCAAGGTGGATATTCTTCTGGGTATTACAGCTATAAATGGGCAGAAGTTTTAGATGCAGATGCATTTGATTATTTTAAACAAAATGGCATCTTTAATCGTGATATTGCTTTAAAATTTAAAGACAATGTACTTACAAAAGGCGGTACAGAAAATCCACTAATTTTATATAAACGCTTTAGAGGTCAAGACCCAAAACCAGAAGTTTTATTAAAGCGTGCTGGGTTGATTAAGTAACAAAAAAGCGGAAAATAAATATTTCCGCTTTTTTTATAAACTCTTATCATAGTGTTAAATAAGCCAAAAACCGTGGTTTTTTAGTTATTTTTGAAAAAAGAAAAAGAAAAACCAACTAATGCCAAAACACACTTTAAATCCAAATAATTGGGTAGATTTGTACAGTGACTACCTTTTTAATTACACAATAACACGTGTAAACGACCGTGTTATTGCTCAAGATTTAGTGTCCGAAACTTTTTTGGCTGGGTTAAACGCTATGAAAAACTTTAAAGGTGAAGCAGCTGAGCGTACTTGGCTTATTTCAATTTTAAAGCGAAAAATTATTGATTACTATCGTAAGATAAATTCTAATAAAGGAAAAGCCGAGGTTAGAATGACTTACAACGATTCTGATTCTGAAGGCGATTGGTTAGAAGAACGTATTGCAGACCCTTTTGATAAAACTGCTGAAGATACGATTGAAAACGAAGAGTTAGCTGAAGCAATTCAAAATTGTTTATCTAAACTTCCTAAAAAACAAGCCGAAGTTTTTAAAAAGAAAACCATCTTAAACCAAGAAACCGAAACCATTAGTAAGGAATTAAATATTACAGCGTCTAACCTATGGGTAATTGTTCACAGAGCTAGAGTTGCTCTTGCAAGTTGCCTTGAAAAAAATTGGTTTTAATCATGGGATTATTTTTTATTAAATGCGAAGAAGCAGGTCATGTTTGTGATAAACATCAATATGAAGAAGCTTCGATTACCGAAAAAATAAAGCTAAATATTCATTTATTTTATTGTTCTGCTTGCAGAAAACACTCAGCTACCAATAAAAAATTAACTTCCCTATTAAAAAATATTTCACTTCAATTTTTATCTTCTGAAGAAAAAGAACAACTTAAAAAAGCTTTTGAAAAAGAATTAAGAAAGCATCAACAATAGCCATAAAATAGGCAATGCTTCTACCCAAAAAGAGGTATAATATTTATTTCGATTTTTAGAAGAAAACAAAATAAATAGCATTAAAATAAAAGTCATAATTACTTCTTTGTAAAGAAAGTGAGTTATGATTTCTTCTTTAAAAACATTCAACCCTAAAAAAATTAAAAGCAACAAAACACCAAGTATTTTGGTCTTTTTTACACCAATTTGCTGTGGGATTGTTGCTAGTTTTATACTATCAAATTTAAGATCTCTTATTTCAAAAGGAATCATTAAAGCCAATACAAAAACAAAATTTTGTAATACTGTAATCCAAACTTTAGCTGTTAATTCTTGATGGTTATTAAGTATTGGTAAAACAACTGTTGTAAACGCCCAAACTGCTGCTATAATATGGACTTTTAATCCGCTAATTTGTCTTAAATTTTGTTGCTCGTCTAAATACATTCGTTTAGGTAAAAAAGGGATAGCATATAAAAAAGTAACTACGCCTAATCCAGCTAGAATAAATAGTACTTTAGTTTCTAACTTAAAAGCATAAAAAACCATTAACATAAAACTAAAAAAAGAAAATACTTGAATCACTTTTAGCCATCTTGCCAAACTACGATGATGCCATTTAGCAATCCCAAAATATTTCACAAAATTGTAGCCTGTAATTGTCGCATAAAAATTAAAATACAGGATATTTTCATCATAAGGTAAATTAAAAATTAGAAGTGTAATCCAGCTTAAAGCATACACAGATAAAGCTACATGTATACTGCTATTTATATAAAAATCTAAAAGCTGTTTGACTATCTTCATTAAACAAAAATAATCAATCTGTTAATAAAGCTATTAAATGGTTAAAAACTTTCAAGTTTTAACTAAAAAATGCTATAAGATTTCATTAATTTTGCAATCGCATAAAAATGCGTTTTAAAACGCTAAATTAATTTGTCATTCTCATGAAAATGAGAGCCTAACAACACAACACTAATGAACACAAACGCTTTTGCTTTGCGCCATATTGGTCCAAGAGAAAATGACATTAAAGAAATGTTACAAACAATAGGTGCAGAAAGTATTGAACAACTAATTTACGAAACTATTCCTTCTAACATTCGTCTTGAAAAAGATTTAGATTTAGATGAAGCTATGACGGAATATGAGTATTCTACACACATTAATAATTTATCTAAACTTAACAAAACGTACAAGACTTACATTGGTTTAGGTTATCATCCTACAATTTTACCTGCAGTTATACAGCGTAATATTTTAGAAAATCCAGGTTGGTATACTGCTTACACACCTTACCAAGCAGAGATTGCACAAGGTCGTTTAGAAGCCTTATTAAACTTCCAAACCATGATTACCGAACTTACCGGTATGGAACTTGCAAACGCCTCTTTACTTGACGAAAGTACTGCTGCTGCAGAAGCTATGAGTCTTTTATTTGCTGTTAGAGAAAGAGCTCAAAAAAAAGAAAATATAAATAAGTTTTTTGTTTCAAATGCTGTTTTACCTCAAACCATTTCGGTTTTAAAGACACGTGCGCTTCCTATCGGAATTGATTTAGTAATCGGAGACGAAAACACATTTGATTTTTCTTCAGAATACTTCGGTGCTATTGTTCAATATCCAGGTAAAAACGGACAAATTACAGACATTAAAACATTCATTGCTAAAGCAAATGAAAACAATATAAAAGTTGCAGTAGCAGCAGATATTTTAAGCTTAATCAAGCTTGAAGCTCCAGGACAATTTGGTGCCGATGTTGTTGTTGGTACAACACAACGTTTTGGTATACCAATGGGTTATGGTGGTCCTCATGCAGCTTATTTTGCAACAAAAGAAGCTTATAAACGTGATATTCCTGGTCGTATTATAGGCGTTACCAAAGACGCTAATGATAACCGTGCGTTACGTATGGCGCTTCAAACAAGAGAGCAGCACATTAAGCGTGATAGAGCAACATCTAACATTTGCACAGCACAAGTTTTACTAGCGGTAATGGCAGGTATGTATGCTGTTTACCATGGTCCAAAAGGCTTAACGTTTATAGCAAATAAAGTTCATAATAGTGCTTCTACCTTAGCGTCTACCCTTTCAAAAATGGGATTAGAACAAACAAACACATCTTTCTTTGACACTTTACAAGTTAAAGCCAATGCTGCTAAAGTAAAAGAAGTAGCAGAAAACAATGAAGTTAACTTCTACTATCAAGATGATAACACCGTTTTAATTTCTATTAACGAAACAACTTCTATTTCTGATTTAAATGAAATTGTTAAAATTTTCGCTGAAGCAGAAAACAAAAAAGCAATAGAAATTTCTGAATTATCAGAAACAAACAATATAGATACTGACTTAAACAGAACAAGTGATTTTTTAACACTTGACGTATTTAATAGCTACCATTCTGAAACCGAATTAATGCGTTACATTAAAAAATTAGAACGCAAAGATTTAGCATTAAACCATTCTATGATTTCTTTAGGATCTTGTACAATGAAATTAAATGCAGCTTCAGAAATGTTACCTTTAAGTCAAACCAATTGGGGAAGCATTCATCCATTTGCTCCAGTAGACCAAACAGAAGGTTATCAAAAAGTATTAAAAGCATTAGAAGATCAATTAACAGAAATTACTGGTTTTGCTGCAACATCTTTACAACCTAACTCTGGCGCACAAGGTGAATACGCTGGATTAATGGTAATTAAAGCGTATCACGAATCTCGTGGTGATCATCACCGTAACATCTGTTTAATTCCTAGTTCTGCTCACGGAACAAACCCTGCAAGTGCTGTAATGGCAGGTATGAAAGTAGTTGTTACAAAAGCAGACGATAATGGAAACATTGATGTAGAAGATTTACGTAATAAAGCCGAATTACATGCAGACAACCTTGCAGCCTTGATGGTAACTTACCCATCTACACACGGTGTGTATGAGTCAGCAATTAAAGACATTACAAAAATTATCCATGATAATGGTGGACAAGTATACATGGATGGTGCAAACATGAACGCTCAAGTAGGATTAACAAATCCTGGTAATATTGGGGCAGATGTATGCCACTTAAATTTACATAAAACGTTTGCTATTCCACATGGTGGTGGCGGACCAGGTGTAGGACCAATCTGTGTAGCTAAGCAATTAGCTCCGTTTTTACCTGGCAATCCAATAATAAAAACAGGTGGCGATAATGCTATTACAGCAATATCTGCAGCTCCTTTTGGAAGCTCTTTAGTATGTTTAATTTCTTATGGATATATTAAAATGTTAGGCGCTGAAGGTTTAAGAGCATCTACAGAGATTGCTATCTTAAACGCTAATTACATTAAACACCGTTTACAAGGCGCTTTTGAAACTTTATATTCTGGTGAAAGAGGTCGCGCAGCTCACGAAATGATTATAGACTGTAGACCATTTAAAGCTAACGGAATTGAAGTAACAGACATCGCAAAACGTTTAATGGATTACGGTTTCCACTCGCCTACTGTATCATTCCCTGTTGCAGGAACAATGATGATTGAGCCAACAGAAAGTGAAAGCAAAGCAGAAATGGATCGTTTTTGTGACGCCATGATTTCTATTAGAAAAGAAATTGATGCTGTAACTAAAGAAGACGAAAACAACCCGCTAAAAAATGCACCTCATACTTTAGACATGCTAACAAGTGATGAATGGTTATTGCCATACTCTCGTGAAAAAGCAGCATATCCTTTAGAGTATGTTAAAGAAAATAAATTTTGGCCTTCTGTACGTCGTGTAAATGATGCTTATGGAGATCGTAATTTAATCTGTACTTGTGCGCCAATAGAAGAATATATGGAAGCATAGGTGTTTTTGAACATCGTAAACTAAAATACTTACAAGACTGCCTTTAGTTATCTTACTCGTATATTTGTATATTAGTAAAAAATTAAAGGCAATCTTTTTTATGACTATAAAAATTACCGGAACTGGAAGTTATATTCCAGAAAATATTGAAAAGAACGAAGGCTTTCATCAACATGAGTTTTTAAATGTAGACGGTTCCCAAATCAATTCCCCGAACGAAGTTATTGTTGAAAAATTTAAAGCAATAACAGGTATTGTTGAAAGACGCTACGCAAATGATAAGTTAACAGCTTCAGATTTAGGTTTTCTTGCTGCAGAAAAGGCAATAGAAGACGCTAAGATTGATCGAGAAGATATAGATTACATTATCGTAGCTCACAACTTTGGAGACGTTAAAAAAGATGCTATCCAAAGTGATATTTTACCTTGTTTAGCAACCAGAGTAAAACATAAGCTACGCATTAAAAACCCTAAATGTGTTGCTTACGATATCTTATTTGGTTGTCCTGGTTGGGTAGAAGGCACCATCCAAGCACAAGCATTTATAAAGGCTGGAATGGCAAAAAAATGTTTAGTCATTGGTGCAGAAACCTTATCTAGAGTGGTAGATAAACACGACCGCGATAGCATGATATATAGTGATGGTGCTGGCGCAACAATTATTGAAGCTACAGATGAAGAAGGTGGAATTTTAGCACACAATACTGCTAGCTTCACATACGATGAAGCCTATTATTTATTCTTCGGAAATTCTAACAATCCAGAATTAGACAAAGATACTAGGTACATTAAAATGCATGGTCGTAAAATTTACGAATTTGCATTAACAAACGTACCACTAGCTATGAAAGAATGCTTAGACGAAAGTGGTGTAGATATAAAAGACGTTAAAAAGATATTGATCCATCAAGCTAACGAAAAAATGGACGAAGCTATCATAAAACGTTTTTACAGACTTTACAAAACTCCTGTTCCAGAAGGCATTATGCCTATGAGTATTCATAAACTTGGTAACAGTTCGGTTGCAACCGTACCAACACTTATTGACTTAATTAGAAATAATAAATTAGAAAATCAGCAGATAGAAAAAGGAGATGTTATTATATTTGCTAGCGTTGGTGCAGGAATGCACATAAACGCTATTGTTTATAAATATTAATCCGCTGTTGCGGAAAATAACTAATGTACGAAAACACATTTCCGCATAAAAGATATAAGCTTACGTTTCAATTTTTAGAAAAACATATTTCTAAATCCGAAACCATTTTGGATTTAGGTGTAGAAAATCCGTTTACCAAAATACTAAAGGCTAACGGATTTTCTGTTAAAAACACTAAAGGTGAAGATTTAGATTTAGACACCTCAACTATAGAAAATTCCGATGCTACCGTAGTCACAGCTTTTGAAATTTTTGAACATCTACTCTCTCCTTTTACCGTTTTAAAAAGTATAAAAGCCAATAAATTAGTAATTAGCGTACCATTGCGTTTATGGTTTTCTTCTGCTTACAGAAGTAAAACCGATATGTGGGACAGACATTATCATGAGTTTGAAGATTGGCAATTAGACTGGCTACTAGAAAAAACAGGTTGGAAGATTATTGACCGACAAAAATGGACTAATCCAACCAAAAAATTAGGTATTAGACCAATTTTAAGATGGTTTACGCCAAGATATTATATTGTTTATGCAGAACGAATTTAAAAATAATTTAAAAATGAAATTCTGCATTATCATACCAGCGCATAACGAAGAAGACTCTATTGGATTAACTTTAGACTCTTTAGTTAAGCAATCCTTACTTCCGCAGGAAATTATTGTGGTAAATGATAATTCTACAGATAAAACTAAAGGAATCGTTGAAGGTTTTCAGCAACAATTCAACTTTATAAAATTAGTTAATAACAGCTCATCAAATCAACATTTACCTGGTACAAAAATCATTAATGCTTTTTATAAAGGTTATGATATTGCAAATAAAGATTATGATGTGATTTGTAAGTTTGATGCCGATTTAATTTTTCCGCTTAATTATTTAGAACAGTTAGCATTTCATTTTAATAAAGATGAAACTGTAGGAATGGTTGCTGGATATTGTTATATCGAAAAAAACAATCAATGGATTTTAGAGTCTATTACTGGTAAAGATCATATAAGAGGTGCTTTAAAAGCGTACACAAAATCATGTTTTGAAGCTATTGGACAGCTAAAAACATCTATGGGTTGGGATACTATCGATGAGTTATTAGCAAAGTATTTTGGTTACAAATTAGTTTTAGATGATAATCTTCATGTTAAACACTTAAAACCGACTGGCGCAAGCTACAATAAAGCTGCAAAACACCTACAAGGCGAAGCCATGTACAAAATGCGATATGGTATTACACTTACTCTTTTGACAGCTGTAAAAATGAGTTTAAAGAAAAAAAGTTGGCCTTACTTTTATAATTATCTAGTTGGTTATTTAAAAGCTACTTTTAATAATCCTGAGCGTTTAATTACTAAAGATCAAGGTAAATTTATTAGAAACTTACGCTGGAAAGGCATTAAAGAAAAACTTTTTTAATCTCTTAAGCTCCAGATTTTATAATCACTTAAAGCTTCTATTTTATTTTCAACTTCATCGTCTAATTCATGAAAAAAATCTATACCAGTCAAAGATTCTATTTTATCTACTGAAGTTACAAATTTGTATAAAGATTGACTAGATTCTTGATGTGGTAATAAGAATGCAATTACTTTCGTTTTTCCGTTATTGTTATCTAAAATAATTTTATAAAACTGGTTTGGCACTGCAACATCTTCTTCTCCAATAGTTTTAAGATTATCTTTTAAAATTCCTCCTGTTACTACAAATACACCATCATATTTTTTTGCCCAATAGCGTGTTTTTTGCTCTAAACGATTCCAAATCCCTGCATTAAAATCGTGATTTTGAGGTGAAATATTACTGGTTAAAAATGTTTCATCGTGCGACTGTTTACTATATCTTCTATCACCAGCAGGACATAAGTGACCACGATCGTAACCGGATTGCTTATAGTTGCGCCAATGTGCTGCGCCTGTTTTTACCGCGTTATCAATTTCAAAATATGGTCTTTTGTGTTGCTTGCTACTAAGATGAGATTTTTTAAGCTCGTAGGCTACCCATTCTGCTTGTTCATGTAATTCACTATAACTTAAACTGTAACCATTATGGTGGATTATTTGACCTGTTGTACTGCTTGGTAAAAAATATTCATTTGTATTATTTTTGACTTTCTTACCAATTTCAACATTAGCATTCTTTTCTTGATTGTCTAAATAAAAATTATAAGAATATAATGCTATTAAAGCAATTGCTGTTAGTAAAGAAACTTTGGTTTTATAAGTCATTTAAATCTACATTTAAAAAAATCAAAAATAGTGATAAATAAAAAAAAGACCTTTTCGTTTTGAAAAGGTCTTCTAACTAACACAAATAGACAATACTATTTCTCTTCTTCGTAATCTGCAATTTTATTCAGTTTTTCTATCTCTCTTTTATATTTTCTATTAGCCTTTTCGAAGTTTCCTTTTTCTATTTGTTTATTGTATTTTTTTATTGCTCTTTCATTAACCTTCATGTATTCTTCAACTGTTTCGGTTAACTCTTCTTGTAAATCGGCATACTTTTCAGAAACTTCCTCTATGTTTTCTTTATATTCTTTTTCTGAAACATTGGTCTCTGTCATTAACTCATTATATTCTTTTTGAATATCTGCAACATCTTCCATAACCTCTTCTGTTTTTAACCAATCTGGAATACTATTATCTAAAGTTGCTATAACTCCTCTTAAATTTCCTACACGTTCTTTAGTGTAAATATTGGCTTTTTTCATTTCTTCTAACTCATATGTTAGAATATTAAATTGTTGCCATCCGTCAAAACCTACAATTCCAGCTTCGGTAGTTTGGTAGTTAATATTTCTACCATCATTCATAGCATACTCTTTAGACATGACTTGATCTGATTGCATGATATAATCACTTTCTGATTTACTATCTGAAGCGTTGTCCATTTCGTTTTCTAAATCTTCTACTTGTTCTTCTACAGTATCTACTTCTGTATCTTTTGTCTTATAATCATTTTTACAAGACATAAGTGCTAAACCAGATACTACTAATGTTGTTGTTACTAACTTAATTGATTTCATAGTTTTTAGTTTTTTTGGTTTATATACCTCCAAAACTAATGGTAACTTTTATGTAGTAGAAATTTTAAAACATAAACTAATCCTAAAAGTTTGATGAAAATTAACAGAAATAAACCAACCTTTAACTTTTTCTGAAAATATTATGTTAATACGTAAATTATATTCAAATGTCTGTCAAATAAAAAAGCTCTAAAAAGTTATTTTTTAGAGCTTTTAGTAAATTGTATTTATTAAGTCTATTGCATGCTAGCTAAACTCGCCTTCAACGTTTCAATTTTAGCTAACGCATCTGCTTCTTTCTTTTTCTCACTAGCTACAACTTGTTCTGGTGCATTATTTACAAAACGGTCGTTGGATAGTTTTTTCTGTACCGATTTTAAGAAACCTTCAGTATAATTTAACTCTTCGGTTAGCTTTTTAATTTCAGCTTCAACATCGATAGCACCAACCATTGGCACAAAATATTCGTTAGATTTTACTCTAAAGGTTAAAGCACCTTCAACAGCTTCATCTACATACTCAATCGCTTCAAGATTACCCATTTTTTGGATAATCGCATCAAACGTAGTAGATGATTTTTCGTTATTTATTACCGAAAATCCTATCACATCTTTAAACGCAATATTCTTTTCTTTTCTAATAGTACGTATTCCAGAAATCACTTCTGAAGCAAAATCAAACTCTGAAATCAAGGTTTCGTTTATTGGTTTTGCTGTTGGCCAACTCGCTACAATTAACGCCTCTTCTGGCGTGCGATCTTTTATGTAATGCCATAAATCTTCTGTTAAAAATGGCATAAACGGGTGTACAATTTTTAAGTTATCTTCAAAAATTGAGATAATTGCATTATACGTTTTAGCATCTATTGGTTGCTGGTATGCTGGTTTTACCATTTCTAGTAACCAACCGCAAAAATCGTCGTAAATTAACTTGTAAATTGTCATTAACGCATCGCTTAAACGGTATTTACTAAAGTGATCTTCAATCTCGATTAATGCTTTTTGGAATTTAGATTCGTACCATTCAATAGCAATCTTACTTGCTTCTGGTTGCTCTATGCTTTCCGAAACTTCCCAACCATCAACTAAACGATAAGCATTCCAGATTTTGTTACCAAAACCTTTTCCTTGTTGGCACAATGATTCGTCAAACAATAAATCGTTTCCTGCTGCGCTACTTAATAGTAACCCAACACGAACACCATCTGCGCTATATTCTTCGATAAGTTTTAATGCGTCTGGTGAGTTCCCTAAAGATTTACTCATTTTACGACGTTGCTTATCACGCACTAAACCGGTTAAGTAAACATTCTGGAAAGGCTTTTCATCTTTATACTCGTAACCAGCAATTATCATACGTGCTACCCAAAAGAACAAAATATCTGGACCAGTTACTAAGTCGTTTGTTGGGTAATAGTATTTAATTTCTTCATTTTCTGGATTACGAATACCATCAAAAACCGACATTGGCCACAACCATGAAGAGAACCATGTGTCTAGAGCATCCGTTTCTTGACGTAAATTTTCAGCTTTAAGTGAAGAATTTCCTGTTTTATCTTGAGCAAGTTTTACTGCATCTTCAATAGTTTCAGCAACTACAAAATCTTCTTTTCCGTCGCCATAATAGTATGCAGGAATTTGTTGTCCCCAAAGTAATTGACGCGAAATATTCCAATCACGGATGTTTTCCATCCAGTGACGATACGTGTTTTCGAACTTTTTTGGGAATAATTTTATATCGGCATCTTCACCTAAAACCGCTTCTATTGCTGGTTTTACCAACGCTTCCATTTTTAAGAACCATTGGTCGCTTAACCTTGGCTCTATAACTGCTTTGGTACGCTCTGATGTACCTACCTTGTTAATATGTGTTTCGGTTTTAACTAAAACTCCATTTTCTTCTAACTCTTTAGCTATAGCTTTACGTACTACAAAACGATCTTGACCTTCATAGTGTAAACCGTAGCTGTTTAAAGTTGCGTCTTCATTAAAAATATCTACTACTTCAAGATTATGCTTATCACCTAGCATCTTGTCGTTTTCGTCATGCGCTGGTGTAACTTTTAAACAACCTGTACCAAATTCTAAATCTACATAGTCATCTTCAATAATAGGGATTACACGGTTGCAAATTGGTACAATTGCTTTTTTTCCACGTAAGTGAACAAAACGCTCGTCATTAGGATTAATACAAATTGCTGTATCACCAAAAATGGTTTCAGGACGTGTTGTAGCAATAGTTAGCGTATCGTCGCTACCTTCAATTTTATACTTTAAATAGTATAGGTTTCCTTGCTTTTCTTCGTAGATAACTTCTTCATCCGAAAGTGTTGTTTTAGCTTCTGGATCCCAATTTACCATACGATAACCGCGATAAATTAAGCCTTTATTGTATAAATCTACAAAGACTTTAATAACGGCTTCGTTCATATCGTCATCCATAGTAAACTTAGTACGATCCCAATCGCAAGAGCAACCTAGCTTTTTTAATTGCTCTAGGATTACGCCACCATATTCGTGCGTCCAATCCCAAGCATGTTTTAAAAACTCGTCTCTAGTTAAATCATTTTTATCTATTCCTTGTGCTTTTAATTTTGCTACAACTTTTGCTTCTGTAGCAATAGATGCGTGATCTGTACCTGGTACCCAACAGGCGTTTTTACCTTGTAAACGTGCGCGACGTATTAATACATCTTGAATGGTATTATTCAGCATATGCCCCATATGTAATACTCCTGTTACGTTTGGAGGCGGAATAACTATGGTGTATGGTTCTCTTTCGTCAGGTTCTGAATGAAAATAATTATGTTTCATCCAGTAGTCATACCACTTATTTTCTACGGATTTTGCATCATATTTTGATGGGATACTCATCTTTGGAATAGTTTTTGAATTATAGTTGGCAAAAATACTTATTATTCTGTTTTTGTGAAATTATATAGCAGATTAATGCACCGTTAAATTATTCAAAAGTATTTGTTTGAGTGTATTACATCTAATATTTTTGCTAGAGGAATAAAAAGTGATTAAATTTACAAATCATTAAAATTTATATACAATGAAAAAATTAATGACATTATTATTTGTTGGCTTGATTAGTTTAACAGTTAATGCTCAAGAAAAAGTAGCAAAAATTGAATTTAAAGAAACTACAATAGACTACGGTACTATTGAAAAAGGAGCTAATGGTTTAAGAACTTTTGAATTTACTAATACTGGTGATGCGCCGTTAATTATATCTAAAGTAAGTTCTAGTTGCGGATGTACAGTCCCAAAAAAACCTGAAAAACCAATTATGCCTGGTGAAAAAGGTGAAATAGAGGTAAAATATGACACAAATAGAGTTATGCCAATTAGAAAAACAATTACTGTTCTATCTAATGCGGATACGCCAACAGTTTCTTTAAAAATTAAAGGAAACGTTATTGATCCTTCAAAAACAAGCGTGTTAGCTAAAAAAGAAAAGAGTGTTATGGAAAAATAACATTTATAAAATTTTTATTAAAGCCGAAAACTAATGTTTTCGGCTTTTTTTATTCAGTTTATTCTAGGATTTAATAATTCTAATTAGAAAAGACATGAAAAAACACAAACTTTAATAAAAAAGAAATTTTATCATAGAGCATTCATCAATTCTAAAAATTATGTCCTCTTAAATTTACAAACCTTTAATTATTTAATACTTTTTAGTTGGTATTATTTGAATTATTCTCTAATAATTTTTGCAAATTTGCAGGACAAATATTAATTAGTATGCCAGTAATTTCAAAAAAGGGGCAATCAATGCCTCAATCACCTATAAGAAAGTTAGTTCCTTACGCAGAACAAGCCTATAAAGAAGGAAAAACTGTTTACCATTTAAACATAGGACAACCTGATATAAAAACTCCACAAGTTGCTTTAGACGCTGTGAAAGTTCACTCTTTAGATATTTTAGCTTACACAAGATCTGAAGGCTCTGAAGAATACCGCAAAAAAATAGCAGATTATTATGCAAAAAACGATATACACGTAAAGCATGATGATATTATTGTAACTACTGGTGGTAGCGAAGCATTATTGTTTGCTTTTGGTAGTATTATGGATGTTGATGACGAAGTTATAATACCAGAACCTTTTTATGCTAATTACAACGGATTTTCTACTGCTTCTGGCGTAAAAGTTGTACCTGTAATTTCAAAAATTGAAGACAACTTTGCTTTACCTGCAATAGAAGAATTTGAAAAACTAATCACGCCAAAAACAAAAGCAATATTAATTTGCAATCCAGGTAATCCAACGGGTTATTTATATTCTAAAGAAGAAATTAAAAAGCTAGCCGAAATCGTAAAAAAACACGATCTATTTTTAATAGCTGATGAAGTGTATCGCGAGTTTGCTTACGATGGAGCAAAACACTACTCTATCTTACAAGAAAAAGGTTTAGAAGACTACGCTATAGTTATAGATTCTGTATCAAAAAGATATAGCATGTGTGGCGCACGTATTGGATGCTTAGTTTCTAAAAGCAAAGAAGTTATAGCTACAGCATTAAAATTTGCACAAGCACGATTAAGTCCGCCAACATTAGCGCAAATTGCAAGCGAAGCCGCTTTACAAACACCACAAAGTTATTTTGATGAAGTAAATAAAGAATATGTAGAACGTCGAAACGTTTTAATAGAAGAATTAAGTAAAATTGAAGGTGTAAAAGTAGCAAAACCAAAAGGTGCTTTTTATTGTATTGCTGAGTTACCAGTTAAAAATGCAGATAAATTTGCGCAGTGGTTATTAGAATCTTTTGATGTTAATAAAGAAACCATTATGGTTGCTCCTGCTGCTGGTTTTTATAGCTCACCAAACGTAGGTCTAAACCAAATAAGAATTGCCTACGTATTAAATAAAGAAAGTTTGGTAAAAGCCGTAAACATTTTAAAAGAAGCGCTTAAAGTTTACAAAGATTAGTGCAGGTACAGCATAACATATCATTAAAACCTTACAATACTTTTGGTATTGATGTTAAGGCAAAGCATTTTATTTCAGTAGAAAATATAGACGATTTAAAAACTATATTTTCTACTGAAAAATTTCCTAATAAATTTATTATTGGTGGCGGCAGCAATATGCTATTAACTAAAGATGTTGATGCGCTTGTCATTCATTTAAACCTAAAAGGAAAAACTATAGTTTCTGAAAACGATAATCACGTTTTTATCAAAGCTGAAGCTGGAGAAAACTGGCACGATTTTGTTCTTTGGACTTTAAAACAAAATTATGGCGGTTTAGAAAATATGTCTTTAATACCTGGTAATGTTGGCACATCACCCATACAAAATATTGGTGCTTACGGCGTAGAACTTAAAGATGTTTTTGAATCTTGCGAAGTCTTAAATTTAGACACTTTAACTATTGAAACTTTATCAAAAAAAGACTGTCAATTTGGGTACCGTAACTCGATTTTTAAAAACGAGGCTAAAGGTAAATACATTATTTTAAACGTAACTTTTAAGCTAACCAAAAACAACCATAATTTACACACTAATTATGGTGCAATACTTTCTCAATTAGAAACAATGAATGTTACAAATCCAAGCATTCAAGATGTTTCTAAAGCTGTAATTGCTATAAGACAAAGTAAATTACCAGATCCAAAAGAGATTGGTAATTCTGGTAGTTTTTTTAAAAATCCAATTATTTCAACTGAACAATTTAAAGAGCTACAACGTAATTTTCCTAATGCACCTCATTATGTAATTTCAGAAACTGAGGTAAAAGTACCTGCTGGTTGGCTAATAGAAACTGCTGGATTTAAAGGAAAAACTTTTGACAATTACGGCGTACATAAAAAACAAGCACTAGTGTTGGTTAATTATGGTGGCGCCAAAGGCGAAGACATTCTTCAACTTTCAAAATTGATACAAAAAACAATTTATCGTATATTTAATATTTCTATTGAAGCCGAAGTAAATATTTTTTAATAATCACTTCAAAAGATAAAACTAACTAACTCTTAAAACTGCATATTTGGACTTTTCGATTGAAGATAGTATCATTAAGCATCTAAAAAATGGCGATAAAAAAGCCATTACTCTTCTGTATGAAAACTATGCAGATGCGCTTTTTGGTGTTATAAAAAAAGTAATTAGTGACGACGATTTAGCACAAGACGTCCTACAAATAACCTTAATTAAAGTCTGGAAAAAAGGTAAAAGCTATGACCCAGAAAAAGCCAAATTATTTACTTGGTTATACCGTATTGCATACAACTCTGCAATAGATAAAGTTAGATCTGTAAATAATAAAGCAACAAAGGAAATCCAAATTGAAAATTCAAACGTATATAAACTGACTACCAAAAGTTTAAACGAAGATGTGATGGATATAAAAAAACACCTTCACACCTTAGAATTTAAATATCAAGAAGTCATTAACGCATTGTTTTTTGAAGGTATGACACAACAAGAAGCAAGTGAAGAGTTAAATATACCTTTAGGAACCATCAAATCTAGATTGAAAATTGCGTTACGTGAATTGAAAAAAATTTACAACCCTTAATTGTAAAAAGTGATGAATGTAAATGAACAAATAACTACTTTTTTAAAATCTAATTTATTAGATAAATACTTGATAGGTCAAACTACAGCTTCAGAAACTGAAGAGGTAGAACATTATATAAACACCTATCCAGAAGTTAAAAAAGTTTACGAAAAACTACAAGACAAGCTAGAACTTTCAGCTCAAATAAATGCTGTAAAAGCCCCTAAAAACGCATTAGATAACATTTTAAATGCATTAGAAGAAGACACACCTGTTGTACCAATGCAGCCTACTAATAAACCAAAAAGAAAATGGTTTAGTATAGCAATTGCTGCAAGTGTAGCAGCTTTACTTTTTGCTGGTAGTTCTGCATATTTATTCGTACAAAACTCAAATCTATCTAACGAAAATCAAGTTATCGTAGACGAGATTTTTGACCTTAGAAGTGATATTGCAAAAAACAACAGTCGTTTAACTGATATATTAGAGCAATTTAAACAACTTAACAACCCAGAAACAGAAAAGTACGTATTAAAAGGCAACCGAAGTGCAAAAGACTTAAAAACTGTAGCTTACATCAATCCAAAAGAAAAAAAATCTATGATAGATGTAGTGTCTTTACCTCAATTACCAGACGATCAAGTTTATCAAATCTGGGCAGACATACAAGGTAAAATGGTTAGTTTAGGTATTTTAACAGAAGCCGATAGAAAACTTCAAGAAATACCTTATACAGAAGATGCTTTAGGTTTAAGCATATCTGTAGAACCAAAAGGCGGAAGCTTAGAACGATCTAGTGACACACCTGTTGCAGAAATCTCTTTAAAGCTTAACGACTAAAACATTTCAATTAATAAAAGTAAAAAGCCATACCAAAAAGTATGGCTTTCTTTTTGGTTTAATTTGTATTAAAATTAATATCTTTGCAGTAACAAAAAGATACTTTATTTTGAAACTTTTATTAATAACATTATTACTTCTAGGATTAGGTATTGCTGGTATTGCTATAAAAATTTGGGCAAAAAAAGACGGTAAATTTGCAGGCACATGCGCTAGCCAAAATCCAATGTTAAATAAAGATGGTGATGCTTGTGGTTTTTGCGGAAAAACTCCAGATCAATTCGATTCGTGTAACGAGCCTCAACACTCTTAATAAAACATGATAATACTTGATATACTGTTCTACAGTTTTATAATTGTAGTTATCATTCAAGTATTATATTATGCTGTACTTTTTGGTAGTTTTTCTTTTTCAAAAACAGAATCAAAAGCTACTAAAAGTAACTTACCTATTTCGGTCATTATTTGTGCTAAAAATGAAGCCGAAAACATCAAACGTTTTTTACCTTCAATTTTAAATCAAGATTATCCAAACTTTGAAGTTGTTTTAATTAACGACGCTTCTATTGATAATACTTTAGATGTTTTTGAAGCTTTCGCTGAAAAACATAATAACATAAAAATTGTAAACGTAGAAAATAACGAAGCGTTTTGGGGCAATAAAAAATATGCCCTTACATTAGGTATTAAAGCAGCAAAACACAAACATTTACTATTTACAGATGCAGATTGCAAACCTGTTTCTAATCAATGGATTTCTGAAATCGTTTCGCATTTTACAGAACAAAAAACTATTGTTTTAGGTTATGGCGCTTATCAAAAAATTAAAAACTCATTTTTAAACAAACTTATTAGATACGAAACCTTACTTACTGCAACACAATATTTTTCTTTTGCTAAAATAGGCATACCATATATGGGCGTAGGTAGAAATCTAGCTTATCATAGTGATGAGTTTTTTAACGCCAACGGTTTTATAAACCATATAAAAATAAGATCTGGTGATGATGATTTATTTATTAATGAAGTTGCAACCGAAAAAAACACGACTATTTGTATAGCTCCACAAAGTTTTACCATATCTCTACCTAAAACTAATTTTAAAGATTGGTTTAGACAAAAACGCAGACATGTGTCTACTGCAAATCTTTATAAGTTTAAACACAAATTTTTGTTAGCGCTATTTTACATTAGTCAAGTTTTATTCTGGATTTTAGGAATAGTACTTATTTCAACACTTTATTTATGGCCATTTGTGTTAGGAATTATTATTTTAAGGTTTATCTTACAATTTTTAAGTATCGGATTTTCAGCAAAAAAATTAAAAGAATTTGATATAGTTTTTTTACTTCCTCTTTTAGAGACTTCTTTACTTGTCATACAATTCTGTATCTTTATAAATAATAAAATTTCAAAACCTAATTATTGGAAATAAAAGACGCTATAAAAAAAGCTAAAAACAACGACCAAAAAGCGTTTAAACAGTTATTAAACACTTATTGGGACCAAGTATATGGTTTTCAATTAAAACGTGTTGAAAACGAAAATGACGCAGAAGATATAACCATACAAACCTTCTCTAAAGCATTTGACAGAATTGAAACGTTTGACGAAAAATATACATTTAGCACTTGGTTAATTACCATTTCTAAAAATATACATATTGATATTGTTAGAAAAGAAAAAAACTCAATAAAACATGCGCTATCTAGGACAGATGAAGAAGTATATAATGTCTTAGACGAAACACCTTCTGTTGAAGACAAACTAATTACAGAACAAAACCTAGCTAAACTACTTAGAGATATAAAAAAGTTAAAGCCTCATTACCAAGAAGTAATTAACTTAAGATATTTTCAAGAATATAGTTATAAAGAAATTTCTGAAGAGCTTAACGAACCTATAAACAACGTAAAAGTTAAATTGTTACGAGCAAAAAAATTACTTGCAGAGATTATTCAAAAAAAATAAATTTCACAATTAAATTCTCATACAATTTGCTAAAATTAGTTAACCAAGCTAAAGTTTTAAATCACACTTATAACTCGTATCTTTGCAAGTAGAAAAATAAACTATGAATACAGAGAACGTTTCAAATATATTACCAGAAAGAAAACCTAAACCAAAATGGTTACGTGTTAAATTGCCAACTGGTAAAAAGTATACCGAATTAAGAGGCTTAGTAGACAAGTACAATTTAAATACCATTTGTACTTCTGGAAGTTGTCCAAATATGGGCGAATGTTGGGGAGAAGGAACTGCTACTTTTATGATTTTAGGTAACGTTTGCACAAGGTCTTGTGGCTTTTGTGGTGTAAAAACAGGTAGACCAGAAGATGTAGATTGGGACGAACCTGAAAAAGTTGCTCGTTCTATCAAAATAATGAAAATTAAACATGCCGTTTTAACGAGTGTTGATAGAGACGATTTAAAAGACATGGGAAGTATCATGTGGGCAGAAACTGTTAAAGCTGTACGACGCATGAATCCTGAAACAACAATGGAGACTTTAATACCAGATTTTCAAGGTATCGAAATGCATATTGATAGACTTGTCAATGTTGCTCCAGAAGTTATTTCGCACAACATAGAAACCGTAAGACGCTTAACTAGAGAAGTACGTATACAAGCAAAATACGACCGTAGTATGCAAGTTTTAAAATATTTAAAACAGCAAGGACAACGCCGTACAAAATCTGGTATAATGTTAGGTTTAGGCGAAACTAGAGAAGAAGTTATTGAAACACTTCACGATCTTAAAGAAAACGACGTAGATGTTGTAACTATTGGACAATACCTGCAACCAAGTAAAAAACACTTACCAGTAAAGCGTTTTATTATGCCTGACGAATTTAAAGAATACGAAGAAATAGGACTTAAATTAGGTTTTAGACATGTAGAAAGTAGCGCTTTAGTTCGTTCCTCTTACAAAGCTCAAAAACATATTAATTAATGATAACGGTTGCTATTAACGGTTTTGGTCGTATTGGTAGACGTGTTTTTAGATTATTACATAATCATCCATCCATAAAGGTTGTTGCTATAAACGATTTGGCAGATGCTAAAACATTAGCTCATTTATTAAAATACGATAGTATACATGGTGTTTTTCCTGCTGAAATTTCTTCAACAGAAAATACAATAACAGTTAATAATAAATCTATTCTATTATTTAACAAAAAGCATCCTAAAGAGATTGATTGGTCCTTAGTTAACCCTGATTTTACGATTGAATCAACAGGGAAGTTTAAAACGTCTGAAGATTTAGAATTTCATTTAAAGAACGGAGCTAAACGAGTAATTTTAAGTGTTCCTCCAACCGAAGATGATATTAAAACCATTGTTTTGGGCGTAAATGAAAGTAGTATTGATGGCGAAGATAAAATAATATCTAACGCCTCTTGTACTACTAACAACGCTGCACCAATGATTAACATCATTAATGATTTGTGTGGTATCGATCAAGCTTACATTACAACAGTACACTCTTACACTACAGATCAAAGTCTACACGACCAACCTCACAGAGATTTACGTCGTGCCAGAGCTGCTGGACAAAGCATTGTCCCAACAACAACTGGAGCAGCAAAAGCTTTAACTAAAATTTTTCCTGAATTATCAGATGTTATTGGCGGTTGTGGTATTAGAGTTCCTGTTGCTAACGGATCTTTAACAGATATTACTTTTAATGTTAAAAAGACAGTGACAATTGAAGAGGTTAATCAAGCTTTTAAAAATGCTTCAAAAAACCAATTTAAAGGCGTTTTAGAATATACAGAAGACCCTATAGTATCTATTGACATTGTTGGCAATACACATTCATGTATATTCGATTCTCAAATGACCTCTGTCATAGGTAATATGGTAAAAATTATAGGTTGGTACGATAACGAAACTGGTTACTCTAGCAGAATTATTGACTTAATTAACTATTTATCGAATAAATAGTTAATTTTTTCTGATAAATATTTATATTTGTTTGATGTGTAATGCTATGAGTACCCTAACCAAAACATACCTACTATACTTATTTATAGGCCTATTTGGTCTTAATCTATTTGCTCAAGAAGAATTAACTCAAACTGAAATTGAGTCAATTCAAGAAAGTATAGATTTTGACATTAATTTTGCTCAAAAAAACATAGACAATAACGAGTATTACAAAGCTCAAGACGACTTAGAACAAGCACTAGAATTAGCACAACAAATTAATGACAATAAAAGTATTGGCTTAATCTACTCAAAAATGGGTAAATTGTATTACATACAAGAAAACCCAGAAGAAGCCACTAAAATTCTTGTTAAAGCTATAGAAAAACAACGCTTTGCCAAAGACAATATAAATATTGCAGAAACCTATAAAACCCTAGGGTTAGTATATCTTAAGCAAAAAAAAGAATACAACAACGCTATTGATTACTTTAATTCTGCAGAAGTGATTTTTGAAAACGAAGATTTACACTCCTTTGAAGCAGAAACTAAAATGTATAAAGCAGACGCTTACTACATTTTAAAAAACTATGAAATGGCAGATGAGCTATATGAAGAAGCTATTAGTCTTTCAAAAAGATACCAACACAATCAATTATTAAGTATAAACTACTTAAAATCTGGACTAACAAAAGCTGCTTTAAACAACATTGAAGAGGCAGAAGAACTTGCTGATTTAGGATTTCAAATTGCAGAAAAAAATGGGTTTATAGATATTATAAGCACTGGTTATAAAATAAAAAGCGACATTAAAGAAGCTGCTGGCGACTATAAAACGTCTAATTCTCTACTAAAAAAGCACCTTAAATTAAATGACTCTTTGCTTCAAGTAAAACGCTCTTATTTAGCAGAAGATAAAAAACTAGATTTTTTATATGAAAACCCAATAGAGTATCAAAAAGAAAGAGAAGCAGATTTACAAAAAGAGGCAAACTCTTCATGGTTAGAAAAATTAACTACCATATTAAGTATTGCTTTAATTACTATTCTTTCTCTATTAACATTATCGCTTTACAAAAACAATAATATTAGATTAAAATCTAACAACATTTTACATAAAAAAAATGCAGAGCTTACCGTTGCAATGGAAAAAGCAGAGCTTGCTACAAAAACTAAAGCAAACTTCTTATCTACAGTAACACACGAGCTAAGAACACCATTGTATGCCGTTACAGGACTTACAAATATGCTATTAGAAGAAGACCCAAAACCTGAACAAATACAGCATTTAAAGTCTTTAAAATTTTCAGGAGATTATCTACTAACTTTTATTAATGACATCCTTCAGATTAATAAAATTGAAGCTAATAAAGTAGATGTAGAACCTGAAGTTTTCAACTTAAAAAAGAAAGTAGAAAATGTTATTTCTGCATTAAACAATTCTGCATTAGACAACAACATCAACATTCATTTTGAATACGACCGTAATCTACCAGAAAACTTTAATGCCGATCAATTAAAAATATCTCAAATTTTAATTAATCTAATTGGTAACTCTATAAAATTTACCAAAGACGGCGATATTTGGATTAGAATTATTCAACAAAAAGTATCTGGAGATAATCTTGAAGTAAGATTTGAAATTGAAGATAATGGTATTGGTATAAGTGAAGAGAAACAACAAAATTTATTTGAAAGCTTCTCTCAAGGCTCAATTCAAATTAACCGAAAATACGGCGGAACAGGTTTAGGACTTTCAATCGTAAAAGGATTAATAGATATTTTAAAAGGTAAAATATATTTAAAAAGTGAACTTGGAAAAGGTACCACGTTTTACTTTGAATTACCTTTAAAAAGAAGTCACGAAGAAGTTAAAGTAGAAAAAACGACTTACTTTAAAGATGTAGATGAAATAGAATTAAGTAACATTAAAATTTTAGTTGTAGAAGACAACAAAATTAACCAGATGATTACCAGAAAAATTCTAAATAAAATGAATTTACATTGTGAAGTTGTAGATAATGGAGAAGAAGCTGTAGACAAAGTCAAAACAGGAAGTTATGATGTTGTGCTTATGGACATACACATGCCAGGCATTAGTGGTATAGAAGCTACCAGAATGATTAGAGCTTTTGATAGAGAATTAACCATTTTTGCTTTAACAGCAGTTACTATTGAAGATAAAATGCAAGAATTTGACGAAGCTGGTTTTACAGACATCATCCCTAAACCTTTTAAACAAGAAGATTTTGAGCGTAAACTTTATAATGCTTTAATGTCTGATGGTTCTCAAATTACTTATGGGTAAACTCTTTAATTAAAGTATCAAAATCTTCAGAATTATCTATCTTAATTTTTATTGGCATAAAGTATAATTTGTCTTTTAGAATATCTTCATTTTTAAGACGCATATAATCTTTTTCTGTAGTTACAATCTTATCTAATTCTGAAAGCTTTTTAATATCGTTTTCAGTAAAATTATGATGATCTTTAAACTCGAAATGATTAAAATCTAACTGTAGGGATTTTAGATAATTTACTAAAGGTTTTGCGTTTGCAATACCTGTTACTAAAGTAAAAGATTCAAGTTTGTTTAAACTAAACTTTTCCGTTTCATTTAAAACCGAATCATTATAACCAATATGACTAAAAAACACATGTTGATATACCTTTGGTTTCAATTTTAAAACAATAGCTTCTTTATCTTTTTGACTCAAAAATTCAGGACATTTAGTCACCACAATTATATTAGCTCTTTGTGCTCCTTTTTTTGGTTCGCGTAGATTTCCTGTTGGTAAAACAAAGTCATCTACATAAAGATTATTATACGTTGTTAGCAAAATATTATAACCTGCTTTTACTTTTCTATGCTGAAAAGCGTCGTCCAAAATAACAACTTCTGGTTTTGGTTTTAATGCTCTTAATGTTGATATGCCATGTTGCCTATCTTCATCAACTGCAACTGTAATTTCATCTTTAAATTTATGATAAAATTGAAATGGCTCATCACCTAATTCAGTCGCTGTAATATTGTCTTCTGCTAATAAAAATCCTTTTGTTTTTCTTCCGTAACCTCTACTTAAAGTAGCTAAATTGGTTTCATCTTTTAACAATCTAATCAAATACTCAACCATTGGTGTTTTTCCTGTACCGCCAGCACTTAAATTACCAACACAAACTACAGGAAAATCATAGCTCACAGATTTAAACCATCCTTTATCGTAAGCTAAATTTATAAACCAAGTCACTAAAAAATAAATTGGCACAAAAGGAAAAAGTATGATTCTTATAAACTTCATTTTAAGATAAAATTTCTGTTTTGTTTTAACAGATTACAGTAACGAAAGTAAATATTTTATATTTGTTTTAAATTATTAAACCTAAAAAAGTATGCTAATAAAAGACATTATTAACGCTTTAGAAGAAGATGCACCATTACACTATGCAGAAGATTTTGACAATGTTGGTCTTTTGGTTGGCAATAAAAACACCGAAGTAACTTCGGCTTTAATCACATTAGACACAACTGAAGATGTTGTAGAAGAAGCTATTGCAAAAAATTGCAACTTAATAATCAGTTTTCATCCTATTATTTTTAAAGGTTTAAAAAGCTTAACAGGCAAAAATTATGTAGAGCGCACTGTGTTAAAAGCCATAAAAAACGATATTGCAATTTATGCCATCCATACCGCTTTAGACAATTACAAAAAAGGTGTAAACGCCATGCTTTGTGACCGATTAGGCTTGATTAATCAACGCGTTTTAATTCCGCAAAAACAAACCATAAAAAAACTAACAACATTTGTTCCTAAAGCAGAAGCAGAACAACTTCGTAATGCACTATTTAGCGCAGGAGCAGGTAGCATCGGTAATTATAACCATTGTAGTTTTAACGTAGAAGGTGTGGGTACATTCAATCCTAACGAAGACGCAAATCCTACTATTGGTAATATTGGTAAAACACATTACGAAAACGAAACAAAAATTGGCATTACATTTCCTAAACACTTAGAAAGCAAAGTTTTAGAAACATTATTTAAATCACATTCTTATGAAGAGGTTGCTTACGAGGTAACTACTTTAGAAAACACAAATCAAAATATAGGAATGGGAATGATTGCTGAATTTGAAACCGCTATGACCGAAGTTGATTTTTTAAATCATCTTAAGCAAAAAATGAAGGTTTCAAACATTAGACACACTCAATTTTTAGAAAAACCAATCAAAAAAGTAGCGGTTCTAGGCGGTTCTGGTAGCTTTGCAATTGGTGCTGCAAAAGCATCAGGCGCAGACGCTTATGTCACTGCAGACCTTAAATACCACGACTTTTTCCAAGCAGAAAACAACATCCTTTTGGCAGATATTGGACATTACGAAAGCGAACAATACACAAAAAACGGTTTAGTAGCAATACTTACAAAAAAAATTCCTAATTTTGCATTCGTTTTATCAAACACAAATACCAATCCTGTTAAGTATTTTTAAAATATGGCAAAGAAGAAAGAAGCAACAGTAGAAGAACGTTTAAGAGCATTATACGATCTACAATTAATCGACTCTAGAATAGACGAGATAAGAAACGTTCGTGGAGAACTACCTTTAGAGGTTAGCGATTTAGAAGATGAAGTTGCGGGATTAAAAACAAGACTAGAAAAATTAGAAGAAAGTCTTAATAATATTGATACTGAAATTTCTGATAGAAAAAATTTAATTGAAGAATCTAAAGCTTTAATTAAAAAGTACACAGAACAACAAAAAAATGTTAGAAATAACAGAGAATTTAACTCTTTAAGCAAAGAGATTGAATATCAAGAATTAGAAATTCAATTAGCTGAAAAGCACATTAGAGAATTTAAAGCTCAAATCGAGCAAAAGAAAGAAGTAATTGCTAAAACTAAAGAGCATACTAAAGATCGTGAAACACACCTTAAACACAAAAAAGGTGAATTAGACGCTATTTTAAAAGAAACTGAAAAAGAAGAAAAAGCTTTAATTGAAAAGTCAGAAGAGTCTAAAGATAAAATAGAAGATCGTTTAGTAAAAGCCTACGAGAGAATAAGAGCAAACGTAAAAAACGGATTAGCTGTTGTACCAATTGAAAGAGGTGCATCTGGAGGATCTTACTTTACAATTCCGCCTCAAGTACAAATGGAAATTGCATCACGTAAAAAAATTATTACAGACGAGCACAGTGGACGTATCTTAGTAGATTCGGCTTTAGCAGACGAAGAGCAAGAAAAAATGAACAAGTTATTTGCTAAGTTATCATCTTAAGCTATATAACAGAACAAATATTTTATCAGAGTCTTCAATAAATTGAAGACTCTTTTTTTTTTAAGACAATTTTATAAAAAATAAATTAAGGCTTTAGTAATTTTTACGTCTAAAGATGAAAAAGAAATTTATTATGAAACGATTACTACCTATCCTATTACTTACGCTCCTTTTTAGCTGTAATAATCAAGCACAAACAAATCCAAAACAAGAAGCAGTAAAAAATGCTAAGCCTATTGAAGTGCCTTTAAAAAACGGATTAGCTAAAGCATATTTTGCTAGTGGCTGTTTTTGGTGTGTAGAAGCTGTTTACGAAAGTGTTAAAGGTGTAAATGAAGCTATTAGCGGTTATTCTGGCGGACATACACAAAACCCAACATACGAGAAAAGTAACACAGGATTAACAGGTCATGCCGAAGCTGTAGAAGTAATTTACGACCCTAAAGTTGTTAGTTTTTCAACCTTAGTAGATGTATATTTTGCATCGCAAAATCCAACACAAGTTAATGGTCAAGGACCAGATCGTGGATCTCAATACCGTTCTATTATTTTTTATCAAAATGAAACCCAAAAGAACATAATAGAACAGAAAAAAGCTGCTTTAGCAAAACAATTAAATGCTACAATTGCAGCCGAAGTCTATCCGTTTCAAAAATTTTGGAAAGCAGAAGACTATCACCAAAATTATGAGAAGCTACATCCTGAAAATCCATACATCCAAAATGTATCTATACCACGTTTAAAAAAGTTTCAAGCTAAAATGCCTGAAGTTTTAAAGGAAAAGCACTAAACTTTCCTAGCCTTTATCTCAAAAATTAAAGGATACAATTTATCTTTAGTAACGTATGTTCCGGATTTAGTTTGTTCTAAATTTGGAAGTACGTTATAAGGACTTTCATCATGCTCGTTTAAATAATCAATACGTAAACCAGCTTCGGTTAATGCGTTGATGACTTCACTTAAACCATGATTCCAACCGTATTCTTTACTTATCATTTTAGAATTAGTATCTGCGTAAGTCCCTTCGTATTCTTCATAAATCGCTTCATCTTGCATGTAACCGTATTTCATTTTTGGTTGTCCGTCTAAATAATCAAACATCCAAACTATTGGATGAAACTCGACCATATAAAATGCACCTCCATCTTTTAAACGATCTGCAATCATTTTTCCCCAAGGTTTTAAATCGGGTAACCAACCTATTACGCCATAACTGGTAAAAACAATATCAAACCGTTCTTTTAGATGTTGCGATGTATCTAAAACATTACAACATATAAAGTTGGCATCTAATTTTAACTGGCTATTTAATTGCTGTGCTAATTTAACACCTTCGTCACTTAAATCTACTCCTGTACACTTTGCGCCTAACCTACTCCAACTTAAAGTATCTTGACCAAAATGACATTGCAAATGCAGTAATGATTTATCTTTTACGTCCTTCAAAGCTTTTAACTCGTATGTATTAAGCGAGTTTTCACCATTTATAAATGCGTCTAAGTTATAAAAGTCACTATTGGCGTGTGCTTTTACCTTTTTGTTCCAAGTAGCTTTGTTTGTATTAAAGGCGTCGTTAAGGTCTTTCATTTTTTGCGAATTATTGATGCTAAATTTCATCTAAAATTAAACTAAAAAAGTGATTCAAAATTTCAATTACGTAACTTTACACAAAAAACTATGAGATTACTTTACACGATTTTTATCCTTTCTTTTTTACTTTTTAGTTGTAAAAACGAAACTAAGCCAACCATAAAAGAAGAAACAAAACCACTTACAACTGCTGAAAAAATTGCAAATAATTACGGTTTTAAACACTTTAAAGACATTACCGAAATCGGCTTCACCTTTAATGTAGATAGAGATAGTTCGCATTTTGAACGTTCTTGGATTTGGAAACCAAAATCTAACGAAGTCACATTAATTACCGCAAAAGACACAATTACTTACAATCGTAAATCTGTTGATAGCACAAACGTAAAAGCCGACCAATCATTTATAAATGATAAATTTTGGCTACTGGCACCTTTTCAGTTAATATGGGATAAAAGTGCTACAATAAGTGAAGTTTCAAAAGAAAATACGCCAATAAGCAATGTTGAATCCAACAAAATAACATTAACCTATCCAGATAAAGGTGGCTACACACCAGGCGATGCTTACGATTTGTATTTTGACGATAGTTACCTAATCACAGAATGGGTTTTTAGACAAGGAAACAGCAATGAACCTTCTATGATTAATACTTGGGAAGATTATCAAAATTTTAATGGATTAAACCTTAGTTTAACACATAAAAACAAAGAAGGTAACTTTAAACTTTACTTTACAAATATTAAGGTTGTTAAATAAATATTAAACCCAAACTACTTAACATCCAACATAAAATAGTAACACGTATATAAAGCATAACAAAGTTAAAATTCCGCGTTATGCGTCTCTATATATTCAAAGCGCTTCATTTAAAAAATGAAGCGCTCTTTTTTTGATTTATTATCCTTATTTTTATACTCAGATTACAAAAATCAACTAAAACCAAACACATTGTCTAACTATAAAACCGGTCTTGATTACGCAAAAACACAAGATCAAAACGATACATTAGCGCAGTACCGCAATCAATTTCATATTCCAAAAGATAAAGAAGGAAACGACTGGTTATACTTTACAGGAAACTCGCTAGGATTACAACCAAAAAGTACGGAAAAGTACATTCAACAAGAATTAAACGATTGGGCAAACCTTGGTGTAGAAGGTCATTTTGAAGCCAAAAACCCATGGATGCCATACCACGAATTCTTAACCGAAAGTATGGCAAAAATCGTAGGCGCAAAACCTATTGAAGTTGTAGTGATGAACACGCTAACCACAAACCTACACTTGCTAATGGTTAGTTTTTATCAACCAACAAAAACCAAATACAAAATTGTAATTGAAAGTGATGCCTTTCCATCAGATCGATATGCTGTGCAAACGCAACTAGACTTTCATGGTTTTGATGCTAATGAAGGTTTAATTGAATGGAAACCACGCCAAGGCGAAGAATTACTAAACATTGAAGATTTAGAAACAATCCTAGACCAACAAGGTGACGAGATTGCTTTACTTCTAATTGGCGGCGTTAATTATTACACAGGTCAATACTTAGATATAAAGCGTATTGCCGAATTAGGTCACGCCAAAAACTGTATGGTTGGTATCGATTTAGCACATGGCGCAGGAAACATTCAACCAGAATTACACAACTCAGGAGTCGATTTTGCAGCTTGGTGTACTTACAAATATTTAAATTCTGGACCAGGAAGTTTAGGCGGACTTTTCGTTCACGAAAAACACGCGCACAATAAAGATTTAAAACGTTTTGCAGGTTGGTGGAGTCATAATAAAGACACACGTTTTAATATGCGTCAACCATTAGACGTTACACCTGGCGCCGAAGGTTGGCAACTTAGTAATCCGCCAATTTTATCTATGGCTGCCATAAAAGCATCTTTAGATATGTTTAACGAGGTTGGAATGGAAGCGTTACGCAAAAAATCAGAACAACTAACTGGTTATTTTGAATTTTTAATTAATGAATTAAACAACGATAAAATAAAAATAATCACACCAACGGATTCAAAACAACGTGGTTGCCAATTATCGATTCAAGTTAAAGATGCCGATAAAAGTTTACATCACAAATTAACCGAAGCCAATATTATTACAGATTGGCGCGAACCTGATGTGATTCGTTGCGCACCTGTACCACTTTACAACAGTTTTGAAGATGTATTTAGAATGGTTGAAAAGTTGAAAGAAATTTTAAATTAAACAGTCACCTCGAGCGCAGTCGAGAGGTCAAAAAAAGGTCTCGACTGCGCTCGACCAGACAACTAACATAATGAAACAAAAAGAAAACATATTAATCATCGGCGCAGGTTTATGCGGTTCACTTTTAGCACTTCGTTTAGCACAACGTGGCTATAACGTTAATGTTTACGAAAGCAGACCAGATCTTCGAGTTACAGATATTTCTGCAGGACGTTCTATCAACCTTGCCTTATCAGATCGCGGATTTAAAGCCTTACGTTTAGCTAATGTTGAAGATAAAGCGCGTGAGATTTGTATCCCAATGAAAGGTAGATTAATGCACGATACCAAAGGTAATACCTTTGCATCCAACTATTCTGGTCGCGACAACGAATACATCAACTCAATTTCAAGAGGTGATTTAAACGGAATGCTACTAACCGAAGCCGATAAATACGATAATCTAACCATTCATTTTAATACTGAATGTGAAACAGTAGATTTAGATACTAATACCGTTCATTTTAAAAATCGTAACACAAATGAAGCTTTTAACGTCACTGCAGACGTTATTTTTGGTACAGATGGCGCAGGTTCAGAATTAAGAAAAAGCTACTTTTTACAGCGTAAATTTTTGTTTAGTTTTTCTCAAAATTTCTTAACTCACGGTTATAAAGAATTAGAAATTCCTGCAGCCAAAGACGGAAGCCATCAAATCAGTAAAGATTATTTGCATATTTGGCCAAGAGGCGAATATATGCTTATCGCTTTACCTAATTTAGACGGAAGTTTTACGGTGACGCTGTTTTTAAGCCATGAAGAAGGCACTTATAATTTCAAAGATTTAGATACTGAAGACAAAATAAAAGCCTTTTTCCAAGCACAATTTCCTGATGCTTTAGCGCTAATTCCGAACATTGCTGAAGAGTTTGCAAACAATCCAACAGGCGCTTTAGGGACTATAAAATGTTCACCTTGGCATTATCAAGGCAACACTTTAATTTTAGGTGATGCAGCACATGCTGTTGTTCCGTTTTACGGTCAAGGGATGAATGCCTCTTTTGAAGATGTAGCTGTTTTAGATAGCATTATCGATAAACATGAAGACGATTGGGAAACCATTTTTAAAACCTACCAATCGGTTAGAAAAGCAGATGCAGATGCTATTGGCGAGTTAGCCGAAGAGAACTATTACGAAATGCGTGATCACGTTGCTAACCCAATGTTTAAAACAAAGCGCCTGCTAGAAATGCAATTAGAAAAGCATTTCCCAGAGCACTATTTTTCAAAATACTCGATGGTCACATTCAATGAAAATATTGGCTATCACGAAGCTATGACCAAAGGTCGTGCGCAAGACAAAGCCATTTTAAACATGATTGCAGACAATGAGATATCGATAACAGCAGATATGACTTATGAGCAATTAGAAAAGGCTTTACAAAAAGTACAAGAAAAAACTAACGATATTATAGATGATGACAACGTTGCAAAAACGATGCATCACTAAATTCCTACGAAAGCAGAAATCTCATAAAAAAGAACAAACTGTCACTTCGAGCGCAGTCGAGAAGTCTCAGGAATATAAAATAATCAAAAAATAGATTCTGAATCAACACTTCGACAAGCTCAGTGTGACATTTCAGAGAAAAAAACATTAGGAAAGTAAAGTCCTTAAAATCAATTTGCAGAATTGAAAGTCAAAATTCAGAAATAATGAGCGAAGGGATGAAGATGCAAAGCGTAGCTTTAAGCACGAAATTCCGAAAGCGAGTGATGCTTTAGCAAATGCAAAGCATTCACGAACACTTAAATTTAAATTAGTATTCGTGAGTAATTCCTTATTTTGATATGATTTTTTGGTTCGTTTTGCATCAAGGCAAAATGAACATAAATAAAAAATAAAAAAATGGATAAAAATAAAAATGAGGTTCCTGCTTCCGCAGGAACAAAAGTAACACCAAGAGGTGCATATCCACATGTTAAAGTGGTCGGCGATTTCATTTTCGTGTCAGGAACCAGTTCAAGACGCGCAGACAATACGATTGCTGGTGTAGAACTTATTGACGAAATGAACACCAAAAAATTAGATATCGAAGTTCAAACAAGAGAAGTTTTAAAAAACATCGATAAAAATTTACAAACCGTTGGTGCTAGCCTTAAAGACGTGGTTGATGTAACTACCTTTTTAGTAAACATGAACGATTTTGCAGGTTACAACAAAGCATACGCCGAGTTTTTTGAAAAAGAAACAGGACCAACAAGAACAACTGTTGCTGTACACCAATTACCTCATCCAGATTTATTGGTTGAGATTAAGGTGACTGCATTCCTGCGAAGGCAGGAATCTCAAAGTAAATAATAATGAACATTTGGTATGTCTACATAATGGCAAACAAACCTAATGGAGTTATTTATATTGGAGTTACTGATAATATAGAAGAAAGAGTAAAAGAGCACAAACTTAAATTATATCCAAATTCATTTACAGCGAAATATAATTGCAATAAATTAATCTATTTTGAAGAAATTACGGACGCTGAAAATGCCTACAATAGAGAAAAGAGAATGAAAAAATGGAGAAGAGATTGGAAAATAAAATTAATAGAAAACATGAACCCAAGTTGGATGGATTTAAGTCTAAATTGGAATTTTAACATGAATAAATTTAGGCATGAAAAATAATGAGATTCCTGCCTACGCAGGAATAAAAAACTACATAAACGGCGAATTTACCAATCCAAAAAGCAATCAGTGGATTGACAACTACAATCCTTCAAATGGTGAAGTCTATGGACAAATCCCAAACTCATCAAAAGACGATGTAGAACAAGCTTATCAAAGTGCTAAATCTGCTTTTCCTAGTTGGAGTCAAACTACTTTAGAAGAACGTAGCAGAATTCTAATTAAAATTTCAGAATTATTAGAAGCCAATTTAGACCGTTTTGCAGAAGCCGAAAGTAAAGACAACGGAAAACCAGTAAGTCTTGCCAAAATGGTAGATATACCAAGAGCAGCGAGTAATTTCAGGTTTTTTGGCAATGCTATTACTCAATTTGCAAGTGAAAGTCACGAAAGCGTTGGTCAAAATGCGGTAAATTATACACTTCGCCAACCTATTGGTGTTGTTGGTTGTATAAGTCCTTGGAATTTACCATTGTATCTGTTCACTTGGAAAATAGCACCAGCAATCGCCGCAGGTAATTGCGTAGTTGCCAAACCGAGCGAAGTTACACCAATGACGGCTTATTTGTTAGGCGAAATTTGTAACGAAGCTGGTTTACCAAAAGGTGTGTTGAATATTGTTCACGGTTTAGGCACAACGACTGGTCAAGCTATAGTAGAACATCCAAATATCAAAGCTATTAGTTTTACCGGTGGAACAGCAACTGGTGCACATATTGCCAAAGTTGCCGTACCAATGTTTAAAAAATTGTCTTTAGAATTAGGTGGAAAAAACCCAAATATCATTTTCGCCGACTGTGATTACGAGGATATGCTAAACACAACGGTACGTTCATCGTTTGCTAATCAAGGTCAGATTTGTCTTTGCGGAAGCCGAATTTTTGTAGAAGAAACTATTTACGAGAAATTCAAAACAGACTTCGTCGAAAAAGTAAAAGGTTTAAAAGTTGGTCATCCTTCTGAAGCTGACACTAATATTGGTGCTTTAGTTTCAAAACCGCATATCGAAAAGGTAAAAAACTACATCGAAATTGCCAAAGAAGAAGGTGCAACTATTTTATGTGGCGGAAACGAAGTTACTGTTAAAGGTTACGAAAACGGCTACTATTTACAACCAACAGTTATTGAGGTTAAAACAGACGATTGTCGCGTGAATCAAGAAGAAATTTTTGGACCAGTAGTCACCATTATGCCTTTTAAAACTGAAGACGACGTGTTAGAAATGGCTAACAAAGTAAAATACGGATTATCAGCAACACTTTGGACGAATAATCTAAAACGAACCATGCGAATGAGCAACCAACTACAAGCAGGTATTGTTTGGGTAAACACTTGGATGATGCGCGATTTACGCACACCTTTTGGTGGCGTTAAAGCTAGCGGAGTTGGTCGCGAAGGTGGATTTGAAGCTTTACGCTTTTTTACTGAGGCTAAGAATATATGTATAAAGTATTAATGTCATTCCTGCGAAAGCAGGAATCTAAGTTTTTAATTATTAAAAATTGTTTAACTAAATTTCAACTTGAAACTCTATTTTAATGCCTACTGTTACGTTTAATAGAATAAGTGAATACGAAAATAGATTTAGGAAAATTCGGTTAGAAGTGAATGGTAAATTATTCACAAAAATAAATAATGGCGAAATAAAAAAACTAGAGTTACCTTATGGTAAACATTATTTTCAAGCAAAAATTGATTGGTGTACTTCAAATATCTTAGAAGTAGAACTTGTAGAAGATAAAGACATAAAGTTAATGAAAGGTAAAGGTTCTGCTCTATATAGGACAACCTTTGGATATAAAAAGTATTTATTATTACAGTTGGAAGTCAATTAAATATAACTTCCAGTTAACATTAAAAAAGATTCCTGCCTACGCAGAAAGTTATTATGAATCTAAACTTAAACAACAAATACGCACTAGTTTGTGGTAGCACAGCAGGAATTGGTAAAGCAACTGCTTTAGCTTTAGCTGAAGAAGGTGCAAATATCACACTAGTAGCAAGAAACGAAGACAAGCTAAAAGCGGTTTTAGCAGAATTACCAAAACACAGAAATCACGATTATATCGTAGCTGATTTTTCTAATCCAATGGAATTAAAAGAGAAAGTAGAAAGCTACATCAAAAACAATCACGGATTTCATGTCTTGGTAAACAACACTGGCGGACCTGCTGGCGGACCAGTTTTTGATGCGAAAATTGAAGAATTTGAAAGCGCTTTTACACAGCATTTAAAATGCAATCATGTATTAGTACAAGCTGTTGTTCCGTTTATGAAAGATGAAGAATATGGACGTATTGTTAATGTAATTTCAACATCTGTAAAACAGCCATTAGATGGACTTGGTGTAAGTAATACCATTCGTGGTGCAGTAGCCAATTGGAGTAAAACTTTGGCTAACGAGCTTGGACAATTTGGTGTTACCGTAAACAATGTGTTACCTGGCGCAACAGGAACAGAACGTTTAACCGAAATTATTAAAAACAAAAGTGCTAAAACTGGTAAAACAGAAGAAGAATCTGCTAACGCAATGAAAAGCGCTGTACCAGCAAAACGTTTTGCAAAACCAGAAGAATTAGCTGCTGCAATCACCTTTTTAGCTAGTGAAAAGGCGAGTTACATTAACGGAATTAACCTTCCGGTTGATGGTGGTAGAACAAAAAGTTTATAAGCCTAATATTTCAAAAATATTATTCTTAATTTTATTGAATTGATGAATTTGCGTTAAGGATTGCAGCGATATCCTTTTTTACGTCAGTTTGAGTGTTTTGCGAAGCATGAGCAAAATGTATCGAAAACAAGTAAAAAAGATATAGCGTAAAGCCTGACCCGATAGGGTAACGCCCAAAATATTATACTATGAGCAAGTTATTTCCTCCTATTAATTTTAAAGCATGGATTGAAGAAAACCGTCATTTACTAAAACCACCTGTTGGTAACAAAGTGGTTTGGAAAGATGCCGATGTTATTGTTATGGTTGTTGGTGGACCAAACGATAGACAAGATTATCACTATAATGAAACACCTGAATTTTTCTATCAAATTGAAGGTGATATGGTCTTAAAAGTGATTGAAGATGGTAAACCAAAAGATATTCATATTAAAGAAGGTGAAATTTTTGTGTTACCGCCAAAAGTACCACATTCACCTCAACGTAGTGCAAACACTGTTGGTTTGGTGATCGAATACCCTAGACCAGAAGGTGTTATGGATAAATTACAATGGTACTCGGATGAGGATACAAGTTTGATTTATGAAGAAGAATTTATGCTTGATAATATAGAAACTGATATGCCTGCTATTTTTGACCGTTATAACGATATGGTTAAAAAAGGTGCTTTTAAAAAATAAATCAAATTACATCTAACCAACACAAAAATAGTTACTAAAATTTAAAATTTGGTAATCCCTTAAACAAATGAGCAGACGCAAACTAAGAATTAACGGTCATTCACACTTACTGCCTTACCCAGAAGAAATTCCGCAATTTATGAAAGACAAAGGTATTTTTTGGGTAGACAAAGACCGTAAATACATGCTTCAAAAAGATTGGAATAGACCCATTACAGATTCTAGTTTTTTCTTAAATGAAAAATTAGAATGGATGGAGCGCAATAAAATAGACCATGCAGTTGTGCTAAACTTATCTCAGTTATATGGTAATGGTTTGCGTGTTGAAGAAATGAAGCAAGCCTTACGTTTTCAAAATGATTTTAACGCAAAAATCCAGCAGGAAAACCCAAGTAAGTTTACTACTGGATTTGTAGTACATCCAGGATTTGTACGTGGTGCTTGTTGGGAAATTGAACGTTGTGTGGAAGAATTAGGTATGCGTTTATTGTGTCTACCAACGCATTACATGGATACAATTGGGACTTGGCGTTGTATTTTTGATGAAGAAAACGAGCCTATTTTTGAATTGGCCAATAAGTATAATTTAGCTGTTGAAATTCATCCTTATGATGGTGAAAAATTTATAAAATTAGAAAATACCTCGTGGCGTTTTCATTTGATTTGGATGTTAGCACAATGTGCAGATGCGTATCACTTTTTAACCTTAAATGGCTATCAAGATAAGTATCCAAACATGCGAACTTGTTTTGCGCATGGCGGACAATTGGCACAGATTAATTTAGGACGACGTATACAAGGATTTGATGGTAGACCAGATTTATTTGAAGGTAAACATCACCCAAGAAAAGCTGTAGCGCATCCAAATATTTTCTTTGATACATTGGTACACGATACTGGTGGACTACAATTATTAATTAAAAATCAAACATCTAAACAAGTCTTAATGGGATTAGACGATCCATATCCTTTAGGTGAAATGGAAAGCGTAAAACAAAGTTCTTATCCTGGTAAAATATTAGACTTAGCTATAGAAAGAGATATTATAAATGAAACCGAACGTGATGCAATTTGGGAAGACAATGTAATACGTTGGCTTTGCGGAAATGATCAAGCTGAAAAGGATAAATTATATAAGCGAATTTTAGGATAATGCACTTTTTACCAGAAAAATTAGACGATTATGTTGTTGCACATTCTGAAGAAGAGCCAGAATTACTACAGCAACTAACAAGAGAAACCTACCAAAAAATTTTACAACCTATTATGCTTTCTGGACCGTATCAAGGTCGTGTGTTAAGCATGATTTCTAAATTAGTGCGTCCTAAAACTATTTTAGAATTAGGTACGTTTACAGGTTACGCAACACTTTGTTTAGCTGAAGGT
>Ga0105235_100058_pt1 | contig 51624 bp, 51 predicted proteins | sample Virmet3819_2500_FD_90059 | JGI IMG/M metagenome (GOLD analysis project Ga0105235, IMG submission 90059) | Marine viral communities from the Southern Atlantic ocean transect to study dissolved organic matter and carbon cycling - metaG 3819_2500 | ecosystem: Environmental > Aquatic > Marine >... | reverse complement strand
GCGCCTGCCTGAGCGCCTGGCGGTTGACGCTGCTACCCTGGCGGGTATCGACTTTGTGATCTCGGGGGCAAACAATTTCTTCGGCCCCGGAACCGGGCTGGTTAATAGCGCCAACGATACCTCGTTTAATCGCCGCGATGTGGTGAATACCGAGTTTGGCGATGGCTTTGATGACTATGAAATTGAAACGACCACGCTGGCGGCAACCTACCAGTGGGACATCAACGATACGTGGTCGTTTAAGTCGGTGACCGCCCGTCGTACGATGGATAACACGCAGGTGTTTGACTTCGATGGCACTGACCAGCAATTCATTACCACGTTACGCCCGGTTGAGAGCGAAGATTTCAGCCAGGAATTCCAATTTAATTACAGCAGCGAAACGCTCAGTGGTGTGATCGGCGCTTACTACCTCGATGGTAAGCAGGACTACAACAATATTACTGAGCAGTATGAGCGCCTGCGCGCGGTGCAAACCCACCGCAAAGAAGACTTCTACGACCGGCAGGAGGTTGAGTCTAAATCGGTCTACGGTTCGCTGGACTGGGATTTTGCCTCCGACTGGCAGTTGTCGACCGGTTTGCGCTTCACAAAGGACAGCAAGGCTATCGAGCAGCGTTCGACAATCGATCAGCGCTTCTTTGCTCTCGCCTTGATTCAAGGGTTCCCGCCCAGTGCCATCGTGGCCATTGCGCCGGGGCAGGAAGCGACTGTTGAGACAAGCCCTGCGTTCGCCGGTTGGGCGACGCCGTTCACCCGCTCGTTTACAACGTCAAATGACATCAACCCCAAGGCCAGCGAATCCTGGCACGAGCTTTCACCCACGGTGAAGTTGTCGCACTTCGTCAGCGAGGACACCCTGGTATATGGCGGTGTGGCCAGTGGCTTTAAAGCGGGCGGCTTCCAGAATCAGGGCGGCTTAGTGACAGAGTTTGACCCTGAAACGGTGACGGCTTACACCCTCGGTGTGAAGACCACCATGTTGTCAGGTCGACTGCAGGTGAACGCCGAGCTGTTCTACAACGACTATCAGGACAAGCAGTTTGCAATAACCGTGTTGAATGGTGCGAGCCTTGATCAGTCGGTGGATAACGTCGGTGAAATGACCACAGAAGGCGGCGAGCTGGAAATGCGTTTCTCGGCCACTGATAGCTGGTTGTTAGGCCTAAATGTGGGCTATCTGAATAGCACCGTTAAGTCATATAAAACGCAAGATAGCGCCGGTAACGACGTGGATATCGCGCCCTTTACCGAGATCGGTTTTTCTCCTGAGTGGAATGCCCAGCTGAACAGTCAGTATGTTGTCGATATTCGTGACTACGGTACGTTGACGGCGGCGGCAGATGTATCGTGGAGAACATCGTCCTATACCAACTCTCCAATAGATAAGCGCGATGCCTTTGCCGACGTGCAGCAACAAGAAGAGCACCACATTGTGAATGCCTCGGTCGCTTTTGAGACCCAGGATCGCAAATGGCGTGTCGCGGTGGAAGGTAAAAACCTTGAAGACAAGCGTGTGTTGACCAACAGCTATGTGGTCGGCCCCTTTGTGAGCGGCGGCTACAATAGCCCGCGAACATGGGCTGTGTCGCTGAGTTACAGCTACTAAGGTTCAGCGTCAGGGTTCAGCGCCAGGGCGACACATGGTGTTGCCCTGGTTTGCGCGACTCTCGAATATCCCCTCTATGGCGAGCTGCGGCTCGCCTTTTTTGTGTCTGGGATACGGCTCAGTCGTCGATAAATTCAGAACGGTATTGTTTCGGCGTTAGGCCGGTCCAGTTGCGGAATGAGCGAATAAATGAGCTGGATTCAAGAAAGCCTAGTAGCTCGCCGATTTCGTGAATTTTTAGTTTGTCGTCGCGCAGGTGGCGCATGGCGATGTCGCGGCGGTAATGGTCTTTCAGTTCCTGGTAACTGGTGCCCTCACTGTTTAACCGGCGACGCAGGCTGGACGGCGACATGTGAAGGTTTTCGGCCATATCTTCAAAGCTGGGCAGCGCGCCTGCGCCGCTTTTGGCTAACAGGGAGCGGATGGCCGCGCCGGTACTTGCCGGCCGCGAGTCTTGTGAAATGAGGGCGTAAACCGCGTTGCGCAAAAAGGCTTCCAGCGATTCGCTGGTGTGAACTGTGCGGTAGCGTAGGCACTCAGCAGGGAAACAAATCGCGGTGTAGTCGCAGTCGTATTGCGGCGGCACGCCCATCACGCTGTTCACGCTGTCTGAGTAGGCGTAGGAGAATTCTGGCGCGGCAATTTTCAGGCCGCTCAGCTCAATGTCGCGCCCGACCAGCCAGCCCATAAAGGCGTGCCATACCCGCATACCCGATGCTTTCGCAACGGTGTCTGAGAACTCCGTGCGATCCCAGCTGTCAGGCAAAAACTCCGGGCTGATTTTGTCGGCATCAAAGTGATAGATCAGCTCTGCAGTACCGGCATCAACAATCAGTTCTATGCGATAGCCGGTCATGCTGTAGAGCATTTCCTGATAGCGCTGTGCGCGGTGCAGGGCATCTTCAAGGGTTTGGCAATTGATAATGCTGTAGCACATAAAGCGAAATACATCGCTGCCTATTCCCGAGCCCCAGGGCACTGCAATATTGAGTTGTTGCATGGCTTCGGCGGCCAATTCATAGAGGCTGGAATAACGGTAGCCGGGCAGCATTTTATCGTCGTCGGCTGCCATTAAATCGTCGATATTCAAGCCAGAGCGTTTGGCGATGGCGCGCTGGTCGATGCCGACTTTGTCCAAATAGTCGAGCAATCGCAGAAATTTGCGCACGGGCATTTCGTGCATGGCTGTCGGTTGAGGCATGGTCATAAGACACTCTTTGCGCCGCGTTATTGGTATTTAATGTCGGCGTTTCTGAAAGTTTTTGTGCTTTAGCAAATGCGTGTGTCCAACAATACTAAGAGCCTAATAATTAAAAGCAATTACGCAATTGGAGTAGGTATGACTTCAGATAGCCGCCGCCATATTTATAAGGAAGCCTCCACCAACGGTGTGATCAATGGCTGTGTAAACGGTGCCTTTGCCTGGTACCTCAGCGAGGAAAAACCCACCCTTGCGGTGTGGGGCGGTCAGGGCGTGATCGTCGACTTTATCGCAACGGCCGCCATTCTGGTTTTTATTCTCAGTTTGATCGTACTGCCTCTGCAGCGCCGCAAAGTTACCAAGCTGGGCTTGGCGGCGGTGCAACCGCCATTCGCATTTATTCGCTACCTGGGCTGGCTGGCGCCCCATCGCGATGCGCTAAAAGCCCTGGCGCTGGCGCTACTGGCAGCCTTGTTGAGCGTGCCGGTGCTCGCCGCATTATTTTCCGTGGCAGGCGTGGAGACGCTCAGCCGAGTCGATTTTACCTTGTTGAAGTCGGTGTATACCGGGGTGGTTGCCACGCTGGTGGTGCCGCTTATTGTTTTATTCGCGATGCACCCTGTGCGCCGCGTTCATGCTTCCTAAGGAGATAGAAAGTGTCTATAGCATTGCAGGATAAAGTCGCATTAGTCACCGGCGGCGCAACAGGAATTGGCCGCGCGATTTGCGAGGAATTGATTGCTCAGGGAGCCAGGGTTGCGGTTTTGGATGTGGATGATGAGGCCGGTCAGCGTTGTGTTACGGAGCTAAATCAGGACGGGGAACGTGCGGTATATATGCACTGTGACGTCAGTGCCGAGGACGAGGTAAAGCAAGTTGTCGCCGCCGTCCTGGCGCGCTTTGGCAGACTCGATCTGGCATGCAATAACGCGGCGGTGAGTCGTGGTAGTGGGCCCATTCATCAGTTTGAGCGCAAGGTGTTCGACCAAACGCTGGAGCTGTGTCTGACCAATACCTGGCTGTGTATGAAGTATGAGATCGACGCCATGCTCGCCAATGGTGGTGGCAGCATTGTGAATATTTCGTCCAACGCCTCGCTGCGTGGCCAGGCATTTAATACTGCTTACGCGTCGGCAAAGGGCGGTGTGAATATTCTGACGAAAAGTGCCGCCACTGAATACGCCACACAGGGTATTCGCATTAATGCCGTATCGCCCGGGGTTATTCGTACTCCAGGCTTGGAAAAGTATTTTGAAGAGCAGCCCAAAATGGCGGAGCAATTGCGGAAGGTCGCCCCGATGCAACGCCTGGGTGAGCCCGCAGAAATTGCCAATGCCGTGGCGTTTTTGCTCTCTGACAAAGCGTCTTTTATTACCGGTCAGCTGCTGTCTGTCGACGGCGGCGGTGCAGTGCGAGGATAGGTTTATGACGATTATTGCTTCTACAAAACGCCCTCGCGTTGAGCTGCCCATGCCCTACGGCTGGTTTCAGGTGCTGTACTCCCAGCAACTGGCAGTGGGTCAGTCGCTGCCGCTGGAATACTTTGGCCAGGAATTGGTGATTTTTCGTACCGAAGCCGGTGAAGCCAAAGTGCTGGATGCCTACTGCCCGCACATGGGGGCGCATTTGGGCTACGGCATACGCGACCAGGCGGGCGGCGGCTCGCGTGTGGTGGGCGACAGTATTGTCTGCCCCTTTCACGGTTGGCAGTTTAATGGCGACGGTGAGTGCACGGGCATTCCCTACGCTGAAAGAATGCCGCCGCGCGTTGCCAAGTGTGAGCAGGTGATACCCAGTTGGCAGGTGCGCGAGCAAAACCAGTGTATTTATGTTTGGTATCACCCCGAGGGGATCGAGCCACTGTTTGAGCCGCCGCAGATTGATGAAGCGATGCCCGATACAGATGATTGGGGAGAGCTAAAAATCTATGAATGGGATATTGCGACTCACCCGCAAGAGATTGGCGAAAATGCGGTGGATGCTGCCCACTTTCGCTTTGTGCACGGCACACCGGAAGTGCCTGAGCCGACGGTGATGCGCTTTGAAGAACACTGCCGTTTTGGTTTGCTTGAAACGGAAATGGAAACTCCCAAGGGGCGTATCGAAGGCCGGATTGAGAACAGCAGTATCGGCCCGGGGATCTCCACCGTGCGCTTCAGCGGCATATGTGAAACGGTGCTAATGGCGAATCTAACGCCGATTGATGCCCACAACACCAAGGCGATGTACGCCTTTATTCAGCGCGATGGCAATGGCCAAAAAGTGGGCCGCGTGGGGCAGGCGATTATTGATGATATTCGCCAGCAAATGGAAGAAGACCGCATTATCTGGGCGCGCAAACGCTATCTGGAAAAACCAATGTTGTGCGATGGCGACGGCCCCTTTGCCAAATTTCGGCGCTGGTACGGACAATTTCTGGTAGCGGAGACCCGCGATGATTGATGTGCGTGAAGTGGGCGAGTGCCGCCATCCACACTTAATGTCTGAGGGTGATATAGCCGGTATGCGGCTGCGCAACCGCACCATATTAGCCGCAATGGGCACCGAGTATATTCTGGAAGATGGCAGCCTCGGTGACCGAGCGATGGACTACTACGAAGCGCGGGCTGCAGGCGGCGCGGGTATGATAGTGCTGGAAACCAGCTCGGTGGCGTGGCCGTTGGGAATGTCGATGCCGCGCATGTTGGGCCTGTCTTCAGATGAGTTTCTACCGGGCTTGCGCGCCCTCGCTGAGCGGGTTCATCGTCATGACTGCCGCATTGCTGCGCAGCTAAATCACAGCGGAAAAGTCTCTGCTTACGACGTGGTCGAAGGGCGGCAAATACTAGTGCCGTCTATACCCAAGCCCGCAGCCAACGATATGGGTAACGGTCTGACGATGGCTGAGATGGCCAATTTTGTTCGTGCTGCGGGGCCTGATGGCAAGGGCCCGCGTTTCAAAGAAATGGACCAAGCGGACATCGATTGGGTAATCGAATGTTTCGCGTCTGCCGCTACGCGTGTTGCTAAGGCGGGTTTTGATGCGGTGGAAATTCACGCCGGTCACGGCTACTTACTGTCGTCTTTCTTATCACCCTATGCCAACCGCCGAGAGGATGAATACGGCGGTGAGTTAGCCAACCGAGCGCGTTTGCTGCTGCAGGTGGTGGACGCGATCAAGCTTGCTGTGGGGGATGATTTTCCCATTATGGTGCGGCTCGATGCCTGTGAGTATCGCACCGAGGGCGGGATAAAGCTCGACGATGCCGTGCAGGTGTCGCAGTGGTTGGACAAAGCCGGTTGCCACGCAATAAATGTGAGTGCGTATTCAAACAACAGCGCCATTGGCTTTACCGAGGGGCCGCTGGTTCACCAGCCCGGTGGCTATATCGATTTTGCCAGGGCGATTCGCTCGGCGGTCACTATTCCCGTTATTGCGGTGGGTCGTATAGAGCCCGATGTTGCGGAGCGGCACATTGCCCAGGGCGATTTCGATTTTTTGGCTATGGGGCGCAAATTGCTTGCCGACCCGGAGCTGCCCAATAAACTGCGCGACGGCCGTCAGCAGGATATTCGCCCCTGTATTTACTGCTACGTTTGCGTCAGTCAGATTTTTATCAACAAGGCGCTGTGCTGCGCAGTAAACCCCGCGACGGGTGACGAGGCGAGCCTGATGCGCAGCGTGCCGGCGCCTCAGCCGAGGAGCATATTGGTTGTCGGCGGCGGCCCCGCAGGAATGGAGGCCGCGCGGGTACTGGCCGAGCGCGGTCATACGGTGACCCTGTGGGAGAAAGACGACCAGCTCGGCGGCACCTTGCGCGTGGCGGCGCTCGCCTATGAGCCCAATGGCAAACTCATCGATTATCTTGCGCGGGGGCTTGAGGCCTCTGCTGCTCAGGTGGTGCTGAATAAAATGGCAAGTGCTGACGATATTCGAGCGGCGCGCCCGGATTCTGTTGTGCTTGCGGTGGGCGCACGTCGCCAGGCACCGCCACTGCAAGGTAAGGAGCTACCACACGTTTTGGATGGTGAGGCGCTACGCGATATGTTGTTTGCTGGCGATGCCCACGGCAAGCTTACGCTTGTGCAGCGGTTGATGCTGCGGTTGATGCACGCGTTTCGCCTGAACCGCAATATTGAACGCATGCGCCGTCTCAGCCGCTTGTATATGCCCATTGGTCGCCGCGTGGTGATCATTGGCGGCGGTCTGGTTGGTGTGGAAGTGGCGGAACTGCTGGTAGAGCGTGGCCGGGATGTCACTGTGCTTGAGCCCGGCAGGGACTTTGGCTCTGAGCTCAGCATAGTGCGCCGCTGGCGGGTGTTGCACGGCCTGTCTGAGCACGGCGTGCGTTTGTTGGCTCATGCCACGGTGAGTGCCATCACGCCCAGTGAGGTGGTGTTTGAGCAGGAAGGTGAGAGCCAGCGCGTCGCTGCCGACACCGTCATTATTGCTCGGGGCGCAGATGCGAACACCGCACTTGAAGAAGCGCTGCGTGCAAGCGGGCTGGATGTGCACAATATTGGCGACAGCGCGCAAATTGGCTACATCGAAGGCGCGGTGCGCAGTGCACGTGAGTTGGCGGTTTCTCTGTGAGTGAACTATTGCTAGTTGATCGAGATTAGGTCGGCATAAGGAGAAGCGCTGATGCGTTTAGTGATAAAGAGCTTGTCGTTGCTGCTGGGTTTACTCGCCTTACTGGCGGCGGCATTGTGGTTCAGTTGGCGGGGGCCGCAACCACCATTGCCGAGCCAGCAAGCGTTCGTTAACGGCCATATTCTCACGATGGATGCGGAAAATCGCATTGCCGAAGCGTTGCTGCTTAACGGCGAGCGCATTGAGGCCGTTGGGAGCAACGCGGCAATCCGCGCGTTGATCGATGACGATGTCACCGTTTACGACTTGCAGGGCCGAACCTTGCTTCCCGGCTTTATTGACGCCCACGGCCATTTTCCCGGCACCGGACTTTCCGCGCGGGGTGTCGACTTAAGCAGCCCGCCAATCGGCAACGTGAATTCGATTGCCGATATTCAATCGCGGTTGCGCGCCGCGGAGTCGGCCTTGAAAGAGGGGCAGTGGTTGTTTGGCTTCGGTTATGATGATTCGCTATTGACCGAGGCGCGCCACCCCACCCGCGACGAATTAGATGCTGTGTCAACGCAGCGGCCAATTTATCTGATGCACAGCTCCGGTCACTTGGCGGTGACCAATAGTGCCGGGATGGCATTGGTGGGGATTGGTTCAGAGACTCCCGACCCCGAGGGCGGCGAAATTCAACGCGATGAGCGTGGTCGCGCTACCGGCCTATTGCTAGAGCATGCAACGGACCTGGTTGCGCCGCTGGCGATGGATTTTACCTTGCTGGATTTTGTCGCCATGGCAGACATGGCGACCCAGCAATACCTGCAAGCGGGTGTCACCACGGTGCAGAGCGGCGGCGTGGATAGCCGAATGTTGCAGGGACTTTACGGTTTGTCGATGCTGAACCGCGTTCCCCAGCGTGTGATTGCCTGGCCGATGGGGCAACAGGTGGGTGAACAGCTGTTGTCGGGTGAATTAAACCTACAGCGTTTTCAGTCAAATAAATTCGCGACACCGGCCGTTAAGTTAGTGGCGGACGGCTCTATTCAGGGCTACACCGCATATCTGGCAATGCCGTATCACCGCCATAGCGATGCCGATTTTGTTGGCTTCGCCCGTTATGCCCAGCAGCAGCTCGACGACGATGTGGCTGCGTATCACTGCCGCGGTTATCAACTGGCCATCCACGGCAATGGCGATGCGGCTATCGATATGCTGTTGGACGCCTTCGAGCGTGCCCAGCAGCAATGCCCAAACGCCGACCCCAGAGCCATCGTGGTTCACGCGCAAACAGCGAGGCCCGACCAGTTAGACCGGATGAAGTCATTGGGAATGACGCCGAGTTTCTTTGTGGCGCATACCTTCTTCTGGGGCGACCGGCACCGCGATCAATTTCTTGGGCCAGCGCGCGCCGCCGCGATCAGCCCACTGAAAAACGCCTTAGATCGCGAGCTGCGATTCACTACCCACTTAGACTCCCCCGTAGTGCCAATGGATATTGGTCGCCTGTTGTGGTCAGCCGTGACACGGGAAACCCGCAGCGGCAGGGTGTTGGGTGACGATCAGCGAGTTTCCATTATGCAGGCTCTGCGCTCGGTAACGATCGACGCCGCATGGCAGAGCTTCCAAGAAGAACAACTGGGTTCATTGGAACCCGGCAAACTGGCCGACATGGTGTTGCTTGATCGCGACCCTCTGCGAGGCCCTGAGCAATTACTCAATTTCAAGGTGGACCAGCTGTGGATTGGTGGGCGCTGTTATTACCAGCGCGATCAGCAGCAGTGCCTGCGTTGAAATATCGATTTAGTTAAGGAGAGAGACATGGCGGATAGACTGCACAACAAGGTGGCGATCATCACTGGCGGCGGGCAGGGCATTGGTGCGGCAACGGCGCTGCGCTTTGCCGAGGAAGGGGCCAAGGTGGTGATTTGTAGTCGCCGCCTTGAGCCGCTGGAAGTTGTTGCCGAGCAAATTCGCGAGGCCGGTGGTGAGTGCCTGCCCCTGTCGGTGGATGTGAGCGATGAGGCGGCAGTAAAACAGTTGGTGGCAGATACGCTATCGACCTTCGGTCGCATCGATATTGTGGTGAATAATGCGGTGCTGATGGTGCCCGGTATGCTGGCGAATCACAGCACCAGGGCCTGGCATCAAAACTTTCAGGTTTCCCTGGATGGCGCGATGTTCCTCATGCGCGAGGCTTACAGCGAGCTCAAGAAACACCGCGGGGCCGTGGTCAATGTGTCGTCGGTATGCGGTTTGGCGGGCTCGGTGGCCACGGCTGGCTACAGCGCGGCCAAGGCGGGCGTAATTGCCCTGAGTAAGAGTGCTTCGATTGAATGGGCGCCTGCGATCCGCGTCAACACGGTGGTACCGGGCGCATTTCTCACGCCGGCCTTGGAAACGGTGAACCCGGATGAAGAGACTCAGCGCGCCACGGGGAAAACGATTCCACTGGGCCGCATTGGCGACCCGCGTGAATGTGCCAACGCGATTTTATTTCTCGCCAGTGACGAAGCGTCTTACATAACCGGCGCCGTGTTGAATGTCGACGGCGGGCGCATGGCAGAACTGAATACCGGTAGCGCACGCTGGGAGGACAAGGCGTGACACACTCTCTGGAACAACGTATTGACCGCCTTGAGTCGCTGGATGAGATTCGCCAGCTGGTGGCGAAGTATGCCCTGTCGCTGGATATGCGCGACCTGGACGCCCATGTGAATCTATTTGCTGAGGATATTCGTGTGAGCCGCGAGCACAGCGGTCGCGCGCATTTGAAGGCGTGGGTCGATGATACCCTGCGTTTGCAGTTTACCGGCACGTCCCATCATACCGGCAACCACATTATCGAGTTCAGTGATCCCGACCATGCCCATGGCGTGCTGTATTCCAAGAACGAGCACGAATGCGGCGGTGAGTGGGTGATTATGCAAATGCTCTACTGGGACGATTACGAGCGCAAAGACGGCCGCTGGTTTTTCCGTCGCCGCTTGCCGTGCTACTGGTATGCCACAGACCTCAATAAGCCACCGATCGGGGATATGAAAATGCGTTGGCCCGGCCGCGAACCCTATGACGGGGCGTTTCATGAGCTCTTTCCCAGCTGGAAGGAGTTTTGGCTAAACCGCCCTGAGGGGCTGGCCGAAGTGGCCGAGCCTGCGCCGGTAAATGAGTTTTTAAATCGCATGCGGCGCGGCGCGCCTGCACCGAAAATTCGGGTGAGATGATGAAGTTATTAAGCGAGGTGCAACTGGGCGGTTTAGCGCTCAGCAACCGTGTTGTGATGGCGCCCATGACGCGCTCGCGCGCCGATGAGAGTGGCGACATGCCCAATGACCTGATGCGCGAATACTACCGCCAACGCGCCACAGCGGGTTTGATTATCACCGAGGGTACCCACCCCAGCGCCGAGGGTAAGGGCTACTGCCGAACCCCAGGAATATACACTGACGCGCAGCAGGCCGCGTGGGCCGAGATTTGTGAGGCAGTGCACGGCGAGGGCGGTAAAATTGTTCTGCAATTAATGCACTGTGGTCGCGTGGCTCACCCGGACAATAAAGCACCGGGTGTGCGTACCCTGGCGCCATCGGCCATTGCCGCAAAAGGGCAGATATATACCGAGCAAGGTATGCAGGATTTCCCCGTGCCCGAGGAGATGAGTCGCGCGGATATCCGGCGTACGATTAACGATTATGCGTCGGCGACACAGCGCGCCTATGCGGCAGGTTTTGACGGTGTGGAGCTGCATTGCACCAGCGGTTATCTGCCCGCGCAGTTTCTCTCCACAGGCACCAATCAGCGTGGCGATGACTACGGTGGCACCTTGGCTAATCGTTTGCGGTTTGTACTGGAAGTGCTCGAGGCGATGGCGGAGGTCGACGGAGCATCAAGGGTTGGCATGCGAATCTGTCCGGGGAACCCCTTTAACGACTTAAACGACGAGGATTACCAGCAGACGTTTGCGGCGCTGTTAAAAGCGGTGGACGCGATCGGTCTGGCCTACTTGCATGTGATTCGCATGCCTAAGATTGGCGATCACATTGCGTTGGCCAAAGAGAATTTCTCCGGTCCATTGATCGTTAACGACAGCTATACCGCTGACGAAGCCGAGGGCGCCTTGTGTGGTGATTCGCAGATCGCAGCGGTGTCGTTTGGTCGGGCATTTATTGCCAACCCTGACTTACCGCGGTGTTTTGCGATGGGAGGGGCGTTGGCCAATATCGACCCTAAAACGCTATATACGCCGGGGCCCGCAGGTTATATCGATTACCCAAATCGGATAACGGAATAGGTTTTTATAGGCATAAAAAAAGGGCTGCCCGAGAGCAGCCCTTTTTCGTTGCGCTAGCGTTTAGAAACGCACTGCAGCGCCGAACATAATGCCGTCGGCGTCAACGTCACCGCCTTGGTCAAAGTACGCAGCCATCAGCTCGACATTTGGCTGGGGGAAGTAGCTTACGTCCAGAGACACGGTGTCAGTGTTGTAGTCACCCACTTCTGTCAGGTCGGCTGACAGGCCAACACCGAGGTCTTTGTTGAAGTAGTAAGTTGCACCCAATTCGATCATGTGACCGCTGTCATCGTCAGTGTCGACGTAAGACAGTGCCGCGTCATAGGCCAGTGTTGCGCCCTGAGTCAGCGGGTTTACACCGTGAACGGCGACATTGAGCTGGTCGATATCTTCGCCGTCATCGTCAGTAGTTTGGTAGCTAACAACGATGTCGGTGTTGTCATTCAGGTAGGTACCCACACCCACGCCGAATGTATCAGATTCGTCGTCACCGGCTTCAGACTCTTCGTAGGCCGCTTCAATAATCAGGTTGGTATCTGTAACGACACGAACATCAAAGTCGAAGCTGTCTACGTCGTCGGCACCTGCGACATCAGGCTCCAGGCTGTTGTAGCCAAAACCAACAGATGAACTCTTATCCAGGAACGCGGCTTCAGCGTGAGGACCTTTGCTAGTGTCGACAGATTCGAAGTTGTAGCGGCCGGCAACACCCATTACATCGTAGTCAACGGCACCACCCACTTCACCCTGACCGTAGAAAGCGCCCGCTTCCATTTGGTAATCAGCGCTCGCTGCGGCAGCAGCAGTTGAAATGGCGATAGCCAGTAGCGTTTTTTTCATGTCTTTCCCCGTTTTGGTTTTACTGTCGGCACCAGTTTGGCCCGTTACATTTCTTGTTGTGTTTATACTGATCAAAGGTGAACGCCTTGTTACGGTGCATTACCTGCACGCTATTAGTGCGCCCGAGGCTGAGCTTACCACTGTTTTATAGCAGTGCAACAGTCGATGTAAGGGTGGGAGTGGGGCAGATTAAAAATAGCTAGCCACTATTTCAGGCGTTGGCCATAGTGAGAAAAAGCGTTCGTGACCTCAGCCATTTGTTGGTCGCTCAACAGCACGGGCTCACCGCTTTGCAGGCACAGTAAATAGCTTGCTGCTAATGCCTCGACTTCTTTGGCGAGGGCGAGGGCGCGAGTGGCATTGTCAGCGATACAGATCTGCCCGTGGTTGGCCATCAGGCAAGCGTGGCGATGCTCCAGCGTTTGGCAAACCGCTGTTGACAATGCCTCGCTGCCAAACAAGGCGTAGTCGCAACAAGGAATATCGTCGCCGCCAGCAACACTGACCATGTAGTGGAAGGCGGGAATCGGGCGGCGCATGCAGGCCAGCGCGGTAGCGTGGGTGGAGTGGCAGTGCACGACAGCGTTGATATGCGGGTGGCTGCGATACAGGGCCTGGTGCATTTGCCATTCGCTGGAAGGGCGGGGCTGATCGTCCGGCCAGTCGGCAAGGCTGGTGGTTTGTTCGGCAACAAACACGATGTCGTTGTCAGTGGCCTTACCGGCAACGGCGCCGCTGGCACTGATTATCATCCCATCGTCGACCCGCACAGAGATATTGCCCGATGCTCCTGGGCTCAGGCCCGCCGCACCCATTTCATGGAGCGCATCTAACAGGGCGCGGTGGCCGGCAATCACCGTTAGCTACCGTTGCGAAGCGCTTCGATACGCCTCTCAAGCGGCGGGTGGGAGCTGAACAGGGCGGCAAAGTCTTTCTTAGCGCCCGTGCGGATGCCAAACGCGGTAAGTTCATCGGGCATATCGTTGGGCAAGCCTTGTTGCGCCTGCAGACGTTGCAGGGCCGCAATCATATCTTGCCTGCCCGCCAGGTGAGCGCCCGCCGCGTCGGCGCGGAACTCGCGCCAGCGAGAGAACCACATGACGATGGTTGATGCCAGAATGCCCAACACCATTTCTGTGATGAAGGTGACCACGTAAAAGCCGATGCCGTGACCGCGCTCGGTTTTAAACACCACTCGGTCGACGGTGTGACCAATAATCCGCGCAAAGAACATCACAAAAGTGTTTACGACCCCTTGTATCAGGCTCAGGGTGATCATGTCGCCGTTGGCAACGTGACCGATTTCATGGGCCAGCACAGCGCGAACCTCATTGGGGCGCATTTGTCGCAGCAGACCTTCAGAAACCGCCACCAGCGCGGCATTTTTATTCCAGCCGGTGGCGAACGCATTGGCAGCCGGAGAGGGGAATATGCCTACCTCTGGCATGTTGATGCCTGCTTTCTGGGAGAGTTCGGCAACGGTTTCCAGCAGCCAGCGCTCTTCGCTGTTGCGCGGCTGTGTTATTACCTGCGTGCGCGTTGAGCGCTTGGCCATCCACTTAGAGATGAGCAGTGATACCAGTGAGCCACTCATGCCGAATACCGCACAGAAAATCAGCAGTGCGCGAAGGTCGAGATCGACATTGTTCGACGCCATGTAGCTGTCGACACCGAGTAAACTCAGCGAAATACTCGCCACGGCCAAAATAGCGATGTTGGTGGCAAGAAAGAGAAAAATGCGCATCATGGTTGCGTGGACCCTCGAATTAAAAACTCTTGGTTTAGATGGGGGGGAGTGCTCTGGGTTTCAAGTATAAGGATGAATTATCGTTTAGTTTTCACCCTCTACTATCGCGCTTTCTGGTGAGTCCACCTCGGTGTCATCGGGAATCGCTGGCCCGGGTTCAACGTCCGGCTGGCGATGCTCATCAAGCGGGCATGCCAGGGCATTGGCGCGCAGCCAGATATCCTTGCTGCTTAATTCAAAGACGGTGTTTATCGCCTCGTCGTGGTGCTCGGTTCGGTAAAGCAGTTTTCGGTCTCGGCCGTCCAGCCACTGTTGCTGTTTGCCCAGGTAGTGGCCGTGTTGATTTTGAATGACGAAAACGTTGGTCATGGCCTGTTCCACAGATACAAAGTCAGAGGACGCCATTTTAGCGCGGCGGTGGGGTGACTCAAGTGCTGGCGAGCCGCGTCCGCCCGGCCGGGATTTCCGAGCGTGAGTGTTGTGTAGCCGCTAGGGGTAAGAACGAGCCCGCGTCGCATAATTCGGTAGCGTTTTCCTCAGCCAGTTCTTTTGTTAAGCAGGACGTCTTTGGCTGCATTCAGTTGGCTGGCGAGGTAGTCATTTCCGCCTCTGTCGGGGTGTAACTTCTGCATTAGGCTGCGGTGGGCGGCGATGATGTCGTCGTCACTAGCGCCTGCCTTCAGTCCCAAAATAGATAGGGCTTGGGACTCATCCATATCCATTTGGGGTGGTGGCGGTGTGGTGGCGTTTGGCTCTGCCTCACCCTGCGGTTTATTGCTGATTTTATGATAGATATGCTGCAGCACATACTGTCGTACGAAGGGCATGGCGCCACCAACCAGCCCGGCCAGCCAGTGGACGCGACCGGTTATGGAAAGCAATATCAAGCCGGCTGCGGCCATACTGACTAACAGGGTGATGTAGTAGGAGCGCCGTTGCTGCGGTGGTTTGCTCTGCACTAGCTTCACAAAGCGGTACAGGGCATAGAGGATGGCGGCGGCGATGAGTAAACGAATGATCATTGTGGTTCCGTTCGCAGTGCTGGCCAGCGGGCGGGCCGATTAAAAACAAGCTGTGGTAGAGTATAGGGCTTTCTCGGCCGCAACCCTACCGTCGCAGCTGCAAACACAATAATTATGGGATGCTATGGGCTCAGCCTCTTCCTCGGCGCAGCGTTTTATGCTGTTTCAGTCGCTGCACACAGCCAGCCAGTCAGGTGATAATAACTGGGATCAACTAATTGCCCTGCTTAGCAAGGGCGAGCAGGCTGCGCACCGCGCTCAGCTCGATGCCTTGGCACAAAAGTTTGCCAGTGGCCAGCAGGTGGTATTAGACGAGCTGCGCAGTGGCGGGCTGTTCCTGGATTGGGAGCTGCGCTTTATGCAGCTGGGCTTGGCGGTCGGGAATTTGGCGAATGTATATCGACGCCTGGCCGAGCATTATCGATTGCTTACCGAGTTTCAGCAGCGCTTTCGTCGCGCGTCACGCCTACCGCTTCTGTTGGTGGGTGGTTTTATCTTGCTGGTGCCCTTGCTGTTGTTGGTATCGCGTCAACTGCAGCCGAGTGAGGCGCTGGTGGCAATAGTGTTTGGTTTGGCGCCGTTGGGGCTGTTGTGTGCTATTGCTGCAGCGCTTTGGCATCGCCGCGAGTCGCCGTGTGTGCAGCGTTTTTGTTACCGGCTGCCGGGCATCGGCCGGGCGCTAGCCGGCTATCAAAGCTATCACTACGTGAATCACTTGGGTGAATGTATTGCCGCGGGAATGCCGCTGGCGCAGGCGCTAAAGCAAGCGGCCCGCCGTATGCCCGATAGCCCGGTGAGAGTGCGCTATGAGCGCATTGCCAGTGAGGTGGGCGCGGGAGAAAAGTTCTCTGTCGCTCTCATGAGAAGTGGCGCGTTGGCGGGGGTGGCATTGCCCGCAGCGGGGGCAGGGGATGCTCGGCAAGTGCCGGCGCAATTAAGCCTGGCGATACATCAGAGCTGTGAAGAGCAGTTAAACTTTTGGGCGTCTAGCCTGCCCTTCCTTCTATTGGGGTTGATCCCCTATTTAGTTGTACTTAATGCCTGGTTTCTTTTGCGGTAAGGGTTTCCAGCTCATCAATATAGTGACGACGGCCGGACAGCTCCTGCTCAATGGCAAATTTTTCGCTAGAATTCTGCCACTCGGCATTTTTAAGCAGCTCCCAAAGCTTGCGGCTGCATAGGTTTTTAACGTCTATCTCAGTATTCTGGTTGTTCACTTTTGTTCTCCTGGCAGCGCTTATTCGCTGCGTTACTTTCCTTTCCTTGTCTTTCTGTTTCCAGCGTGACTAATCATGGCGGCTGTGCATTGCAGTGTTATGACAACCAAGCAACTTGCGTCACTTTGCGCTAGACTGCGCGTTTTTCGCCCTGTGTACTCTGGAGAGGCAACCTGCCATGTCTCAACATTTGCTGGCGGCTGCGACTTGGCAGCGCATTCAGCGTTTTTCCTGCGATAAGCCGACGCCGTGTTTGATCTTCGATCTGCCCACCTTGCGGGAAAAGTACGCCGAACTGGAGGGCGCTTTCCCATTTGCCGATATTTACTACGCCGTCAAGGCTAACCCCGATGCCGATATTATTCGCTGCTTGGACGCGCTGGGTGCGAACTTTGACATCGCCTCCATCTATGAGTTGCAAAAACTCCTCGGCTTAAATATCGACTGCGCCCGAATCAGTTACGGTAACACCATTAAAAAAGCCACGGATATTGCCTTTGCTTACGAGCAGGGCGTGCGCCTCTTTGCCAGCGACTGTGAATCGGACATTCGTAAGCTAGCAAAATTTGCGCCAGGCAGTCGAGTGTGTGTGCGGGTACTAACCGAGGGCTCGGAGACCGCTGATTGGCCTTTGTCGAGAAAATTTGGCTGCCAGCGTGATATGGCCATAGAACTGATCCTACTTGCGCGGGAGCTGGGCCTGGAGCCTTACGGCATTTCGTTTCATGTGGGCAGCCAGCAGCGAGATATTAGTAGCTGGGACGCAGCGATTGCGAAGGTGCATTTTATTTTCGATCAGCTACGCGAGGCCGGGATTGCGCTAAAAATGGTCAATATGGGCGGCGGTATGCCCGCCAATTACAAACAGCGCTCGCAGGACTTGCAGACCTATGGTCGAGCAATTGCGCGTTTCTTAGAGGAAGATTTTGGTGACTCGCCCCCTCAGGTGATCATTGAGCCCGGCCGTTCCTTGGTTGCAGAAGCAGGGGTGTTGGTGAGCGAAGTGGTGCAGGTGTCCTATAAATCACACGATTCACTCGACCGGTGGGTGTATCTGGATGTTGGCTTATTTGGTGGCCTTATTGAGGCCCTCGGTGAGGCGATACAGTATCCCGTGTTGTGGGAAGTGGACAGTGACGGTGAGGATGAAGTCATCCTTGCCGGGCCCACCTGCGACAGTATGGACATTCTTTACGAGGATCATCGCTATCAGCTACCTGTAAACCTTCAGGAAGGTGACCGCTTGTACTGGTTGTCTACGGGCGCTTACACCACCAGCTATAGTTCGGTGGAGTTTAACGGCATTCCGCCGCTGCGTAGCTATATTTTGGATGCGCCATAAAAAAACCACCGGCTGCGTGGCAGGCGGTGGTTTTTAATAAGACGCCCGGCGAACCGAGCGTTATCTCTATCTTAGAAGGTTAGGCGAAGGCGCCAGTAGAAGTCGGCTTCCAGTTCTTCGATAAAGTCATCGTTAACCACATCGTCGTAGATGGATTTGGCGGCAACCAGCTCAGAGTAAAGGAAGTCGCCGTATTCCAGCTTCAGACGCAGACCGGCATCGGCAAGCGCTTGCTCGTCACCAAAGTCGCTGTTGGTATTATTGTACCAGCTGCCACCGTACTCGGCGAACAGCGAAGGCGTAAGTTTCAGGCCTTCAGCGGCTTTAATAGCCTTGTTCAGCGATACCTTGAGGTGGTAACCCTCATCACCAATCAGGACGCCTGGCAGATACGCGCTCATGCTGTCCATGCCACCCAACACAAACTGTTGCTGCTGTGGCAGCTGCTCGTCAGCGAACTGGCCTCGGGCGGTGGTTTTCATGGTTACGCCGTCGGTAATGCGCTGTTCGTAGCTAAGCGAGGGCAGCAGGGCAATGAACTCTGCTGTGCGTGCAGGCGCTACGATGTCGGGCACGGGCTGCCCGGGGTTTTGCTGCTGGTAGGCAGCGCGATATTCGTCGTAGCGGTCGAGGGTGCCGCCGTCACCAAAGCCGGCACGCAGTTTCAGCGACGCGTTCAGTCTGGCGGCGTTTTGCTCCTCGCTCTGGAAGCGGTTGAGCGTGTAGCGACCACCCAGCTCGACAACTTGGTAATTTTCGTCGAGTAGCTTCTCGCTGCGACCTTCCTGGTCGATGGTTGAGTCGATGAACTCAATGCGCTCAGTCAGGCTGAATTGCTGCCAAGGCGTGCTGTAAAGCACCTGCTCGCCGCGAAGGCTGGCCTGGAGGATCTCTGCGTCCAGTTCGATACCCACCATTGAACTTTGGGCAGGTGTACACCCCAGGTTGAGCAGTGGGATCAAACATGAGCCTGGCGTGGTTACCCGCGCTTCTGGCTCGCGCAGATAGTCAACATAGTTGATATCAATGCCGTAGAGGCCGCTAGCAAAAGGGTGGTCAACGCTGATGCTGACTTGGTTCAGCTCTTCGCCGTCACGCGATTCACCCAAATCGGTGAAGGCGGTTTGGTAAGAGACTGAGGCCTGGGTGCCGGACTCAAACTTGTGCTTAACACCAGCCAAGCCGAAGTAGCGACCAAGGAAGCGGCTGCCTTTGTTGTTGGCTTCGACGATGATCTCGGTGGCATCGTGATTTTCGATCGCCTTGCGGCTCAGTTGAATGTCGACAGCGTCGTCGCCCTGTTCAACATAGCTGATGTCATAGTCGTAGCCAGCGCGGCGAGAGCGCAGGTCGGCAAGCACTTTAGCGCGATGGAACTCGGCAATGCTGAGGTCTGCATCGCCACTCAGGCCTGCGAAATACGGCTGCATTTCTTCGGCGCCGGTCACTTCATTGAGTTTCAGCTGCTTGACTATGATCGCCACGCTGTCGAGCATGCGTGCGTAGTCCACTTTCATCAGCAGGTGGCCGTCTTGGTAGTAGCGCTTTGCAAGGCCAATAACAGCTTCTGCTGGGGTTTTTGCGCTGGCCAACAACTCGCGCAGATCGCTATCACTCAGGTACTCATTGCCGTAAACACGCACAGTGGTCCCGTTGACGTCAGCTTCTACTACGGTAGCCGACGCGCTTTTTGCCGCTTGCACTTGTGCAACGCTGGCATTGACCGGTGGCATTACGGGTGGCAGATCGATTGCCATGTGATTTTCTCCTAAACTGTATTCAGCAAATTATGGGTAGCGCGATGAACGCGCTATCAATTCAAAACCTTGAGTTCTACGCGGCGATTTTGTGCACGACCTTCTTCGCTGTCGTTGTCGCTGGTAGGTTGACTCTCACCGTAGCCACGAGCCTGTAAGCGCTCGCTTTCAATACCGTGTTCAATGAAATACAGCTGCACAGCAGCGGCGCGGCGGTGTGACAAGTCCATGTTGTAGTCATCGCTGCCTTTGCTGTCAGTGTGGCCAGCAACTTCCAGGCGCTCGGCGCCTGAGGCCTGGATGACCTTGATCGCGGCATCGAGTGTTGCTACCGACTCTGGGGTCAGTACTGCCTTATCAAACTCGAAGAACACGCCTTCCAGACGCAGCGGTTGTAGGTCGTCGAGGTGGCAGCCATTTGGCAGAACGGCAGCGCCAGCTGGCGTATCGGCACATTTGTCGCGGCTGTCGCAGACACCGTCGGCATCGGCGTCAGCACACTGGCCGCCGTTCAGGCTGTCGGCATCGACCAAGCCAATTAGCGCGGGGTTGTTGTTGCCGTTGAGATCGTTGCCATTATCGATAGCGTCAACATTTCCGCCCAGGGTGTCGTTTAACAAACCATTGCCATCGGCGGTGTTGTCATCGTTGTTGGTCAGGGCGTCTTCCAGGCTACCGCCGGTGACATCGCCAATCAGTCCGTCAACAGGGTCGGTAACGGGTTCCAGCAGGTCGGTAACCGGGTCAACAACCGGGCTCAGCGCGCCCAGCAGCGGCTCACCAATTTGGTTGTCGATAACATTGGTGAGTGGGTCAAGCAATGTGTCGACAGTTTCCAGCAGCGGGTCAAGGGCTTCACCCAAGCCAGCCGTGAGGGGCAGGGGTGAGGCTTCACCCGCTTCGGTGCCGCTGTTCGGATCTTCAGGGCCACCCAACAGGTCGTTAACAACACCGTTACCATCGCTGGTGTTGTCATCGTTGTTGGTCAGGGCGTCTTCCAGGCTGCCGCCGGTGACTTCTGCTAACAGGCCATCGACAGGGTCGGTAACCGGTGCCAGGACATCAAGCAGCGGTTCTGTCACAGGGTTCAAGCCGTCTAGCAAGGGCTCTAACAAGGTGTCGTCGAGGGCGTCGGTCACTGGGTCGAGTGTTTTGTCCAGCGCGTCAACCAGCGGCGTCAATGCTTTGCCGAGTGGGCCGGTTACTAAGGGAAGCGGTGACGCCTCACCTGCTTCTGTACCGCTGTTCGGATCTTGCGGGCCACCCAGCAGGTCGTTTACCACGCCATTGCCATCGCCTGGGTTGTCGCCATTATTGGTTAAGGCATCTTCCAAGCTACCACCGGTGAGGTCGGAAACCAGGCCGTCAACGGGGTCGGTCACGGGCTCCAGCACATCAAGCAGCGGCTCAGTAACCGGGCTCAGGCCATCCAGAACGGGCTCAAGCAGGGTGTCATCCAGCGCGTCGGTGAGTGGGTCGAGAGTGCTGTCGAGTGCGTCGATCAGTGGGGTGAGCGCTTTACCCAGGGGGCCGGTGATTGCCGGCAGAGGGGAAAGTTCTCCCGCCTCAGTACCGCTATTGGGGTTCTCGTCGGCGCCGAGTAAGTCGTTGACCAGGCCATCACCGTCGCCGGGGTTAAACATGTCGTCATTCGTGAGAGCGTCTCTCAGTGAACCGCCGGTGAGATCTTCAACAATACCGTCTACGGGTGCCACAATGGGGTCGAGTCCGGTGAGAAGAGGGCTGGTCAAGGGGCTCAGTGCGCCCAGTAAGGGCTGTGCGAGTTGCTGGTCTATCGTGTCGGTGACCGGGTCTAGCGTGGTATCCAGCGCGTCGACTAAGGGGTTTAAGGACGCTCCGAGGGGTTCGGTAATGGGCCCGAGCAGTGCTGGCAAGTCGATAAGCACGGCTCCTTTACCGTCATTGCCAATACCGATGATGCCCAATAGCTGCGCGTTCGCTAACTGGCTGGCGCCAAGGCCGCAAACCGCGGTGGCGATCAGCAATTTGCGTAGCTTAAAACGTGATGGGGGGAACATATCCGTTGCCTCTCTGGTCATTCTGCAGCATGCGCTGCGCTTTAATGTAAAACGAAACTGATATCGACCCGCTCGCTGAGAATAAGGAGCGAGCAGTCAAAATTTGTATTTAGCAATCGTTGCTGCCAACAGGTCTTCCTGACAGTGGTGGCACATGGTGATTCTGGTCAGCGGCGCATCGGGGTAGCTTTGTGAAATACCGCCGCGGCTTAATAGGAGTGTTAAGCCTCTGCCTATTTTATAAGTATTTTCCGCAGGAAATAAAAGCTTGCCTGTGAAAAATACCGACTTGCGTCGCAAATTGTGTGTCATACGCTATCCGAGATAACTCAGAGCTTGGCATTTGGGTATTTGCGGAAGGGCGTAATCGCGAAAAAAAAGCGGTAGCGCCCCGCACACGCTGTGAATGCGATTATCGCTGCGTTTTGTGACGTAGTGAGGGCGCTGGGGGAATAAGTGCTGTTTAAGGGTTCAAAGTGTGACCGTCGTCACGCTTTGTCCTCGTTAATGACGACGTCGACGAAGTAATGAGCTTCACCGTCAATGTTTTCTCGCACAAGCCCGTGACAATCGGTTTCAAAGCCGGGGAAGCGCGAGTTGAAGTCCCTGACAAACTGTAGGTAGCGGACAATGGTGCGATTGAATCGCTCGCCGGGAATCAGCAAAGGAATGCCAGGGGGGTAGGGCGTTACCAGCATGGCGGTTGTGCGCCCTTCCAGCTCGTCAATGGCGACGCGCTCAATTTGGCGGTGCGCCATTTTTGCCCACGCATCAGCAGGTATCATCGCGGGTTCGATTTTCGAGGTATACATATCCGTTGTGATACGAGCTAGATCGTACTCCTTGTATACACTGTGAATATCGTTACATAAATCGCGTAAGCCGACCTTGTCGTATTGCGGATGTTTGCGAGCGAAAGCCGGCATCACACGCCACAGAGGAAGGTTGGCATCGTAGTCATCTTTGAATTGCTGTAACTCTGTCACCATGGAGTTCCAGCGGCCTTTGGTAATGCCGATGGTGAACATGATGAAGAACGAGTACAGGCCGGTTTTTTCTATGATGATGCCGTGTTCCGCCAGGTACTTACTCACGATCGACGCCGGTATGCCGGTATCGTCGAAGTTGCCGTCAACATCCAATCCCGGGGTGATGATTGTCGCTTTGATCGGGTCGAGCATGTTGAAGCCCGAGTCGATATCACCGAAGCCGTGCCAGCGATCGCCGGAGTGAATCACCCAGTCGTCGCGCTCGCCGATTCCTTCTTCAGCCAGATACTCCGGTCCCCAGACTTTAAACCACCAGTCGTCACCGTGATCGGCATCGACTTTGCGCATAGCGCGCCGAAAGTCGATGGCTTCCAGAATAGACTCCTCGACTAGCGCTGTGCCGCCGGGGGGCTCCATCATGGCGGCAGCTACATCGCAGGAGGCGATAATGGCGTACTGCGGGCTGGTGGAAGAATGCATCAAATAAGATTCATTAAAGCGGTGAGTGTCCAGCTTTCTGTGTTCGGCGTTTTGCACCAGAATTTGTGAAGCCTGCGACAAACCCGCTAATAGCTTGTGCGTGGATTGCGTGGCGAAGACCAGTGTGTCATCGGCGCGAGGGCGATCATTGGCGATGGCGTGCATGTTCTTGTAGAACGGATGGAAGGCCGCGTGAGGCAGCCAGGCCTCGTCGAAATGCAGGGTGTCGATGGTCGCGCCGAGGATGCCTTTAATTTCCTCTACGTTGTAGACAATGCCGTCATAGGTGCTCTGTGTGATGGTTAAAATGCGCGGCTTGCGGTCGGCAAAATCACGGGCGAAGGGGTGGTTTTCAATTTTTTTACGAATTTCATCCGGGCAAAATTCGCTTTTTGGAATTGGCCCGATGATGCCGTAGTGGTTGCGTGTTGGCGTGAGGAATACCGGGATCGCACCCGTCATAATAATGCTGTGTAGAATCGATTTATGGCAGTTGCGGTCAACCACCACGATATCGCCAGGCGCGACTACAGAATGCCAAACAACCTTGTTCGACGTCGAAGTGCCATTGGTGACAAAAAACAGATGATCGCAGCCGAATATCCGCGCGGCGTTGTGCTCACTATCGCTCACCGGCCCGGTGTGGTCGAGTAACTGGCCGAGCTCTTCTACCGCGTTGCACACATCGGCGCGCAATAAGTTTTCTCCGAAAAACTGGTGAAACATTTGCCCAACAGGGTTCTTCAGAAAGGCAACGCCGCCCGAGTGACCGGGGCAGTGCCAGCTGTATGAACTGTCGCTGGCGTAATTCATCAGCGCATTGAAAAACGGTGGTGCCAGTGATTCCAGGTACTTGTTGGCCTCACGAATGATATGCCGGGCAACAAACTCCGGCGTATCTTCAAACATATGGATGAAGCCATGTAGCTCGCGCAGAATCTCATTGGGTAAATGGCGCGAGGTGCGTGTTTCGCCGTATAAAAAAACCGGAATATCGGTGTTGCGATGACGAACAGCCTGCAAGAAATCCTGAATTGCACTCAGTGCGTGACTGGCCGCTTCGTCGCTGCCGTCGCAGAATTCCTCATCGTCTATTGAAAGGATAAAACAAGATGCGCGGCTCGCCTGTTGGGCGAAGGCCGTGAGGTCGCCATAGCTGGTAAAGCCGACAACCTCCATACCCTCGCGGCCGATGGCGTCAGCGAGGTCGCGAATGCCGGAGCCGGAGATATTCTCCGAGCGGAAGTCTTCATCAATGACAACAACGGGAAAACGAAATTTCATAGCGGGTGCTCTTTAAAATATCAGTGCTCGTCGACGGGCGATGCTGTCACTAGACTAGTCGATTTGCAAAAAAAATGAGAGGGCGGCGCGATATTTCAGCGGCCGCCTAAATTTGGCTGGGCCTGCCAGCTGGACGCAGTGGACAGGCCGGGGCTTTAGTCGCCTTTCAATATATTGAGAATATATTGCGGAAGGGCAAAGCTGCCGTGATGCAGGGCCGGCGTGTAGTAGCGGCTGGTGATGCCGCTGTCAGCGAAACGCTGTTGCAGCGTTTCTAGGTCGAGCTCTCGTAAGCTGGGGTCATCGCTGGCCCAAGCGAAAGTCATAATGCCACCAACGTAGGTGGGCACAGCGGCAGCATAGAAGTGACAGTCCGCGAATAAGGGCGAGAGGCGCTGGTGGGTAGTGCGCACTTCCTCGGGTTGCATAAAGGCAACACCGTTTTGCGCAGCGAATACACCACCGGGTTTTAAGCAGCGCTTAATCCCTTCGTAGAAGGGTGAGGTGAATAGCACCTCGCCAGGCCCGATGGGGTCGGTGCTGTCTGACAAGATAACATCGAACTGGCGGCCACAATTTTGCACGTAGTCGATGCCATCGCCAATGACGATTTCAGCGCGCGGGTCATCGTAGGCACCGCTGGAGTGCCGCGGCAGGTACTCGACACACATATCGATAACCGCTTGGTCAATCTCGACCTGCACGGCGCGCTCAACGCTGGCATGGCGAAGCACTTCGCGAAGCAGGCCGCCGTCACCGCCGCCGATGATCAGCACGTCTTTCGCCTTACCGTGGGCCAAAAGTGGCACGTGGGCGAGCATTTCATGGTAGACGAACTCGTCGCGCTCGGTGGTCTGAATAACACCGTCCAAGGCCATCACCCGGCCAAAATCGACAGAGTCGAAGATGACGAGATGCTGGTGCTCGGTCTTGCTTTCGAACAGCACCTTTTTAACGCGGAATCCTTGGTGGTATCCGCTGTGAAGGGTCTCGTCGAACCATTCAGACATCGTCCATTCTCCCGCGCAGATTTTCCCCGACCTCAATGCGTGAGGGGGAGAAGGCTTTTTGCAGGATGCCGACAGCTAATTCGGGTTTGGCGTCACCGCACATAAAGACGTCGAAGGCGGCATAGTCGCGCTCCGGCCAGGTATGTACGCTGATATGAGACTCCGCCAAGACCGCAACACCGGACACGCCGCCGTTGGGCGTGAAATGATGCATATGAATATGCAGCAGGGTTGCACCACATTCTTTAACGCAGTCCAGAAAGGCTTTTTCCATACGGGGGATATCATCGAGATGGGAGGCTCCCCAGAGGTCGATGATCAGGTGTGTGCCGGCGTAGGCAACGCCATCGCGCACGATGAAGTGATCGAGATTTTCATCCGATGCAGTGATCGGGTTAGTCGTGGCAGCGCCCGCCTCCAGAGAAGGCATAAGATCCAAGCTTTTCATCTAGCATAAATCCTCCGCAGGGTTGAAAGAGGCGGCGATTTAAACCGTTTTATTGGCAAATAGCAATAAAAAAACTGGGTGAATTTTAGGCGTTTATTTCAATGCCGGCCAATGTTGCCCAGCGCCAGGGGCCTAGCGGGTTTCAGGGCTAGTCAGGGCCATGTGAATCAGGGCATAGTGGGCCTATCCACAAGTGACCGACAGGAGCATTTTGATGAGTATTTTCGACCGTTTGCGCAAACCCAGTGCGATTCCAGCGGCGAGCGAAGCACTGCCCGGTCGCAGTGAGGGAATGCCTGTGCCGGAGCGGCACACGGTGTTGGGGGCACCGCTTAAGGGGCCGTTCCCCGATCATTTGCAGTCAGTGGTTGTGGGGCTGGGCTGTTTTTGGGGGGCGGAGCGAAAGTTTTGGCAACTGCCCGGCGTGTACACCACGGCGGTGGGCTACAGCGGTGGGCATACGCCGAATCCCACCTACGAAGAGGTGTGCTCGGGGATGACCGGCCACAACGAGGTGGTGTTGGTGGTATTTGATCCGGCGGTATTAAGCCTTGATGCTCTGCTGCGCTGCTTTTGGGAGAGCCATGACCCGACGCAGGGAATGCGTCAGGGCAATGATGTGGGCACGCAATACCGCTCGGGCATTTATACCTACCAGGACGCGCAGCGCGCTGCTGCTGAGCAAAGCCGCGAGACGTATCAGGAAAAGCTGACCGCAGCGGGCTATGGCGAGATCACGACCGAGATTGTGCCAGCGGGGCCGTTTTATTATGCGGAGGACTATCACCAGCAATATCTGGATAAGAATCCCGGGGGGTATTGCGGCTTGGGTGGCACAGGTGTGTCGTGTTCGTAGTGGGCTCTGTCGGACTGAAATAATACGCATAAAAAAACGGGGCCTGAGCCCCGTTTTTTTATGATTTGCCGTCGTGGCTATTTCTTAACAATTACCGATGAGCCGTGGCCGAACAGGCCCTGGTTGGCGGTAATGCCCACCCGGGCGCCTTCAACCTGGCGCTCACCCGCCTCGCCGCGCAGCTGCCACGTCAGCTCACAGACCTGTGCCAGCGCTTGAGCGGGCACAGCCTCGCCAAAGCATGCCAGACCGCCCGAGGGGTTAACGGGCAATCGGCCGCCGAGCTTGGTGTCGCCATTGCGGACCAGTTGTGCGGCTTCACCGCGAGGGCACAGCTGCAGGTCTTCATACCAGTCCATTTCCAGTGCAGAGGAGAGGTCGTAGACTTCGGCAACGTTGACGTCTTCCGGGCCGATTCCCGCTTGCTCATAGGCCTTTGCTGGCAGTGCCGCGCGGAAGCGGTGGGCTTCTACGCCCGCTGCGGCCGCTGAGTCGGTGGCGATATCGGGCATTTCCACCACGGCGCTGGCAAAGGTGGGTGTGACGGTTGATACGGCCGCCACGCGGACGGCGTCGGCTTTGCCCAGGCGCTTTGCGTAGTCCATGCTAGATACAATCATTGCCGCGCCGCCATCCGATGTGGCGCAAATTTGCAGCAAGCGCAATGGATCAGCCACCATGGCCGAGTTCATCACATCTTCCATGGTGAATTTTTTCTTGTAGCGGGCATTGGGGTTGGTGAAACCGTGCTCGCTGTTTTTAATTTTTACCCGTGCAAAGTCTTCTTCTGTGTCGCCAAACAAATCCATGCGACGGCGGGCATACAGTGCAAAGTAGGTGGGGTTGGTAATTCCCAGGTAAAAACGCAGCCAATCCGGGTCTTCCGGGCGGTAGCCTTTGGCCGGCGCGAGGAAGCCCTTAGGGGTAGTGTCGGCGCCGACAACTAAGGCAACTTCGCATTCGCCGGCAAGAATTTTTGCTTGTGCGGCGGCGAGCGCCTGGGAGCCGGAGGCGCAGGCGGCGTAAGACGTATTTACTTGCGCGCCCTGCCAGCCCAATGCCTGGGCGAAGGTCGCTCCGGCAACATAACCGGGATAGCCGCAGCGCATGGTTGCTGCGCCCGAAACAAAGCCCACATCCTGCCAGGGAATGCCGGCGTCTTTCAGTGCCGCGCGCGCAGCGTGCACGCCGTACTCGCTGAAGTTCTTGCCCCATTTGCCCCAGGGGTGCATGCCGACGCCCAAGATGGCGATATCGTTACTCATTGAATTCTCCCGTCATCGAGTCTGCGGCTCGGCCCAGTGGCTTCCACTTCCAAGTAATTTTTACCGACTCGTCGTCTTCGTGCAGTGGTTCTAATACCAATTCGACTTCCTGGCCGACTTTCAGGTCTTTGGGGCCGACGCCTTTGACCGTTTGTCCCAGAATGATCATCTGTTCTTTTTCCAGTTCCACTGCGGCAATGCCGTAGGGAACGAAGGGCTCTTCGGCGACAAAGGGCTCGGGTGGCTTGTAGCACGCATCGGTATACGACCAAATTTTTCCGGTGCGACTGAGCTGTACCTCGCTAAATGTCTCGCCTTCGCAGTTGGGGTTGCGACAGAAGGACAAATTTTTGGGGAAGTAGTAGGTGCCGCAGTCGTCGCACTTTGCGCCGATAAGGTGGGGCGTATCAGTATCGAGGGTATACCAACCTTCGATTGCCGCCTGTACAGGCTTGTCACTCATGCCGAATCTCCGCTTGAGGGTGCAACTTTGGCACCATTGAGTGAGGGGTAAACAGCCGTAAATGATCGCAAGTGTTGCTGGCGCGAGCTATCGTCTGAATGGTTGAGTGGCAGCGTAAAGGCGTTATGAACGCATATGTCATGTGGGTGACGGCTTTTGCAATTGTCGCGGTGCCCCGGCCGCTTATTATGGTGACAAGCGTCAACCAAAACTGCCAACGACTGGCGGCGACACAGAGGAAGGCAACAATGAAAGTTGAGTTTAGCGCAGAGCAGAATGCGCTGCGCAAAGAATTACGCGCGTATTTCGAGGCATTGATGACGCCGGAGCTCAAGGCCGAGTGCGACGAGAGTATGGGAGAGGGCGGTGGCCCGCTATGGCGCGAGGCGCTCAAGCAAATGGGGCGCGATGGTTGGATAGGTGTTGGCTGGCCAAAAGAGCTCGGTGGTCGCGGTATGAGCCCCATCGAGCAGTTTATTTTCGTAGAAGAAGTCATGCGTGCGGGTTACCCCTTCCCGTTCCTGACAACCGAGTCGGTCGGGCCGCAGCTGGCCGAGCACGGCAATGAATGGCAGAAGCGAGAGATCGTACCCAAGATCCTCGCCGGTGAATGTTTGATTGCGATTGGCTACTCCGAGCCGGGCGCCGGCACCGATCTGGCGAGTTTGAAAACATCGGCGGTGCGCGACGGCGACGGCTGGCTGATCAACGGTCAAAAAATGTGGACCAGCCTCGCGCATTTTTGCGACTACGTTTGGCTTGCCTGCCGAACGGATCCCGACGCAGCGAAACCGCACAAAGGTATTTCCATGTTTTTGGTGCCCACTAACGATCCAGGCTGGTCGTGCAGTCCGGTGGTCACCTTGGGTGGCGTGCGCACCAACGCAACCTACTACGACAATATTCGCGTGAATGACGACGCGCTGGTGGGCGAGGAAAACGCGGGCTGGAAGCTGATTACCAGCCAGCTGAACCGCGAGCGTCTCAGTTTGGTGAACTTTGGACCCACTGCAGAAATGTTTAATAACGTAGTGCGGTGGGCCCAGCAAACTGACCTGCCCGAGGGTGGAAAAATCATCGACCAACCCTGGGTGCAGATCAACCTGGCGAAAGTCCGTGCCGGTGTCGAGGCACTTAAACTGGTGTGCTACAAGCAGGCGTGGGCAATGACCGAAGGCCAGCTGGATATGGCCGATGCCTCAGCGGCGAAAGTCTACGGGTCTGAGTTTTTCATCGAGGTGTATCGCCTGTTGGGCGAGGTCATTGGCCAAGCGTCACTGATTAATCGTCGCACGCCGGGTGCCGACCCCATCGCATCGCGAATTGAGCGCCTGTATCGCACGGCATCAATTATTACGTTTGGTGGCGGCACCAACGAAATTCAGCGTGACATCATTTCCGCCGCCGGTTTGTGGATGCCCCGGGCATCGCGCTAGATGCGTCGTGTTTACCCCGGCGAAGAGTGAACGAATAGAGAGAAAACAGTTATGGATTTCGGACTTTCAGAACAGCAGCGCGATGTGCAAAACCTTGCGCGCGAAATTCTCGGCGAACAGGTAACAGCGGAAAAGCTCGCCAAGTACGACAGCTACGCGGCGGAGCGTTTTGACCGCGAACTATGGCAGCAGGTTGCTCAGGCGGGGCTGCTGGGTGTTGCCATTGAAGAGCAATATGGCGGTATGGGCTTCGGTTTTTTTGAAGCGGCCCTGATTGCAGAAGAAGTCGGGCGAAATATTGCTCCGCTGCCATTTATTTCTCACTGTATTTCGGCGGCGATGCCGGTGCAGCAATTCGGCAGTGCCGAGCAAAAGCAGCGCTTACTGCCCGGAGTGGTGAGCGGTGAACAGTTGCTCACAGCCGCGTTGATGGAAGCGAACAATGAGGACCCCACTCAGCCGCGTGTATGCAGTGCGCGGGCTGACGGCGAGGCGGTGCTGATCAGCGGTGAGAAGCTCTGCGTTCCCTTTGCGGCGCAAGCTGACTATGTACTGCTGGCCGCGACCGACGGTGACGGGGCCGTTGTTGTAATGCTGCCTCGTCAGGCAGAGGGTGTTGCGCTTGAAGCGATGGAAGTGACGACTTACGAGCCACAATACCGGCTGACGCTCAGTAATGTGCGTGTGGGCGCAGAGAATATTCTGGCCCGCGGGGAGCAGGCGCAGCAGTTGCTCGCTTCGGTCGCCGAGCATACGACGGCAGCATTGTGCGCGCATCAACTTGGTGCCAGTGATAAAGCGATGCGGATGACCGCGTCTTACACGGCCGAGCGCCAGCAGTTTGGCGTGCCGATTGCGACATTTCAGGCAGTGGGCCACCGCGCGGCTAATTGTTTTATCGACGTGGAATGCCTGCGTTTGAATTGCTATCAGGCGATCAGTCGTCTCGACGATGGCGTCGACGCGAGTGTCGAAGTGGCGATTGCGAAAGTGTGGGCAGGGGATGTTGGTCATCGGGTTAGCTACGCCGCCCAGCACTTGCACGGTGGCACGGGCATTGACCGCGACTACCCGCTGTGGCGCTACTGTACGTGGTTGCGTCACAACGAAATGATGCTGGGTAGCTCCGCGCGCAGCCTTGCCGCGCTGGGTAGCAAAATAGCCGTGGGCGAGGCTTTTTGCGCCTAGCGATAGCGCGGGAACGCAAATAGCTGGCTGTTATTCCTTTGGCCAGGTGTTAGCATTCCCGCATTATCGGTATAAAAAGGAATGCGCCCATGTCTATGCGTCATAGCTTGTCTTGCGCCGGTTTATTGTTGCTGGGGGTGGCAGTTACCGCCTGCGCTCAGCCGCAGCCGTCGGCACAAACGGTTTCACGACAAAGCGGTATTATTGAAAGCCAGGTAGGATTTATTGATACGGTCTCGGGTGCGCGCGTTGAGGCGGTGGAGAATGTCCCCGGCAAGACAGAATATCGTGTACTGGTGTCGCTACCGGCATCGGGCGATCAACCGCCAACCGAGATAGAGGAAGTGCTGGTTACTGCCCCTCGGGTTGACCCGGAGGCACCAGCGATCAGCCCTCGCTATGAGTTCGTTCAGGACTATGCCAACGACCGCTACGGTTTTTACATCTATCTGGGCAAGCAGCGCAACGTGCCATTTCGTCTTTACTTTAAAGACCATTCGGCACAGAGCATTCAGAACACTCAGCCGTAAATAACGACTCAATGCGAGTCTGCCATGCGTGACAGGCTCGCTCTTTTTCTTCTGGTTACGACTCTACTGGCCTACGCCATTACTTCTCGAACACTGTAGCGACTTGGCGGCTAAACATTATGGGCACGCCGCTCGGTGACCAAATTGTTGCGTAGTTGCAAAAGTAACCATTACTCCCGGCTTGGCTGCGGTAGTCCATAAACCACCAGTTGTCGGCTGTATCGCCGGCACTTACCGCATTGGGAAACTCCAAATACCAGCTCAACGAACTGCCAACCCCAGGCGGTTTGATCATATTCAGGCCTGGCATTGGCGGTGCATCTGCCAAGGCAATCAGCGCACTTTCGGTAAGCGCAGTGGTATCGCGAAAACGCAGCCACAGTGAAAAATCAGCGCTGTCTCCCCCCGATAATGGCAGGTGACCACTGGCGAGCGCCATATCAAAGTGTTGCGTAAACGCGGGTGTCAGGCCGTCAATGAAAGGCAGTAACATGCAGTCCTGCGGCGCCGGAATCGAGGTCGGCATCGCCGGTCCCTCGACAACGACCGCAGATTGACGATCCTTGCCATACGTCGCATTGATCGCGGTAGCCACTTCACCCTCACAGCGCAGCTCTCCTTGAATGTGGGTAACCGAGCCGCCGTCGCGTAAGTGGCGAAGTGCCACTTGGTGATTGCCAGCGGGGGCCGGGCCAACAAAGCTTACTGCCAGGGAGCGCAAGCGGCGGGCTGGCTCTATCTCACTGCGCATGGCTTGGGCGATCAGGGCACTACTAAGCCCCCCAAATGCGGTGCGGCCCTGCAGCCAGCTTTCGTCAACATTTGCCGTGTAAAGGCCGTCGCTGCCTCGCACCGCTGCCATGAGTTGGTCAAAAGCGCTCATTTGCCGATTCCCTGTGTTTGAATACATAGTGCTTGCCAGTATAGGTAATGTGTTCACTGACAACAACGGCCGTGCATTCCCGCTTGTCTTGGCTCGTGTTTTTGGTATGAGCAAGGCTTGATCCCAGAGCGCTGCGCGCTTATCGTCAGCAAGCTACTTAGAAAAGTAGTGAGCGAAAACAATAATAATTTTTATGGAGTGACTATCGTGCAGCACCCGCAATTTCACGCCCAGAAACAACCGCAAAAAGCCGCTTGTATCCTTGCCAACACGGGTGAGGTAATGACTTATGCTGAGTTGGATGCCCAGTCCAACCAGCTCGCCCAACTGTTTTACAACCGCGGTTTACGCGCCGGGGACCACATTGCCTATCAAATGGAAAATAGCCACTGCTTTCTTCAAATTGCCTGGGCAGCCCAGCGCAGCGGCTTGGTGTTCACGCCACTGCACAGTCATTTGCGGCCTGCCGAAGTGGCGTACATCCTGGAAAATTCAGGGGCCAAGCTGTTTATCTGTTCACCTCGCTACCTTGAAACGGCGCAGCAACTAGACAGGTCGGCATTGCCGGCCGTACAGCACTGGTTTATCAGCACTGGTGAGGCGCCCAATTTTGACTCCCTGCAAGCGGCGATGGCCGAGTGTCCGTCGGTACCACTAGCGCAGCAATGTGCGGGGGTTCCGATGCTGTACTCTTCGGGAACGACCGGCCAGCCAAAAGGCATTAAACCCAGCCTACCCGAGCAAACCTTTGACGAGGTGCCAGCCGTTATGCAGGGTATTGCTGCGTTCCTGGGGATTAATAGTGAGTCGACGTATCTGACGCCGGCGCCGCTTTACCACGCGGCCCCCATGCACAGCGTTATGGCGGCAATGGCCCTGGGCGGTACGGTGGTAATGATGGACGGTTTTGACCCAGAGCTGTCGCTTCAAGCGATCGAAAAATACCGTGTGGATTGCAGTCAGTGGGTACCCATTATGTTTATCCGCCTGCTGAAACTGCCTGAAGCGGTGCGCAGCAAATACGATCTCAGCTCCTTGAAGGCGGCGACGCATGCGGCGGCGCCGTGTCCCGCTGATGTGAAGCGCAAGATGATCGAATGGTGGGGGCCGATTATCAACGAGTATTACGCCGCCAGTGAAGGTATTGGCATGACCGCCATTGATAGCGCGCAGTGGCTCGCACACCCTGGCTCAGTGGGCCAGTCTTTGATGGGCGAGGTACACATCGTCGACGACGATGGCAATGAATTGCCCTGCGGCGAAACCGGGATGATTTACTTCTCTGGCTTTGGCGACTTTGAATACCACAATGAGCCGGAGAAGACCGCTGGCGCTCACCACCGCGAGGGCTGGGCTACGGTTGGTGATATGGGCTATGTCGATGACGAGGGTTATCTCTATCTGGCCGATCGCCGCGACTTTATGATTATTTCAGGTGGAGTGAACATCTATCCTCAAGAAGTGGAGAATACCCTGATTGCTCACCCAGAGGTCGCTGATGTCGCCGTGTTTGGGCTTCCGGATGAGGAGTTTGGCGAACGAGTGGTCGCGGTGGTTCAGCCAGAGCAGGGGTGCACTGGTAATGCAGAGCTGGCTGACCGGTTGCGAGGCTGGTGTCGTGACTCTGTCTCGGCATTGAAGTGTCCGAAGGCGTTTTTCTTTGAGGCGCAGTTACCGAGGAAGGACAACGGGAAAATGTATAAAAAACCCCTCCAAGAAAAATACCGTCAAGCCGCAGCAGTGGAGGCCTGAGTAGGTAAAAGCTGCAATGGTGCAGTTGGCGCTTTTGTCCTAGTTTGAAAAGTGGATGCAATAGTCATCCACTAAGCAAATAACAACAATGACGCGGACAATGGTTATGCGCCTTTTATTGCAAACGGGTATTGCGCTCGGCCTGTTCACTTTCTCGTTGAGCGCTGCCTCGTCAACAATCCAGCTAGCGTCGTTGGAAACACTTGGCGAACTCAGTCTCGAAGACCTAATGGATATCGAGGTGGTCTCGGCTTCGCGGCGGGCGGAGCCGTTGCAAGATACTGCCGCGGCAGTGTTTGTGTTGGACGCGGAGGATATTCGCCGCAGCGGCGTGCGCACACTTGCCGAGGCCCTGCGCTTGGTGCCAGGGCTGCAGGTAGCAAGGGTTGATTCACATAGCTGGGCGGTAACCGCTCGCGGTTTCAACAGCACACTTGCCGATAAGCTCGAAGTATTAATGGACGGTCGCAGCTTATATACGCCGTTATTTTCCGGCGTATTTTGGTACACCCAGGATACTGTGATGCGCGACATAGAGCGCATTGAGGTTATACGTGGCCCCGGCGCTGCGCTATGGGGGGCGAATGCTGTCAATGGCGTGGTGAATATCGTTACGCGCTCAGCCAAGGACACGCTCGGAGGGTGGGTTGCCGCGGGCGGCGGTGGAAACTATCGAGGCTATACCGAGGCGAGGTACGGCGATGAGTTTGCTGGCGACGGTTTCTATCGTGTCTATGCCAAAAGTCAGTGGCACAGCGAACAGCAAGCTGCCAGTGGCGGGGATAGCGGTGATGAGTGGGTACACCGCCAAGCGGGATTTCGCACTGATAATAAATTATCGGATGCGCTGCGCTTAACCGTTCAGGGTGATGCCTACCGCGGCCACGTGGCTGTGCCGACAGGGGGTAAGCAAGAATATCACCGCGGCGAAAATCTGATCATGCGTCTAAGTCAGCAGCATGCCGGTACGGCGAATTCAGAATACCAACTCGTCTATGATCGCAGCGCTTTTAACAATCGACTGAATTTCTCTGAGCAGCGACGCCTGCTGGATTTCGAAGTGAAGCATAATCGCCAGATCGGGCAGCGGCAGGAGCTGGTGATCGGCGGTGGCTTTAGGTTTAGTCGCGATCACATCGGCGATGTTAACCCCTTTCTCACCGACTTTAGCCCTCGCAAGCGCGAGGACGAAACCTATGATTTGTTTATCCAGGATCAAATCAATTTTTTAAACAAGCGCCTGCGCCTCACTCTGGGCGCTAAACTCGAGCACAACGATTACAGTGGCGATGAGTTTCAACCAAGTATTCGGGCTCGCTATAAAATTAATCCCGACAGCACCGTATGGGCAGCCTGGTCTCGGGCGGTTCGTATTCCCAACCGTCTGGATCAAGATGTCTCGTTTTCGGGTGGCTTTTTCGGCGGTGATCGCAGTTTCCACTCCGAGGAATTGACGGCGCTAGAGGCGGGGTATCGTCAGCAGTTGAGCGGCAGTTTGTCCATAGACATCGCCGGCTTTTATAACGAGTACGAGGAGCTGCGTGGACTCACTGATGACCTGACTAACCCTCAGACGCCGCCACCGATATTAATCGACAATATTGGCAGCGCGCGCAGCCATGGCGTTGAGCTGACCGCGCGATGGCGAGCAAGAGCAAACATCGAGTTACTGACCAGCTATCGCTATTTCGACCTGGATGCCTCCACTCCGCCGGGCAGTTTGGATCAGTCTATTGCCGATGCCGATGCCAACGATCCCAGTCATCAGCTGAAAACGCGCCTGGATTGGGATATCAATGATCGCTGGTCGCTGTTCCTTGCGGCACGATGGATTGGCCCTCTGGATGATCAAAATGTTGATGCCTACGCGGCAATTGATATGAATGTAATGTGGCGTATCAACGACCAGCTCGAAGCGTCTGTGCGCGTGAGTAACCTCAATGACGATGCCCATGCGGAGTTTGGTGGCGGCGTAGAGATACGGCGCAGTGTGCAAGCGCAATTGAGCTGGATGTTCTAATGATTTGGGGCAGGCGGTTCTGTGCAATAGCTTTGGTGTTGGGCCTGGCCGGCAATGCGTTTGGGCAAGGCCTGGAGCAGCGCGTTAAGGCGGCGTATCTGGTTAACTTCACGCGCTTTATCAGTTGGCCCCCAGCGGCGATACGGGGTGGCGAGGAGGCAATTGATATATGCGTGGTCGGTGACCGCGACATTGCCATCGCGCTTTCCGCATTAATCAAGTCGAAATCGAGCAATGACCTCGGCATACGTAGCCGATTGATACTCCTCCCCGAAGAGAGCGAGGGGTGCGAGGTGCTATACCTCGCTGATAATAGCGGAGAGCTACAGCGCTACTGGCTGCAAAAATTACCCCAGGACCACATCTTAACCATCGCCGATAACGGCGACTTTATCGATGCGGGCGGCATGATCAGTTTTGTTATCGTGTCGGGTAAGCTGCGCTTTGATATCAATCAGGCCAATATCCACCGCTCCGGTATGTCGGTGAGTTCGCGGCTTTTGAGCTTGGCGAGAACGGTGCGCCGCTCTGCTGCGAAGGGTAGTTCCTGATGCTAAGGGATTTGCCGATACAGCGAAAAATACTGGTGTCGATTGTCGGCACGGTCACGATCGTGTTGGTGATGATCGAAACGGTTTTCGTGCTGTATAACTGGTTTAGCGTACGGGAAACCGTCCAGAAGAATTTGCTGGCCGTTGCAGAGGTTTTTTCGCTCAATACAACGGCGGCAATGAGTTTTTCAGACTCCCAGGCCGCTGAGGAAATATTGTCATCGCTGCGTGGCATGCCGGAAATCCATCGCGCGTGTTTGTATCAAGGGGAAACCAAACAAGCGCAGCTATTTGCCAGTTATGTGCGCGGCAGTGATGCCAAGGACTGCCCGCTAAGCCTGTTAGACGTGAAGGCCTCCAAGCTGCAGGTGCTTACAGTGAATCGCGATGTCTGGCTCGGCAGCGAGCGCCTTGGGCGCCTGGTGATTGAACGTCAGCTATCCGACCTGTGGGCAAGTACCCGCCTCGATATTATGTTGCTGCTGCTTATGCTTCTGCTCAGTGTGGGTATTGCTTTTGTTATATCCAATACTTTACAGAAACTCATTGCCGGGCCGATTCTTGCGTTGCTCGATACCACGCGAAAAGTGTCGTTGTCGGGTGACTATAGTTTGCGCGCCGACAAGCATGGCGACGATGAAGTCGGAGAATTAATCGATGGCTTTAATGTTATGCTCTCCCACATTGCCACTCGTGATACCGACTTGGCGAGAGCGAAGGAAGAGCTGACGCTCCGTATACATCAGGCCGATGCGGCGAATACTGAACTTCGCAAGGCCGTAGAGGACTTGAACCGAACGCAGAAACAGTTGGTCGCCACTGAAAAAATGGCCTCACTGGGTGGCCTGGTGGCCGGTGTGGCGCATGAGGTGAATACCCCCGTTGGTGTGAGTGTCACGGCCGCGTCGACGCTGCGCGCCGAGAGTATAGAAGCGGAGCAGGCCTACAACGACGGGAAATTGACCGGCAGTGGTCTGAAGCATTACTTCGAACACTGCATGCAATCCACCGAGATTATTCTCAATAATCTGCGCAGAGCGGCAGACTTAGTGCACAGCTTTAAACAGGTGGCGGTGGATCAAACCAGCTTTGAACGCAGGAAATTTAATCTTAAAAGCTATTTTGATGAAACCCTGCTGAGTCTGCGACCAAACTTGAAGAATACGCAGATCGCTGTAGAAATAGACTGTGAGGCGTCACTGGAAGCCAACTCCGTGCCGGGCGCGATCTCGCAGATATTTACCAACTTGCTGATGAATTCCCTTATGCATGCCTTTCCAGGCGGTGAAGCCGGCCGCATACGCGTGGTGGTAACCGAATGCGACGGCGATATTGAAATCTGCTATAGCGATGATGGCTGCGGTATGGATGAAGAGGCGCGAGAAAAGATTTTTGAACCGTTTTTCACCACCAAGCGCGGCGCAGGCGGGAGTGGCCTGGGCATGCATATTGTCTTTAATCTTGTCAGCCAACAGCTGAAAGGGCAGGTTGAGGTCTTGTCTGCCTTAGGGGAAGGAACTGAGGTGCGTATTCGCTTCCCGTCGGGTCTTTAAATATCTAATTTGGCCTTAGAACCGATAACTCAGCGCGAGCATCGCGATAGGCAACAGGTTCAAGTCATCCAATTCATTTTCAACTTCGCGCTGTTCGGCGGCCACTTCCTCTCGACATTGCTGGTTGGTGTTGCAGCTCCCCGTCGAGCGGATCTTAACGTTGGCGTCCCCGAGGTAGGCAACGCCCACGTCGGCGCTGAAGTGAAAACCTTGCCCGGTAGCTCTGGACCAACCAATACCGAGGTAGGGGCTCACCGGTTCGAAGTCGATGTTGGTAATAACATCTCCGAGTATCGCGGGCGAAAAGCGGCTGTTGCCGAACTCACAGTTTGTGGTGCCAGGTACGGGAGAGTTTTCTTCGCAGCGGGTAATAACCTTGGCAGAGCTGTTGTTAATTAAGATGCCTGCACTTACCCGAAACCATTTGCCACTGGGGTGCCAGTCGGTCAGCAGATAGGCATTGCGCAGATCGACATCGCTTTTGTAGCTGAGCTCATCGCCCTCAATACCGTTGTTGTCATCCCCTTCGAAGTCCAGTTTAAAACTGCCGTACAAGGCGCCACCGCGAATGCCAAATTGCGGGGAAAAGCTGTATCCAAGCTCCGCGCCACCGCCAATCGTTGAAACCTGTAGGCGCAGCGATGTGTCGGCGAGCGCAGGCGTGCTCACGGCCAGGCAGAGTAGTGCTGAGGTGGTATATCGACGTAGGTGCATGTTTCCTCGCTGTATATTCTGACTTGGCGCTTCCACCCATTCGGGTGGTGCTGCTCGGGTCGAGCCTAGGTAGGCTTCAGGGACAAGTAATTCGAATAATTAAACAGGATAGTCAAAATGTTGCTTAGAGACAAAGTCGTCATTGTGTCGGGTATCGGCCCGGGCTTGGGACAGGAGCTGGCCCTTGAAGCCGCGCGCCAGGGAGCAAAAGTGGCGATGTGTGCCCGCACGGCCAGTAAGCTCGATGATGCTGAAGCCCTGATTCGCAGTGAGGGCCTGGACAATGCGGTATTGAAGGTGGCTACCGATATTAGTGACCGCAAACAATGTGCAGAGCTGGTTGCCAAGACAATTGCCGAATTTGGCCGTATCGACGTGTTGTTTAACAGTGCCTACAACCCCGGAAACTTTGGGCCTATCGCTGAGGCAGATTTGGACAGCTGGCGAGACGCCATGGATGTGAACTTCTTCGGCACCATGGGGCTGACGCTTGAAGTCGTGCCGCAAATGAAGAAGCAGGGCGGCGGCGCGATCGTGATGATCAACACCATGGTAACCCGTAAGCCTATGCCGACTCAGGGCGGCTACGGCGCCTCCAAGGCGGCGCTTGCCAGTGCAACCGCTCACCTGGCGCTAGAACTGGGGCCTGACAATATTCGTGTGAATTCGGCCTATATGGGCTGGATGTGGGGGCCGTCGGTCGAGGGCTATTTCCAAATGAATGCAGAGGCTGGCGGCCCCAGTGTCGAAGAGCAAAAAGCTGCTGTAGCCGCCAATATCCCGCTGCGCCGTATACCCGATGACGGCGACTGCGCCAAAGCCGCTGTGTTTTTGGGGTCGGAGTACTCCCGAGCGCTGACCGGTGCCGCGCTCGATGTAAATGGTGGCGATTTCTTGCCACATTAAACCGCTGCGAGGATTTAGTGCGCTATAGATGAATTCCATGCGGTCAGCGCTTAGAATCGAGGCTATTGCATCACAATGGCCTCGATCTTCTATGTCTGAGATTTCTATCTCGCCGCGTATGGACGCTCTGCTGCGCGCGCTCTACGGCGGCACTTTGGAAACGCCCCCCTGGCAGGCGTTTCTGGATCAGCTCAGGGACGCCTTGGGCGGTAACTATGCGACCTTGCTGCTGCGGCCGCCGAATGAGCACGACCCCGGCGTGATACTCAACGCGCTGGTGGTTTCGCCGGAAATCTATCGCGCCTACAACGAGACCTATTTTGCCTTAGACCCCTTTGTGAATCTTCCCGATGGCGATGTCGTCACCGTGGCTGAGTACATGTCGGCAGAGGAGTTTGAGGCGTCCGAGTACTATCAAAATTATATAGAGCCAGCCAATGTGCGGCACATCCTGGGTGCCGATTTATGGCACGGTGAGGAGCTACTGGCACGGCTGCGCGTCACGCGGCCAGAGAGCCGCGAAGATTTTGGCGCGCGGGAAAAGGCCCTGTGCAAGCAACTGCTGCCACATATTAAACAGGCGGTGCAAATCCACTCCCGGTTACGTGAAAGTGAACGCGAGCGAGTGCTGTATGCCAATACCATCGACAGTTTGTCGGTGGGCGTGATTACCCTGGATGCCAACGGCGATAGCTTAAATAGCAACCCAGTGGCCGAGCGCCTGTTAGCACAGGGGCGCGGTGTCGCATTGCAGGGAGGACGCCTGAGTTTTGAAAATCGGCGTGAGCAGCAAGACTTCAAAATGCTACTTGGCGAGGTAATACAGGCGCATCACCAGCGCGAGGCAGGCTGTGTTCGCGCCTTTCGCCTTGCAGGTGCCAGCTCATTGAGTGGCTTAAGCCTGCTGATACGACCCCTGCCGCACAGTGACCACGGTGGTGAGCGGCGTCCGGCCGTAGCGGTGTTCATTAGTGACCCCATGGCACCGCGTCAGGCACCCAGTGATGTGTTAATCGAACTGTTCGGTTTAACACCTGCAGAGTCTAAATTGGCGGTGCGACTGGTTAACGGGCAAAGCCTGGACGAGGCATCGCTCAGCTTAAATATTTCTCGGAATACGGCTAAGTCGCATCTCAGCTCGGTGTTTTCGAAAACCGGCGTCGCGCGGCAAACGCAGTTAATTCAGTTGATTTTGAATAGTGTCGTCACGCTGGCCGGCGAGCCGGCCAGCGATCGTCACGACTAGCTGGCGGGCGCTTTTTTAGCGGCTGCCTTTTTGGCTGCGGCCTTTTTAGCGGGTGCTTTTTTTGCTGGAGCTTTCTTAGCAGCGGCTTTTTTGGCGGGTGCCTTTTTGGCTGCGGCTTTTTTAGCAGGGGCTTTCTTTGCCGCTGGCTTTTTAGCGGCCGCTTTCTTAGGTGGGTTTTTCTTGTCGAAGTCTCGCGCAGCATCGCGGGCAGCCTTAGCCAGAGCCTTGGCACGCTGATAGTCAGCCTTTAAATCCTGCATTTGTTCGCGGGCCATAATGACCAGCGCCTTGGCGTCCACCTCAAGCTCGCGCGCAGAGTCCACGGCCTTGTGAGCGCGCTCCATCTGACGCTGTATGCGAGCATCCATATTTTCCTTGGCTTTCTTTTGCAGCTCGCGCAGCTTTTCCTGCTCCTGGCGAATTTTCGCTCGCGCTTTTTCAGTTTGCGCCTTAGCGCGCTCCAGTGCTTTATCCGCGTCGGATATTAAGCGGTCGCGTAGCTTTTCTACTTTATCTTCCAGAGATTCAATCTCCCGGTTGATCAGCGCTACAGGGTCTAGTTTTTGTTTAGCCATGCTTTCTGACTCCGTCATAAAGTGTTGGGGTACGTCGCGAGCAGGAAGTCTGTTCGTTGGCTTAACATAGCAAATTTCCTGATAATGAACAGAGTAATGCAGCGAATGAGTGAACAAATTATGAACAAGTCACAGAGCGATGCGATAGAGGCAGCGGTTTTTCGCCGCTTGCTCGAGCATTTGGACGGCCGCAAAGATGTGCAAAATATCGACTTAATGAACCTGGCGGGTTTTTGCCGTAACTGTTTGTCGAAGTGGTATGCGGCTGCAGCCGAAGAGCAGGGCATAGAGGTGGATTACGACGCGGCGCGCGAAAGAGTCTATGGCATGCCGTATTCGCAATGGAAATCGAAATACCAAAAAGAAGCCAGCCCCGAAGCGCTGGCAGCGTTTAATAAAGAGCAGAAGTAGCAGCGCCCTAGAGGCCCCCATTGGGGATAAAGCGATTGCGGCTATTTGCGCGAATCCAGCGCAGTGTCTCAACAGATAGTTTTTCACCGCGTTTGCGCAACACTTTGTTGATCCAAATGGCGGGGGATTCTGCGCCAGCTTCCCAGCCGCTAATCCGCTCTTCGGCAACAGTGAAGAAGCGAATGAGTGCCAGTAGCTCAGCGTTGTCGAAATCGGCCACAGCGAGTTGCCAGGGCTCAGCGGGTAGCCGCATGACGGCGCTATAGCGCTGCTGCTCCTCCTCAGTGAACGGCGAGGGGAGAGTTGCCAGGGACGCGTCGTCGCTCAGTGCTATACAGCGCTCGAGAAAGTCTCGATCAATGGTGATAGCGGCTTTTTCAGAGTCCGGGGTCCAACTGCCAATACTCATTGCTACGGCATTCCTTTTTAATTCAACGTGGGTGGTGTGGCGCACAGTATACCTCACTACCATGAGTGACAAGCGCTAGCTGCTCGCGTAAAGTCTGTATGTTTGTACAGTATTTGGCTTAAGCGGGTTTTCTGCGCCATGGTGTCGGTGCTCAACACGAGAAAGATCATTCATTGCGACTGCGATTGTTTTTACGCTTCGGTGGAGATGCGTGATGACCCGCGTTTGCGCGGTAGGCCGATTGCCATTGGTGGCAAGGCCAGTCGACGCGGCGTGATCGCTACCTGCAACTATGAGGCGCGCGCCTATGGTGTGCACTCGGCAATGCCGACCGCAACCGCATTGCAGCGTTGCCCACAGCTGATTTTGGTTCCGCCGAATATGGATAAGTACCGCCATGTTGCTGCGCAGATTCGTGAAATATTTAGTCGCTACAGCGAGTTGATCGAGCCGTTGTCCCTGGATGAGGCCTACCTGGATGTCAGCGAGTCGCCGCATTTTCAGGGCAGCGCCAGCCGTATTGCCGAAGCGATCCGGCAAGCGGTAGCCCGCGAAGTGGGAATCACCATTTCCGCGGGCGTTGCACCGAATAAATTTTTGGCGAAGATTGCCAGCGACTGGCAAAAACCTGACGGGCTTACGGTGATACGGCCCGATCAGGTCGATGACTTTGTTCGTGCGCTGCCGGTAACCAAGATTCACGGCGTCGGCAAAGTGATGGCGACGAAGTTGGCGGCACTGGGCATCGAAACCTGCGAGCAGCTGCAAGGCTGGAGCGAGCTGGCCTTAGTGGAGCGTTTTGGTCGCTTTGGGCGGCAGTTATATGGTTATGCGCGCGGTGTGGATGCGCGGCTGGTAAAGGCCGAAAGGCAGCGCAAATCGTTGAGTGTTGAGCGCACGTTTGCCGAGGACCTGTCGCCAGGGGAGGCCGCGGATGCAGCACTTGCTCAACTCATTGACGAGTTACAGCGGCGTTTGCAGCCACATAGTGAACAGGCTATCGCGGGCGCGTTCGTCAAGTTGAAGAGCAGGGAATTTAAGGTAACCACCATCGAATTGCGCCAGGAAGGCAAGCTTGACGCCGCCTGCCTGCCACCGCTGATGATACAGGCCTGGGCGCGATTGCATTGCCCGGTTCGCTTGATTGGTGTGGGTGTTCGTTTCGCCGCGCCGGTAGAGCAACAGCAGCTCAGCCTTTTCTAGCGACGGCGGGCGCCGGCGCGGTACTGATAAGATTGCGTTGTTTGTATTCAGGCTTCGCCAAGGCGTCTGCTGTAGGCTGACGCGCCTGTTTGGCCATCAGCGCCATAGGTGCGCAGGGCGGGGCTGCCCAGCCCGAGGATGTGCATGGCCTGTTCATTGTAATCTTGCTGTCGACTAAGCAGGCTGCCGATACGCTCATTCAGATCGCGACAGCGGCGCAGGCTCTGAGTCACCTCCGCAGACATCGCCCGCTCTGGCTGCTGCTGTTGGCGCAGGCGCTCGAGCGTCTCTAATTGCTGGCAGCAATCCATTTTTTGTTCTGCAAGCTCGCGCAGGCGGTCGGCGTCGCCGTGGTCGCGCAGCACTGCCAACTCTTCGTTTAACAGCGCTTCAAAGCGCTGGCTATGGGCCAGTAACTGTTGCTCGGTATCGGTCATCATGCGCTAGGATCTGTAAGTCGTTCCAGGTCGACAAAGGCCTTTGCCACCTGTTCGCTGTCGACAGTGAACTCACCGTTGCGAATTGCGGTTTTAATCGCCTCCACTTTTTGACGGTCGATACCGTCGCTGCCGGCAATTGCGGTTCGAGCGCGATCAACCAGGCTGCTATCAGCAGCTGGTGTGCTTGCCGATTCGAGCGGCGACGTGGCACCGGCATCCGCGGCGTTGGTCGCGTTTGAAGACGGGTTACTGTCGAGCCTTCTTGGCTGGCCGAGTGGGCCGCCATTAATTCGATCGACCATGATAATTCCTCATTACATTGGCGTTGATGGTATGCCTTATGACAGTTAACGGCAGCTATCGATAAAACTTTAGCTTTTTTTATTCGATTCGTACCGTACTACCACTAATGACAATACCTTCTAACTGTTTGCCTGAACTGATATTTTCCACCCGTATTCGAGCGCCCTTCGCCGCGTCCTGCAGGGCACGTCCCTTCATGCTGACGTTAATGGCAGTACTGCGGCTAATGAGCTTGAGCTCTTGTCCTTTCTTTATCATCGCTGGGGCCTCCAGCATATTCGCGGTGATAACCGCGCCCTGGGGAATACTTCGTCGGCTGAGCATTCCCTGACCTCCAAGGCCCTTTTGGTATCCGTATGACAGGCTCGATACATCGCGCTCTGTCCAAGTGATATCCGCTTCAGTCACTCGCTGGCCGGCAGCGATAGGGTGCTTGCTCACCATGACCTTAGTGAATGCCGCGATCGTTACCGGCAGGTACACCTTCCATGCCTTAACACCTTCGCAGCGCACGCCCACCGTCGTGCGCCGCCGGATGCTCGCGCCTGGCGGCAAAAAGGCCTGTAGTCGCTGACTACATTTTGCCAGACGGGTGCGCGGGTCGAGTTCGCCCACGGTGATACGGGTGTTCTCATTTTGCCAGGGGTGGCGTTTGGCAATGAACTGACTGGCAGTAGCACTAATACGCTGCGCTGACTCCACGCCAGCGCTTGCCAGAGTGCTCGGGCAGACGCTGCTCAGAAGAGCAATGGTGATTGCTACGCGCCAGATCATGACACCTTATTCCCTCACTACTAATTTGCGGCGCCAAGTTTTTGTCGGCGCGGCGGCTTTATGAGGTGAGCAGCAATTGCTATGCCAGTTTTGCGAAATAGAGTGAGTGTTAGAAGGCGTGACAAAGACTTGCCGCTCGCCGGTGAAATCGGCGGCAAGGGCTTGCCGAAAAACCGACGGTTTGTTGGCGTCAGTTTTATAACATATTGAAAAATATAGGAATAAAAAAGTGGCACGCGCTTTGCGTCGGACATGTTGAACGCCAAAGGCTTTGCGCCCTTATCCAGTGTATCGGCAGCGCAGCCCATAACTTTAGCGAGACAGATTTATGGCGATTAATTTTGATAAGGCACTCGGTATACACCAGCAGGCACTGCTGCTTCGCCAGCAGCGTACCGAACTGCTGGCCGCCAATATAGCCAATGCTGACACGCCCGGCTACAAGGCACGCGATATCGACTTTAAACAAGCACTGGGCCAGGCAGCGCAGGGCCAGCAGTTATCGCTCAGTCGCAGCAATGCAGCGCATATTACCGAAGCGGTTGCTCCAGCGGCTGGGCAGGCGCCGGTGATGTACCGCGTGCCTCAGCAGCCTTCAGTGGACGGCAATACGGTGGAGAGCCATGTGGAGCAAGCGGCATTTGCCGATAACAGCATGCGCTATCAGGCCACTATGAGTTTTCTGAGTAGTAAGTTCTCTGGAATTAAATCGATTCTTCAGGGAGGTCAATAAGCGATGGCGAATCCCCTTGATATTGCCGCTGCGGCGATGAACGCGCAAATGCTGCGTTTGAATACCACCGCCAGCAATATGGCAAATGCGGATACGGTGGCCAGCAGTGAACAGGCTGCCTACCGCGCCAAACAACCGGTTTTTGCCACCGTGCTGGACCGCCAGCAGGGCGTCGCCGGTGTCGAGGTTGTGGGTATTAGCGAGAGCAATGCTCCCGTTCCCAAGCGTTATGAGCCGGGCCACCCGATGGCAGACGAGCAGGGCTACGTTTACGGCTCCAATGTGAACACCGTTGATGAAATGGCCAATATGCTGTCCGCCTCCCGTTCATACCAGAACAACGCCGAGGTGTTTTCCACGGTGAAGACCCTGACCCTGCGGGCCTTGCAGCTCGGTAAACAGTAGGAACTGAATGATGGAATTGCGAACGCTTGAACAATTGCAGCAGCAGAGTGCGGCGAGTACGGCAAAAAAAGAGGCCTCCTCGCTCGGGCAAGACGACTTCATGAAACTGATGCTGCAGCAGCTTAAGAATCAAGACCCGTTTAAACCCACCGACAACACGGAATTTATCAGCCAGATGGCGCAGCTAACGTCGGTGAGCGGCATCAGCGAAATGAATGACAACCTGGCTGCACTGACGAGTTCGCTGTACGGCGGTCAATTGCTGGATGCGTCCTCGCTGATCGGCAAAGAGGTGCTGGTCGGCAGTGATGTTGTCGCCCTGCCATCAGAGGGCGCGGTAAGCGGTCAGGTAACACTGCCGGTGAGCACGCAAGCGGTCGATGTCGAGATTTTGGCGCCCTCGGGTGAGGTGCTGGGCAAGGTGGCGTTAGGACCGCAGGCGGCGGGACCGGTGTCCTTTCGTTGGGATGGTAGCGGCCTGGACGGCGAGCGTTTGCCCGCAGGCAATTATTTAATTCGCGCGCAATACCTGAACGGCAACAGTGTAGAGGCCTTGCAAACGGATATTCGCAGCCCCGTACGCAGCGTGAGTTTGCCCAGTGGCGGCGGTAGCCCCACGGTGCAAATTGATGGTGTCGGTACGGTCTCGATGTCGCAAATAAAGGAAATTAGCTAGGCGCTTCGGCGCATTCATTGATCAATTCGCGAGTGATCGCAGCAGGAGTATAACTATGAGCTTTCGTATTGCATTGAGTGGACTGAACGCAGCGTCATCGCACCTGGACGTCACCGCTCACAACATTGCCAACGTTAACACCACCGGCTTTAAGAGTTCCCGCACATCCTTTGCCGATGTGTATGCAACATCCAATAACGATGTAACCAAAACCACGCCCGGCGCAGGTGTTCGATTGAATACCATTGTTCAGCAGTTTTCGCAGGGCAACATCGACTTCACTGACAACAACCTGGACCTGGCCATCAGTGGCGAAGGCTTCTTCACCATGAAGGGCTCAAGTGGCGTTACCTATACGCGCGCTGGTGCCTTCAGTGTCGACCGCGAAGGCTTTGTGGTGAACAACAATAACGACCGTTTGCAGGTGTATCCGGCAACCACCAATGGCGACTTTGCCACCGGTTCGCTGTCTGATTTGCAACTGCAGGTCACCGAGAACGCGCCGCGAGCATCGACACGCGCTGATATCGGCGTGAACCTGCCCGGCGATGCGCCAGTGCCCACCTCGACGCCTTTCGATCCGACGGTAGCGTCGAGCTACAACCACGCCACGTCGATGACCGTCTACGACTCGTTGGGTACCCTGCACACGGCAACGCTGTACTTTGTGAAAGACCCCGCGGCAAACACCTGGCAGCAAAATGTCTATATCGACGACAACCCGGTGAGCCTGGGCAATACGCTGTCATTTGATAATACCGGTACCTTGCAAAGCCCCGCTTCGGGCATTGTGACTGTGCCTTCCTACGACCCCAACAACGGCGCGGCAGCGATCGACCTCTCGCTGGATTTCACCTCATCAACGCAGTACGGCAATGAGTTTGGTGTGAACAGCTTGCAGCAGGACGGCTTCACCACAGGGCGATTGACCGGTATCGAAGTGGCGAGCAACGGCGTCGTGTCTGCGCGCTTTACCAACGGCCAGTCATCCCAGTTGGGTAAGGTCGCATTGGCGGGTTTCTCTAATCCCAATGGTTTGCAACAACAGGGTGACACGGCCTGGGCGGAAACCTTCTCTTCCGGTAGTCCGCGTGTGGGTGAGCCGGGTAGCTCTAACTTTGGTCTGCTGCAGGCGGGTGCATTGGAGAGCTCCAATGTCGATCTTACTGAGCAATTGGTGGAAATGATCACCGCGCAGCGTAACTTCCAGGCGAACACCCAGATGATCCAGACATCTGACGCCGTTACTCAGGCGATTATTAATATCCGCTAAGGCGGGTATTCATCGCTTTAGGAGGCAGGTATGGACCGGCTACTTTATCTCGGCATGACCGCGGCCAAGCACACGGAAATGGCGCAGGCCAGCAATGCCAATAACCTGGCAAATGCTAGCACTGCGGGCTTTCGGGCGGACTTCCATGCACTGATGTCAAAGCCGGTTGAGGGCGCGGGCCATCAAACACGCGTCAATTCGGTGGTGGAGTCGCGCCTGAGCGACTTCAGTGAAGGCACCCTGATGACCACCGGTCGCGATCTGGATGTCGCGATTCGAGGGCAGGGCTGGTTTGTCGTGCAGGACGCCCAGGGTGAGGAGGCACTGAGCCGCCGTGGCGATCTTCACCTGACGGCCGATGGCATGCTGATCAATGGCGCCGGACAGCCCGTGATGGGCGATGGCGGACCGCTGGCGGTGCCTGAACACGACAGTTTGACGATTGGCAGCGACGGCACGGTGTCGATAGTGCCACTGGGTCTTGGGCCTGAGTCGTTAGTAACCGTCGACCGCATTCGCCTGGTGAGCGCCGAACCTGAGCAGTTGCGCAAAGGCGAGGACGGTTTGATTCGAACGCTCGATGGCACCACGCCAGCCGCCGATGCCAGTGTTCGCGTTTCGCCGGGTACCTTGGAAGGTTCGAACGTGAATACCGTTGAGGCAATGGTCAATATGATCGAACTGGCCCGGCGTTTTGAAATGCAGGTGAAGGTGATGAATACCGCAAATACGGTATCCGAAGCCGGTGCGCGCCTGATGAGAATGGAATAAGAGGATAGGTATATGAATTCATCATTGTGGGTAGCCAAAACCGGGCTCGATGCGCAGAACACGCGCATGCAGGTGGTCAGTAACAACCTGGCGAACGCCAATACCACTGGGTTCAAGCGCGACCGCGCGTCTTTTGAAGATCTGCTCTATCAAAACTACCGTCAGGTGGGCGGGCAATCTTCCCAGCAAACTCGTCTGCCCAGCGGTATGCAGGTAGGTACCGGGGTTCGAGTGGTGTCGACTGAGAAAATCTTTAACCAAGGCACGATGACGCAAACCAATAACAACCTGGATTTAGCGGTCAATGGCAACGGCTTTTTCCAGGTGCGGATGCCAGACGGCAGCCTGTCTTACACCCGTGACGGTTCATTCCAATTGGACGACCAGGGGCAGATCGTTACCAACAGCGGCTACATCGTCGAGCCGGGTATTACGGTGCCTGCCAATACTCGCAGCATTACCGTCGGCACCGATGGGGTTGTCAGCGCGATGATCGCCGGTGACTCCGCGCCGGTGCAATTGGGCAGCATACAGTTGGCAGACTTTATCAATCCGGCTGGCTTAGAAGCGCGCGGTGAAAACCTGTATCTGGAGTCGGCCTCCAGCGGCGCGCCGCAAACTGGCACGCCCGGCCTGAGCGGTTTGGGCACGCTGGCGCAAGGGGCACTGGAAGGCTCCAATGTGAACGTGGTGGAAGAGCTGGTGAATATGATCGAGACCCAGCGCGCTTACGAGATGAACTCCAAAGCGATTTCCACCAGCGACCAAATGATGCAGTACGTGAATAACAACCTGTAAGTGGGTAATGCCATGAAGCTATCACGCTACTTCCGCCTTTTTCTGCTCGCTACTGTGGCTTTACTCACGGCCTGCGCCCAAGCACCAGAGCGCGACGAACAGGTGTGGGAGTCACAGTTGCCGGAGCAGCAATACAGCAATAGCGAAAATCCCGGTTCGATCTACCAGGCGGGCTATGGCATGAGCCTGTTTTTGGATCGCCGCGCCCGGCAGGTAGGCGATGTCATCACCGTTATTTTGTCCGAGAAGACAGACGCGAGTAAGCAGTCCAACACGGCGACGGCTAAAGAGAGCAATATCTCGGTACCTACTGTGACGCTACTCGGCAGAGGCGTGACTCATAACGGCACGCCAGTGCTGTCGACGGGTGTCTCCAGTGACCAGGATTTTGCCGGGCAGGGCAGCAGCAGCCAGAGCAACAGTCTGACCGGTAGTATCACCGTTACCGTGTCACAGGTGTTGCGCAATGGCAGTCTGCGAGTGCGCGGTGAGAAGTGGGTAACCATCAACCAGGGCGACGAGTTTATCCGTATTCAGGGCATTGTTCGCCCGGAAGACATCGCTGCCGACAATTCGGTGCCCTCGTTCAAAGTTGCCGACGCACGCATTACTTACAGCGGCAAAGGGGCGCTGGCCGATGCCAATTCCATGGGCTGGCTGGGGCGTCTGTTCCAGTCAGTGCTGTCACCATTTTGAGGGTGAGAACGATGAACAACCACCGCCCATCTCTATTTCCACGCCTGCTGGCAGTCGTACTTTTTATGCTGGCCATACCCGCATCAGCCGACCGCGTGAAAGACCTGGTCAATGTGGCCGGTGTGCGTGAAAACCAACTCGTCGGCTACGGCTTGGTGGTGGGATTAAGCGGCACCGGAGACCAGACCAGTCAGGCGCCGTTTACCATACAAAGCATTCGCAATATGTTGACCGGCTTTGGCGTTCGCGTTCCCGACAACGTGAACCCGCAGCTGAAAAATGTCGCGGCGGTAACCATTCACGCTAATCTTCCTGCTTTTGCCAAGCCGGGACAGACCATCGATGTGACGGTGTCATCGATCGGCAACGCCGCCAGCCTGCGCGGGGGCAGTTTGCTGATGGCGCCGATGATGGGCGCCGACGGCCAGGTGTATGCCGTCGCCCAGGGCAGCTTATTGGTCAGTGGGCTAGGGGTTGAAGGTAATGACGGCTCCCGCGTGACGGTGAATATCCCCAGCGCTGGCCGCATCCCTAACGGCGCGATTGTCGAGCGACCTGCGCCCAGCCAAATGGCCAGCAATGGTGAGGTCATGCTGAATTTAAAAACGCCGGACTTCACCACTGCGCGTCGCCTGTCGGAGAAAATTAATGAGTTTTTTGGCGCCGGTACAGCCAGTGCAATGGACTCGGCGACGGTCAAAGTACTCGGCCCCTCCAGTGCTGACCGCCGCGTAACATTTATCTCCATGCTTGAAGAGCTTGAGGTCGACCCCGCCGAAGCCCGCGCCCGCGTGGTGGTTAATTCCCGCACCGGTACCATCGTGATTGGTGGCAATGTACGGGTGATGCCCACGGCGGTGACCCATGGGTCACTCACCGTGTCGGTGACCGAGCGGGTCGATATCAGTCAGCCCAATGCCTTTGCCGATGGCCAAACTGTTGCGGCCGGGCGCTCCAGTATTG
>Ga0105235_100050_pt1 | contig 58104 bp, 55 predicted proteins | sample Virmet3819_2500_FD_90059 | JGI IMG/M metagenome (GOLD analysis project Ga0105235, IMG submission 90059) | Marine viral communities from the Southern Atlantic ocean transect to study dissolved organic matter and carbon cycling - metaG 3819_2500 | ecosystem: Environmental > Aquatic > Marine >... | reverse complement strand
TTGATAACTACTACAACACGCAGCGAAGGCACTCTGGTCTGGGATATAAGATCCCCAGTGACTACGAACAACGCGCGGCGCGGGCGCATTAATGGTGGCGTCTACTTTTTGGGGGGAGTCTCCGCTGGACCTCCGCACCGCGTGCTCCGGCCGGTTATGGCGGCGTTATACGTAGACCAGAATGCACGAATATCACAAGATAAAAAATCACATTGCAGAGCTGCTTTCTAAGGCGGGCTACGAAGAAGTTAAGCCTGATACAGAGACTGACTATTGTGGTTCTGTCCATTGTATTTATGCGGCAGGCGAAAATCAGTTTATGATCTCGTGGGACGCTGAGGAAGGTTTTGGCTCAGTTGAGTCCTGGCAAGGTAACAATACTTGGGTAATGTTGGAGCCAATTGTTCCCGAGGGTACTGAAAAAGATTTCCATAATAATCTTACGACTTTATGCCAAGTAATTCAGGCGCAGCTATGAGAAAACGTATAACAAGGCGAGGCAAAATAGCCCTTCGGACTGGACTCGCTAACGCTCGCCTTTGCTTGCGGCGTTAAACCTATAGTGATGTTATGGCGCTGGGATTAGGCAATAAAATGGGCTGGAAGCTCTACTTTGTATTTTATGTGGTTCTGGTTTCGTCAGAGATTGCGGTGGATGCTTTTTTTGGCGCTGGTATCCTCCTATGTATCCTCAAGGCTACATTTTCTGTGGCGTTTGCGCTCCCGCTTTTCTGTTTTGCTTTCGACAAAGCCTTAGTGTCAACGAAATTAGCTGCGGCGATCTTCTACGTTTGCGTATTTTGGTGGGTTTACATTCTTGCTGGAACGAGTGATTCGGTAGAGAACTTGATCATGGGGGCGTTTGTTGTGGTGTTGTACGCGCCGGGGTTTATAGCGATAAATCGCTATAAAAGGCGGGTTATAGCATAAGGTCTAACATGGGCGGGTATGTCAGCCCAATTTCGTCTACGTGCCGTTCTGGTTTAATCGCGCGATGGCTGGCGGCTTTGCGGGTAAAAGGCTATGAAGAAATATATATACGTTATCTTTCTATGGCTTTCTAGTGAGGCTTCTTCTGGAGAGCTGGTGTACAAAAATATTTCACTTATTGCTCCTGATGGCTGGGAGATAAAAGGTTCTGTAATTTATTCTTCGGATCAAAAAATTGGCGAGCTCATTTCAAAGTCTGCCTGGGACTACGATTCAGGTAAAGACTTCGTTCAATCTTTTAGGAGAGAGTTTTTCGACGACCCTGATGGCACGGTATTTATTTCTAGCGGAGAAAAAGAAGGTGTTTTTTGGGTTTGTAGAGCTTCTGAGTATGAGGGGAGTGCTGGGGAGGTGGGTGTTTGGTTCGTTCGACGGTTTTGGGTTGATGGGCCAATTTTAACTCTATACTCGCACAAGGGATGCGATTCCGATTTTTCTAAATTAGTAAAGATAGCGCTTACAATGGTTGAGGACTAAATGCGTAAAAAAGCGCTTAAAGAGACGAAAAGCGGTGCTATGTAGCTGTTTGGTATTTGAAGGCGAATAGGGATTTTTAATGAAAATAGTACCAACGGTTATAGCGATATTTTTCGTTATTAATGTTAGTGCATCTGATCTCAGTGAAAGGAGAGTCCACATTAAGAAGATGGAAGCTAAATTTTCTACGGCATCTGCAGAGCGAAAAGCTAGTTCAGAAGCTGTTCTCCATAAAAACAACGTTCCAATAAATGAGAGCCTTCCATATATTGAAGATGAAAGCGAAGCTTTGGTAAGAAGTAAAGGTGAGATTGCCGAGAGGGCAATGGCTCTCATTGTTGTTGCAGTAAAAGCGGAAGGCTTAGAACAGGAAATTGTCGATAAATTAGTGGAAGACTATGGTTTAAAGAATGTTCTATCGCCAAAAGAGATGGAGTTTATTTCAGAGAAGTCTCCTTCCTATCATGATAAAACTCAATTCATCTGGCGTTATGAGGCTGCCTGGGTGCTTCTTTGGGTATTAGGGTATGTTGATGAGCTGTCGTATCCTAACGCGATTTGTAACGTTACGGCTGCTGTTGCTACTCTCCATGAGAGAACTAAAGAGCAGTTCGTCGCTGATGCAGATTTAAGGTCCATCTCTGAAATCTTAGATGAGGCGGATTTGATATATCGATATCATTGGGCCGTCGTAGATGCTCGAATTAAAGGGCAACCCGCTCCATCAGCGCTTGATCCAAGCGTCGTATTGGAGAGGCATTACACTTTAAATTGGCTTATCGGCTACATGGGCCAAGAGTGGGACGACATTTCAACAGACACATAACAAGCAGGCACATTACCCCCGATTTGATGTGCACTTTCTAATAAGTAAAGCGGAATGCATACGTCGGGTGTGATTCTACACCGAGTGATTGGTGGGATCACGGAGCCAGTCATATGTTCGCTTTACTCGTAGCGCTGCAAGGTACGGTCAATGACGTTTAAACTATTCAATGATTCTGAAGTGAAGCCGATTGTCGCGCTGTTTCAGCGGGTTTTCTCTGATGCTGAAGGAGAGGCCGAGGGGCAGGTGATTGCGGATTTCGTTAAGGACCTGATTTCAACAACACCCCCGTCTGAGGTTATTGGCTTTACTGCATGGGAAGGTGATGCTGTTGTTGGCGGTATTTTCTTTAGTAGGCTTATTGTGCCGAGCGGGCAGCGAGCCTTTATTTTGTCGCCGGTTGCGGTGTCGACGGATGTGCAGGGCAAAGGGGTTGGCCAGGCGCTTATTCGATACGGTTTGGATCATCTGAAATCACTTGGAGTTGAGTTGGTGTTTACCTATGGCGACCCCGGCTATTATTCCAAAGTGGGCTTTGAGCAGATTACCGAAGCGATGGTAAAAGCCCCGTGTCCCTTGAGTCAGCCGATTGGCTGGTTGGCGCAATCACTCGATGGCGGCGCGTTACAGGCGATGAGTGGCCCCACACAGTGTGTTGAGGCGCTCAATGACCCTGGGCTTTGGTAACGTTTCAGTCGCTATAACTTTCGGTTTTATTTAGCCGTTTCTCCTCCCCCCTTGGTGCTGTTGGTTTAATTACTGTTACGTAATTGCTGTTTTGCCACCTTAAATGGCAGCAGTTTCCTGTCGTTCTCCAGCATCACCACGTTAAGCGCATTCAGTAGGCTGGTGTTTATGTGTCGGTAGGTCCATCGGTAGTCGAAGCCGTGGTCGGCGGTATCATGGCGGCTCGAAAGGCAGATCACGTTTTTGATACCGGCCATATGGATGGCCATATAACAGAGCGCGCAGGGCTCGCCGGAGGCAATGAGTGTTGCGCGATGGAGCGCAACGCTACGCGTATTACATGAGGCGTTTCGTATTGCCTGAACTTCGGCGTGGGCGGTGCAGTCGAGCTGTTGGGCGACCTGATTGACGCCTTCGCCGATGACTTCCCCCTGCGCATTGATAATCAGTGCGGAGAAGGGCAAGCCACCGGCATTGGCGTGCTGAATCGCCAGCTCGATGGTGCTTTCTGCGTGCTCTGGCAGGCGGCTTTTGAGAGCGTTATGCACTTTCTGCCTCCGTTGTGGGCGATTTCGTCGGCATCGCACCGCATAGTTCGGCTGCAAGGTGTTCGGCGCGGGCTTTTGCCTTGGCGAGTGAGCGGCGGTGCCGGTCGTCGCCAAATTCCTGGTATTCCGAGGCGATTTCGTAGCTGGTTTCCACGCCTAAATATTTGCTGAGCGTTTTCAGGTGGGGAACCAGATGGGCGGAGTGCTCGCGTATACCGCCCTTTTCAAAGCCGAATTCGCCCGTGGACGTCACGATGATTAGGGTTTTGCCAGATAGCAGTGGCTGTAAGGGGTAGTCGCCGCGCGATAGGTCAAAGTCGAAGGTTTTATTGATCCGCACAATTTGGTCGAACCACGCTTTAAGTTGAGCGGGCATGCCGTAGTTGTACATAGGTGAAGAAATAACGATGACGTCGGCCGCTGCGACCTCAGCAATCAGCTCGTCGGAAAGGGCCAGCGTTTGGCGTTGCGCCGGGCTGCGGTTGTGCTCGGGGGTAAATACCGCGCCAATCCAGTCTTGGTTGATAAATGCCGGTGGGTTTATGCCAACATCTCTGTAGATATATTCATCTAGAGGTCGGTGCTTTTTCCATGTCTCGATAAATCGCCGCGCGATATTTTTCGACAGGGAGTCATGCTCGGGGTTCGGGTTGCTTGCTGCTCTTACACTTGAATCGATATGGAGTAATGTTGTCATGGCCATTCTCTCGCTCAGTTAGTGACAGGCATATTTTGTGTCGCTGTGGGTGGGCGAACAAACGATAAAAACACACTTGCAGATGAGCTAAACTCATCTAAAGTCTCGATGCTTATAGTTGGGGAGGTGTGCTGTGCAAGTATCGTTGCAGGCACTTAAAGCGTTTGAATCTGCTGCCCGTTTGGGCAGTTTTAAGTTGGCCGCTGAGGAGCTGTCGCTAACGCCAACGGCGATCTCCCACCACATCAGTAATTTGGAGGGGCGCTTGTCGGTCAGTTTGTTTCATCGCCATGGCAGGCGCATTGCGTTAACCGGAACAGGGGCGCGCCTGGCAAAGGCAACCTCGGAGGGGTTTCGTAAAATTGATAATGCCCTGGATGAGGTGATGAGGGCGGGCACAGCGATACGGGTGACGACGACCTCGTCGTTGGCGGCGATGGCGCTGATTCCCGCTCAGCACGAATTTGAACAGGCGAACCCGGATATCTCTCTGGAAATATCGACAGGCGAGTCAGTGGATAGCCAGTCTTACATTTTGCCTGTTCGCTATGGCGATGCGGCTTTGGTTGAGCCCTCGGATATCGTTCGACACGAGTCATTCAATGTCTTTGGCGCTCCCGGAATGGCAGCTCCTGGCAGCTGGAACGAGGGAATTACCCTGTTTACCACGCAGTGGAAGAATACTGCCTTGCCGGAGCCGCCACTCACTGCATGGCTTGAAGAGAATGGGCTGCAGGATGCAAAACTTAACTGTGTTCCCTTTGACCAGGAATTATTTGGGATTCAGCAGGCAATGGCCGGGCGCGGGCTGGTGTTTTGTTCAACAACGCTCGCTAAGCGCTTAGTGGATGCCAAGCTGCTGCAAAGCGTTGACACGCGAGAGGTGACTTCCAGCCTGTGTTATTACGTGCCGAATAAAACCAGCTTTGAAACGCGTGGCGCCGTGCGCTTTTTGGAGTGGGTGGACGCGCTGTTGAATGGGGGGGGCACGCGACGCTAATCTGCGCCTTGCGCAAAATTTTTACTACAATGACAGTCTAATTCCCGCTACTAGAAACTCAGCCTTATGAAGCTGCACCATGTCCTCCCGGTTTTTTTGACCCTTTTCGTATCCAGCTGTGCCGTACCTCGCCAATTGGAAAAAGGCATCGCGGACGGCAATGAGCGCCTGGTATCCAGCGCACTTGCCAGCGGTGAAGACCCAAATGAGGTGCGTGGCGGCATGCCGCCCATTATGCGTGCTGCGGCGGTTGGCAATGACCGAATCGTGAAAATATTGCTGGAGAATGCTGCGGACATGTATCAAGTTCACACCCTACAGGCCAGCCAAGTGAACGCGTTTCCGCAGTTTCGGTGGCGGGAGTCAGGCGAGTACTGTGACAGCCAATTACCCTGTATCGAGCTTTCTTACGACGCGGCTTGCGCTGCTGCACGCGGTGGCCATGAGCGGGTGCTGAGGCTGCTGCTGAAAAATGGCCTGGATGTGAATAAAGCCACGCCTCACCCTGCTGTCTGTGCCATGCAGGCCGAGAGCCCGCTGAGAGTACTCAAAACTTTAGAAGAAGCGGGCGTGGCGCTAGCCGAGCTGGCCGATGCTTCGTTGATGCATCAGGCGGCGATTCATCGCAAGCAAAGTGTGGCGTTAATCTCTTATCTTTCTCGTCTAGGCGTGGGTGTAGAGCAGCCCTTGTTTGAGGAGATCGCCAACAGGGTCGAGCACTGGGCGGTTGCCCAGGGTCAACCGCCGCTGGTAACAGCGATTAGGCACGGTGCTGCGATTAAGGGTAATTATGAGGCGATAAAAGCGTTGCTGGATCACGGCGCTAGTCGGCGTGGCATTCTGCCAGATGGCAACACGCCGTTGTCGATAGCCATTAGCGCGAATTGTAGAGCCTGCATTGTTCAACTTATTTCCGTGGACTCGGTACTGAATAAATCGGTTTCCGATGCGCTTCCAACAGAGTCACTCGCACTGAAATTGTCCTCGGCGACTGACGAGACAATCAGATTTGCCAACGAAATGCGGGTGTTCAGCTCATTGGGCGAGGAGGCGCGGGTTGACCTTCAAGAGGAGTTGAATCGGCGCCGTCCCGGTTCGCAGATTCGGCTTACTGAGGGTGATTACAACGCATTTTTTTGGCAGAAGAATTCCTACCTTGATGTCCTGCCCAAGGAAGAGGTCGCGTATTTTGCGCAGCAGAATGAGAGGCTTCGCCGTGATGCAGGGCGCCAACATGCAACCATAAGAAAAAGTGACGCACTGAAAAAGCGTAATGCTCTGCGAGCACAGCGTGAAGCAGGTCGCGTGATTGATAGCTTGATCGAGCAAAACCCAACGCTAAGCGATGTGCTAACCGACGTGGCAGATGGAAAGGCGTTGTGTCGCCATAGCAGTCACATTTCAACAGGGATAAAAAGGTTCAGTTGTGAATACATGACTGAAGGGCGGTACCGTGAATTCGGTAAGTCCGAGGGCTGTCAGCGCGCGAAGAATGCGCTAAGCCAACAAGCCTCTGCCAATACACTGTCTATTTGTGACGCGAGTAGGGCCGCTGAAGCGCGCTTGGTCGATGCCTTGAGCAATGCACCTGAAAAAGTGGCAATGCGTCAGCGAATAGCTCGCAGCGGCAGCGGTAAGTGGAGCCTGGAAACCGTTGAGCGGCACTTTGAGTACCCCGTCGATGAGCTGCAGCGGCTGCGCGATGAGGCCAAGGCTGCCCAAGAGCGCCAACTTAAAGAGAACACTGAAAAGGCCTGGGCGGGTTTTTCCAATGTGTTATCGGCATCGTCAACCGCCTACAGCCAGTCGCCAATGGCGATGACCTTTAAAAAGGTTCAACAGCGGGCGAATCAGTTGGTGATTGATCGGCAGATGTTACAAGCAGCGCAGCGTTCGGCAAACGGTGCGTCTGCGCAAGCCCGCGCAAGGGCTGCGTCCGGTAATACGCCAGTAGTGCCGCAGTCAGCGGATGGGCGTCAGCGTCAGGCTAACGCTGAACGCTGTGCACAAGAGGGTGGTCGCTTTGATGACAGTCGCAACAACTGCACGATAACCGCCCACCGTACGACCGCTATTGTGCAGGACCTGGGTACGACTCCGGTGATGACGGGCTCCGGGCCGCGACAGGGCTCCCCCTCTGCAAACCCAGAGGGCGGCAATCAGGGCAAGGCGTTTGGCTCAGTGAACCACGGAACGAATAACAGCGCTGACCGCAGCGGGCTCTCGTCAGGTGGGGATAACCAACACCGAGGAGCCCGCCCCGCGGGCGGGTCAATAGCGGGTGAAGACGGCGGCTGGAAGTGGACGACCCGTACAGATTGCGGAAGCACCCATTTTGACGATGTGATGCCTGAAAAAGATACTGTTTGCACAAACGCGGCCATCCCGCAGTGGCAAATACTGTGGCGCAATAAGCCATTGTTGGGTGGCATACATATCGCCGTGTTCGCCATCGAAAATAGCTCCGATTTTCCGTTAACGTTCGAGCTTGTCGGGCGCGCGAGTGGAGACATGGAAACGAAAAATTTCGAGTGGAAGGTAACGGTACCTCCCCATTCAACACGCAGCTATCCCGGCGGCATCGCGCAGCTGGAGGAACCTATTCATAATCTGGAGTTACTGAGACTGCGTTACCGTGAGCCGGTTTTATAATGGGCGTATCGCGTGCTATCTCGGTGTTTCGTGTTGTGGTGATTTAACGCGAGCAAGCCGCATTGCTTCACGGTGCGGCCATCCCCTCCATCATCAGGTCTAGCGTGTGCGCTGGCGGCATGCCCAAGTGCCTATGTAGCCGACCCTTGGCATCTTTGTAGTAGATGCCTGGCGTGGCTGGCACGCCAAGTTTTTGCATTAGTTGGTTGTTGGCCCGCACCTGTGGTTCGCCGCGTATGCGAGCGCTTTCCTGCACCGTAATGCCGCCGCGTTTGTGTTGCGTCACGTTTTGCATATAGGCCGCGTGCGGATTGGCAGCGCCCAGAATGGTCGCGGCTTTGGGCAGGCTGCTGGGCGTAAGCACGCCAACCAGAATATGCCTGAGTTGAACCTGTCCCGACTGAATCCAGGGGGTAGCGGCTTCGCGGAAGGCTTGGCAGTAGGGGCAGTTGGGGTCGTAAAAGGCGTATATGGTGGTCGCTGCGCTGCTATTACCGTCGGCGACCCAGTGGCTCGATGCAAGCTCGGCCCAGGTTTGACGCTCCTTGGCGGGGTAGTACAAGGCATCGATTGTCTCAGCGGAGAGATTGTTGCCGTCTTGGTCGATATGGGTGCCGACAAAGGCGTGCTGCTTATCTTTGCTCACATAGACGGTGATCGGCTTGCCTTGCGATTCCAGAATGTAGCCGCGCATGTCGGGCGTGGCGTCGAAGTCGGTAACTACGCTTAGGCCGCGATCCAGTATGTGCTGAATGATTTGCGGGTACTCTCCAGCAAGGGTGATGTGTGATGAGAGCAATAGCGCGCTGCCAAGGGTAATGGATAGGCGCTTGAGCAAGTGTTTCATAGCGTTATGAACCAGAAGGTAGTGGAAGTTGGGTCGCTGGATTTTTGCGACATGGTGATGAGCGCGCCGCTAGCGGCATGGCGAGAGTTGGTTTCGCGCGCGGTGAAGCATCACGCGCATATTGGCGTGAGAAAGTGCCAGGCTCTCTGAGATTTGTTTGCCGTCGATGGCGCTGGTGGCGCGGAGGTAAAGCGCGTTAGCCTGGGCGCGGTTCATGCGCCGCATTTTTGCATCCACGTTCTGCAATGTGCGGGCGGTATCCAGGGCGAGTTCAGGGTCGCTCAGCGCATCGTCAGGGTAATTGTTATGACTCTGGTCGGCCAAGGCCGACCAGCGAACTGCCGACACGGTAATTTCTTTGCGGTGCTTTCGGCGTGCGGTGAGGGCCATGTTAATGGTAATGCGACACAGCCAGGTCTTAAGCGTTGAGCGACCCTCGAACTGATGCATTCGCTCTAGCGCGGCAACCCATGCACTCTGGGCGGCATCCTCGGCGAGGCTGTGCTCCACATATTGGCGGGCGATACCGACCATGGCGGGGTGATAGTCGTGGTAGGCCCTAGCATAGGCCTTTCTGTCGCCACGCTTTAGGCGCTCGGCAAGGGCTCGGTCGTGCTGCCAGTTATTCGGGACGTGCTGTGTTTGCGGCGCGGAGAGGCTCATCGTTTTCCCCCTTTATTCGCTCTGTTAGTAGTGGCGTGACGGCTGAGAAAATTGACGATGTCCTGGGACTCATACAGCCATTTCACTTGGCCACCCGTCTCGATTTTCAGGCAGGGAACCTGCGTTTTGCCGCCGCCCTGACGAAGCTCTCGGCGATAACCTGGGTTAACGGCAATGTCCCGTTGCGCAATGTCCAGCTTCAAGCTTTTGATCGCCGCGCGGGTATAGGCACAAAAGGGGCATGCCGGGTAGTGATAGAGCGAAAGTCTGGTTTGAGTGTTGTCGGTATTCATCGGCGGTGCCTCCCTGGAACATGGCCTTATCCTGGCGCAGGGAGTGGCAGTGAATTTGGCCGAACATCCGGAATTTTGGTCATATTGTGTAAGCGGTTGCAGCGCAGCCTCGCTTGTCCATTTTCTTGCGAATGACATTGGCGCTATATGGGGCTCGGCTAGCCCGCGAGGTGGCCGGCGATCAACGCGTTTTCCGGTGCCGCACTTCCGCTGAGGGCAGTCTGTTCGCGTTTGAATTTATCTGCTGCCTGGAGTTGTGGGTCTCGACGGGGGCGTCTACTCTTTTACCTTATTAATGTATTCGGCGCGCAGGGCACGTTAGGTGGACAAAGAAGATGCGGGTTTAGAGTCAGTTCTTCTAGCAGAACAAGGCGATGAGGGTCTTTACGACAGGCTGCAGCAACTACTCTCAATCCTCCGGAGGCACCTCGATATGGATGTGGCCTTTATCTCGGAGTTTATCGATGAGCAGCGCGTTTTCCGGTTTGTTGACGCTAAGGGCAGTGAACCTCCACTGTCCGTTGGTGGCTCAGATCCCTTAGAAGATACCTATTGCAAACGAATTGCTGACAACAAGCTTGGAAATATTATTCACGACACGTCCTGTAATACGGTGACCCGAGAGCTGGCCGTGACCGAGGCGCTGTCTATTGGCTCCTATATGGGGGTGCCGATTGTATTGTCGACAGGTGATGTTTACGGAACCTTCTGCTGTTACAAAAGCGTCGCCGATGAGACCTTGAATCGCCGAGACCTGCGGTTTTTAAGTGCCATTTCCGAGATTGCCGGTGACCTCATTGAGCGGAATATTACGGCTGAAAATAACAAGACAGAAGTGATACGACGGGTTCAGTCGGTATTGGCCGAGGAGCAATTGGATATCTATTATCAGCCGATTATTAATTTGCAGGAAAATTGCGTTGTCGGTTTCGAGTCGCTGTCTAGATTTTCGCCGTTGCCGTACCGATCGCCTGATATTTGGTTTGCGGAGGCATCGCAGGTCGATTTGGGTGAAGAACTCGAAATGATGGCGATTCGAAAAGCGGTAAGCGCGCTAAGCCGTTTCAGAGAAGATATTTATATCTCCATCAATGCATCACCTGATCACGTGTCGAGCGGTGCGGTCCGCGAGGCACTGTTGGGGGTTGATGCGCGGCGCGTTGTTTTGGAGGTTACCGAGCACGCGCCTGTCAGCGACTACACGGAGCTTGCGGCTGCCACAGAAGTATTGCGCGAGATGGGCGTTCGTGTCGCTATCGACGACGCGGGAGCAGGGTATGCCAGTTTTCAGCATGTTCTGGAGCTAGGTGCCGATATTATAAAGCTCGACATCAGTCTGACGCATGATATTCACTGCAAGCCCAGAAAGCTGGCCTTGGCCAAGGCGCTCTGCGCATTCGCAAGCTCGGTTGGTTGCTCAATTATTGCCGAGGGTATTGAGTCGTCTGAAGATTTAGAGGTGCTACGGGCGCTAGGCGTGGACAAGGCGCAAGGTTACCACCTCTCTCATCCGCTACCGATACACGAGGCGATTTCGATGCGACAGTTGCCGGGTAATTAGCCGATTCAACTGTGGGGGCTCCGCCCTGACATTGGATGCTGGCAGAGCGCCTCAATCAGCGTGAGGGCTCCTTAGCTTCCTTCAGTTTTTGCATCTTGTCTGCCAGCTGCTCGGCTTCGGCAGTGATCATCGAATACGCTTTAATATCGCCATTGCGCTGCGCGTGCATCGCTTTTTCCAGTTTGGCCAGATACGCCTTGTTGAGCTTGGCGAGGGGGTCTTTCTTGAAGAGCGAAAACATGGTGTGGTCCTTGTAAACGTGTCTTCCTTCTACGGTGGCCGGTCGGTTCTGGTTGTGATGCATGGTGCGGAAGGCGCTTACCAAACACCATTGGTGACCCTGATGGCATAAAAGCCACTGAAGCCGTCGGTGTACCAAATTTCTTTGCGCTCAGGAACGAAGGCGGGTTTGGACATCGCCCAATTACTGGCAGGTGCGGGAACGGTTAATATTCGCGGCTGCACCGGCGCATTGAAGTATGCGATTTCTCGCGGGTGCAGCGGGTCGCGAATATCGAAAATTCGCAGCCCGGACAGAATCATGCTGCATGCGGCAATGTCTGGGTCTACGCGCGTGGGAACGGCGCAGTAGTGCCCGGCATAGCCGCCAATGATATTCGACGCGCCGGGGTCGTTCGCGATGGTCTCGCGGTTTTCTGGCTGGTGAACCTCCAGTCGCAGATTCGATACCACTATGGGGCGTGTTTCATCGCTAATATCGATGATTCTGGCTGCACCGACCGTTTTGCCATTGGAGGCGACCCCAAAGGGGGTGCCGGCGTTGTTTGAGGAGAATTCATCAATTTCGAAAAGAAAGGGTTTTCCATCGCGACTAAATGGCATCGCATTTTGTGGAATGCTTTGATTATCCCAAGACAAGCTGGCGATTTCGTAGACCTGCGGGTTGGGCAGTCGCGCCTGAATTTCTGAAACATCCATAATCATCAGGCCGTTATCGTTGCCCGATGCGAGATAGGCGCGGTTTCCGTCATCGGACAGGGACAGGCCGTGGGAGCTGTAGTTGCCCGACCAAAGCGGCAGGGGCAGGCGCGGGTTTGAGAGGTCGACCGCGGTGAGTGTTGGGGTGCTCGGTGACGCGGAGTAGAATGTTTTTCCATCCGGCGTCATACCGCTCTCGTGACCGAGCGTACCGACTAAGGCTGAGGACAGCAGTTTTGGCGACCGGCAGTCTTCAGACACATCGTAAACGTCGACAATGCCAGGGTAGGCAAGCGCGTTGCCCATGACAGCAGCAAGTATTCCCGCCTCTTGAGAGACGACCAGCGACTCGTGAGGTGACAGCATTGCCGGGGAAACAAGCCTGCTGGTGAGCAGAGGTCGTTCCGGGTCACTCATATCCAGCACATTGACCCCTGCATTCAGATCCAGGAAGTTTGTGGGGAACATCAGTGTGCTGTCGTAGTACGCACATTCGCGGCCGGCAGTATCGACATAGCGTTCCACCTTAAACCCGCCTACGGTGCCAATGGCATTCGGTACGATGTATGACCCCACCAGTTCGGTGTTACAGGTAAAGCCTTGCTCGGCATACCCATTGTCGTGGTCTTCTTGGGTGACCCGCCCCTGCATGCCGGTTTCCGGGCGGGAGCCGGGGCCGCAGTCTGCCTTTTGGATAGCTGCGGTAGATGGCTCTCCAATACTGTTCTCGCTGGCGGGGGTGGCCGAATCGGATTTGCAGCCAACAAGGCTGAGCGTCACCAGGGTTAGCACGCTGATAGCGTTTATATTTTTCATTTTGTGCTCCTGCGGTATATGGGGCTTCCTTGCGCGGCTACTCTTTTGGGGGCGCGGGGTATGTCTGAAGTGCTGCGAGTAAATTTTGCATGTGCTGAATTTCCCGTGATTGCTCCATCACGATCAGGGATGCCATTCTCCTCACCGCGTTTAACTGCGCTTCCCTGGCCGCAAACTGGGCCATCGGTACGCCGCCCCTGTGGTGTTTGAGCATTAATTCAATGAACTGTCGGTCGCGTTTTAAACCTTCGGATTGCCTGAGTTCATTGAGCTCATTAGCGGTTGCCAGGCCGATCATGCCGCGGTCTGTATTGCGGCAATCCATGACGTATTTCTGCATCGACGCGTCAAGTGGCGCGCTGCCTAGCAGCATCCAAACCATGTCAGCCTGGTGATGTTCTTCCTCTCCCCATAATTTCAGCCAGCCGCGCATCTCGCCCAGCTCGACTAATTGCGTGCTGGCGATATTGCGCGCGAAAGCGTGTAGCCCCGTTGGTTTGCCATCGAGCATGATTTGCGACATGGCGATGGCTTGCTGATGATGGAGAAGCATGGACTGGCTGAAACCCACATCGATCACACTGGGCGTGACTTCAGCCAGGCTAGCGCGCGCGTGACTCAGGGATTTCCCTTGGCTGTAATTAAACACGGCGACGGCAATGAGTACCAAGGCGGCGATCAGTGTTCGTTGTGCCCGCATGGCGGCTAAACCTGTATTGTTGCCAGCGCAATCCCCTTGGCGTTACTGGCCCTTGGTCGGGCACAGAAGGAGCGCTTGGATTTTTTATTATAAGAGCGGCCTCAATGTGCTGAGGCCGCGGGTGTTCGCTGATTTACTCAAATCGGTTGGCATGAATATTCAGGTTGCTACCGTCGAACCGCTGGGTAACAACAGTCGCATTGCCATGATCGTCCATGACCAGTTGGGGGTGTTCTGCCGCAGTGGTGGTGTTTTCAACCAAGGCTTCAGTACCCCAGGTGCCGGTTTGTGTGATGTAGATGTTGGTATACAACAGGTTGGAAGAAACGCTGTCGCTCTGCATCCAAACAACAAGGGCATTGCCATCTTCGTTTATCACGATTTGTGGTTGTCTTGCATGCCCGTCTTCGCCGCTTTCTAGCAGCGTTTCTGAGCCCCAGCTGTCTGTGGCGGCGGTATAGCGGTTGGCATAAATGCTGGCGCGAATTGAGATTTCTTCCTGGGCCCATACGGCGATGGCGTTTCCATCGTTGTCGACGGCAACTCGCGGTGTTCTTGCGTGTCCGTTATTTCCGTTTTCAAGCAGTACTTCCGCTCCCCAGCTGTCAGTGCTGGCGGTATACCGGCTGGCGTAAAGGCTGTCTTTGGCGCCGTCGTGTTCGCGCCAAACAAGCGTGCCATTGCCGTTGGCATCCAAGGCAATTTGTGGGTCAAATGCGCCCCCTTGGTTACCGTTTGCCACCAGGGTTTCGCTACCCCAGCCACTGGCGGGGGTGTATCGGTTGGTAAGCACGTCGTTGTAGCCGCCAGTGTCTTGGCTCCAGGTGGCTATGGCATTGCCCGCGTTGTCGAAGGCGATCTTTGGCTGGGTCGCATCGCCACTGTTACCCGTCTCGATCAGCTCTTCTGCCCCCCAGCCATTGGCGGGCGTGTAGCGGTTGGCGTAAACGCTGTCGTGTGTACCGTCATTTTGCGTCCATATGGCAATGGCATTACCGTTGTCATCGAACGCAATTTGGGGGCTCGCGGCATCGCCAGCGTTGCCGCTTTCGATAAGCGCTTCGGTTCCCCAGCCTGTACTCGGAGAGTAGCGGTTAGCATAGATGTTGTAGTTTGTGCCGTCATGCTGGGCCCATACGACGGTGGCATTGCCGCTATTGTCGAAAGCAATGGCGGGAGAAACCGCATGTCCGGCGTTGCCGCTCTCTATCAGGGTTTCGGTGCCCCAGTTGCCGGTACTGGCGTCATAGTAATTCGCATAGAGGCTTTCATAGCTGCCATCGTTTGTGCGCCATACGGCCAGGGTGTTGCCGTTGCCGTCAGTGGCGACTTGCGGAAAGCGGGAGTGGCCGATATTCAGGTTTTCTATCAGGGTTTCCGCGCGCCAATACCGGCAGAGAACCTCGATATTGTCGACGTCGGCGCCAGCAACCACACCGCTGCCATCGGTCACCGAGCAAAGTTGCTGGTCGGGGTGGGCCGAGACGGTGACATCGTAGTTGTCGCCATTGGCGAGTTGGGTGTTGAATTCAAAACTCACGCCTGCAACCGGCAGACTGTCGCTGCCGTTATTTTCCAGGGTTAGGCCCTGAGTGAGCGCGCCGCTTGCGGTGCCGCCGATACTGTACGTGGATTCGGGACCATTGCTTCCATTACTGCTTCCTCCGCCGCAAGCAGTGAGTAAGGTGATCGGCAGGATCGTGGCCAGGGTAATAGAAAGGTGCCGCACGGTTGTATCTCCCTTTTGGAAAAAATGCTGTAATCTTCACCGGCCTAAGCGGGTGTTTCGGGCGTCGGCGTACTGTACTAACCGGCCTGGAAAGGCGCATATCCCATCTGGTATAAGCGATAAAAAATTATTTGCGATGGTGGGGTGAATTACGATCGGATACACCGGTTTTGGAATGAATGTTGTGGCAGCGAGGCCGGCGGTCGGGGCCTGAAGTGGAGTAGTGAATGCACAGGGAGAGTCGGATTGCGCACTTGAATTCCCCGAACTTGGAACAGCTAAAGTCGCTAGTATTGTCTGTGATTCAGGGTGAGCAGGACTACCAGGCGCTGCTTAACTTGCTGGAACCGGTAACGCTCGGTGGCAAGGGGCTGGAAAGTGACACCGCCTTGGCGCTGGCGTTCCTGCTGGATGAGGTCGAGCAGCAGGCTGAATTGAACGATCAGCTTCATACACTGTTGAAGGACCAAGGTGCACCGGCGCTGGTGTTGACCGAAGAGGGGACAGTGGTTGCGCAAAACCCGGCAATGGCGGCGATGTTTGCCACTCGCAAAGGTGATGGCATTGCAAGCCTTGGGGTAACGGCAAAATGCTTCGCTGACTTTCAACAGCGCATTTTTGAATATGAGGGGCCTACGCTACTGCGCACGTTTCCACCGCTGACGACTCGCGATGGCAACGACAATCCTCCCCCCGTGATCTTTATTGGCCTGTATAACAACGAGCATCAGATATTTTTACTGCGCGCCATCGAATGTCAGTGGCCGAATTCTATTGATCGAGCGTTAGAAGAGATCTTTCAGCTGACCGATGCTGAGCGCGATATTTTGGCGTGTTTAGCGCAGGGCATGAACAGTGAACAGATCAGCCTAAAGCGTGACCGAGCCATCGGTACCGTGCGTCAACAAATTAAGAGTTTACTCGGGAAAATGGGCGCGTCGTCGCAGCTGCAGGCGGTTGCGTTGGCGTCGGCAATTGGCAGTCAGAACTTTGCGGATCAAGCGTCTTCCGGTGCGCCTCAGGCTGCGCTAAGTGGCCGCCCCCTCGAACTCGGCGAACTGCGGCGCGGGGCTCGCCGGGTGGGCTGGCGGCGTTATGGTGTAAAGGGCGGAAAGCCTGTTTTGCTGCTCCACGGGGTCTATTTCGGCGCGGGGGAATACGCCCAGGAGCGGGAGTGGGCGGCTCGCTGTGGCCTTGATGTTATTGTGCCGGAGAGGCCCGGCTACGGCCGAACCCAGCTGCCGGCGAAGGGCGCCGATATGCTCGCCGTGCAGGTTGATGATTGCCTGGCGGTGCTCGCTGCCTTAGATATTCCCGTTGCCTATCTGCTCAGCCACGATGGTGGTTTCCCCTTTGCCTTGAAGCTTGCAAAGGAGCATCCCGGCCGTGTCAGCGGCATTTTTGCCGTTTCCCCTAGCGCGCCGTTTAAGGACAGCGCTTCGCTGGATTATCTTCCCCGTCAGCACCGGATGTTTATGTGGTCGGCTTCCCATGCATTTTGGGCGGTGCGGCTGCTGATACGTTTGGGAATGGTTCAAATGCGTAACCTTGGTCCGGAGCACTGGATGGAGGCGGTGTTTGAGGACCTGTCTTATGACCTGGAGGTGATGAGAGAACCCGCCTTCAGACAGGGCATGCTTGCCGCGTATGGCTACCATATGAATCAGGGGGGAAAGGGGTATGAATTTGACCTTGAGCTATCGATGGCGATTGATTGGGGGCCGCTTGCAGGTGATGTGCAGGTGCCCATATTGGGGCTAGTGGGTGGGCGCAATCCGATCAGCCCCCCGGACTTTGTGCGCGGCTTGCAAAAATTTAATTCCGCCATCGAGTTGCGGGAAATTCCCGAGGCTGGGCAAACGCTTTGTCTCACTCATGCTGAGCAGTGTTGGCGTCTGCTGGCAGAGCTTGCAGAGTGTGTCGAAAAGCGCTGATTGCCTGTCGCCACGGATCGTCATCAGCCCAGTATTGTGGGGTAGCGGGGTAGCCGGGGGTAGCAACGAGGCAGGCCGCCAGCCACGCTCGCTGACGGCCTATTGCGTAAAGCGATCACTTCCCGCCGTAGGCGTTTATCAGCGTGTTGATCGTCGCTTTGATCTGATGGCGGTCGTAGCCCAGTTCGTCAACGGCTTCCGGCTCATAGCTAACCGCCGCACCGGCGCCGGCAAACATAATCACATTCGGTAGAAGCGGGTGGTCGTCCTCCCGGACCTCGAGCGTTTGCGGGTTGCCCGCTGCGTCGAACCAGAGTTCGAGGTATTCCTTCCAGCTGTAATTCTCATCGCCCAGCAAATAGGCCCGGCCTGATTCGCCGTGATCCAATGCTGCCAACGTCGCCTGGGCCACCGAGTGAGAGCTAATGTGGTTTGTGCCGCCCTTGGGGGCAAACACCGGCAGCTCTAAGGCGCCGCTGGCGTAGGCCACCAGCGCGCCAATATGGGGGATGTCCAGTCCCGGTATGTGCCCCATAACAAAGGGTAAATTCAGACTGCATACGGTGAAGTTGTCGCTGCTCATTGCGCGCACCGCCTCATCGGTATTGCTGCGCGACGTCACATAGGGGCACTCGCCAATCCGATGCGCCGCCACCTGCGGGTAGAAGGTGCCAATGTATACGGCGCGGCGCACACCGGCCTCGCGAGCAGCGGCAAAAAAACGCGGTACCGCGTTGTCGTTCACTTCCCGGTAGAAGTCGTCCGGCGTGACGCTGCCATCCATCGGCAGTTGTCGGATATCAGCTGCGGCTGCGAAGACTATGGCATCAAAGCCTTTTAGGCGACCGTCGCCCATGTCGTCGTTGACATAGTCTCCCTGCAAAAAAGGCAGGGCCGCCAGCGCCGGTGCTGTTGGCTTGTTGCGCGCCATAATAGTTACGTTGTGACCGTGTGATTTCAGATAGAGGGCCGCGTCGCCGCCAATCAAGCCGGAGCCACCGACAACAAGTACGTTCATAGTTATGCTCTCGTTATTGTGCGTGTAAATGGAATTTAGCTATTGAGCGGGTGATCGCTGGTCCACACGACGGTCACGTCCCGGCGGGCGTAGCGGTAAGCCCCTTCGGCGTAGACCACCTGTTCCTGGTAGCGAATCCCCATGTCCAGTTTTCGTCCCTGGCCGGCCTTTTCGTAGATATGGGAGGCAATGCAGTAGGTTTCGCCTTCGTAGCAGTCGCCTTGCCACTCGCCCAGCTGATTGCCAACCAAATGAAAGGTCGCACTATAGTTATCGGCGAGTAGATTCAGCATGCCGACAAAGGCATCGGCACTCTCACAAAGCCACTCCGGGCCGCGCTGGGTAAAGTCGTCGACGAGTAGCTCGCGCATGGCGTCGAACGTTCGGTTGTCGACAATCTGCGCATAGCGAAGCGCCAGGGCCTGGGCATCTTGCACGCTGTGCATACATCAACCTCCAGAATTGATGGAATCGCTACAGTCTACGAAAGACTGCGCTGTTATAGTTAGTTCAATGAAATAACAATTATTGTGAGAAAATGTACAAATGGACTGGGATGATATTCGCTACTTCACCGTGCTCGCGCGCAGCGGCTCGCTCAGTAGTGCGGCGCGCAAACTGGGAGTGACCCATGTCACCGTGGCTCGCCGTATCGACCGTTTGGAAACGCGGCGCAAGGTAAAGCTCTTTGACCGCCGCCAGAGTGGCTACCGCCTGACTATTGCCGGCGAACGCCTGATGAGCGACGCCGAAGCGGTGGAAGAGCGCTGTATTAATTTCGAGCGGAAAATGCGCGGCCAGTCCGATGTGCTGGCCGGTCCCTTAACGCTGTCGATTCCCGAGACCACATTGATCGACCTGTCGGCGCCGTTAGCTGATTTTATGCGGCGATACCCTGATATCGAGCTCACTGTGTTTGCCACTTCTGCGCAACACAACCTGAACCAGTCTCAGGCAGATATTCTTATCCGCATCACCGACCACCCGCCGGAGTTGTTGGTTGGGCGAAAACTGACGGATATTTCCCTGTTTGCCTATGGCACACGGGAGTATCTGGAGAGCATCGACGGTGAGTTGAATAAGGCCTCTTGGGGCATTTGGCAGGCGGCCTTTGACAGCAATCACGGCGATCGCTACTTCCGCAATATGGTCGACGACCCGCAAATCACCTTGCGTACCAATAGCAACAGCCAGTTGGTGGCGATGGTTCGACAGGGTGTTGTGCTCGGCTTAATGACGGCGCCCATCGCCGCGCGCTACCCTGAGCTTCTGCCCGCTTGCGATGAGCCATTGGTGACCACCGAGCTGTGGTTGCTAACTCATACTGACCTGCGCGACTCTCGCCGGGTACGCTGTTTTATGGACTTTATGTCGGAAACTGCCCTGCGCCCCTGGATACGTTGAATGCCTTTTCCCCGCCCTGACGCTAAATGCGCAAACGGCCGGCGACGCTATCACGGCATTGATAAATCGGTTAGTGTGCGTTGCTCGGTACGCGGCTGGCGGGTAATACACGCCTCTGCCGTTTTTTACAGACAGTAAGGTAGACGATATGAAGTTGTCCCCGCGGCTATTTAAATTGATGCTTAATTGTTATCCGCCCTACATCGGCGCAGGGGTGAAGGTGGACCACGTCAGTCAGGATTGGCAGCAGTTGCAGGTCTCTATGCCTTTGCGCTGGTATAACCGCAACGCGGTGGGCACGCATTTTGGCGGCAGCCTGTATTCGATGGTTGACCCCCACATTATGCTGCTGCTCATGCAGATTTTCGGCAAAGACTATTTGATATGGGATAAATCTGCAGATATCGAATTTATCAAACCGGGGCAGTCCAAAGTCACGGCGGTGATGACCATTTCAGATGAAGATATCCAGAATATTCGCGATAACACTGCAAACGGCGACAAGTACTTTGCCCATTTCACCGTCGACATTGTTGATGCCTCCGAGCAACTTGTGTCGCGGGTGCGCAAGGTGATTTACATCAGAAAAAAGCCGCAGGCTCGCGCTAAGTAAAGCCTGAATAGGGCCGCAGCCCTGTTTTAGGGGCTTTCCGTATCCAACGCTAGCTCCACCCAGCCCTTGATGGCCTCAATGTACACAAAACTCGCATTCAATGCGCTGACCTCGCGCACATCGCCGTGGCGGGGTGGGTCGTAGCTTTCCAGGCCTTCCAGGGCGAGGCTGCTGGCCATGCTGGGTTTGCTGGTGAGGGCAGCGGGGGTGGTGTCGAGGTGAAGTTCCTGCGCGCTCCATATTTCGCCCTGCCGCTCAACGGGCTTGTTGGCATGTTGGTCGGCGAGAACGAATACGGCGGCCGTGCCAGCCATTTTTTTGTAGTGCATGGTGCTACCCATTGGAGTCAATCAAAAACTAACACTACGGGGCCGCAGCCGAGGCTGCGCTGACCTGGATCAAGCGCTTTTCACAAACTGGCTCTGATCAGTTGGTGAGGTGGATGGCTTTGCAGAGGGGAGTGGCTTTGCAGAGGGGAGAGGGCAAAGGAGCAGGGCACTGGCAGCGCTGCCAGTGCCAACGGCCTTACTTGCTTGCGGTGGTGTTTCGCGCCTCCAGTTCAATGATTGCGAGGTTATCCTTCAACACTTTTTTGCCAACACCGGGCACGTCCAGCAGGGCTTCGCGGTCTTGGAATGGGCCGTGTTTTTCCCGGTAACGCACAATGGCTTGCGCGCGTTTTGGGCCCACGCCCTTTAGCTCCGTGAGCTCGGCAGCCGTGGCTGTATTGACATTCAGTGCGCTGGCTGGGGCCGAGAAAGTCAGCGCCAGTACAAAGAACATACTGATAAGTGTAGCGAGTTGCGGCAGTGAATAGCTCATCATCCAAATCCTTTTTGTTGATGAAATAGAAGTGTGCGGTCCATGCACAATTTGAGTGTAGCACAGCATCTTAGGCACGCTTGCCCGGTGCTAACATGCTGTGCCAGAAGGGCTTAATGCGCTTGGCGACGCAGTAGTCGGCCAAACTTTTGCTTGCCCAGCTGCGGCGAAAACTGCTGGTCGCGCCATGCACTTTGGCCGCCAATAAACACCTGTGTTACCACGCCGTCGGAGCGATTGACCAATTGCTCGTGCCGGAATTCCTCGCGGTAGCGTCGCTCTACATTGGCTTGGCCCTCGTAATTGGCAAGTTGCTTTGGGTCAACCAAAATCAGGTCGGCGGTATCGCCAACATCAATGCTGCCACCGTCGACGCCGAATACGCCGGCGGCGTCGCAGGTCAGGCGTTTCACCATGTAGCTCACGTCTTTGTCGCCGCCTTCGGCCGCCAGCTTTAAACAGCGCAGGTTTACATCGTAAAAGGCCATGTTGGTGAGGTGGGCGCCGCTGTCGTTAAAGCCGGGCAACAGAAGCGGGTTCATAATCAGCTCGCGGACCTTTTGCGGGTCTCTATTCGCGGTGATCGTGCTCCACGATAGCGCGGTGTCAAAGCTGCGCAGCAATTGCAGCATAAAGTCGGCTTCGTCGTTGATTGCGGTGAAGTCGCGTTCGACGAGCTGCCGCTCTTCTTCGCCGAGGTCTTGCGGTGGCCGCTGCTGCAATATTGCCAGTACGCGCTCATACACGGTTTGCAGGTCTTTGCCCTGCCAGTTTTCGATGGGGCAGCGCTCGACGGTCATATCGGCAAGGGTGCGATTGAAGGCATAGTCTTCGAGCTTGAGTTTGCGCTTCAGGCGCGCCAGCCCCCAGCCCTGTTTACCGCTCATCCACATGCGCTTAAAGGCGCGAATATAGTCCGGGTCATTGAGGATGGCGAGGCGCGCAGCGCGGTCTTCTAAGTCGGTTTCATTGAGCGCGCGCAGTTCGGGGATTTCTTCTGATAGTGGCGTAATGACGCCGTCGGCCCAGGTTTTGAACGCGGCGCCAAGGGCCTGCATGTGGAAGTTGCCTTTCAGCCAGCGGCTGTTGAGCATTCGAGCCAAAAACAGGGCCAGGCGAACGATCTTCTTGTTGTTGGCGATATCCAGTGCGGCGACCACGGTGGTGGTGAGAGGGCGGCCGTGTAAGCGGCCGCTGGTGAGCAGAAACGTTTTCAGTGTGCCCAGGGCACTGTCTTTAGGCGGTGTTGCCTGCCAGATACCGCCGGCGTCACGCACCACTTGGGTGAGCGCTTTTAGCTCGCCATATTTGGCAAATTGTGTGGGGATGGTTTTGTGGCAGTTGGGTTGGTTCGCCAGATAGTGAAAAGGCAGGGCGTCGGTGGAAAGGCCGACGTAGCCGTCGGCGAGTGCGCCTTTCAGTGTACGTTGCATGGCACTGAGCTCGGCCTGGCTGGGGTCGCGACTAATGCTGTCATTAAAGCCCATCGCATCAATGCGCAGCATGGAGTGGGGCAGCAGGGTGACCACATTCGGGCCGAGTGCGAGGCCATCGAGATGGTTCAGGTATTCGGCCGGTGTCTGCCAGGAGACTTTCTCGGCGCAGTCTCGCAGTACACCCTTGGGAATATTCTCGACGCGGGCATAGCAGTCAACGATGGGGTCGGCGCCGTTTTCGCGTTGCGCACCGAAAGCCAGCCCCAGACTGCAGTTGGCAATTACTACTGTAGTGGTGCCGTGGCGGGTGGACTCGGGCAATCCCGGTGCGACCTCCAGTTCCAGGTCATAGTGGGTGTGAATATCAAAGAGGCCGGGCATGGCCCACAGGCCCTTGGCGTCGATGACTTCGGTGTTTGGTCCGGGTTCAAGTGCGGGGCCGCGGGCGACAATGCGGCCGTTGCCGATGGCAATGTCTTCGATAACCGGGTCATGGCCGCGGTTAAAAACCTTGGTCTGTTTAATCAGGGTATCTATGTCGGTCGGGGCGATGCTGCTGTGTTGGTTTGTCATTATTGTTATTCCCGTTTTGGTTTAGCTTGGGTGGTGTAAGTAGCTGGCGAGCATTCGGGCTGCCTGCTGAATAACCGCGTCTTTGTCCTGTTTTGTTTCGCTGTGAAATACATGGCGATGAACCACGCCTTCGGCCATCGCAAAGAGGTTGTAGGCCACGAGGCCAGCATTGGGCAGCTTGAGCGCGTGGACAAACTGCACCACGTGCTGCTGCAGTTTGGCTTCGCCGCGGTTGAGAATGTCGGCGAGCGTGCCGTCGACGTTGCGGCGGTGTTCGAAGATCTGGTGGAGCTCGGGCTTTTGTTCGTGGAAGTCGTAGATAAAGCGCAGGCTGTTTTCCAGGCGCGCCTCGATGTCTGTCGTGGGCGGGCTGCCCTGGTGATCATCGAGGGTGTGCTCGAGCTCGAAAAACCACTGCTCGGCCAGCGTATGAAGCATGTCGTCTTTGTTGTCGAAATACTGATAGAAGGTTCCCGTCGCAACCTCGGCGTGCTCAGCAACAATTTTTGCCGTACAGCCCTCGTAACCCAGTTTGGCAAAGCAGTGCTCAGCGGCGCTAATCAGTGCATTGCGTTTGGCGAGTGCGCGCTGTTGTGTGGGCAGGGCTTTCATGAGTGTTAGTGAGCCTTGTGTTGTTGTGGTGGCTAAAGGCAGTTCAGTATAAATTGAACTAGACGTCAAGTTCGGATTTAGCTACGGTGATTGCAACAACAATAACAAGGGGCGAAATAATGGCTGCCGCTAACGATAAAACACTGTGGAATGAGGCCAGCAAACAGCTTTGGCGAGAACAAGGGCGGATGCTGACAGTGCTGGGCCACCGCCTGTTCGTGCGCGATGACGGCGCGGCTGATCAACCGACAATACTTCTGATTCACGGTTTTCCCACATCCAGTTGGGACTGGCAGGGTTTATGGGAAGGGCTGCGCCCGGACTACCGCCTGATTACTCTGGATATGCTCGGGTTTGGCTTTTCGGATAAGCCCAAGCGCCGCGACTACAGTATCCATTTGCAGGCTGATCTGGTGGAGGCCGTGCTCAGCGAGCTGGGCGTGCAGCGCTATCACGTGCTGGCCCACGATTACGGTGACACCGTCGCGCAGGAGCTACTAGCCCGTCAGCAGGAGGGCGGCGGCGTCGGGCAGTGGTTGTCAGGCTGTTTTTTAAACGGTGGCTTATTCCCGGAAACCCATCGCGCCTTGTTAACGCAGAAATTATTGCTGTCGCCGATCGGGCCGCTGCTGAATCGCCTGTCGGGCTTTGCCCAATTTCGCAAGAATTTCAGCCGGGTATTCGGCCCGGATACTCAGCCCAGCGACACGGAGTTGAACGCCTTTTGGTTGTTGATCAACGAAAATGATGGCAAGCATATCTTCCATAACCTGATCACCTATATGCGAGACCGAAAGCAACACCGGCAGCGTTGGCTGGAGCCATTGCAGCGCGCGGAGCTGCCGCTGGCGCTGATTAATGGCTCGGTTGATCCGGTTTCCGGCGACCACATGGTGCAGCGCTACCAGCAGCTTGAGTGTCGTTTGGACTTTCTTGCGCGCCTGCCCCGCATCGGCCACTACCCACAGGTGGAGGCCCCCAATGAGGTGCTGACGGCGTACAAAAACTTCCTGGCCGCGGTGTCAGTGGAAGACTAACGCCAATATAAGGGGGCGCGGCTTTCGCTAAATTTCGGTTCGCGGCGCTGAGGCGGGGGCATTTATTGCGATGATTCCTGCCCCAGCGGGCTTGCGGCATGGCACCAGCGGCCAAAGAGCGTTAAAATGGCGGCCTTTTTCCCACCCTGCGGCCCAGGTGCCTGCAGGCGTTTTTCGGAGTGTGTTATGTCGGATATCAACAAGGTGGTACTGGCCTATTCTGGCGGCCTGGACACCTCGGTCATTGTTAGATGGCTTCAGGAAACCTATGACTGCGAAGTGGTGACCTTTACTGCTGACATCGGTCAGGGCGAAGAGGTTGAGCCAGCGCGCGCCAAGGCTGAGGCGCTGGGTGTGAAAGAAATCTATATCGATGATCTGCGCGAAGAATACGTGCGCGACTTTGTGTTTCCGATGTTCCGCGCCAATGCCATTTATGAAGGCGAGTACCTGCTGGGCACCTCCATTGCCCGCCCGCTGATCGCCAAGCGCCTGATCGAGATCGCTAACGAAACTGGCGCCGATGCCATTTCGCACGGTGCCACAGGTAAGGGGAATGACCAGGTACGCTTCGAGCTGGGCGCATACTCACTGAAGCCGGGTATTCAGGTGATTGCTCCCTGGCGCGAGTGGGATCTGACCTCTCGCGAAACGCTGATGGCCTATTGCGAGACCCACAATATCCCGGTGGATTTCTCCAGCAAAAAGAAGAAGTCGCCCTATTCTATGGACGCCAACCTGCTGCATATCTCCTACGAAGGCGGCAAGTTGGAAGACCCTTACTGGGAGCCTGAAGAAGACATGTGGCGCTGGAGCGTTAGCCCAGAGGCGGCGCCCGACAAGCCAACCTATATCGAGATCGGCTACCAAAACGGCGACCCGGTTACGCTGAACGGCGAAGCCCTGAGCCCTGCGACCATGCTTGAGACCTTGAACAAGCTTGGCGGCGCCAACGGTATTGGTCGCCTGGACTTGGTTGAAAACCGCTACGTGGGTATGAAGTCGCGCGGCTGTTATGAAACACCGGGTGGCACCATCATGCTCAAGGCCCACCGCGCTATCGAATCAATCACGCTGGATCGCGAAGCGGCTCACCTGAAAGATGAGCTGATGCCGCGCTACGCCAAGCTGGTTTACAACGGTTACTGGTTTAGCCCCGAGCGCCGGATGCTGCAAACGGCCATTGATGAGTCGCAGGGCTTTGTGAATGGCACCGTGCGTCTGAAACTCTACAAAGGCAATGTGGTCGTAGTAGGTCGCAAGTCAGACAACTCCTTGTTCGACGAAGCGATTGCCACCTTTGAAGATGATGCCGGCGCCTATGATCAAAAAGACGCCGAAGGCTTTATCAAGCTCAATGCACTGCGCTTGCGCATCGCGGCGAACAAAGGTCGCTCGCAACTGTAAGGCGGGGCGAGGATGAGTAAGGGGGCTGCGCAGGCCCCCTTTTGCTGTGCGTGGCAGTGACTTAACAACAATAGTAATGAATAAATGGCGCTGCGGCGCCTTCCTCTGATTTAAGGCGTATTGATGATGGGATCCACCAAGGCTTTTGCAAAAACTCTATCGGTGCTTGCCGCGGCCGCACTCGGCCTGGCTGCCTGTAGTGGCGACAGTAGCTCCAGCAGCCGCAGCTTGTCCTATGAACTCAATTCGCGACAGTTTTTTGTTGAGGAGTCACTCGGCAGCGTGCAATTCCAAGGTGGCGCCAGCGTGGATCTCAGCCTGTCGATCGGCAGTAGCGCATTTCGCTCGACCGATGAGGGGAATAATTTTTTCTACACCTTAAGCGATCGCGGTCCGACCTTTGACTGTTCGGAGAGCCAGGCAATTATCGGTGTAGCGAATTTGTGTGGTGGAAATGCGGGTACGGTTTTCGCTCTGCCACAGTTTGCGCCGCAAATTCAAAAGTGGAAACTCAGCGGTGTGGGCACCAAGCTCAGCATTGAAAAGCTTGAGACCATTCGTATTTCCACGCAAAACGGTTCGGATGTAAACGGCCTGCCCAATGAGGGCTCAGGCGAAGTGGGTTACGACCCCAATGGCAATGAGCTGGGCACCAGCGCCAATGGCTTCGATCCCGAGGCGCTGGTGCGCCTGAATAATGGCCGCTTCTGGGTGGCCGATGAATACGGCCCCAGCCTGGTGTTGTTGGAAAGTGACGGCCGCATTGTGCGCCGCGAAGTTCCTCAGGGGCGTGGCGTCGACTACGTTGCTGCCGGGTACACCGTGAGTGAAGGCTTCCTGCCCGGTATTCTTGCTCGTCGCCAAGTCGACCGGGGGATTTCAGCCTTGGCGGTGACGCCGGACAACGAATTCTTATACTTTGTGATGGAAGCGCCGCTGGCTAACCCCAGCGTGGCGGCGGTAGCCGATTCGCGCGTGGTGCGTATCGTTAAACTGGCGTTGAATGACGACGGCAGCATTGCCAGTGTTGATGGTGAATACCTGTATCGCCTGGATACGCCCTCACAGTTTGCGACCAAACACGATGGTAAAGGCGCGCTGGACAACGGTGAGTTTGTCAGCCAAAGCGAGGTGCGCGTAACCGAAGCGGCCGCCGTGGATGTAGACAGCCTGGTGGTGGTTGAGCAGGCTCGCGACGTGAGTAAGTACTACCGAATCAACCTCGCCAATGCGACCAGTATTCTGGGCAGTCAGTGGGACCAGGAGAGTACCTCGCCCAGCCTGGAAGAGCAGTTCCTGGTTAGCGACGCGCCCTTTGTCGTGAAGCAATTGGGCTTTGACAGTTTGAGCATGCCGCTGCCGGCGGGTATTGATGCGCTCGGCGAAAATATTGAAGGTCTGGCACTACTCAGCTCGGCGTTTGTCGCCGTGGTGTCGGATAACCGCTATGGCGTGTATGACCAAAGCAGTGCTGGCGCGCGCAGCCGTATCAGCATTCTGCCGCTGGGTAGCTTCATTATCAGCAGCACGCCGCCCTATCGTCCAAGCCTGGATTATGCCGAGTCGGCCAGCTATCAACGTGCCGATGCCCAACCCGATACTGGCGCGGCAGAGATTGTTGCCGTGGATACCACCAATGACCAGCTGTTTGTGGTCAATGCCCAGCTTGGCATTGTCGAAGTGTTAGATATTGAAACGCCACTGCAGCCTACGCTGTTGGGGCAACTCGATATTGCGGCGGCGGCCACCGATAGCGGTGTGACCCTCGGTGCAATCAATAGCGTGGCTGTGGGTACACAACACGTTGCTGTTGCTATTGAAAACAGCGACCGTCAGCAAAACGGTATTGCCGCGCTATACAACCTTGAAGACCTTACCCTGGCGGCCACGTTCGAGGTGGGTGCCGGGCCGGATATGCTGACCTTTGACCTGCTGGCGCAGCGCTTGCTGGTTGCCAATGAAGGCGAGCCCAATGATGACTACAGCATCGACCCCGAAGGCAGCGTAACCCTCATTGACCTGACTGACGGTGTTGATGCCGCGGAAGTCACACAGATCGGTTTCAGCGAATTTAATGCGGGCGGTGCGCGCGCCAGCGAATTGCCCGCCGGTGTGCGGGTGTTCGGGCCGGGTGCCAGCGTCGCCCAGGATTTGGAGCCGGAGTACATAGGCGTAGCGCTGAACAACAGCAAAGCCTTCGTCAGCTTGCAGGAAAACAACGCCGTAGCGGTGATCGATTTCGACAGCAAATCCGTCAGCGAGATTTTCGCGCTGGGCGCCAAAGACTTTGGTGTGAAGGGCAATGAGCTGGATGTTAACGACGACGGCAGCATTAATTTTGGGCTGTGGCCGGGCGTGGTGGGTATGTACCAGCCGGATGCGATCGCGGCCTATCAGTTTGCAGGTAAGAATTTCTTTGTTACCGCCAACGAAGGTGATGCCCGCGATTACAGCGGTTTTTCCGAGGAGCTGCGCGCCAGTGACCTCGATGGTGTGAGTGGCCCGGATATCGACCCGGCAAACCCCAGTGCCAATGCAGCCGCTGACGACAACCAACTTGGCCGCTTGAAGGTGAGCAGCGAGGCGGGTAACACCGATGCTGACAACGATATTGAAGAAATCAGTGCCTTCGGTGCTCGGTCCTTTGCGATCTGGGATGAAGAGGGCAACTTAGTCTTCGACTCCGGCGCGGATTTGCTGCGCGTGACCCACGCTTTGCTGGGCAATAATGCCAACGACCGCGACACCCGCAGCGACGACAAAGGCGCCGAGCCTGAAGGCTTGACGCTGATCGCCAGCTTGGGGCGTGTCTATGCCTTTATTGGTTTGGAGCGCACCGGCGGCATTGCGGTGTACGACGTGACCTCGCCCTACGGCGTGCAGTTTGTGCAGTATGTGAACAATCGCAATTTTGCGGCTGACCTGCAAAACGAAACGGGCGATGTGGGTCCAGAAGGGCTGACCGGCTTCCTGAAAGAGGGCGTGGGTTACATTGTTGTCGGCAACGAGGTGAGCGGCAATGTACGCATCTTCGAACTCGATGCCGGAAACAGCGTTAGCGATTAATTCTGAGCCCTGCGGGGCCTTGCATCTCTGCCCCGGGTGTTGCCCGGGGCTGCTGACTTATATAGCCGTTTTTAAGACTTAACCGGCCGCTTCTGTAGTTTTCGCTGCAAGGTGCGTCGGTGCATCCCCAGCTGCCGTGCCGTGGCAGAAATATTGCCATCGTTATCCTTCAGAGCCTGTTGAATATGCTCCCAGGTCATGCGCTCCAGCGACGGTGCGTTACTGGGGGGAAGGGCTTGCCCCGGCTCAGGCTTCGAGCTCTCCTCCAGCGCGGCGAGAATCGCGGCGGTGCCAGCGGGCTTCTGCAAATAATTATCTGCACCCAGTTTTATGGCATCCACGGCGGTCGCGATGCTGGAATAGCCGGTCAGCATCAGCATGCGTATGTCGGGGAAGCGGTTGCGCAAATAGGGAATAATGTTCAGACCCGACTCCTGGTCAATTTTCAGGTCCACCACCGCATAACTCGGAACGTACTGCTGACAGCATTCGCGGGCCTCATCGAGATTATTCGCCAGCTTTACCTCATAGCCCTTGCGCGTTAGCGAACGTTGCAAGGCGGTGCAAAAGGCGTCGTCATCATCAATGACTAAAAAGCGTTTAGCGGTCATGGCGTATCCCCTCAATAGCTTCGCTGAGTAATCGCGGCCAGCGGCAGGCTTAGCTCCAGGCGACTGCCGCCTTCCGCGCGGCGCTGCCACTGTAGCTGGCCGCCGTAGCGTTCGGCTGTGGCGTGGCTGAGCAGTAGGCCCAGTCCGAGGCCCTTTCCTTTGGTGCTGACATAGGCGCGGTGAATACGCCCCTCCGCGCCCGGCAGGCCCGGGCCGCGGTCACAAATCGTTATGTATAAATGAATGTCGTCGCGATGAACCGCCAGCGCAACATCGTCGGGGCTGGCGTCGGCGGCATTGTTTAGCAGGTTGAGAATGCTCTGCGAGACGGTGCCGTCTAAGTTGATGGACAGGCTCTTGCAGTCGTCGGCAATGGACACGGCGACAGCACAGGCGGGGCGCATAAGCTGCCAGCGGTCGATAACGCCGTCGATATAGCTAACCACTGCTGTGGCTTCTGCTTGCTGGGTACTCAGGTCGCGAGCGGTGCTCACCAACTTATCGAGAATCTGTTTGCAGTGGTCGACTTGCTCGCTAAGTGCCTCCACATCGTCGGCATAGTTGTCGTCTATTTCGTCCAGCAAGTCTTCGCTAATTACCTTAATTGTGGCTAGCGGCGTGCCGAGTTCGTGCGCCGTACCGGCCGCGAGTGTGGCGACGGCGAGCAGTTGTTCGTCTTGTAGCTGGCGTTCACGCACCTGGGCGAGCTCGTTTTCTTTTTGGCGCAGGCTGGACGCCATGGCGGATACGAAGTAGCTGATAAGCAGGGCGCTGACCACGAAGTTCATCCACATGCCGACCATATGCATATTGATGGCCGGGGCGTTGTGCATATGCTGAGCGTGGGGCGAAAGGGGCGCCAGCGGGATGAAGTAAAACAGCAGTAGCCCATATGCCAGCAGCGATACGATCACCAGGCCCCAGGTGTAGCGCAGCGGCAGTGTTGTGGCTGAGATGCACAGGGGCACCAGCAGGTAAGAGATAAAGGGGTTGCTACTGCCACCGGAGAGGTACAGAACGGCGGTAAAGCCGGCGACATCAATGCACAGCTGAACGAAAAATTCTAAGTCGGTAACGGGCCAGCGCTGATAGCTGCGCCACCAGCAAAAGGCGGCAAAAATGGCGATGACGCCAAGCAGCAGCTCGAGTGTTACGTAGGGGAGGAGCCAGCCAAGCTGGTATTTGGCGAACTGCAAGGCACCGAACTGCCCGGCGATAACAACGCTACGAATCGCGCAGAGTCGGCGCATATTGGCGATGTCTGAATTCACAGGCCGCTCCAGATAAAGAGGCGAGTATAGCGCTTGTCGCCATGTAGGCGAATGACTGCGACATTTTGTCGCAGAGAGGGTGGCGGCGATTTTGCTACCATGTAGCCCACTTTAGGCTTAGTCATAACAACAGGCAATTTCTATGTCCCGCTCTACTCTTTGCACGGCGCTGCTGTCGGCTGCGGTTTTAAGCTCAACCCCTGTATTTGCGCACGACGACATTGTGCAGGTGGCGTCGATGGGCGCGGCCGCCCACGGCCCCATTGGGGTAATGGGTGACCACACTCACAAAGCGGGTGAGTGGATGTTCTCCTACCGCTATATGGCGATGGAGATGGAAGGCAATCTCGACGGTGGTGACTCGCTCTCTGCCCGAGAGATTACCGGCACGATGATGAACCCCGGCCCCTATATGGTTGCGCCGCTAAGCATGGATATGGAAATGCATATGTTTGGTGCCATGTATGCACCCAGCGATGACGTTACGCTGATGTTTATGCTGCCCTACCTGAGTAACGAAATGGATCACCAGACGCGCATGGGTGGCCGCTTTACGACAGAGAGCAGTGGTTGGGGCGACGTGAAGGCCTCGGCGCTGGTCACGCTTTATACCTCTGCCGATAATGCCCACCGAGTGCACGCCAACCTCGGCCTAAGCTTGCCAACTGGTAGCATTGACGAGCGCGATGACACGCCAGCAATGAAAAATGCCAAGTTGCCCTACCGCATGCAACTGGGTAGTGGCAGCGTCGACCTGCTGCCGGGTGTGACCTACAGTGGTCAGGAGGCGTCACTGAGCTGGGGCGCCCAGCTGGCGTTGACCATTCGCAGTGACTACAACGACAACGACTACCGTCTTGGCAATCGCGCCCAAGTAAGTGCGTGGTTGGCGCACAGCTTCTCTCCGGCGTTGAGCGCTTCGCTGCGCGTAACTCACAGCGCCTGGGGAAATATCGACGGAGCGCGAGACGATCTGAATCCGATGATGGTGCCAACGGCGGACCCCGATGCGCAGGGTGGCGAGCGCAGCGAGCTCTCATTGGGCCTCAATTACCTGTTCCTGAAAGGGGGCGCGAAGGGGCACCGGCTGGCGCTGGAATATGGCGAGCCGGTTTACCAGCACTTGGACGGCCCGCAAATGGAACTGGACTCGACGCTAACCGCAGGCTGGCAATACGCATTTTAATGCGCCTGTCATAGAGCTGCGTCAAACTCCGATATCAATGGCATGCTATTCTGGCATGCCATTTTTGGTTGTAAGGGAGTGCAGTAATGTCCAGAAAGCTAGTTATCAATATCCACCTGTATTTAGCCGCGTTCTTTGCGCCGATGGTGGTGATCATGGCGCTCTCAGGTGGGCTCTACCTGTTGGGTGTAAAGGGCAGTGTCGAAAAAGAGACCGTAGCCGTTGTGCCGGTAAAGATCGATACCCAAAGCCCCGACCTGGAGCAGCAGGTGCGCGACTTACTCCAAGAGCAGGGCCTTAACAGCAACTTCCAATATTTGAAGCACCGCGGCGAAAACCTGGATACTCGTCCGACCAACCGTCAGTTCTACCAGTTGTTGCAACGCGACGATGGCCTGCATATTGTCGCTGCCAAGCCCGATTTGATTGCCGCTTTAATCGAGCTGCACAAGGGGCACGGCCCCACGTTGTATAAGCAGTTTGAAATTGCGTTCTCGATGGCGCTGGTCGTGATTATGCTCAGTGGTTTGTATTTGGGCTTTGCCTCAAAAGGGCTGAAAACACGCACCATACAGCTGAGCTTGTCCGGCACAGCGCTATTTCTGATTCTTGCCTTATTGGCCTGACAAACTTGTGCAGCGGGCGAGCTGTGGTATGCTCCCCCGCGTTCTGAAGGTGCCTGTCGACACGAGCAATCGGTCTGGCAGGTTAAACGGGAAGTTTGGTAAACCGCCAAGGTGAATCCAACGCTGCCCCCGCAACGGTGATCATTTCGATGAGAGCCCGATACCGGCCTTTAGACGTTAACAGCAATGAAGCGGAGGGCTTCATGCGTTGGACTTCTTCTGGCCCTTGCGGCTCGCTGTCGAATTCCCTCGTCCCCTCCCTCATGCGTTTTTTAACTTACGTTTGAGGTTTCACAATGAACAATACGCGATGTTTGCTGCTGTGCAGCGGGCTGGTGTGGTGCGCGCCAAATTTTGCAGAGCATCTTCAACTTGAAGAAATGGCGGTGACCGCCGAAGCCGACACGTCGGCGGGCTTATCGTTGTATGAGCAACACCGGGCCGGGTCTCGGCTGGGCTTAACCGTGATGGAAATTCCCGCCAGCGTGGCGGTCATCACCGGAGAAGACATTGCTGAAAAGGGCGACTTCTCGGGCTTGTCTGCGCTAACGCGGGCGGCGGGCTTCGCCGCCAATGCCTCGCCGGGAAATGGCGGCAGTGCCACGTCCGTTCGCGGGTTTGCTGGGCACAGTTCGGTGGTTAGCACCTATGATGGCAAGCGCTTGTATGTGGGCAGTGGCACGGTCAGCTTCCCTGCCGACACTTGGACAATGGCGCGCATTGAGGTGCTGCGTGGCCCTGGTTCGGTGATCAATGGTGTGGGCGCCATTGGCGCCACGGTGAATTACGTGCCGAAAAAGCCGTCCTTCGAGAAGGCACCGAATGAGCTTGATATCAGTGCAGGCAGTTTTGGTTTGCGACGTTTTGCGCTGGGCCTGGGGGATGCGGTATCCGACCAGCTCGCCTACCGCATTGATGCGGTGGATCACCGCAGCGATGGTTACGTGGACCGCGCCGATGAGCATCGACAGGCGCTGGCAGTTGGTGTCTTGTTTCAGCAGACGGCGCAGTTGTCGTGGCAGCTTGCCGTCGATATTGCCGACACTGATGCCGCGCCCTACTGGGGAACACCACTGGTCGATGGTCGGGTGCATCCGTCGACACGTCGCAATAATTACAATGTTAGCGATGCCATCGTGTCTTACCAGGATTTGTGGCCGCGGCTCTCTGCCACTTGGCAGATCAGCGAGGCGGCGGTACTGCGCAGTGAACTCTACTACATGCGTGCCGATCGCCATTGGCGCAATGTTGAGAGTTACGCCTACAACTCGGCCTCTGGTGAGGTGGATCGGAGTTTCTATCTGGAAATACTGCACGACCAGGAGCAGTTGGGCTATCGCGCGGATGTCACCTTAGCGCAACCCTTACTGGGGCGTGACAACCGATTCAACATCGGTTTGGAAGTGAACGATATCGACTTCAGCCACCGCAACAACTCCCCTTACCAAGGCAGCAGTAGCGTCGACCTGGAGCAGCCTGCGCCGGGCCGTTGGCGCGACGGTGTGCAGAGTGCCACCAGCGATGACTTCAGCAGTGAGACACAGCAAGTCGCCTTGTTTCTCGACGATCATCTGCAAATCACGCCACAGTGGAGTGCCGTGTTGGGCTTGCGCTACGACCGACTTGAGATCGAGCGCAACGACGTTGCGCGCAGCAACGGCCAGAGCGCGTCGCGCAGTACCTCGTCGCCCAGTGGTGGCAGTTGGCGTGTTGGTGTGGTTTACCAGCCGTCAGAGGAAACCTCTGTCTATGCGCAATACAGCCGTGCACTCGATCCCATTGGATCGGTACTGACATCGGTGAACGATGACGTGGCGCTGGCCAAGGGTGAGCAAGTAGAGCTCGGCGTAAAACAGCAGTACTGGCAGGGGCGTTTGCAAACCAGTTTAGCGGTATACGATATCGTCAAGCGCGACCTGTTGAGCGCTGACCCCGGCGGCGTGCAGCGGCAAATTGGTGAGCAATCTTCCCGAGGTATCGAGTGGGAGGTGTATACACAGGTAAGCGAGTCGGTCAGCCTGGATTTTAATCTGGCATTGGCGCGGGCGCGTTACGAGGAGTTCGTTAAAGGCGGCGATGATCTTTCCGGGAACACCCCGCGCAATGTTACCGAGAAAACCGCCAACCTGTGGCTGCGTTGGCATTGGCACCCTCTCTGGCAGCTCGGTGCGGGCCTGCGCTATGTGGGTGAGCGCTATGCCAACGACAGTAATACCTCGGTATTGCCGTCCTACCGCGTTGTCGACGCGGCCCTTCATTGGCAGGTCAGTGATGCCCTGCAAATAAGTTTGCGCGGTAAAAACCTGTCGGACACCCGCGACTATGTGTTGGCACCCTATGGTGATCAGTGGATCCTGGCAGATGGACGGGCTGCTGACCTCAGTGTGAATTATCGCTTCTGAGGCGCGCCGGGATGAAACTAAAACGGTATCTATATCTGGGGCATCGCTGGCTGGGTGTGGCTATGTGCGTGCTGTTTGCCATGTGGTTTATCAGCGGCATGGTGCTGATGTATGTGCTCTATCCTGGCTTGAGCGAGGAGGAACGACTGGCGGGCTTGCCGCCGCTGCGGGCCTCTGCCGTTGCCGTTTCCCCGCGGCAGTTGTTGAGCGAGGCGGGCGTTACTCAGCTAAGTCTGCGCGCCATTGGCGATCGCGCTGCCTATGCTGTTGGTTTCAGTGATGGCCGAACAGAGCGGTATTACGCAGATACGGCCGAGCCCGTCGCCGCCATTTCTGCGGAGGAGGCCGTCGGGCTTGCGCAGGCCTTTGCCCGGCGCAGTGGTCGCCTGGCTGCCGGTGACGCCGGGGTGGTATCGGTGGCGAGTATCGACTACGACCAGTGGAGCTTATCGTCGAGCTTGCGTGAGCATCGCCCGCTCTTTCGGGTGGACCTTGGCACCGAGGATGGGCTTCAGCTTTATGTGTCGTCGCAAACGGGCCAGGTGCTGCGTGATACCACGCGCTTTGAACGCAGCTGGAATTGGCTGGGGGCCAACCTGCATTGGCTCTATCCGGCGGCGCTGCGTCGCCACTCAGAACTGTGGGCACAGTTGGTAATTGCTTTATCGCTATTGGGGTTGCTGTCTATTGCCAGTGGGGCCGTTGTAGGTATTTGGCGTTTGCGTCTGCGCAAACCCTACAAGGGGCGTCGCTATAGCCCCTATCGTGGGGTGATGAAATGGCACCACCTAATGGGGCTGATCTGCGTATTATTCTTCGCCACCTATATGTTCAGCGGTTTGATGTCGATGAACCCGTGGGGAATTTTTTCGTCAGGTGAGCCCTATTCACGGCAGGCGCAGCGCTATTACGGCGGCGGCGAAATCGCGGACGAGGTGGCGTCACTGCCCGCGCTTCAACAGGTTCTCCGTAGCGGGGAATACCGAGAATTGCATTGGCGACGATTGGGCGGCGAATATTACCTGCTTGGCTCGCGCTCCCCTCGCCACACAGACCTATTGCGGCCGCTGTCCTGGCAGCGTGAGCCGGTGATGGCGGCGAAGATCGCCGATGCCGCAGCGCAGCTGCTGCCCGACCACGGCTACCGGGTTGAGGTGCTGGCCGGGCACGATGTGTACTACTACAGCCATCACCAGCGTTATCGTCCGCTGCCTGTGATGCGTTTGCGTTTTGACGACCCACAGGCAACGTGGTTCCACATTGACCCGCTCACGGGTGAGCTGCGTGGCAGGCTTAACCAGCGCGAGCGATTGCGGCGCTGGCTATACAACGGCTTGCATAGCTGGGACTTTTTGCCGCTGTTGAACCGTCGTCCGCTCTGGGATGTGTTGGTGATTGCAATGATGATTTTGGGGGCTGGCTTTTCGATAACCGCGATAATCATCGCGGCGAAACGCCTTCAGGCGCGGCCCAGCAGGCGCCGCTCTTAACCGCGAAAATACACCTGCACCAAGTGATAGCCGAACTTACTCTTGATCGGGCCGTGGGTCTGGCGCAGGGCGTTATTGAAAATCACCTTGTCGATACTGGGTACCATTTGTCGGCGGCGAACTTCGCCGAGATCGCCGCCTTTCTTCGCTGAGGGGCACGTGGAATACTTGCGTGCCAGCACATCAAAGGCCTGCCCTTTCGAAAGGCGGCGTTTGATATCCAAGGCTTCGGCCTCCGTCGCGACAAGGATGTGGCGCGCCATTGCTGTGTTCATTGCGGGCATTCCCGGGCTGGTAATTAGGGGAGGCTGATTATAATGTGGCGGGCCTACGGTCGCGAATAGTTCCGAGTGTGTATGTCCCGCCCCGCCTTTAGCTTTGATGACATCGCTGCAGAATGCACGGTTACTACGGGATGCTATCGCCTGGATGGCCGCTTGTTAGGGCTTCGCATAGCGGTGCCTGAAGCGCTGCACGGCTGCCACCCTTTTAATGCCTCGGCCTACGACTTCTTGCAGCAGCTGCGCAAGGAAATTTTTGAATGGGGCATTATCGAATTCCCCGGTTTGCCGCTGAACCCCACCAATTACACCCTGGCGCAACGCGCGCCTCAGCAGCATGCATACAGCAGCAATCCCTATCTCACTGACTTTTGTCAGAGCCCTCACCAGGACACACCGCCGTATCCGACGGCCTTTTGGCTGGCTGCACCGCGCCGTTATTTCGCTACCTGGGTGATGGGCCATACGATGGCTGAGCGCTTTTACCAGTTGCAGGGCCAGCAGCCACAGCTTTCTGTTGATGCCTTACACGAGCAGTGGGTGGCTCGCAGTCTTGAGGAGGGCAGTGGTCTGCTGCTGAATCGTCAGCCGGGTTTATTGATACTCGATAATAGTCACCACAATCGCTTGTACCATGCGCGAACCAGCCTGCTGTCGGCGCAGCAGGCCGCCGATGTTTGCAGCGATACCCCGATGTACGCGTTTAACGAGGTGGGGCTGCTGCATTATATTGACCAAATGGACAGTCGCCGCGGCGACGAACATCGCGATGCGCAAGCGCGACAACGGGTTGCAGAATTTATGGCCCGCGAGGGCTTGCAGGGCTGAGCTCAGGCTGACAGGCGAGGGATAAAAAATGCGAATTTGTGTGGTGGGCGCTTCGGGCAAGTTGGGGCAATACATGGTTCGGCAGTTGTTGGAGGCGGGTGACGAGGTCGCCGCTGTGTGTCGCCCCGAGAGCGTGAAAAAGCTGGACGAATTTGCCGGCCGCATTGAGATCTTTCCCGGTAAAACCAATGACCGGGCAGTGCTGCGTCGTGCCCTTCAAGGCTGCGATGGTGCCGTAGTTGTGCTGGTGCCCTGGGGTGTCCAGCAGTATGCCTCTGGTACGGCGCAGGCGGTGCTGGATTATGCTGAGCCCGCCGCGCGCTTGGTATTTTCCTGTGGCTGGCACATCACCATGGATGGTCGCGACCGCTACCCCTGGCACTTCACGCTGTTGCTGAAACTGGTGGGTGCGATCGCAAAAATGCTGCGCCTGGTTGAGCTGGACGACCAGGTGGAAGCCTGTCGTCGGGTTTTCGCCAGCGACCGGCGCTGGACGGTAGTGCGTGGTTCCGACTTAGAGGAGGGCCCCAGCGAGGGGTTGCCAGTGTGGAGCGAGCACGTCGGCGACCCGATTTTGGCCAGCAATAAAACGCGGCGGGTGGATTTTGCTGGCTTTATGGTCGCGGCGCTTCGCGACGACAGTTTGCTGCACAAGGCGCCGGCAATCGTCAGTTGCCGCGCGCAATCTGTTATTGCTCAGCGTGGTGAATAGTCGGGTTTGGCTGCGGTTTTTACGGCCTAAAAAAAGCTATACCTCTATTCACTTTACCTATATAGTGGGCACCAGCTAGAAAGTAGCTCCTAATATTTATGCACGCCATTTCGATGTTCTACCTTTAGTTCTCGTCCTGATCTCATAAGTAATAGAAACACTTCCAGCACAACCGCCTCGTGTGAGGCAAAACATTATTTTTGAAAACTCAGGATAGAAATATGTCTACAGTTACTGGCACAGTAAAATGGTTCAACGAAACTAAAGGCTTCGGCTTCATCGAGCAAGAAAATGGCCCAGACGTGTTCGCACACTTCAGCGCTATCTCTGGCAGCGGCTTCAAAACTCTGGTTGAAGGCCAGCGTGTAGAATTCTCTGTAAGCCAAGGCCAAAAAGGCCCACAGGCTGACAACATCGTTGTACTGTAATGATGTGATCCGCTAGTCGGATCAGCATTACTCGGCTACGGCCGAATAACGAGAAGGGGCAGAACCGCGAGGTTCTGCCCTTTTGCTTTTGGGCTTTTAAAACACGGCTGAACTGGCATCATAGCCCTATACCCGCCAGCTCAATATACATAGGTACCACCTTGAATCACTACGATTTCGCCAGCCTGTCGCTCAAAAGTGGGCTGCGCAATAACCTTTCCTCTTTGGGCTATCAGCAAATGACTGCGGTACAGGCTGGCGCCCTGCCGCGCATTCTCGACGGCGTGGACCTGATCGCACAGGCCAAAACCGGCTCAGGCAAAACGGTGGCCTTTGGTTTGGGGGTGTTGCAGAAGCTGGAGGTCAAACGCTTTGCGGTGCAGTCATTGGTGCTGTGCCCAACCCGTGAGCTGGCCGATCAGGTGGCGAGAGAGCTGCGCAAGTTGGCGCGGGGCGTGCACAATGTGAAGGTGCTGACCCTGTGTGGTGGCATGCCCTTTGGGCCGCAGGTCGGCTCGCTGGAGCACGGCGCGCATATTATTGTGGGTACGCCGGGAAGGGTAGAGGAGCACCTGCGCAAGGGCAATCTTAAGCTCGACGCGCTCTCCATGCTGGTTCTGGACGAGGCCGATCGCATGTTGGAAATGGGCTTTCAGGCGACGCTGGACGCCATCGTGGAAAAAATGCCTAAGCAGCGTCAGACCCTGTTGTTCAGTGCAACATACCCGGATGAGATCCGCGCAATTTCCACGCGGGTGATGAACCAGCCTGAATTGCTGCAAATTAAAGAGCAGCACAGCGCAACGACAATCGCGCAGAGTTTTTATTACGTCAATGACAATGCCGAGCGAGTAGAGGCAGTGCTTCGCTTACTGCTTGAACACCGCCCCGACTCCGCCGTGGTATTTTGCAACACGCGGCGCGATACCGAAGAGGTGGCGGCGCGACTGCGCGAGGCCAATCTGAAGGTCATTGCACTGCACGGCGAGTTGGACCAACGCGCTCGTGACCAGGCCTTGGTGTGTTTTGCCAACAAGAGTGTGTCGGTGTTGGTGGCCACCGACGTGGCCGCGCGAGGCCTGGATATTGAAGAGCTGGATATGGTGATCAATTACCACATCGCCCGCGATCCCGAGGTTCACACTCACCGGATTGGTCGAACAGGTCGGGCCGGTGCAAAGGGGCGCGCCTGTAGCTTGTTTGGCGATCGCGAGCGCCAGAAAATTGAGCGGCTCGAAGCGCAGAGTCAGGCGGCGATCCGCCCGGAGCCCCTGCCCAGTGCCGCCGTATTGAGTGCCCCAGGCTACAAACCGGCGATGGTTTGCCTACAATTGGACTCCGGCAAAAAGCAGAAAATTCGCCCGGGTGACATCCTTGGAGCACTCACTCGTGAAGACGGTGTTGCCGGCAAAGAAGTGGGTAAAATTCATATCTTTGATAACTGTGCCTACGTTGCCGTGCGCAGACATGTCGCCGACCAAGCATTGCGCACGCTGACGGCCGGTAAGCTGAAAGGCCGCAGTGTACGGGTGCGCAAGATTCGCTGATGGCCGCTGGGTGGCACTGCTTGAATTTAGGCGATGCGCTGCTGGCGGAGCCGCAGCACGCCGCTCTGGTAGCTGACTTTCAGCGCCGCTACTCGGCGTCTGCCACGCCGCGGGTTTTGATAACCAGGCACGAGTCAGAGGGGCGCTTGCACTGTGAGGTACTGGTGTATTTTTCGCCCGGTTGCGAGGCACTGGCTGCGGCTTGGCAAGCGAGGTCCTGCCGAGCGCCCGGTGGCAGTGGGCTGAGTTATAGCACGGGTGCCGGTAGCGAATGGCAACGCGCGTTTCCACTGGCGTAGCGTCAATTTCGCAAACCGTCCTGCAACGGTTCCACGGGTTTGTCCGACAGACAAAGGGAGCTAGCGTTGATTCATTCACTGCCGCGTTGGTTGGAGCTGGGCGCCTTTACCTTGGCGCTGCTGGCCGGCATCGTTAATGCGGTGGGCCTGCTAGGCTTTGCCCACCAGTCGGTTTCGCACCTGTCTGGCACCGCTACGCTGCTGGGCGCTGGCCTATTGAGCGATACCGGGGCCTGGCATTTATTGGCAATTCTGCTGAGCTTTCTATTGGGCGCCGCAATTTCCGGGTATTTGAACCGCAGCGAAACCCTGAGCCTGGGACGCCATTACGACACGTTGCTCGTGATAGAGGGGACACTGTTGTTGATAGCGATCGCGTTTCTTCAGCGTGAGCAGGGCGCCGGGCACTACTTTGCGTCGGCGGCCTGTGGCCTACAAAATGCCATGGCGACCCGGTACAGCGGGGCTGTGGTTCGCACCACCCATGTGACCGGCTTGTTCACTGACCTCGGGATAATGATCGGCGCCGCGCTGCGGGGCGAGCACTTTGACCGCCGCAAAGCCAGCCTGTTTATGCTGATCATTTTGGGTTTTACCGGCGGCGGCAGTGCCGGGGCCTGGCTCTATGCCGGGCTTGGCTTCTTCGCTTTGACGATACCCGCTGTGCTATGTTTTTTGCTGGCGCTGGCCTACCGTATAACGCGGTTGCGTGCGGCGAGTACCCCTATAGGCACAGAGGCGACGCGGGATGAGTAAAGCGATTATTGAAGACTATTTTCGCACTTATAATTCAGAATCCCCCGATGCACTGAGGGATTTTTATCACCCTGATATTGTGTTGCATACCGCCGATGGGGCACTGCGTGGGCCTGACGCGATTCTAGCGGTGTACAAACACATTATCGCCCAGTTCTACGACCACATGACGCCTGAACATATTGCCTGCCAGGGCGACGAATACGTCGTTGATATTCGCGACCGCTTAACTGCCAAGGTGGCGGTGGCAGACTTTATGGGTCACTCATTTGCCGAGGGCGAGAGCCTGGAGTTGTTGTTGCACGCGCGCTATCGCCTACGAGAGGGCCGCATTGTCAGTGCCGATATTCGCATGGCCGAGGAATCGTAATGGGCGCAGTAATTGTAGTATTGAGCTTGGTTTGCGTGGTGGCCTCGCTATTGCCGGCCCTGCCCAAGCAGCAGTGGTGGGTACGCGCGTTTGATTTCCCGCGCATGCAAATTGCTCTGCTGGCCAGCGCCTTGGTGGCAGCGCAATATCTGCTGTTAGATGGCGATCAGGAATGGGTGCAGGCGATGGTGGGGGTGACCGCAGCCTGCGCCGTCTATCAGTGGTGGTGGATCATTCCCTACACGCCGTTTTATCCCAAGGAGGTGCCAGATGCACCGGCTCAAACACGGCTACCCACGCTGCGCCTGTTAACGGCGAATGTGCTTACCCCCAATCGCAACGCTGAGGCATTTTTGTCGCTGGTGCGAGAGACGCGCCCCGATGTGCTCGTGACCCTGGAAAGTGATGCGTGGTGGCAAAACGCCCTGGCGGAGCTGGATGTTGACTATCCCCACAGCGTTAAATGTCCTCAGGATAATTTATACGGTATGCACTTGTATTCGCGCTGGCCGCTGCTCGATAGCCACGTTGAATTTTTGGTCGAAGATGATGTGCCGTCGATACATGTGTTGCTGCAAATGCCGGACGGACCGCGGCTGCGCTTACACTGCCTGCACCCTGCACCACCGAGCCCGACAGAAAATGACGAATCGGCGGAGCGCGATGCGGAGCTGATGGTGGTTGCCAAGAAGCTGGATGCCTGCCGTGAGCCAGTGGTGGTGTGCGGCGACCTGAATGATGTGGCCTGGTCGCGAACAACGCGCTTGTTCCGCAAGAAAAGCGGCCTGCTGGACCCCCGGGTTGGGCGCGGGATGTTCAATACCTTCCACGCGAAATATCCGGGCATGCGCTGGCCCTTGGATCACGTGTTTCACAGCAGCCACTTTGCTGTTGCCGAGATTGACCGACTGCCGGCCTTTGGCTCCGACCACTTCGCCTTGTACACCGAGCTGGTATTGGTGGCTGAGCAGCATCGCGCAGATGCCGGTTTGGACGCCGACGCCGATACCGACAGCGAGGTCGATGCCTTGATTGCCCAGCAAGATGTGGGTGTTGACGATGTACCCACACCGAGAACGTAGGGCGCGTTCGCGGACTGAATGGGATTTTTGCAAAGTGGCGCAGATATTAAAGCGGAACTTTATTTTATGCTGGGCCTCTACGTTAAGGTGAGCTTCACTGCCTGTTGATACCGGCCCACAGCAAGGACGAATCCATGACGCCGCAGGAACTTGGCGCAACCTACGACTACATTGCCCCGCTTTATCAGCGCGATATGCTGCATTCTGACTACGGACTGAGTGCCCTGCGGCGCGCGATACGTTATTGCCCGATTGTGGGCGACGCACTGGATGTCGGTTGCGGCGTGGGAGGGCGGATGATTGACGCCCTTCAGCAAGCGGGCTTTACGCCTGAGGGCATCGATGTTTCGGCAGGGATGTTGAGTCTGGCGCAACAGGCGCACCCGGGGCTGGGGTTCTGTCGCGCCGACATTTGCCAATGGCAGAGCCAGCGGCGCTTCGCACTGATTCTGGCCTGGGACAGCCTTTTTCACCTCCCGCTCAACGAGCACGAGCCAGTGCTGAGAAAGCTGTGTCGACTACTCGATGACAACGGCGTGCTGATATACAGCTTCGGCGACGCCGAGGGCAGCCACATCGACCAGTGGCACGGTCGCGATTTTCACTACAGCTCTATCGGTATTTCGGAAAATCTCCGCCTGCTAATGAGCGAGGGGCTGACCATCCTCCACTGCGAGCGCGATCAGCACCCGCAATCCCATGTCTATGTGATCGCTCACAAGCGCCAAAAAGACGAGGGCGCCAGCGCGCAGCGTCTGCTTTAATCACGCTTTTATCGACAAGAGACTGTGCGAATGAAAGCCCTTCTTCTCTGCCTTGGCGTGCTGGTGGCTGCTGAGTTTGCGGTGGCAGAGCCTGCGCCGCAGACCCATATTGGCCGCTACAATATCCTCGACGCCGATATTCACTACCGCAATCCGAATACCGGGGTGGCACTAGGCCAGAGCGAGACGCGGGAGCTGGTCATCCGACTTTATAACACCCGGGCGGTGAATCACGCTGATATCGTTGAGCAGCTCGCCCTGCAGAGTGATGTGAATCGCGGCGAGGGCTTTGCCAGCGCCAATCCCTATTATCCTCGCGCGGAGGAGGTCTCGATAGCGTTGCCCAAACCGCGCAGTGTCGTTCGCGACGGCAAAACGGTTCACAACCCGGAGGGTTACGCTGATATTGCTGAAGGCTACGAGCTGGAAAATGGCCGTCCCAATTACTTCCAGCAACAGCGCGTCAGCCAGTGGTTCAGCGACGTGAGTCACGGCAAGGCTGTGGCGCAGGAGGTGTGTGCGGTAAAGTTTACCGATGCAGCCCAGCAGCGCTATGAGCTGAAAACCTTCGCCAATGGCGAGGCAGCTAAACAAGCGGGCTGGACCATTACGCATCAGTACCACTGCGGCACGTGCTCGACGCTACAAGATCTAGCGGCATATATGGGCATTCCCGATCAAACGACACCGGTGCGCGCCTGTACCAAGAAGGGGCGAGGGCAGCTCAGCAAGCTGGACGACGTTAAGCAGTGCATTATCGAGGAAGTGGGCTTCACAGAAATGTGTGCGGAAAGCTGGGCGTACAACGGTATTCATACAGGCGCCGAATGTGCTCTGGACTGTATGCGCAGTTACGGGCGCGATGCCTGGTTATCGCCGCTGTTGCGCGGCGTTTTCAATACCATGGTGAAAGGCGAATTTAGTGCCTGCCCCGCGGATGTGGAAAGCGACGACCCAGCCTTGCGGGCCATCCTTCAGGCCAATGGCTGCCCGCTGGAGAATGAAAAAACCGGTAAGCTCAATGCCTGCTTGTGGTGTGACGAAAAAACCTCCGGCCCCGGTTTTAAGTACACCGCTGCGCGGACGCGGCGTGGCTCGGGCTTGCCCTCGGCCATTCCCCGTCCCAATGATCGCTTATTTTACGAGGCTGATCACAGCGCGTATTTCAATGACTGAGCAGCCTGCGATTAGTGTTTGTGGAGAGAAAACATGATGCCCATTATGCTGGGGATCGCGCTTGCGGTGTTGATTGCGGCATCTGCACGCTGGATGCAGTTTGACCGGGATAGAAGCTTTTACCCCACCGTGTTAATTGTGATCGCCAGTTACTACCTTTTGTTTGCCTGTATGGCTGGGCAAGCTGTTTTTGAGGAGGCGCTTGTTGCGCTGGTGTTTACCGCAGCGGCCTTGCTTGCCGCGTTTTACTGGCCGCTGGGGGTGGGCATTGGCATCGCGTTGCACGGCGTATTCGATATTCTCCACGACGGCCTTATCGACAACCCCGGTGTACCGATCTGGTGGCCAGCCTTTTGCGCAGCGGTGGATCTTACCCTGGGCGCTTGGCTGGTGGTCTATTCGCTTAGGGCGCCGCAGAGTCGTCAATAACCGCCGGGGTATTACAGCCGCGATTACCGGGCGCCGATCGCTGGCTGATTTGCATCTTCAGATTTCACCGAGCGGTACGGGAGGTTTTGCGTGGAGCTACTGCTAATTGTCACCGCTGGATTTGTTGGTGGGGCGATGAATGCACTGGCGGGCGGCGGCAGTTTTGTCACCTTACCGGCACTGGTGTTTGCCGGATTGCCGCCGGTAATGGCGAATGCCACGGGTACAGCGGCGTTGCTGCCCGGCTATATCATGAGCGCCTGGCGCTTTCGTCGCGATATTCATGCGCCTGCAGGCCTGTCTTGGTCACGTCTGTTAGGGATTAGCCTACTGGGTGGCAGCCTTGGCGCGGCGCTGTTAACGGTCGGCGACCCGCAGTGGTTCGCGCGCCTGGCGCCTTGGTTGATACTGCTGGCAACCATGCTGTTCGCACTGGCCCCTTCATTACTGGCTTCCGTCCGCGAGGTTAGGCGACCTCTGGCCCTTAGCAGTGTGTTTGTGGTGTGTCTCTATGGCGGCTACTTCAATGGTGGTTTGGGCATTATTTTGTTGGCGGCTCTGGGCTTACTCGGGCAGCGCAGTCTGCACAGCATGAACGGGGTGAAAAATGTGTTGTCCGCGGTGCTGACTGCTATTGCGGTGTTGGTGTATGCGGCGGGTGACATGGTGGCGTGGGCGTCTTTCCTGCCGATGGCGTTGGCCGCAATTGTTGGCGGGTATGCGGGTGCTGCGCTGGCCTATCGTATTCCAGCGTCGTGGTTACGCGGCGGTATTGTGGTGGTGGGGCTGGTGATGGCAGCGGTCTTCTTTCTTCGTTTGCCTGCTTAAGATTTATTACTTGCATTGTGATACCTTTTTCCTGCCCGCCCGTGAGCGGTGAACCGAGAGGAATAAGGAGCAGAAATGGACGCGTACCTATACGACTGTTTGCGCAGCCCGCGAGCCAAGGCCAAAGCCGAACAGGGGAGTTTGGCGACGATGCCTCCGCACGAGATGGTTAGGCAGTTGTTGTCGGCCATGGAAGGGCGTCACCCGGGCGTGCGAGAGTCGGCTCAGCAGCTGCTGCTGGGCTGTGTCGGTCAAGTGTCCAGTCAGGGCGGCAATATTGCCCTGGTCAGCAAAATGGCCGCAGGGCTTAGCGACAGTGCAGCCGCTTACACGCTGAATAACTACTGCGTATCGGGTCTCACGGCCATTAGCCAGGCGGTGCTGGCAGTACAGGCTGGCATGAGTCATATGAGCCTGGCGGGCGGCGTCGAGAATCTAAGCCAGGTACCTTTTATGGCCGACCGCGCCAGCTATTACAGTGACGCTAGTCTGCCGCGCAAGGGTCGATTCATTCCTGTTCCGGTGGCCGCCGACCTGTTGGCCAGTCAGTTTGATGTGACGGTTGAACAACTCAATGCACAGGCATTGCGCTCCCACCAGCGAGCGGCGGCTACGCAGCAACAGGCGGCGTTCAATGCGTCGCTGGTGGCGATGACGTCGGCCGACGGCAGTGTGCTGGCAGATCGCGACGAAGCGATTCAGGCGCAGCTTTCTGCTGAAAGCCTGGCGGCGATGCCGCCGGCCTTTGCCGACTTTGCCAAGCCCTATGCTGAGACGCTGCATGGCCGCGCATTGGAAGCGCGACACAGTTTTGCGCATATGCCGCCCATGGTGGATGGTGCTGCGGTGGCGTTGATCGGCCCGGCGAATTTGCCGTTGGAAAGCGCGCCGCGGGCCCGCTTCATTGCACTGTCAGAGCACTGCGGCAGTCCTGAGGAGTCCCTGACAGGCGGCTTTGCGGCGATGGAGCAGGTGCTGAGTCGCGCGGGTTTATCGCTGGACGATATCGATGTTATCGAGATGATGGAGGCCTTTGCCGTTGTGCCGGCGCTGTTTGAACAGCGCTATCGCGTTGACCCCAGTAAAGTGAATATTACTGGCGGCCACTTGGCAAAAGGGCACCCAATGGGCGCCACCGGTGCGGTACTATTGTCGTGTTTGGTTGATGCGTTGGAACAGCGCGATGGCCGCCTGGGGATGGTCGTTGCAACCGGAGCCTCGGGTATTGGCGCCGCTGTCATCATAGAGCGACTGTGACGATAACGGTGACTGAGCGCGCGGCGGCGATGATATTGAGGAGCGAGTGTGAGTCTTAAATTGGCATTTGGCGAGGGCGATGCGTCCTACAAAGCGGCGGGGGAGCTGGCGGGCATTACTGCGCTGGTCGATGATTTTTACGCCGTTATGGACACCGAGTCCCATGCGTCGGTAATCCGCGCCATGCACCCTGACGACCTGTCCTCTTCGCGCCAGCGCTTGAGTTATTTTCTGTCGGGCTGGTTGGGCGGGCCGCGCCTGTATCGCGAGCACTTCGGTGCGATCAGTATTCCCGATATCCACAAGCATTTGCGAATCGGGTCAGAAGAGCGAGACCAATGGCTGTGGTGCATGCAGCGCGCACTGGATCGGCAGGATTACCCGCCGGAGTTCAAAGAATATTTGCTCGCCCAACTCAGTATTCCTGCTGAGCGGGTTCGCCAGCGCAGCCAACTAGAGCACGCCGCCAAATCGGGTTGAATCCTGGCGGCCTTGGTCGGTCACAGTATTGATCTCGCCAAAAAGGATGCCGCGATGAGTGAGCCAGAAGAATCCGCGAAGAGCCGTCACAGCCGCCAACAGAGTAGCCGCCTGGAAGAGCAGTTACTGCTGTTGTGGGATCTGTTAGTGATATTGTTAGTGTCGGCCAACCTGCTGCTTATTGTCTTCGATAGCCTGTTTATTTTCGCGCCGTTTAACCAGCTTTTAGCTGACGTGTTGCCTGCTTTTCATCAGCACTATACCGATCAGGTGCATGCAAATTTCCACGTTATCGACTTACTTTTTGTGGCGGTGTTTGTCTTCGACGTCGTTTTGGGCTGGGGCTTGGCAGCGTGGGAGCGCCGCTATGAGCGCTGGTGGTTTTATCCCTTTGTTCACTGGTATGACGTGCTGGGTTGCATACCCCTGGCGGGCTTCCGCTGGCTGAGAATATTGCGGGTGTTTTCGATATTGTTCCGCCTGCAGCGTCTGGGCCTGATTCATGTTCAGCAGTGGCCCGCCTACGGCATTGTGATGCGTTACTACCGCATTTTGATTGAAGAGCTCTCGGATCGCATTGTCGACAATGTGCTCTCCGGCGTTCAGTCTGAACTGCGCAGTGGTGCGTCGGAGCTACCTGACCAAATTTTGCAGAAGGTCATTGCGCCGCGTCGGGAGCCGTTGTCATCGGCGCTGGCCGAGCGCATCGGTACAACGGCAAATACCGTCTACGGGCAGCGCCGCCAGGATATTCATCGTTACGTTACCGAACTTGTGCAGCGCACTCTTGCGCACAATGCGGCGGCGCAGCGCCTGGATCGGTTGCCGGGCGTCGGCGATGCCATTATCGAGGCACTGGAGAGTATTCTGGTCAGCGCCAGTTGCGACACCATTGATGAGTTATTTGGCGTCGGCGACAACAACGCGGCTCTGGGTGGAGAACTACTGGAGAGCTTGGTGCGCAGTGTTATCGATGACCTCGTCGATGAGCGCCGCGCCAGACCGCGAGATTTCGGCCCCGCGCTTGATGAGGTGGTCAGTCTGTTGCGCGCCCAGGTGCGACGCAAGCGCTGGTTGGAGGAAGATGGTCGCAATCAATAATAGAGTTGATAATCAATATCATTTGCAATAGCATGCTGCGCTCTTTCGTTAGATCATGGAGCGTGCAGTATGTCGTCTTGGCGGATTTACACCGGGCCACTGGCCCTGAGCCTTGCTTTTAGCCCCCCTATTTTTGCCAATGACCACTTGGAAACCGTCGAGGTATACGGCCAGCGCGATGCCGCGCAGTACGGCCTTAGTGATGGCGAAACGGCTACCCGCCTGGGGTTGTCGGTATTGGAAACCCCTCAATCGCTAAGTGCGATCAGCCGTTCGCAACTCGATGATTTCGCTCTGCACAACCTCAATGATGCGCTGGCCAATCAGGCGACGGTTCAGGTACAAAGTATTGAGACCGATCGTACCTACTACACGGCTCGCGGCTTCGATATCACCAATTTTCAGCGCGACGGCATCGGTTTGCCGCTCAGCTCAGGTAGTGTGTATGGCAGTGTCGACTCGGCGCTCTTCGAACGTATCGACGTGCTGCGCGGTGCCAATGGCTTGATGTCGGGGGCCGGTAATCCTTCGGCAACGATCAACTTAATTCGCAAGCGCCCGAGTGATGACCTCGCACTCTCGGTGGCCGCGACGCTGGGTTCATGGAACACACGGCGTTTAGAGTTGGATGCCGGTGGGGCACTGGCGGGCAATACCCGCGGCCGTTTAGTGGCGGCCATTGAAAAAGGCGAGTCGCATTTAGATCGCTACGAAACCTACAATCGCGTTGTCTACGGGGTGATTGAACAGGACCTCGCCAGTGCCGGTCGCTTAACCGCGGGGCTCACCATTGAAGACCGCCAGGCAGACAGTCCGCTTTGGGGGGCGCTGCCGATGAACTACAGCGATGGCAGCCAGACAGACTACGACGTGTCGACAAGTACCTCGGCAGATTGGGCGTATTGGGATAATCGCAACCGCAGTGCCTTTGTCGAATGGTCGGTGCCGGTTGCCGAAGACTGGCAGTTTAAAGCGGTGTATCAATACGACGACACCGATAGCGATAGCCACCTGTTTTATATGTATAACTTGCCGGACCGGGCGTCTGAGTCGGGCATGATCGGGTATGCCAGCGAATACACGCTGGATGATCGCCGCCAACAGCTCGATGCCTACTTGCAAGGGCGTTACACGCTGTGGGGGCGTGAACACGACGCTGTTTTCGGCGTTAACTATGCGCAGAGCAATATTGAAGATGTTTCCCTGTATGACTACACCAATGGCTTCCCCGCGATAGGCGATTTTTCGCAGTGGCGGGGACGCGCGCCGACGCCGAATTTTGTCGATGGCCGCACGGGCAGCGACTGGCAGGATGTTCAGCAGGCGGCTTACGCGGCGAGCCGTATTCGACTGAGCGAGCAGTTAAGCTTTATTGGTGGCGCCCGGGTGTTGGACTGGCGCAGCAAGGGCGACAGTTACGGGAAGTCGAAGGCGACGCGGGCCAGCGGCAAGATACTGCCCTACAGCGGTGTGGTGTATGAATATGCCGATAATCACAGTGCCTACCTGAGCTATACCGAAACGTTCATGCCCCAGCGCGACCTGGATCGCAATGATGACCGTTTAGACCCCGCCGAAGGCAGCAATACGGAACTGGGCTTAAAGTCGGCCTTCTTTGACCAGCGCCTAACCGTTGCTGTGGCGCTATTCCAAGCCAAGCACCAGCACGTTGCCGAGTCGGATGGTTTTGACACAACGCTGGGGCGTAACGTCTATGTTGGTCGCGACTATCAAAGCGAAGGTCTGGAGCTGGATGTCTACGGCCAGATCACCGAGGGCCTGTCGACGAATATCAGCCTTACCCAACTGCGTATAGAGGATGAAGAGGGCGATACTGCCCGGCGCTTTGTGCCTAAGCGTATTCTTGCTGCGGCGCTGAGCTATCAATTGCCCTGGGCGTCGAAATGGAAGGTGGGGAGTTCCGTGCGATGGCAGGATGATACCCGCCGGGATACCAAAGATGGAATGCGTGTGGAGCAGGAGGCGTATTCCGTTGTGAATGCCTTTGTCAGCTATCAGTATGATGAAACGCTGAGCATCGCCATCAATGGCAATAACCTCGGTGATGAAAAATACCTGAACAGCCTCTATTGGGACCAGGCGTTCTATGCCGCGCCTCGCAACGCGTCGCTGACGGTGCGCTGGAACTACTGACATGAATAAGTGGCTGTTCAAATGGCACAGCTGGTTGGCGCTGGCCGCTTGCCTACCCTTGGTCATTATCTGTGCGACCGGCAGTGTCCTCGTGTTCAAGCACGAAATTGATCGCCTGCTGATGCCCGAAAAGGTAAGGGTTGAGGTGGCCGGGCCGCGGCAGTCCCTGGATGCATTGCAAACGGTGCTGCACCAAGGTTTGCCGAATCATGAAATCGTCGGCTGGACGCTGTTTGGTGATCCGCAGCGTGCCGATCAGGTGTATGTGATTGCACACGGCAGCCGAGACTGGCTGTATACCTTGGTAGACCCCTATCGCGGTGAAATATTGGCGCCAGCGGTGGCCACCGATCACTACCTCAGTGACTGGTTGCTGGAGTTGCACTACACCCTGTTGTTGGACGATGCCGGCATCATCGTGAGTGCGGTGGTGGCGGTCGTGCTGTGCCTGCTTGGCATTAGCGGCCTGATTCTGCACCGCAGGTTTTGGAAAAATCTATTCACCTTGCGCCGCCACGGTCGGCGCATCGTGTACTACAGCGACCTGCACAAGTTGAGTGGTGCGCTGGCATCGCCGGTGTTGTTGGTGCTCGGTATTACCGGAGGCTATTGGAATATCGCGCACAGTATCGAGGAATACCAAGAGCATGCCGATGGCCACGAGCATCCGATAGTTGAAGGGCCGATGTACAATCGCGCCCTGTCGCTGGATGCCTTGCTTGCCAAAAGTCAGGCACAGTTGCCCGGCTTTACGGCCCGCTATGTGTCCCTGCCCTGGGAGCCCGGTCGGGCGATCCGTTTCTGGGGTGACGTTGGCTCGGCCAATCCTCTGCTGAGTGAATACGCGAGCAGCGTCGGTTTCAATGCCGATACGGGGGAGGCATTAGCGGCGAGCGACATTCGCACTGCTGGGGTGGGGGCAAAGGTATTGGACAGCTTTCGGCGCCTGCACTTTGGTAACTTCGCCGGGCTGACCAGTCGCGTGATATGGAGTGTGCTGGGGTTGGCGCCGCTACTGTTGGCTTTCACCGGCGGCTATCTGTGGTTGACGCGACGCGCCAAACGACGCCGCGCCAGACACAAGCGCCGCAGTAAGCAGCGAGCGGCGGCAGGCGTCTCTACCCGCGCCGCGCTCGGTCGGGATTAGCGGTTTCCATTTGCTGGTCGCGCACTGCGGTTGCCGTCAGCGGCGGGGCGGCGTCGACGCCGTCTCGCTTGCGGTGGGCGCTGTCCGTCCCGGTGCTCCGGGCGGGGTTTGCGGTTTTGCTGTGGCTTACGGCCGCGCCCGGGGCGCGCGTTCAGGCGCGATTCCGGCAATACGTGGCTTGGCTCAAAGCCTTCAATTTCTTCGCGGCGCAGCAGTTGTTTGATCAGGCGTTCAATGTCGCTGAGTTGATCAAATTCGTCGGCGCTCACCAGTGAAACGGCCTGCCCGGCGGCGCCGGCGCGCCCCGTTCGACCAATGCGGTGCACATAATCTTCCGGCACATTCGGCAGGTCAACATTCACAACGTAGGGCAAGTGACTAATGTCCAAACCGCGCGCGGCGATATCGGTGGCCACCAACGCTTGAATCTTACCGCTTTTAAACTCCGCCAGCGCTTTGGTACGGGCATTCTGGCTCTTGTTGCCGTGAATCGGTGCCGAGGGAATGCCGCGTTCGTCGAGAAAACGGCTGAGTTTATTGGCGCCGTGTTTAGTGCGTGAAAACACCAGCACCTGATGCCAGCCATTCTCTTCGATTAATTTTGCCAGCAGTGCTGGTTTGCGTTTTTTATCGACAGGGCATATCCATTGTTCAACGCGTTCGGCGGTGCTGTTTGGCGGCGTTACCGACACTTCGACCGGATTGTTAACAATGCCCTTGGCAAGCTTGCGAATATCATCAGAGAAAGTCGCAGAAAACATCAAGTTCTGCCGCTTGGCGGGCAGCAGTGCCAGAATTTTGCGAATGTCGTGAATAAAGCCCATGTCCAACATGCGGTCGGCTTCATCCAGCACCAGCACTTCCAGTTCGTCAAAGCGAACAGCATTTTGTTGGTACAAGTCGAGCAGGCGGCCAGGGGTTGCCACCAAAATATCAACGCCTTTGCGCAGCTTCATCATCTGCGGGTTGATTTTTACGCCACCAAAAACCACCGTTGAACGCAGCGGCAGATTCTTACCGTACTTGTGTACATTGTCGCCGATCTGGGCGGCGAGTTCGCGGGTAGGCGTTAGAATCAATGTGCGCGCCTGGTTGGACGAAGCGCGCTTTCCTTTCGAGAGTATTTCCAATATCGGCAGGGTAAAGCCAGCGGTTTTGCCGGTGCCGGTTTGCGCGGCAGCCATGACATCGCGGCCGTCGAGTACGGCAGGAATCGCTTTAGCTTGAATAGGTGAAGGTGTGCTGTAACCGCTATCGGCAACGGCTTCTAGAATCGGGGCCGACAGGCCCAGGGAAGTAAACTGCATAGATCGTCTCAATGTGGAAGGCGCAAGGGCGAGTGGCCGATGCCAGTCGCGCGGGCTTCCTGTATTCAAAACCGCCGATTTTGGCGGCGGGCTAGCTTACGCGATAACGCGGGGCAGCACCAGATAAACGGCTAAAATTTAAACAGTGCAGGCGGGGTGCGCTGGAAATCGACAAGCCCCGCGAATGCGGGGCTAGGGCGTGTCATGGCCAAAAGCCACTTTCGCTTAGAAACTGTAGCTAACAGACAACCGTATATCTCGCCCAGCCTCCCAGGGCCCGGCAACCAGCTCATAGCCGGGTATCGCTGTATAATCACCAACACTGGAGTGATCGCGATAGTGTTTATCAAGCAGATTGATAACGGCAACGTTAAGGCTTAGTGCCTGAGTTGCTTGCCATTCAGCGAAAATATCAACTGTTGTGTAAGAGTCTTTGCTGAGCTGATACAGCTCGGGCACCCATCCTTCATTAACGTCTTGATAGAGCGTATCCATCTTTAACTCTACCACGTGGACGATATTTATACCGGTTTTTAGATCCGGCCTAGGTGTGTAGTCCACCCCGAAATTCCACGTATCGCCGCGTGAATTCCCCAAATGCCTGAATTCATAGGCACTGAGTTTTATCGAGCTAAAGTCTTGGGTGTAGTAACCCGCTTTTGGGTCGAACTCGGAGTCAACATCGGAATATCCAGCGAAAATGTTGAAGTTGCCCCAGCGGTAGGCCATATCCAATTCGAATCCGCTGGTTTCTACGGTGCCCGCGTTGTCGTAGAGGTTGCCTGAGTAAAGCTGGTTAAAGATAACGTCTTCAATTTTGGATTCGAAAATCGCTAATTTCACGTTGAGGTTTTCATCCGAATACTCTGCGGAGGCTTCAATATTCGAGACCGTTTCTCCTTTCAGGTCATTGTCAACGGCGACGCCCACACTCGGTTTTTCTATCGTAAAGCCGTCGCCAACTTCTTTGCCGCGATACGCTTCGGCGTAACCTACGCCCAGCACCCAGTGCTCGGTAAGCTCGTAGGATAGGCCCGCATTTAGGCTGATATCTGAATCATCAAACTTACTTGGTTCTCCTGCATCACCGGGTAAAACCTTCTGCTCAAATTCGTAGTCGTCGTAACGAACGCCATAGCTAAGCAATAGCTGGTTTGTTAACTGAGAGTGGGCTTGGGCATAGATTCCAAGTACGTTGCCTTCTTCTCTAGCATTGAGTGGATCGCCGCTGTCAACTTGGTCATCCCGATAGTCCACACCATAAACAAGCCGGTGATCACCCAGTTGGCTGGTATTTCTAACATCAAAACCCGTGCTGCTAATCTCCGTAAACCAATCAAAGCGCCCTCCGGAAAATGATGAGGAGGTGTCGTACAGTGTGGCTTCTACGCTAAGCAGGTTACCTTGGTGCAGGGCGTAGTTTGCAACGTAAGTCTCTCGCTCTGCTTCGCTTGCATAGAGTGTCTCGCCAGGCTGAACATGCCAGTTGGGGCGGGCGCTAAAGTCGGCTTCTTCGTTACGGTTTTCATAACTCAGTGACAGCGACTGATTATCGCTGATACGTCCATTAATCTTGAGGAAGCCCAGGCTCTGGTCAGAGGCGGTTCCCACAACTTCGTCGCCGTTTCCGTCTTCAAAGTTCTCGCGGTTGGTGTCGTTGTAATAGGCCAGAAATCCCCAGTTTTCAGCCAAGCGGCCGTATAGTGAAATGCTGTATTGATCGCCGTCGTTGGTAAAGTGGCTGGCTTTTACCTTACCCCCGAAGGCGTCACCCGGAGCGAGTAAATCATCAACATTTTTAGTTTTAAATCGAATCGCACCCCCGATGCTACCGGCGCCCGAAGTTGCTTCTCCAGCACCTGCCTGCACTTCCACTTGCTTTAATAGATCCGGGTCGATGGTGACGCGGCCAATATGGTGAAACAAGGTGGATGTTTGTGGTGCGCCGTCAACCGTAACGTTGACGAAATTGTCTTCTAGGCCGCGGATATAAATCTTTTGCGCTATCCCTAAAGAGCCGCCTACGCTCACAGAAGGTGTGTGTCGAAAAACATCAACTAAGTCTTGCGCTTGATAGGACTGAATCTGGTCAGCGGTAATTAATGCATTGGTTGCCTGGCCTACAACCGCCACGGTTTCGATTGTGGTTTCTTGTTGCGTTTCTGGTTCCTCTTCGGCGAAGGCTGCAGTAGATAGCCCGCTCGCCGCCACAATCAGTGTCGTCAGTGCTTTTGTTCTCTTGGGGATGTACATCTTGACTGGTCCTGCTCTTGAGATATTGATGCAAATGGTAATATGAATTATACTCATTTGCATCAATGCCGCAAGACAGGCTTCGCGTTAGATTGTTCTGCCCGTCGCGATAGGAGGGGCCTTTTGGGCTTGCTCTTTTTCAGATTTATCTAAGTCTAAGTAATAAATTCAGGTGGTTAGCCAGGTGAGACGATCTCCAACTTCCCTTATGTCGCGAACGGCGGCGGGCCTATTTGGCGGCTTTATTGTTGCGAATGCCGTGGGAGCGGCTCTGGCGAAGATTGCTCCAATGCCTCAAGCCGATGCGGCTGTGATGGCAATGATGCTTGCCTTCCTTATATATGCATTGGCGGCCCTTTGGGCGTTTTCCGCAACATCTGCCGGGGCGGCGTGGCTAGGGTTGTCTGGAGCGGCGTTTGTGTCGCTCTCCATGTGGGGGCTGCTGAGTTTCTGATGAACTTTCGCCACTCAATGACCTGGTTGCATACGTGGACCGGGCTAGCCCTAAGCTGGCTGCTGTATTTCATGTTTATTACTGGTTCAGCCGGGTATTTCGATGAGGAAATTACCCGCTGGATGCAGCCGGAAATCCCTGTTCAGCAATCCGAGTTTGATGCGGATACATTGATCCCGGCAGCACAGCGGCAATTGCAGGAGTTGGCGCCAAGCGCAGATGAGTGGTTTATAGAGCTTCCTCAGGGGCGGCATCCCTATTTTAAATTGTGGTGGCATAACCCCAGGGTAGAGGCTGACAAAAAAACCACTGCAAGTCACCCTCCCGGGTGGCATGAACTGACCCTCGACCCAAACACCGGGGCGCCTATACAGGCCAGGGAAACCGCCGGCGGCGAGTTTTTATATCGCCTGCATTACTCCCTGCACTACATGCCCAAAGAGCTTGCCTATTGGCTTACTAGTATGGCGGCAATGTTTATGCTTGTCGCACTCATCACCGGCGTGGTTATTCATCGCAGAATCTTTGTAGATTTATTCACTTTTCGTCGCGCTAAACGCCATGCCTCCTGGCTGGATATGCACAACCTGCTGGCGGTTCTCCCTCTACCTTTCCATTTAATGATTACCTACAGTGGCCTCATTTTACTGATGTTCACCACTATGATCGCTATTCCAGTATCGAGTTACGGGCCCAATCCGGAAACACTTAAAGCTGTATACGATACGGTATTTTCAGAGCCTGAATACCAGGAAGCTAGCGGGACGGATGCGGCGACGGTTTCGCTACTGGGTGTTTATCAAGAAGAGATAGCCGCGAATGAAGGTATCGCTATCGCCCATATTGGCGTTGAGCACCCTGGTGATGTAAACGCCGTTATCGAGATTTCGAGCATCGCGGAGCGAGGGCTCGAAGGCAGGAACGAGAGTTTGTATCGGGGCCTGGATGGTTCGCCCTTTGACGCACCTGAAAATCACAACAAGCAATCCGCTGTTGTAGCGTTTTATAAGGCGATGGAGAAATTGCACGAAGGCTTGTTTGCTTCTAGTTTCTTGCGCTGGATGTATTTTCTATCCGGGTTAATGGGGGCGGGAATGATAGCAACTGGCGCCATTTTCTGGGCGGTAAAGCGGCGTTATAGCCATAGCAAAGCGGGCCTAAATCCTCGGGGACTTGAACTGGTAGAGGGCCTGAATATCGGGACTGTGGTGGGGTTGCCGATCGCTATTGCCGCTTACTTTTGGGCCAATAGGTTGATACCTGTCTCTCTTGAAACAAGGGGTAATTGGGAGGGGCATTGCCTGTTTTTAGTCTGGCTTGCCATGCTGATACATCCGTTTGTCAGGCGAGGAAAAATCACCACAAGAGAAGCTTGGCTTGAACAACTTAACCTGGGGAGACTCCCCCCAAAAAGTAGACGCCACCATTAATGCGCCCGCGCCGCGCGTTGTTCGTAGTCACTGGGGATCTTATATCCCAGACCAGAGTGCCTTCGCTGCGTGTTGTAGTAGTTATCAA
>Ga0105235_100047_pt1 | contig 60074 bp, 59 predicted proteins | sample Virmet3819_2500_FD_90059 | JGI IMG/M metagenome (GOLD analysis project Ga0105235, IMG submission 90059) | Marine viral communities from the Southern Atlantic ocean transect to study dissolved organic matter and carbon cycling - metaG 3819_2500 | ecosystem: Environmental > Aquatic > Marine >... | reverse complement strand
GCCGCCGCGGCGGCCTATTTGCTGCAGCAGGCTGGTATGCTGGCTGGGGCAGTTGAGCCGCTGATGTTCAAGGCCTTCGGTCTTTGCCTTGCGCTAAGCGGCATTCTTGCCGGCATCGTTCGCCGTGTTACCGGCGTGCGGCGGATACTCGTCATCAGCTTGGGGCTAGGACTTTGCGCCTTGGTAGCGCTGCGTTTGTTGCTAGGCGGCCCGGGCTGGGTAAGCGCGGCCACAGGTGGTTTAACGGCTGTTGTGGTTTTGGATGTTGCTCTGCTGCTTGGCGGGGCCTGGCTGCTTCGCCGTGAATGGCGTCAAACCCTGGCGTTGCCCGAGGAACCCCTCATTGATACCGGCGACATGGAGGTTAACACGCCATGATGTTGCTGCTCAGCATTGCCGTCAGCGCGCTTAGCGTAACAGCGCTCGCCCTGCGCGACCCAAAGCGATTGCGTTGGCGTCAAAAATTAGCACGCCATGGCGCAAGCCCCGCCAAAGGCTTTTCGCCACTTCCGCAACGTCAGCGTAGATGGCTGCTCACCGCAATGCTGGTGCCTGGTGTGCTGCTTGCGCTGGCGGGAATGTGGGCCAGCCTGATGTTATGGCTGGGTGCCAGCCTAACCTATGGCTGGCTGCTCTCCGAAGTTCTTGCATCCCGTCCTTAAACGACCACACAACAATACATGCCATACGCGTTTGCTATCGCGGGCATACGAGTGTTTTGTGCAATGCAAAATGTGCTGAGTTGAGTAACAGAATAATGGGAAAAAGAGTGGTGCCCAGAGGCGGAATCGAACCACCGACACGAGGATTTTCAATCCACTGCTCTACCGACTGAGCTATCTGGGCGTAGGCGAGGTCACTGATGTACTTCGCAAGAGGCGCGTATTAAACCTGTTCCGATTCGGTGAGTCAAGTCCTTGAAAACAGTAAGTTAGCTTGTATTGGTGTGGAGGGGTGTTGGTCGACCTTTTTCATGCCTTGTCGGGGTTGAGTGCGCGCTTTCATCGGGTATTGGTGTTCGATTTAGGGTAAAGCCAGCGCGAGAACCAGCGCGTCATGCGGGGCATTAGCACGTAGCTCATCAGCAGCATTACGGTGGCGGTGACAATGAGTGTGCGCAGGGGGAGTGGCAGGGTGGCGAGCCAGTCGCCCAACAGGAAGAAGATGGCGGTGACGGCGGGGTAGAGTGCCAGCCAGCTGACGAGGGTCATCTTGTAACGCGGTGGCGGCAGCACTGGGTTGTGCCCCGGCAGGGTAAACCAGGTGACAATGCCCTCGGTGATTTCCCGTTCGCTCGGCGTGACGAGAAGCTGTTCAATTTCCTGCAGCAGGTCCAGCCTGCGTGGGGACTGCTCCCAGTGGGAGAGGGTGGCTGGGTCGCTGAATTTGAACACGATGCGGTATTCCGGATCGTCGGCGGAAGCGGGGCGAAACATGGTGGCGCCAAGGTAGCCGGGGAAGTGGCTGGCGCGACTGGTCATTTCGTTGCTGAGGGCTTCAAATTCCTGTTCTTTGCCGTGTTTAACGCGGCGGGAGATCACCACGGTGAGTGCCTGACTTTGGTCGGTCGTTGTTTCTTGCGGCATTCTGACGGCCTCGTTGTTGTCGAAAAAAAGGGGGCTGCGCAATGCAGCCCCAAGGAGCGAGAGCATGGTGACTCTCAGCGGGGTCGATAAGAGGGCTTATCGACGACAGACCCGCTAATGCCGCTGCGCAACGTCCCGAAGCGCAGCGACAGGGACGCCATTAGCTGCCGGTAGCGCGCAGGTGTTGAACGCTAAACATGCTGGCGGGTGAGAGCGAGGGATCCACTTGGCCTTTGAATTGCCCGGTGGTGCAGTGACTGGCTTGCACGTCGATCATGCTGAAGCTGTCGTCGATCGAAACGCCACTGCCTTTGTTTTGCGGCAGGTGATGGTCGGGGTGGGCCTGGCCGATGGTGAAGGTCTTCCACAGGCTGCCCTTGCGGTCGTAGGACACGGTGCGCGGAATCGTGAAGGTTTGTGCATCCATAAAGTGAATACGCTTCGAAAGAGGGTGCCCCTCGTCGACCGGGGTGGCTTCCACTTCGTACACTTTGCGCAGCTGCCAGGTGATGTTTGGGAAACAGCCGCCCTTGCCGCTGAAGGCGACCACTTGGTAGCCGTCATCATCGCTATGGGTTTCACTGTCCAGTTGCAGGGCATTGTGGTTGTAGAACGGCATTAACATGTAGCGGGTGCCTTTGTACTTCCAGTTCATGTCGGAGATGCGCCCGTTATAGCCTTCGAAGTCTTCGATCATTAAGTCAGAGCCGAGGAAGGCATCGGTAACCTGGCCGGTAGCGAGGCGGCGAACGCGTCTCTGAAAGCCGAGGTACAACCACGAGTTATCACGCTTGAGATCGTCGGCAGCGCGATGGATCAACAACTGCGTGTTGCGCACATCGTAGGGGTCTAGCACCTGCACATAGATTGCGCGGAACAGGTCTGACGGGTTCGGCGTAATTTCGGGGGTGGGTTGCTGGTTAACGCGACCTTTAAAGTTCAAGAAATGGAAATTGAATTTAATGGTGCGCTCCACCGCTGCGGTATTCATGTCGCGGTACTTCCAGTAGAAGGGGTAGATCGCGGCGCTGTCGCCCCAGTTGTAGCCGTATTTGTAGTTCCACGCCAGCTTTTCACCCGCGCGTGGGTCGTCGGCCTTGGGTTCCTCGGGGAAGGGGCGGCCGGCGTGCCAGCCGCTGATTTCACCCACTTTCTCGCCGAGCGTTACCTTGCCGAGTGACGCGCGGGTGGCGTCAATATAGCTGCTATGCAGGTCGAAGGAGGTGGTCTCGCCTACGGTTATGGTTGTCCAGCCTTGCTCGACAAAATGGAGAAAAGCGGGGTCGAGCAGGTCTTTAAACTGGGCAACATTGTCCTTGTTAATGACGGTGCCAGCGCTAAGGCCTGGGTGGCTGGGCAGTGACTCCTTGTAAGGGTGGAAGGAGTTGTTGATCAGCGCATCATTGGCCATTGCGTTGCCCGCCAGCAGGCAGGCCGCGCAGCTGGCAAGCACGGTGCGTTTTAAACGTTGATAGTTAAACATGGTGTGTCCTCTCTATTATTAGAAGCTGTAGCGAACAGTCAGTTGGAATTCATCTTCTTCTTGGGCCATGCCGATTGGGCCAGCGCGGAAGCGCCCCAGTGGCTCGTAGCCACCCAGGCCAGCCGTCTCGCCCGCGGGTTGGCCGGGATAGGCTTCTGTAAACGGTGCCCAGGGGTTACAGGTTCGGCAGTCGTCAAACTTCTGAGCGCCTTCGCCAACTTTGACGTTGAAGCCAGCAGTGAGGCGGAGTTGGTCATTCACCAACCACTCAATGCTGGGGGCAATGGTGGAAGAGCCTGCGCGAATATCGTGCGCCGCAATGACCTGTGGGCTCAGGCGGTCGTTCATCCACCAGCCTTTAATCAGCAGTGTTGCGGTCCAGTTTTGCTCCCAGTCGGGAATACCTGCTTCGCCATACAAGCGGTGCTCGCTCTCGTGGTCGAGGATGTGCTGACCAAAGATCTGCCCTGAGAACAGAAATGCTCGGCGCTCGTTGAGGAAGGGAATGAAGATATTTTTATCTGCACCCAGTACGTAGCGCAGCACATCTGACTCTGAGTACAGTTCGCTGCGCAGTGTATTGGCAAATTCTTCACCGCTGGTGTGGGCCACTTCGGCGCGAATTACGGTGTCGATGCTCTGGGCGTAATAGTCCAGCGAGCCGCCCAACAGCGTGACGCGGGGGAAGTGAATATCGAAGGCGATCAATGATGGCCATACGCCAACCTGCCCGGTGAAACCGTTTTCGGCGGGGATGCCGCCGCGCAGGGAGGGAAGCTGTGAGCGGAAGTTAAGGGCGTTGAGTGAGAAGCCCAAGTCGCCGTACACCCCTTCGAATTTCAGGCCTACTTGCGTGTTGGACAAGCTCCAGCTGGGCATGTGGGCTTTGCGAATACCGATCTGGCCGGGGCCGAAGTCGGTGGCAACACCGCCGTTGGGATCAGCGCCAGCGAAGTTGGCAACGGTGCCGCCATTTTCCCAAAGGTTGTTCATGCCGCGGAAGAAACAGCCCGCATCGAGAATAACGTTGGGCTGGCCGCACTGACCAATATCGTGTGGGCGGAACTTATCGAAGTTCCAAACCAACTGAACGTTTAGGTCGTCAAAGGCAAAACCGTCGAACATCTCGGTTGGGCCCATGCGGTAGTCAGTTTTTAATATCCACATGGGGATGCGAATATCTTCCAGCTCGTCGTAGATATTATTGCGCGAGTAATCAACGGGATTGATAACATCTAACACGCGAAATAAGTCGGTTCTTCCCCAGATGACTTGCTGCTTACCAAGGCGGGTGCTGAGGATGTCGCCATTGTCGAAGTTCAAGTCAAAGTCGACGTAGAGTTCGCGAATAAAGTCATAGCGATCGTTGAATTCCTGGTAGCGCAGCTCGTCGCGGTCTTTGTCCAGGTAGTCATCAATACAGCCGCGACTGTCTACATCGCAGGGGCGAACAGGAACGCCAAAGGCGACGCCACCATTTTGCTTGTGCAGGTGCTCGCCGAGTACCACCATGCCGTCGTTGGGGTTGCGGTTATTGTCGAACTCCAGCGTTGCCCCCGGCGGAAGCGGCGTATTCGAGGTGGAGAGACCGTCGCCATGATCAACGTAGCCGCGCACGGCATCCTGAAGACGAATTGGGCCGCCCGCATTTTTGCCGTATTCGTCGTCATTCAGGTCGTAGACGCCGTCATAGCTGCCGCGAAATGTGGCGTTGATGCTGACATTGCTGAAGCTGCCAACATCACCAAACAGCTTCTCTGCTTCCAGTTGTACGGTATTGCGAAACTTCGACAGTCCCACACCGTCGCGAACAAAGGTCGCGTTCTCGTAGAAGCCGGCGATATGCGTACTATCGTCGGCTTGCACAGTGCCTCCCACCATTGATATGCCGGCGGCGCCACTGAGAGCAGCACACCAGAATCGCAGGCCTTTTATTGTTTTTTTCATAGCAGATCCTCGTTGTAGAGCGAAAGAGGTGCCGGGTGTCGACCACCCGGTACCCACTAGGTTTGAGAAACGCCTAGGGCGTTTTCCACAGAAGTTGCGGTTGTTGAATCCGCGTGGAGCACACCGTCTTCGTCGGCATACACGGCGGTAATAAAGCGAGGCTTAAAGCGCAGCACCCAGGAGGGAACAAGCAGCATAGCGGTAATGCCGTTAATGACGATCATCACGCAAAGCAGCAGCGCGGAGTCCGATTGAAAGCGCAGGTCGGAGAAGATCACCCACATGACAATGCCTGCCATCAGGGTTAGTGCAGTAAAGCTAATAGCCATGCCGGTGGTAGAGATTGCACGCTGTACGGACTGGGCCAGGTTCTGGCACTTGGCCATTTCCTCGCGGATTCTATCCATCATGTAGATGGAGTAGTCGATGCCCACGCCGATACCCACCGCGATTACCGGCACGGTGTTGATGTCGATATTCAGCCCGGACAATCCCATGTAGGCATAGGTGAGGGTGGTGGCGAATAACATTGCCAGCAGCATCATCACACCGGCGTGCCAGGAGGTATAAAACAGCGTGACAAAGGCAAAGATGAGTAAGAACACCAGCGGCAGTACGATCAGGTTGGTCTGGTAGGCCGACTCATTCATGGCCGCGGCAACGCCCAGTGTGCCCCCGGCGAGTTTGATGGTAAGGCCCTCGACGTCATTGCCGTGCTGGGCAATCCATTCCTTGGCCATATGAATGGCGCGACGTATGGTCTCGCCCTGGCGGTCCTTGTAATAGAAGACCAGGTTCGCCACTTGGTCGTCGGTGTTGTTAAATTCGTCCAGTGCGCCGGGGATGGGGCTGGAGGCCATATAGGTGAACATCAAGCCGCCGACGTAGCGTTCATCGTGGGGGATCTGATACCAACGGGGGTCGTTGTTATGCATCAGGCGATTCACCTGCTTGATCAGATCGGGCAAGCCTTTCGCGCCGCCAACGCCCGGGTCGGTGAGCATATGGGCTTGAAAGTCAGCCAGTGCCTTCAGAACATCGGGGCGTTTTAATCCGCCTTTTTTATCTGTCTCGGCGACGACATAGAGTTCTTCCGAACCGGGGAAGCGCTCGTTCACCACGCGAGAGGAAATGTTGTAGTCGTGGTCGGGGTAGAGAATTGGCGAGCCCGGTTCGGAGTCGCCGATTTGAACCTGGGACGCGGCGGCCATGCCCAGTACAACGGCGGCCGCGGCGACAAATAGCAGCTTCGTCGCGTTTCCCGGCTGGCTCACAATGCGTGAGCTGCTCGCACCGATATGGCGTAAAACGGTTTCTTTCAGGCGCGGTTCACGCGGTGTGGGCAGAATCGATAGCAGCAGGGGCACGCCCACCAATACACTGAATACCACGGTAATTGCCCAGAGTGAGGCGTAGATGCCAAGGTGGGTGTTCAGGGGGATCGATCCCACGGAAATTAACAGCAGACCGATGGCATCTGAGACCACACCCAGTGAGCCGGGGCGGAACAAGCTGTCGAAGGTGGCTTTGGCTGCCGCCGAGCCGTTGCCCAGCGTTGCCGCCTCGGCGTAGTAGCGTTCGACAAGCTGCACACCGTGGCTCATTGCCCGCGCGGCGATGAGAAACGGGATCACCAGGCCGAGCGGATCGAGGTTGTAGCCGAGCAGGCTGATAATGCCCAGGCCCCAGATCGTCGAGATCAGCACGCCACCCAGCGGGATCAACACGCCATAGGCTTTGCGGAAGTGAAAAATCAGCAGCGCCAGCATGGTGAGTACCGTGAAGGCAAAAATTTGCAGGATCTGGTCCATGTAGGTGTAGGCCCAGCCCACAAGCACGGGTTGTCCTGTGGCGTATAGGGTGACGCCCCGCGCCGCCACCTCATCGCGTAATTCCCGCAATTGTTTGAAGGTGTTTTCGTAGTCGAGTTGCCCTTCAATGAGCTGCGCTTTTACCAGCGCCATCTTTAAATCGGGCGCAACCAGCGGACCAAATACGCGCGGGTTAGCGCTCACATCTGCTCTCATGCTGGCTAATTGGTCGCGGCTGTAGGGGCCTTTTGTGGCGTCGAAATACGGCTGGGAGTTAATGCTGCCGACTTCTGTAAGCCAGATTTTGCGCGAGTTGCGGTGAGTCACGCTGGATACCAGGTTGTGGTTCACGCCGGGCAGGTTGTCCACCGCCTGGGTGACGCGGTCGATCAGCGCGAGCCGCTCATTGGTAAAGAGGTCGCCGTCGTCGAACTCGATGCCAACCACAAGCACATTCGCTCCGCCAAAATCGTCCTTAATACTGTTGTGCAGTTGTATGTAAGGGTGCTGTTGCGGCAGCAGGTCAGCAAAGTCGGTGTAGATTTTTAGCCCGGGAATGCGCAGGGCAAAAAACACCGTGAGCAATGCGATCAGCGCGAGCACTTTGCGCGGGTTATTGAAAATCCACAGCTCCAGCAGGTGCAGGGCGTGCGTAAATCGGTGCAGTGCCATGATAGTGTTCCTTGATTACTTATTATTGGTAGCGCTAGTTGCGGATGGTGATGTCGCGATGCGAAGCAATAGGCCCCGGCCGCCGGCGGCCACCAGCGTGTCCCCGTCGGCGGCAACAGCGCGCAAGTAAAGAGGGATGCTCGGGGTTTCCAGTGATGACCATTGCTGACCGTTGAGCGCGAGTACGGTGGCGTTATCCCCGACTGCAAACAGCCCCTGCCGATGGTGTATAAAATTAAAAATCGGGGCTTGAGTGTCTGTGCTCTGGCGCTGCCAGGAGTCGCCGCCGTCGCGGGTGTGGTAGATGAAGCCGTTTAGGCCGCCCACCCAGCCTTCGTTTGGCGAGCGGAAGTAGCTGGCATGGGGGTAGAACTCATCAGGTAAATACCCCGATACCTGCCAGTTTTTTCCGCTGTCTGCAGTGGTGAGGATCATGCCGTATTCGGCGGTGGCAACAGCGTGTTCGGAACCGAGAAATTGCAGGTTGGTGACGATGGCGTCTTCATCCAGACTGGATGTCTGCCACGTTAAACCCTGGTCGCTCGAGTGCTGGAAGGTTGTAAAGCTGCCGGCAACCCACCAGTGATTATCGCTGCTGCAGGTGATCGTCATCATCTGCTCGCCGCTGGGCAGGGCGTGTTGTTGCCAGCCTTGGTCGGTGCCGTGCCAGACGTGGTTGTCAAAGGTCAGCGCCACAAAGCTATCGTCCGGACAGCTGGCAATGTCGATGAAACTGGCGTTGGTGTTCACCGCTTCGCGCTGCCAGTGTTGGCCGTGATCCTCGCTGGCGAGCAAGGTGCCGCGGTTTCCCACCAGCAGGGTCCGCTCGCTGTTGGCGGCCATGGCCTGGTAAAAGTCGGTGCGCTGTATGGCTTGCTGCGCATGCTCGTTCACAGCGTCCAGCTCCAGCGGTGCCTCACAGGCGGCAAGGAGTGCGGCGCTTAGTGCGAGACAGGTGGGTACGATAGATCGCGGGCTTACAGCTCGCGCACAATTCTGCGTCATGAATGATTACCGTCGTTGTTATTTGAAAGTATCGGCAAGGCGGTATCAGCAATGGCTATGCCATGACGCGAAAATATCTATTAACGTTATGATATATATGGATATTTATGGTTTTTTAGTGGGGTTTTTTGCCGCCGCTGGCAGGGTGCTGGGCGGGGGATTTTTAACGATATGGTGAAAGAAAAACCAGCGATTGCTGAAATGCTTAATTGTTCCCGCTCACGCCGCTAGCGCGGCGAGAGAGGTGGTTGTTTTAGCCGTCCAGGCCCAGCTTTTTCAGGCGGTAGGCGAGGGCGGGGCGAGTGAGTCCCAGCAGGCGGGCTGCGCCAGAGACGTTGTTATTGGCTTGCTTCATGGCTTTCTGAATAAGCGTTGATTCGACCTCGTCCAGGCTGATTTGCCGGGTGAGGATGTCGTCTGACCAGTCACCGGTGACGGCCGACGACTGGGTGATATTGCCGCCGTCGTCCAGGCAATGGCTGGAGGCGTCACCGGTATCCGGCGGGGGCGCAGCAAATAAGAAATCCTGGCTGATGGTGTCGTTGTTATCGGTGAGAATAACGCCGCGCTCAATGACGTTTTCCAGCTCGCGGATATTGCCGGGCCAGGGGTAGCGCTTGCAGAGTTCCAGCGCTTTGTCTGACAAGCCCATGGTGCGCTTGTCGTATTCCGAGTGGAATTTGTTTAGGAAATGCTCGACCAACAGGGGGAGGTCTTCCAGGCGGTCGCGCAGCGGCGGAATCTTTACAGGAAAGACATTGAGTCGATAAAACAGGTCGGCGCGGAAACGGCCCTCGCTAACCGCCTGTTCAAGGCTTTCGTTGGTTGCCGCAATAATGCGTACGTCGACCTTTCGGGTTTGTGAATCACCGACGCGTTCCAGTTCGCCCTCTTGCAACACCCGCAGCAGGGTGGCCTGTGCGCGGGAGGTGAGCTCGACCACTTCATCCAGGAATATGGTGCCGCCGTTGGCGCGCTCAAAGCGGCCGGCTCGCGATTGATTTGCGCCGGTATACGCACCTTTTTCCACGCCAAAGAGTTCGGCTTCTATCAAGTCCGGTGGGATGGCGGCGCAGTTGACGGCAACGAACGGCTTTTCCGCGCGCTCGCTGCGCAGGTGAACACTGCGGGCGATTACTTCTTTGCCGACACCGGTTTCTCCCAATAACAGCACCGATACGCGACCCTGGGCGGCCTTGTCGATCATCTTGCAGACTTTGTTGTACGACGGACTTTGGCCGATGCCGTAATACTGTCCCTGCTGCTTTTCCAAACTGCTGCGCAGCGAACTTACCTGTGCCTGCAGGTTGTAAAGTTCTTCAACAATGGGGTCGGCTTTAAAGTAGGCGGCAAACTCTTCGGCATCGTCCCACTGCTCAGCGGGTTTGCCGACAATGACGCAGCGTTCGTCGCCGCAGCCGCGACAACTGACCTCGCGAAATATCACTTCGCGCCCCATAAACGATGAGGTATAGGCACAGGCATAGCCCAACAAGGCCCAGCACGCAGGTTCGTCCATTTGGCCAAGTTCGGTTTGGCATATCTCCACTTCGAAGGAGTCCACCCACTCAACCTCGCCGTAGAAGTCGCCGTTTTCCTGGTCAATTTCTATCTGTAGCGGAATGGCTTTTACCATGCCCTTGATGCTGTGCAGCTGCGGGCCGGCCAGAAATATATCCAGTTCGCTGCTGGTGGGGCGCAGCTTGCGTGCGAGTTCAGAGTCTCTCAGGCCCGACTGATAGCCGAGGCGCAGAAAGAAACCCTTGGCGCGCTCGATCCCCATTGTGTTGACCAGCTCGCGGCGAAAGGCTGCCAGGGCGCTGAGGTCCATCAGCAGCATGCGCTGTTCGCTCAGCCAGATTTTGCCCTCCGCACTTTGGAAGCGGATTTGTTCAGTGAGATCTTTAAAGTCCTCAACGCGTAGCTGAGGTTTGTAACTGATGGTCATGCGTGAACCCCGTTATTGTAATTTTGGGGGAGGGTTGGCTGTTGCGTTAACAAACCGCTCTTGCGGGCAATCTAACACTGAATGTTAAGAGAAATTCAACCATATGATTAAATTTCCTTGTTTTTGTGGCGGAGAACAGGCAAGTGAGCAAATGCTCATTCCCCTAATGAAAATTTATCATTTGATAAAAAACGCTGTTCAGTGATCCCTTTCCTGGCGGTTGCTAATACCGTGCTGGGCTTTTATTAATTTTATTAAAAACAACCACTTAAAGTTTTTTTAAGCACTTGTCAGGCTTGTGGCACAGCCGTTGCTCTTACCCCGTCAGCCGCCAATAAATACAACGAGGCAGACGATGAGCACAAACAGTCAACCTACTTTCGATCAGCTGACCCGCTATATCCGGGTAAGAAGTGATCCCTCTGACAAATTCATTGAGTTTGATTTTGCAATCGGTCATCCCGAGTTGTTCGTGGAATTAATTTTGCCGCGCGCGGCTTTCGACGAATTCTGCCGCTGCAACAACGTTGTCCATATGGATTCCGACACGATCCGCCAGATTGATGAAGACATGATCAAGTGGCGTTTCGGAGAAAAGGGCAAGCGCTACTAAGTGGCGACGCCAAATTTCCTGTAACCGACTTAACACCATAAAACCAATAACGGGACTAAACATGAGTATAGAAATCAAGACGCATTCGGTGGAACCGATTCGCCAGACATATGCCCATATCGCCCGCCGTTTTGGCGATAAACCCGCAACGCGATATCAGGAAGCCAGTTACGATATCGAGGCGAAAACCAACTTCCACTACCGCCCATTGTGGGACGATAAAAATACGCTTAACGACCCAGCGCGGACGGCGCTAAGCATGGCCGACTGGTCCGCGGTGTCTGACCCCCGCCAGTTTTACTACGGCGCCTATGTGGGCAATCGCGCAAAAATGCAGGAGGCCGCGGAGAGCAGTTTCGCTTTCTGTGACAAGCGCGATTTGCTTGCACGCCTTCCCGAAGCAACCCAGAAACAGATTCTTCGTCTGCTCGTTCCCCTTCGCCATGTTGAGCTTGGCGCCAATATGAATAACAGCATGATCGCCGGCGATGCCACGGCGACCACCGTTGCGCAATTACATATGTATCAAGCGATGGACCGCCTGGGTATTGGCCAATACCTGTCGCGTATTGCCCTGCTGATGGACGGCAGTACCGGCCGTGGCCTCGATGAATCCAAGTCCTACTGGATGGACGATGCGCTGTGGCAGCCGATGCGTCAGTTGGTGGAAGACACGCTGGTAATCAGTGACTGGTTTGAGCTGACGCTGGTTCAGAACGTGTTGCTCGACGGACTGTTGTACCCATTGGTGTACGACAAGATGGATCAATGGCTGGGCGAACACGGCGCCGAAGATGTGTCGATGCTAACGGAATTTATGCGCGACTGGTTCAAGGATTCGCAGCGCTGGACTAACGCGATGATGAAGACTGTTACCGCAGAAAATGAGCAAAACACTGAGCTACTGCAAAGCTGGGTCGATCGCTGGGAGCCGCGCGCTTATCAGGCGTTACTGCCATTGGCTGAGGCTACGTCGGGCACCGCTGCCCTGGATGAAACCCGTGCGCAACTCGCCGCACGACTTAAAAAATTTGGACTGCAAAGTCAGGGGGTTTCCGCATGAGCCAGTTGGTATTTATCGCCTTTCAAGACAATGACAACGCCCGTTATCTGGTCGACGCCATTGTTGAAGACAACCCACATGCAGAGGTGCAGCACCAGCCTGCAATGATCCGTATTCAGGCAGAAAAGCGCCTGGTGATAAATCGCGAAACCGTGGAAGAGAAGATCGGTCGCGACTGGGACGTTCAGGAAATGCTGGTGGATGTGATCAGTATCGGCGGCAGCGTGGATGAAGATGACGACCACTTTATCTTGCAGTGGAATTAATCGGGAGAAGAATCATGGCAGCGAAAAATAAAAAGCTAAACCTTAAAGATAAGTATCAATACCTCACTCGCGATATGGCGTGGGAGCCTTCGTATCAGAAGAAGGAAGATATTTTCCCCGATGAGCAGTTTGAGGGAATTAAGATCACCGACTGGTCGCAGTGGGAAGATCCGTTCCGCCTGACGATGGACGCTTACTGGAAATACCAGGCGGAAAAAGAGAAAAAACTGTACGCCATTTTTGACGCCTTTGCGCAGAACAATGGCCATCAAAATATTTCTGATGCACGTTATGTTAATGCCCTTAAGTTATTCCTAAGTGGTGTGTCGCCGCTTGAACATGCGGCGTTCCAAGGCTATGCAAAAGTAGGCCGTCAATTCAGTGGTGCCGGTGCCCGCGTTGCCTGTCAGATGCAAGCCATTGACGAATTGCGCCACTCCCAGACTCAGCAACACGCCATGAGTCACTACAACAAACACTTTAATGGCTTGCACGACGCCGCGCATATGCATGACCGCGTTTGGTTCTTGTCGGTGCCCAAGTCATTCTTCGACGATGCGCGCTCGGCGGGCCCGTTTGAGTTTTTAACCGCAATCTCGTTCTCGTTTGAATACGTGCTGACCAACCTCTTGTTCGTACCCTTCATGTCGGGCGCGGCCTACAACGGTGATATGGCGACCGTAACCTTCGGCTTTTCTGCGCAGTCGGATGAAGCCCGTCATATGACGCTGGGGCTGGAGGTCATCAAATTCATACTGGAGCAGCACGAAGATAACGTGCCGATCATTCAGCAGTGGATCGATAAATGGTTCTGGCGCGGTTTCCGCCTGTTGAGCCTGGTCGGCATGATGATGGACTACATGCTGCCCAATAAAGTGATGTCTTGGGCTGAAGCCTGGGAGGTGTACTACGAGCAAAACGGTGGCGCGCTATTTAAGGATCTTGAGCGCTACGGTATTCGTCCGCCGAAATACCAGGACATCGCCAACGCTGCCAAACACCATGTTAGCCACCAAACGTGGTCGACGTTCTACCAGTACAGCCAGGCGACAAACTTCCACACGTGGATGCCCGATGAAAACGAAATGGCGTGGCTATCGGAGAAATACCCCGATACCTTCGACAAGTATTACCGCCCGCGTTTCGAGTATCTGAATAAGGAGCAGTCAGAGGGACGGCGCTTCTATAACGCCACGCTGCCTCAGCTTTGTCAGGTTTGTCAGATACCCACCATCTTTACCGAGAAAGACGATCCGACAAAATTCAGCATCCGCCAGACAGAATATAAAGGTGAGAGATACCACTTCTGTTCAGATGGCTGCTGCGACATCTTCAACAACGAGCCTGAGAAATATATTCAGGCCTGGCTCCCCGTTCATCAAATCTATCAGGGCAACTGCGGTGGGGCCGATGTGGAGACGGTGGTCTCTGAGTACTACCACATCAAACCGGGTGCCGATAATTTCGAGTACCTCGACTCGCCGGACTATCGTCGCTGGCTCGCTATCAAGGGACAAGCTCCCGGTAACAATAACGCGGATTCATCCGGCCAGGACGCGGCCTGATTTGGCAGCTGCCCGGTATGGAGCGATGCCGGGCAATCGCCTTTTGAAACAATAAAAATGGTGACCCCTATGAGCGTAAAAGCTAAATACGACTACACGTTTGAACCCAAGGACAAGGTCGACAACTTTCATGGCATGCAGTTGCTCTATGTTTGTTGGCCCAATCACTTACTGTTTTGCGCACCTTTTGCCTTTCTGGTGCCACCGGAGATGCCGTTCGGTGACTTTGTCGAAACGATTCTTTCACCTGCGGTTGCCGCGCACCCCGACGCTGCAAAAGCAGATTTTGCGAATGCGCAGTGGACGCTGAATGATGCGCCGTTTTCTCCGGATATGTCGGCATCGTTGAGTGAAAGTGGCATTGATCACAAAAGTATTTTGACTGTGCGCACCGACGGCCTTAATGGCATCGATGGCTCGGCTTCGTGAGGAAATTGTCATGACGCATACCGTAACCATCGAACCTATTGGTGAACAGATTGATGTCGAAGAAGGCCAGACCATTCTTCAAGCCGCGTTGCGCCAGGGTGTCTGGCTGCCCTTCGCCTGCGGCCACGGCACCTGTGCAACGTGCAAGGTGCAGGTGCTGGAGGGCGATGTCGAAGTGGGTGACGCCTCGCCCTTCGCGCTAATGGATGTAGAGCGAGACGAAGGCAAGGTATTGGCGTGCTGCGCCACCGTAGAAAGTGATGTGGTGATCGAAGCGGATATCGATGTCGATCCGGATTTTGAGGGCTACGCCGTTGAGGATTATTGCGCAACGGTTAGCCGCATTGTCGACCTGTCGCCAACGATAAAAGGCATTCACCTAAAGCTGGATCGTGGCATGACGTTTCAGGCCGGGCAGTACATCAACCTCGAACTACCGGGTGTCGATGGACCCAGAGCCTTTTCCCTTGCAAACCCGCCTAGCAAGGCCGACGAAGTGGAGCTGCATATACGTCTTGTTGAAGGCGGCGCGGCAACGGGTTACCTGCACAATCAATTAAAGGTCGGCGACGAGGTAAATCTGTCGGGCCCCTACGGACAGTTCTTTGTGCGTAATTCCCAGGACGGCGACCTGATTTTCATTGCCGGTGGCTCGGGGCTATCCAGCCCGCAGTCGATGATTCTTGAATTACTCGAGAGCAATGATTCCCGTCAGATCACGTTATTCCAGGGGGCGCGCAACCTCGACGAACTCTACAACCGCGAGTTGTTCGAGGCGCTGCAACGCGAGCATGAAAACTTTAGCTATGTACCGGCGTTAAGCGATGTCGACGAGGGGAGTGAATGGCAGGGCTTTAAGGGCTTTGTTCACGAAGCTGCCAAGGCGCATTTCGATGGGCGCTTTGCTGGCCATAAAGCTTATTTGTGCGGCCCGCCACCGATGATTGATGCGGCAATTACCGCGCTGATGCAAGGCCGGTTGTTTGAGCGAGACATCTTTATGGAACGCTTCCTAACGGCAGCTGATGGCGCCGGAGAAACCCAGCGATCCGCGTTATTTAAAAAGATCTGAGTGCAGCGCGATGAGCAATGTGTACCGGGTGGTGATGCAGCAAAGCGGCCAGTCTTTTGACTGCCATGCACAGCAGAGTGTGCTCAAGGCGATGGAGCAAAGTGGTCTGCGCTGCGTGCCGGTGGGGTGTCGTGGCGGTGGCTGCGGCTTCTGCAAGGTCAAAGTGCTCAAAGGCGACTACGAGTGCGGAAAGATGAGCCGGCTTCATGCACCGCCCGAAGCGGTAGCAAACGGCGAGGTGCTGGCCTGCCGGGTGTTCCCGCTCTCAGATTTGATCATCGAGTGTCAGCAATAAGGGCTGTCGCTCATTAACACAGAAAAAACAATAACAGCGTTGAGGTAACAGATATGAAAAAAGGTGTAATGCGCCCAGGGCATGTTCAGATCCGTGTTCTCGATATGGATGCGGCCGTTAAACACTACACAGAATTATTGGGCTTGATTGAAACCGATCGCGACGATCAGGGCAGGGTGTACCTAAAGGCCTGGACCGAAGTGGATAAGTTTTCTGTGGTACTGCGCCCTGCCGAGGAGCCCGGCATGGACTTTATGGCATTTAAAGTCGTCGACGAGGCCAGCCTTCAGCAGCTGGAGCGCGACCTCAACGACTATGGCGTAGAGGTGGAGCACCTGCCGGCAGGAGAGTTAAAAGACTGTGGCCGGCGGATACGGTTTGTGTCGCCCTCGGGTCATAGTTTTGAACTGTATGCAGAAAAAAAATACCTCGGTAAATGGGGCCTGAGTGAGGTCAATCCAGAGGCGTGGCCACGCGGTTTGAAAGGCATGAAGGCGGTGCGCTTTGACCACTGCCTGCTGTACGGCCCCGAGCTGAAAGCGACCTACGACCTATTCGTCGATGTGCTCGGTTTCTACCTCGCTGAGCAGGTATTGGAACCCGATGGCAACCGTATTGCCCAGTTCCTGACCTTGTCGACCAAGGCTCACGACGTGGCGTTTATCCAGCACGAAGAGAAGGGCAAATTTCACCACGCGTCCTTCTTCCTGGAAACATGGGAAGACATCCTGCGCGCCGCAGACCTGATTTCAATGACCGATACCTCGATAGATATCGGCCCCACCCGACACGGCTTAACGCACGGCAAAACCATTTACTTTTTTGACTCATCGGGCAACCGCAACGAAGTGTTCTGCGGCGGCGACTACACCTACCCGGACCACGAGCCCGTCACATGGCAGGCCGAGCAATTGGGTAAGGCGATTTTCTATCACGACCGTCAGTTGAATGAACGTTTCCTGACCGCGCTCACCTGATCAACGCATGTAACGGGATTACGCAGCAATGAATGAAGTAAAACATTTTATTAACGGCCAGTACGTCGGCTCGGCAAACGGCCAGCGCTTCGACAATATCAATCCGGCCAATGGGCAGCTGATAAGCCGCGTTCACGAAGCGGGGCGAGGCGAAGTCGACGCCGCGGTGCAGGCGGCAAAGGCGGCACTGCAAGGTCCTTGGGGGCACATGACGCTCGACGAGCGCACCCGGATTCTTCACAAAGTGGCCGACGGTATAAACGCGCGGTTCGATGAATTTTTGGACGCCGAATGCCGCGACACGGGCAAGCCCAAATCGCTGGCCAGCCATATAGACATTCCTCGCGGTGCCGCGAATTTCAAGGTATTTGCCGACATGGTGAAAAACGTGTCTGCGGAATCCTTCGAAATGGCCACACCCGATGGCACAGGCGCATTGAATTATGCGGTGCGCCGGCCCAAAGGCGTGATCGGGGTAATCAGCCCCTGGAACTTGCCGCTGTTACTGATGACCTGGAAGGTCGGCCCGGCCCTTGCCTGCGGCAATACGGTGGTGGTTAAGCCCTCGGAAGAAACGCCAACGACCACCGCCCTACTGGGTGAGGTAATGAAAGAAGCCGGTGTGCCAGACGGGGTATACAACGTTGTTCACGGCTTTGGTGGCGATTCTGCGGGCGCGTTTCTTACCGAGCACCCAGACGTGGATGGCTTTACCTTCACGGGCGAGACCGCGACCGGTGAGACCATCATGCGTTCAGCGGCCAAGGGCGTGCGCGATATCTCCCTGGAGTTGGGCGGTAAAAACGCGGGCTTGGTATTCGCTGACTGCGACATGGACAAAGCGATTGAAGGCACGATGCGCTCGGCGTTTGCCAACTGTGGCCAAGTCTGTCTGGGCACGGAGCGCGTCTATGTTGAGCGCGCCATCTTCGATGAGTTTGTCTCGCGTTTGAAAGCGGCGGCCGAGAGCCTGCATATCGGCCCGCCGGAAGACGAGTTGGCAAACCTCGGCCCACTGGTTAGCCACAAGCATCGCGAAAAAGTGCTGTCTTATTACCGTCAAGCAGCTGAGCAGGGTGCCACTGTGGTGACTGGCGGCGGCGTGCCCGAGATGGCCGGTGAACTCTCAGGCGGTGCCTGGGTGCAACCCACTATATGGACCGGGCTCAGTGATGACTCCAGCGTGGTTACCGAGGAAATCTTCGGGCCTTGCTGCCATATCCGCCCCTTCGACAGTGAAGAAGAAGCAGTGGCCCTGGCCAATAGTCTGCCCTATGGCCTGGCCTCTGCAGTGTGGACTGAAAATGTCAGTCGAGCGCACCGCGTCGCGGGCCAAATCGAGGCCGGTATCGTTTGGGTGAATAGCTGGTTCCTGCGTGATTTGCGCACGCCGTTTGGCGGTAGCAAACAGTCGGGAATCGGCAGAGAGGGTGGGGTTCACTCTCTGGAGTTTTACACCGAAATGAAAAATGTGTGCATCAAGTTGTGAGGCTGCTATGACGGACTCAAGCACCACGCCTGAGCTGGGGCGTGAGATCGTTGCCGCGGGGTATCACACCAATGTGCACGACCTCGGTCAGGGCTTCCCCGTCCTGCTCATTCACGGCTCCGGCCCCGGGGTGACCGCGTGGGCAAACTGGCGCTTGGTCATGCCGGAGCTGGCGAAGACCCGGCGGGTGATCGCGCCGGATATGCTCGGCTTTGGGTACAGCGAAAGGCCAGCTGACGGCGAATACTCTCGCCAGCGTTGGCTTGATCACGCACTTGGCGTAATGGATGCCTTGGCGCTTGATCAGGTTGATCTGGTGGGCAATTCCTTTGGCGGTGGTTTGGCGCTGGCACTGGCTATCGCCCATCCCGAGCGCGTAAGGCGGCTGGTGCTAATGGGCTCTGTCGGCGTTCGCTTTCCTATTACGTCGGGCCTGGAGGCCGCGTGGGGGTATGAGCCGTCGTTACAGGCAATGCGTCGCCTGCTGGATGTATTTGCCTTCGACCGCAGTTTGGTCACCGATGAGCTGGCTGAATTGCGTTATCAGGCCAGCGTTCGACCGGGTTTCCATGAATCTTTTGCGGCGATGTTTCCGCCACCGCGACAGCGTTGGGTGGATAACCTGGCGAGTGAAGAGCAAGACATTCAGCGTTTACCCCACGAGACCTTAATTATCCACGGCCGCGAAGACGAGGTGATTCCCTTGCGGGCATCGCAACGCCTGTCTGAGCTAATCGACAGAGCGCAGCTCCATGTTTTTGGTCGCTGCGGTCACTGGACACAAATTGAACACGCTGGCCGCTTTGCGCGGCTGGTCAATGATTTTCTAGATGAGGCCGGTAACACGGCAACAGGAGGGGCTTAATGGAGCCGTCAAAAATTCAACTTTTAGGTGATGAACTCTACGAAGCGATGATAGCGCGACAAGCGGTATCACCACTTACCGCGCGTGGCGAAGACATCAGTATTGATGATGCCTATCACATCTCTCTGCGGATGCTGGAGCGTCGCCAGGCAGCGGGTGCGCGGGTTATTGGCAAGAAAATAGGGGTAACCAGTAAAGCGGTGCAGAGCATGTTGAACGTCCATCAACCGGACTTTGGTTATTTGACCGACGACATGGTGTTTAACAGCGGCGAGGTTATGCCAATTAGCGAGCGCTTGATTGCGCCGCGGGCGGAGGGCGAGATCGCCTTCATTCTGAAAAAAGATCTGATGGGCCCCAGTGTTACCAACGCCGATGTGTTGGCGGCGACCGAGTGTGTGATGCCCTGTTTTGAAATCGTCGACTCGCGAATTAAGGACTGGAATATCGCCATACAAGACACCGTGGCTGACAACGCGTCTTGCGGTCTGTTCGTGTTGGGCGAAGAAGCGGTTTCTCCGCGCAAGGTCGATCTGGTGACCTGTGGCATGGTCGTGGAAAAGAACGGCGCCATTATCAGTACCGGCGCCGGGGCAGCCGCCTTGGGCTCACCGGTAAATTGCGTCGCGTGGCTCGCTAATACCCTAGGCGAATTCGGTATTTCGCTGAAGGCCGGCGAGGTGATCTTGTCGGGCTCGTTAGTGCCATTGGAGCCGGTTCAGGCAGGTGACAGTTTGCGCGTCGACATCGGCGGCATTGGCAGCGCTTCGGTGCGCTTTGTCTAAGCCATAACGCTAACTCGTTGGGGAAAAATATGAGCAAGAAACTCAAAGTGGCGATTATTGGCTCGGGCAATATCGGCACAGACTTAATGATTAAAGTACTGCGCAAAGGGCAATACCTGGAAATGGGCGCGATGGTCGGCATCGATCCCGCTTCCGACGGTTTGGCCCGCGCCGCGCGCATGGGGGTGGCCACCACCCACGAGGGGGTGGACGGACTGGTGAAGATGCCGGAGTTTGCCGATATCGACATCGTGTTTGATGCGACCTCCGCCAAGGCCCATATGCACAATGAAGTATTTCTGCGCGGCCACAAGGAAGGCCTGAAAATTGTCGACCTCACGCCCGCGGCGATCGGGCCCTACTGCGTGCCGGTGGTGAATCTGGAGCAGCACCTGGGAGAGGGCAATGTGAACATGGTCACCTGTGGTGGCCAGGCAACAATCCCCATGGTGGCGGCGGTATCGAAGGTGGCGAAGGTGCACTACGCCGAGATTGTGGCCTCCATTTCCAGTAAATCTGCCGGGCCGGGAACGCGCGCCAATATCGACGAATTTACGGAAACCACATCGCGCGCCATCGAAGTGGTCGGCAATGCAAGCAAGGGTAAGGCGATCATCATTCTTAACCCCGCCGAGCCGCCGCTATTGATGCGCGACACGGTCTATGTGCTGTCAGAGAGCGCCGACAAGGCCGAGGTCGAGGCGTCGGTGGAGGCGATGGTTGCTGCGGTGAACAGCTATGTGCCCGGTTACCGCCTCAAGCAAAAAGTGCAGTTCGACGATATTCCCGACGACCAGCCGATGAATGTTCCCGGCCTCGGGCATTTCAGCGGGCTTAAAACCTCGATCTTTCTCGAAGTGGAGGGCGCCGCGCACTATCTGCCCGCCTATGCGGGAAATCTCGACATCATGACCTCTGCCGCACTGGGCACCGCCGAGCGCATTGCCGAGTCGCTGGTTAACTAGGGGAAGAATTCAATGACAAGTAACTCAGACAAAAAGCTGTATATCTCCGACGTGACCCTGCGAGACGGCAGCCATGCCATTCGCCACCAATACTCGATCAAAAATGTACAGGACATTGCCAGGGCGTTAGACCGGGCAAAGGTAGACAGTATCGAAGTGGCCCACGGCGATGGTTTGCAGGGCTCGAGTTTTAACTACGGCTTCGGTGCCCACACCGACCTGGAGTGGATTGAAGCGGTCGCTGAAGTAATTGAGCACGCGCAAATCGCCACCTTGCTACTGCCCGGCATCGGCACGGTTCACGATCTCGACGCTGCCTACAATGCCGGTGCCCGCATTGTGCGGGTCGCGACCCACTGCACCGAAGCGGACGTTTCCCGCCAACACATTGAACACGCCCGCAAGCTGGGCATGGACACGGTTGGCTTTCTCATGATGAGTCATATGCAAACGCCGCAGGGCTTGGCGGAGCAGGCCAAGCTGATGGAAGACTACGGTGCCACTTGCCTGTACGTGGTGGATTCGGGCGGCGCGATGAATATGAACGACATCCGCGATCGCTTCCGTGCCCTGAAGGACGTGCTTAAGCCCGACACACAAACCGGTATTCACGCCCACCACAATCTGGCCTTGGGGGTGGCGAATTCTATCGTAGCTGTGGAAGAGGGCTGCGACCGGGTTGATGCCTCGCTGGCCGGTATGGGCGCGGGTGCCGGTAATGCGCCACTGGAAGTATGCATTGCCGCCTTCGACAAGATGGGCTGGCAGCACGGCACAGATGTGTATGCGCTGATGGATGCGGCCGACGATATTGTGCGGCCCCTGCAGGACCGCCCGGTGCGGGTTGACCGCGAAACGCTGGCACTGGGCTATGCGGGGGTTTACTCGAGCTTCCTGCGTCACTCAGAAGTGGCGGCGAAGAAATACGGCCTGAAAACCGTGGATATTTTAGTAGAGCTGGGCCGTCGCCGGATGGTGGGTGGTCAAGAAGACATGATTGTGGATGTGGCGCTGGACTTGCTCGCCGCACAAGAGGGATAAGCGATGACAAAAACACTAACTAACGACCAGGTATTGGCGCTTGCTGAGCATATCGAAAATGCTGAACTCCAAGCTCACGATATTACCAAGGTGACGAATCAGTACCCGGATATGAGCTTCGAGGATGCCTATGACGTGCAGTGGGAAATCCGCCGCCGCAAAGAGGCGCGGGGCAATAAAATCGTCGGTTTGAAAATGGGCCTAACCTCCTGGGCAAAAATGGCGCAGATGGGTGTGGAAACGCCGATTTACGGCTTCCTTGCCGACTACTTTAGCGTCGCCGACGGCGGCGTGGTAAATACCAAAGAATTGGTTCACCCCAAGATTGAAGCGGAAATTGCCTTTGTAACCAAGGCGCCACTCAAAGGCCCCGGTTGTCATATTGGCGATGTGTTGGCCGCTACCGACTTTGTGATTCCCGCTGTGGAAGTGATCGATTCGCGCTATGAAAATTTCAAATTTGACCTCATTAGCGTGGTTGCCGACAACGCGTCCTCGACTCGTTTTATTACCGGCGGGCAGATGGCTGACGTCTCTGATGTGGACCTGAAAACACTGGGCGTTGTCGTTGAGAAAAACGGTGAAATCGTTGAAGTGGGCGCTGGCGCAGCGGTGCTTGGTCATCCCGCTTCGAGTGTGGCGATGTTGGCCAACCTGCTGGCGGAGCGCGGCGAGCACATTCCCGCCGGCACCTTCATTATGACCGGTGGTATTACCGCTGCGATTGCGGTTGAGGCGGGAGACAATATCTGCGTGCGCTACCAGGGGCTTGGCTCTGTTTCGGCGCGTTTTGAATAAAGGAGGCCACTATGCCGATAGCACAACTTTATATTCTTGAAGGCCGTAGCGACGAACAGAAGGAAACGTTGATTCGCGAGGTCACCGAGGCAATGTCGCGGTCCTTGGATGCGCCGATGGAGCGCATCAGAGTATTGATCACTGAGATGCCAAAGCAGCACTTTGGCATTGCGGGGCAGTCGGCGAAAAAGCTGGGGCGCTGAATCAGCTCGCGGCTATCAGAGGTAAAGGGGCGTTGGCGATGCAAAGAGTGCCAGTTATCTACCTCTCGTCCAGCATGGAAACGCTGCTAAGGATTACCGCCTGCTCGCCGGTGAGCCAGTGGTTTGCTGCGCTGCCGGATATCGATGCCTTGCTGGTGATTAGCCGCAGTCCCGAGCGGCGCGCGCTGCGAATTTGCCACAGCGTGGCTAGTGCCGCTTACGCCTCAAAGTTAAAGGCGAAGTGCGCTGCCGTTTTGAAGGTGGATGTTCAGCGGCATGTGTCCTCGCGCTTAACGTTGCTGGCGGGCTTGCTGCTACCGCATCGCTCGGTGTCGGTGATGGAGCTCCACGTGCCGGCAGATTATCCAGCGGTTGATTATCAGCAGTTCGGTGCACAGCTTGCTGAGGGCCTGGCACCTGGCTTGGCAGTGATGTGTTTTGACCGCCAGGCCAGCAGGGCCAGCCCCGCAAGTCAGCAAGAAATGCTGGCAGCGATAAGGCAATTACAGAGCGAGAGTGTTCGCAGTGCGGCGGGGGTTGCCGAGTCTCGGGCACTGATTTGCGCAGCGGTTGGGTTGGCCGGAGGTCAGGCGCCTTCCCGAATATTTGACAGTCGCTCTGAGTCGGGGCGCGCGGTCCTGAGCGGTTGCGCCTGGGCCTAAAGTGACGAGGGCGAAGCAATGCGTTGGTTGATTATCGGGGCAGGCGGCATTGGTGGCTACTATGCGGCCCGCCTTGCCGAGGCAGGCGAAGACGTCACGGTGAGCGCACGCGGCGAGCACCTGCAGGCCATTCAGCAGGCGGGGTTGATTGTGCGCTGGGAGGGGGGAGAGCTGCACCCGCCCGTGGTGGCGGTCGACCAGCAGTCGCTTGTTGAAGGCTATGCTGCCGACGATTTTGATGTTGTGGTGCTTGCGGTCAAAGCCGGAGCAACCGCATCGGTAATGACGGCGCTGAACCGCTGGCTGAGCGCGGCGGAGGTGCCGGTGCTGTCTTTGCAAAATGGCGTCGACAATGAGCCGATCATCGCCCGCCACCTGGGTAACGAGCGAACGCTGGGTGGGTTGGCGATAAAAATTGGCGGCCACATCGTTTCGCCGGGTGTTATTCAGGCTGAGGGTGAGGCGCGTGTGGTGATGGGCTGCTGGCCCAGCGCAAAGGGGGCAACGGAGCGCCGCCTTGCCCTGCTGAAAAAGATGAAGCGGGTGTTCGATGCTGCGAATATCCCCGCCGAGATAAGCGAAGACATTCAGTACTCGCTGTGGCGAAAGTTAATTATCAACAATGGCGTCAATCCGCTGTCGGCCCTGACCGGGTTGGACACGCGCACGCTAACCCACCAGCCGGACTACAAGCGCATTGTTTTGGGAATGATGAATGAGGTTGTCGTGGCAGCGGCAGCGGATCACGTCGCGCTGACCGCGACTGACCTCGATGACATGTTCGAGGTGATCAGCCAGTTTAATGCGATTAAAACCTCGATGTTAGTGGATGCTGAAAAGCAGCGACCACTAGAGGTGGCGGCGATTTGCGGTGCGGTGGTGGAGCGCTGTCGCGCCCTGGGGCATGAGCCCGCCTATACCGCGACGGTGATGGCACTGCTCAATGGGCGTCGCGGGGCGGCGGGCTGAATGTAGCGCTTACGCGCTGGGCGGCACGTAGCCTTCGGCTTGTTCAAAGTCTTCGCCGGCAAAGAATTTTTCCATTTCCGCCTGGAGAAATTTTCGCGAGCTGGGGTCCATCATGCTCAGCTGTTTCTCGTTGATGAGCATGGTTTGGTGGGCCTGCCACTCTTCCCAGGCTTTTTTGGAAACGGTTTCGTAAATTTCCTGACCTTTCGCGCCGGGGTAGGGCGGCTTTGCCAGGCCTTCGAGTTCTTGTTGGTATTTCTTGCAGAAAACGGTGCGTGTCATGGCTGGGATTCCGTAAATAAGTCGTTTTGCAGCAGGCTGTCGAGCAGTTTTTTGACGGGCGCCGCGAGGCCGAGCTGTTGTTGCCCACCCTTATACCAAAGCTGGCGAGTGCCTTCCATGATCCGCGTCGGCTCTCGCTGCAGGCGGATGTGCTGCGGTTGAATGTCCAGGTGGTAGTGACTAAAGGTGTGGCGCATGGGACTCAGCGCTTCGGCAACGCCACTGTGGCCAACCGTCGCGTCGAGGTAGTCGTCGATATCACCGTCGCTGTCCAGCTCCGGCAGGCTCCACAGGCCGCCCCAAATGCCGCTGCTGGGGCGCTTTTCCAGCAGGATCTCCCCTTGAGGGTTTTCAATCAACAGCATATGGGTGGTTTTTACCGGCAGGGCTTTGCGTGGCTTTTTACCGGGGTAATCACTCTGGCGGCCCATGGCCTTGGCCTTGCAATCGTCACTGACGGGGCAGCGATCGCATTCGGGTTTGCTGCGCCGGCAAAGGGTGGCGCCGAGGTCCATGATGGCCTGGGTGTAGTCGGCGGCCCGTTGTTGTGGGGTGTAAGCCTCGGCGAGCTGCCAAAGCTGTTGTTCAATCTCGCGCTTGCCCGGCCAACCATCAATGGCGCTGTGGCGGCTGAGCACGCGTTTGACGTTGCCATCGAGAATGGCGGCGCTGCCGCCGCAGGCAATGCTGAATATTGCGGCAGCCGTGGAGCGACCAATACCCGGCAGTGACGCGATAGTCTCCGGTGTTTGCGGGAACTCGCCGTTGTGCTCGTTCACAATGGTTTGCGCCGCTTTGTGCAGGTTACGGGCCCGGGCGTAGTAGCCCAGCCCCGTCCAGAGGGCGAGAACATCGTCGATATCTGCCTGCGCCAGCGCCTCTGCGCTGGGGAAGCGGGCCATAAAGCGCTGATAGTAGGGGATGACCGTGGTGACCTGGGTTTGCTGGAGCATAATTTCAGACACCCACACCCGATAAGGGTTGATGTCTTGCTGCCAGGGCAGGTCTTTGCGGCCGTGCTGGTCGAACCAGTTCAGCAGGCGGCGGCTGAAGTCGCTGTCACTCACCGCTGGGGCGCTGCCACTGCCACGTCGATCCTTGATTTTGAAACCCCAGCTCGGTCAGCAGCGGGCTGAGTTCTGGCGCGCTGGAGATGTCGGCCGACATACTGCGCAGGTCTTCAGGCAATGCTTTCATCGCCTGGATCAATAGCTGGCGCGCTGCACCGCGTCGACGGGTGATATCGCGAACGGTGAGCCTGGCCAACTGGTAGTCGCCATTGTGGATTGGCGTCAAGGTCATCGCGGCGATCAGGCGGTCATTAAAGCGTCCACCAATCAGCAAGAGTTGCTCACTTTGCGCGGCGCTGATCAGTTTTTCGGCGTCGTCGGCATACAGACGTTCTAGGTCTACACGGTCCTCTGGGGCAGGATCGCGAATGTATTCTGAATATACGGGCATTTATCCGCACTCTGCTGGCTGTAATACGGGTCGGGATTTTTTATAATGGCGTATTGTACGCAATCTTCAGTAGAGACGTCGATGACAGAGCGCAAGGCGAGTATCAGCCGCAACACCCTGGAAACCCAAATCACGGTCAGTGTAAATCTGGATGGCACCGGCCAGTCCAGCTTTGAGACCGGAGTTCCCTTTCTCGATCACATGATGGATCAGATTGCCCGCCACGGCATGATTGACCTGGCTGTGCAGGCCAAGGGCGATTTACATATCGACGACCACCACACAGTGGAAGATATCGGTATTACCATGGGCCAGGCCTTTGCCGAGGCGGTGGGCGATAAAAAAGGCATCACCCGTTACGGCCACGCCTATGTGCCGCTGGATGAAGCCCTGTCGCGTGTCGTTATCGATTTCTCTGGGCGTCCCGGGTTGGAATACCACGTGCCCTATACCCGTGCCAGCGTGGGTGGTTTCGACGTAGACCTGTTCTCAGAGTTCTTCCACGGCTTTATCAACCACGCCAAGGTCACCCTGCATATCGATAATTTGCGCGGCACCAATACTCACCACCAGGCCGAGACGGTGTTTAAAGCCTTCGGTCGTGCCCTGCGTATGGCCTTGTCGGTGGATGAGCGTATGGCGGGCATTACCCCGTCGACTAAAGGGTGTCTCTAGGATTTCTGCGATATGACTAAATCAACCGTTGCCGTTATCGACTACGGCATGGGTAATTTGCACTCGGTGGCCAGTGCACTGCACAAGGTCGGTGGCGACGACGTTGAGGTACAGGTTACCGATTGCCCGGATACCATCTTTGCTGCCGACCGGGTGATTTTTCCCGGTGTGGGCGCGATTCGCGACTGCATGGCCGAGCTGAAAAACCGCGGTCTGGATGAAATTGTTCAGGAAGTGGCGGCCACTAAACCCCTGCTGGGTATTTGCGTGGGTATGCAGGCGCTGATGGAAAGCAGTGAGGAGAACGGCGGCGTCGAGTGCCTGGACGTGCTACCGGGCCAGGTAAAGTTTTTCGGTAAAGACCTGCGCGAGGCAAACGGCGAGCGCCTGAAAGTGCCGCACATGGGCTGGAACACGGTTAGCCAAACCATCGACCACCCGCTGTGGGAAGGTATTGCCGATAATAGCCGTTTCTACTTTGTGCACAGCTACTATATCGACGCGCCTGAATTTGTTGCCGCCACGGCTCACTACGGGGTAGAGATACATGCCGCAATGAGTTGCGAGAATGTGTTTGCCGTGCAGTTTCACCCGGAAAAGAGCGGCGAGACCGGTCTGCGTCTGCTCAGTAATTTTCTGCGCTGGGATGGCGGGCAACCGACCTTCCGGCCCGTATCCTAAGCGTTATCAGGTTTTGTAATTATGTTAATGATTCCCGCAATTGATTTGAAAGACGGCCAGTGCGTGCGCCTTCGCCAAGGTGAAATGGGCGACGCCACCGTTTATGGCAGCGACCCGGTAGAAATGGCTGCCCGCTGGGTAGAGCAGGGCGCTCGCCGCCTGCATTTGGTTGACCTGAATGGCGCGTTTGACGGCAAGCCTGTAAATGGCGACGCAGTGATGGCGATCGCCAAGGCCTACCCGGATCTGCCAATACAAATTGGCGGTGGCATCCGCTCGCTCGATACCATTGAGCAATACCTGGATGCCGGTGTGAACTACGTGATTATTGGTACCAAGGCGGTGAAAGAGCCCGCCTTCGTTACCGAGGCCTGCAAAGCCTTCCCCGGTGCGGTAATTGTTGGTCTGGATGCGAAAAATGGCCTGGTGGCCACCGACGGCTGGGCCGAAGTGTCTGATATTCAGGCAACAGAGCTGGCCAAGCGCTACGAGCAAGACGGTGTGTCGTCCATTGTTTATACCGATATTGCCCGCGACGGCATGATGCAGGGCGTGAATATCGATGCCACGGTTGCCATGGCCCAGGCCTCTGGCCTGAAAGTTATTGCCTCTGGCGGGGTGACGAATATGGATGATATTCGCGCGCTGAAGGCCGTGGCCGATGCCGGGATTCTTGGTGCGATTACCGGTCGCGCGATTTATGAAGGCGAGCTGGATCTGGCAGAAGCGCAGCGCTACTGCGACGGCGAATAAGCCCCTTAACAACAAGGTAAGCACAGCAATGGCTCTGGCAAAACGCATTATTCCCTGTTTGGACGTTGATAAAGGGCGCGTGGTAAAAGGCGTGAACTTTGTCGGTATTCGCGACGCGGGCGACCCGGTTGAGGTCGCCAAGCGCTACAACGAACAGGGCGCCGACGAAATCACCTTTCTCGACATCACGGCCACCCACGAGGGACGTGAGACGACCGTGCACACGGTTGAGCAGATTGCTGCCGAGGTGTTTATTCCCCTCACCGTGGGCGGCGGTATTCGCGAGATCAAAGACATTCGCGCCATGCTGAATGCGGGGGCGGATAAGGTGGCGATCAACTCTGCGGCTATTCACAACCCCGACTTTGTGCGTGACGCCGCCGAGCGCTTTGGCTCGCAGTGTATTGTTGTGGCCATCGATGCCAAACGCGTCGACGATGAGGCCGATGGCAGCCCGCGCTGGGAGATATTTACCCACGGTGGCCGCAAGCCTACCGGCATCAATGCGGTGGAGTGGGCGGCAAAAATGGTTGAGCTGGGCGCTGGCGAAATCTTGCTGACCAGTATGGATGGCGACGGCACCAAGGCCGGTTACGACCTGGCGCTCACCAGCGCGGTGGCCGACGCGGTTTCTGTGCCTGTTATTGCCTCGGGTGGTGTCGGTACCCTGGACCACCTGGTCGAAGGGGTAACCGCCGGTAAAGCCGACGCGGTGTTGGCGGCCAGCATCTTCCACTTTGGCGAGCACACAGTGCCCGAAGCCAAGGCGTATATGGCCGACAAAGGTGTTGAGGTTCGGCTGTAAGGCATTGCCAAGGCCCCCAGGCCTTTGTTTCACGGCCTTGCCGGGTGCAATGAGCGCCGCTTAGTCAAAGGAAACTGTGTCGAAATGCGGGTTCTGTACGCCCGCTTTCATGCTCGCCAGTTTATCCAGTACCACCAAGCATTCAGCGCCATCCACGCGGATGGCGATACACTCCTCGCCCTGTGCGTCGCGCCTGGTGTCTACCGCCACACCGTCTAGTACCTCTCCGGTTCGCATGGTTAAGCGCACGGGGTAGCGAAAGGTGCAGGCAATTTCTATGTAATCGTGCAGCTCGCAGCGAATCATTATCCTAAATATCCGAGAAGGAAAATCGCAGCATAACGCATCCGCGCGGGCAAATGCGCCCGTGCTGGGAGAGCGCTGCGGCTACTTCCCAACTTCGAGTATTGCGCTATTATCTGCGGCAATGTACGCGCCATCCGGCGGGTGCGAGCTTTGAGGAATCCATCATGCTGCGAGCGATACTCGCTATTTCTATAGTGCTGCTGGCCGCCTGTGCCAATCAGCCTTTGACCCACAACTATCAGGGTGACGTGCAGATACGTAGCCTGACGGTAGACTTTGAATCGCTCAGCGCATTGACGGAGCCAGAGGGCAAGGATCAGCGGCGCATCAACTCTTGGCAGCGCGTTTTTCAAGCTGTGGAGCGCGCTCTCGACCCGGCCGCCAGTGCTCAGCTGGATGCGCAGTTGCGCCGCTTTGAACGCCTGATTGTTGACGGCGTGCGCGAGGTGTCAGGTGTGCCCGTGGTGCAGGCTGGGGAGTCGGAAATGGTAATGGTGTACGGTGATCACAATGAGCTGTCGGCCATCCGCTTTGAGTACCCTGTGGACGCCGGCAGAGCCTATATGAATTTGCGCGGCTATTTGTCCTATCCCTCCAGCGATATTACCCGTGCCGGCATCGGGATTGTGGAAGGGCTGGTGGTGAGGGTGTCGCCAAAGCTGTCGCTGGAAGTCGAGGGGGTGAATGGTCAGGGAGAGCGCTTCTGGCACACCTCTGTTAACTACAATGCGCTGCGTGAGTACATCGTGAGTGAGCGCTATGTACTAGGAGTGTCGGTGGACGGCGTCAGCGATGGCGATATTTTTCTGCTGCCTCTTGGCCAGGGCGTGATTAAGGCCCTGGCCGAGTCCCTGCGTGTTGAAGCGGAAAGCGCTCACTGAGCGTTTGGCGCCTCCAGTTTTTGCTTGGCCAAACGCTGACTATTGGCCGACATAATATGCAGGCCTTTTAGCAGGTTGAGTGCCTCGTAAAGCTGGTTATCGGTGGCAGCAAGTTCGTTGGCAGCACTGTCGACAATGCGGTTGCTGCCGTTGTTTTCTTTTCCGCTTTCGTTGCCCAGGTGCCCAGCCAGGTCAGCTTCGGTAACCATTTTTTCTGCGCCCAGAGATTCAATGCGAGCACGCTCGACAATAATGTCCGGCACGATGCCCTGCGCTTGTATCGAACGGCCGCTGGGGGTGTAGTAGCGGGCGGTGGTTAGTTTTATGGCGCTGTCCTCAGCCAGTGGCAGCACGGTTTGGACCGAGCCTTTACCAAAGCTCTGGGTGCCCAGAATAATAGCGCGGCGGTGGTCTTGCAGTGCGCCGGCAACAATTTCTGATGCGGAGGCCGAGCCGCCGTTTATCAACACCACCAGAGGGGTGTCGTCGGCGTTATTGGTGTCGCTGGCCATATAGCGACTAAAGGCGTTGGGTAGGCGCCCCTCGGTGTAGACAATAAGCCCGTCGTTTAAAAAGGTGTCGACCACCTGTACGGAAGCCTGCAGCAGGCCGCCGGGGTTGTTGCGAAGGTCCAGTACCACTCCGCGCAAGCCACTGCGGTTGGCCTTAAGTTTTGCCAATTCGCTGCGCAGGTCTTCGCCGGTGCGGCTTTGGAACTGCGAAATACGCAGATAGCCATAGCCGGGCTGGAGCATGCGGCCGCGCACACTGGCGACGGTGATAATGTCGCGCTTCAGTTCCAGTTCTATCGGCGCTTTTACCCCTTCGCGCAAAATAGTGAGGGTGATGGGGCTGCCCTTGGGGCCGCGCATCAGCTCGATGGCCTCTTGCAGGCTAAGGCCTTTGATGGGCTGTTGGTCGATCTGGATAATCAGATCGCCGGGCTGAATACCCGCCCGTTGTGCTGGCGTGTTATCGATGGGGCTAACAACTTTGACAAAGCCATTTTCCATGCCCACTTCGATACCCAGGCCGCCGAACTCGCCGGTGGTGTGGGTTTGAAGGTTGTCGAAGGAGTCGGAGTCCAGGTAGTCGGAGTGCGGGTCCAGGCCGCTGAGCATACCGCGAATGGCGTTTTCCAATAGCGTTTCGTCGTCCACCTCTTCGACATAGCTACGGCGAATTTGGTTGAAAACGTCGGCAAAGTTTCGCAGCGCCTGAAGGGGCAGCTCGCCTTGCGCGCTGTGTGGCGAGGCGGGTGCCTCGGCCAGGCAAAAGGGAGAGAGCAGAGCAAGGTTGAGCACGGCGGCTCGACTAAGATGACGCAGCATTATCAGCTTCCCGATACAACATGCGGCGGGGCGTCCTGCGCCCGCCGACAGAAACAAAGCACCCATTGTAGCCAGCTTTGTCGGGATTTGTCGCTACCTCTAAATGTGGGCTGCCGCGTTCAGCGGCACCAGCGGGCGGGGTCAGTAGGGCGGCCCTTGTGGCGAATCTCAAAATACAGTCCGCTGCGCCGCTGACCGCCACTGTTGCCCAGTGTGGCAATCGCCTCGCCACCGCGCACCCAGTCGCCTTCCTGGCGGAGCAGACTCTGGTTGTGAGCATAGAGGCTCATATAATCATTGCCGTGGTCGACAATAATCAGTAGGCCGGCCCCACGCAGCCAGTCGGCGTAGACAACGCGGCCATTGTGGATGGTGCGCACCGGGCTGCCCTCTTCACCGGCAATTTGCACTCCCTGCCACCGTACCGCGCTGCCTTGGCGCGGCGCGCCGTAACGATTCAGCCGCTTACCGGCAACAGGCCAGGGCATGGCACCGCGCATTTGTTTGAAGGGGCGGTAGCTCGATGGAATGGCGATATCGGTAATTTCGCGCTCAATTGCCGAGAGGATGCTCTCCAGGCTCTTGCGTTGCTTGTCCAGCGAGCCAATGCTGCTCTGTTGCTGTTTCAGCTCCTGGTCGAGTTTCGCGACACTGCGCTGGCGGCGTTGCTGCTGAACTTCCAGTTGCTGGCGCTGCTGGGCCAGCTGGCGTTCTGTGGCGCTAAGTGCCTCGGTTTGCGCGCTGATTTCGGGGATCAGCGCGTTGAGGGCAGTGAGTGTTTCGCGATAGCTGTCGAGTTGTTGGCTGCGGGCGGCATTGAAATAGTCGTAGTAGGTGATCAGCCGACTGAGCGATTGAGGGTCTTCCTGATTGAGCAGCATTTTGATCTGCCGCTCTTGCCCCAAGGTGTACGCACTGCGAATTTGCTCTGCAATCAGTGCTTTTTGCTGGCTTTGGCGCTGGCGCAGGGTTTGTTGTTCGCCCTGAAGGGCGGTCAATTTGCTCTGGCGGCGGTCGCGCTCTGCGCGAGTGCTGTGCAGTTTAGCCGCGATTTTGCCGATCTCGACCTCAACCTCGCGAAGCTCCCGCGCGGCACGACTGCGTTCTTTCTGGGTACTGCCAAGCTGTTTTTTCAGCGAATGAAGCTGCTGGCTGAGGTCTTTCAGCTGTTGGCGGGTGGCGGCTTCATCCTCAGCAAGGCCGGCACTGGCCAGCAGGCCAGCGAACAGCAGGACGATGAACGGCATCCCTAGATGTGCCAGCTTGCTGCTAATTCGCAATTCCTCAGTGGCTGATCAGGTTCTTGCCGGTCATTTCTTCCGGCTGAGCAATGCCCAGCAGCGCGACCATCGTCGGTGCGATATCAGCGAGGCGCCCGCCTTCGGCTGTCAGGGTTACGGTGTCGTCGCCCACGTACACCAGCGGCACCAACTCGGTGGTGTGCTGAGTGTGCGGTTGGTCGGCGTCGTAGTCGAGCATTTGCTCACAGTTGCCGTGGTCCGCGGTAATCAGGCAGTGGCCACCGACCTCACGAACGGCATCGGTCACCTGTTTAATGCAGTCGTCCAGCGCTTCCACGGCTTTTACGGCGGCGTCGAAAACGCCGGTATGGCCCACCATATCGCCGTTGGCATAGTTGCAGATAATCGCATCGTAGCTGCCGCTGCGTATGGCCGCGACCAGCTCTTCAGTGACTTCCGGGGCGCTCATTTCCGGCTTTAAGTCGTAGGTGGCAACGTCGGGGGAGTTGATCAGCTTGCGCTCTTCACCCTGATAGAGTGCTTCGCGGCCGCCACTGAAGAAGAACGTAACGTGGGCATATTTTTCAGTTTCGGCGATCCGCAGCTGTGTCTTGCCGTGTTTCTCCAGCAGTTCACCGAGGCTGTTTTGGATATTCTCCGGCGGGTAGGCCACGGGGGCGTCGATACTGTCGGCGTATTCGGTGGTCATGACAAAGCCGGCAAGCGTCGGGCGAACCCGGCGCTCAAAGCCATCGAAATCGTTTTCCACAAACGCGCGAGTAATTTCACGAGCGCGGTCGGCGCGGAAGTTCATAAAGATGACGGTATCGCCATCGGCAATGGCGGCGCTGTCCTGGCCCTCGGCTTGAATAACGCTGGCGGCGACAAATTCATCGTTTTCGTCGCGAGCATAGGCGGCGCTCAGGGCGTCTTGGCTAGTGCCGTAGCGGTGCTCGGCCTCTGCTTCGGTCAGCAGGCGATAGGCTTTTTCAACGCGGTCCCAGCGGTTGTCGCGATCCATGGCGTAGTAGCGGCCGATCATTGACGCCAGCCTGCCACAGCCGAGTTCGGCAAATTTGGCGTCGACTTTTTCCAGCGAGGCCTGGGCGCTGCGTGGCGGTGTGTCGCGGCCGTCGAGAAAGGCGTGTACATACACTTTTTTGGCGCCGCGCTGAGCGGCCATATCGATCATTGCCAGTATATGGTTTTCGTGGCTGTGGACGCCGCCCGGGGATAGCAGGCCGAAAATGTGCACGGCTTTATCAGCGGCGACCGCTTTGTCGATATTGGTCTTGTAAACGTCGTTGTCGAAGAAACTGCCATCGGCAATTTCTTTGTCAATGCGGGTAATATTTTGGTAGATGATGCGGCCCGCCCCCAGGCTCATGTGGCCGACTTCCGAATTGCCCATTTGGCCGTCTGGCAAACCAACATCCAGCCCGGAGCCTGAGATCAGGGTGTGCGGCTGGTTTTTCCACAGTGCGTCCCAATTGGGCGTATTGGCGTGGTAAATGGCGTTGTCCTGCGGTGCTTCCCGGTAGCCGAAGCCATCCAGAATAATCAGAACGACGGGTTGTTTTACCTGTGGGTCAGCCATGCGTAGAAAATCCATTCTTAAGTCGTTGAGCTCTCATCGCCGCTCGCGTGTAGCGCGGTGAAAACGAAATAAGGCATTGTAACTTTTCCTTTGGGAGGCGGCCACGCTTGGCGTGGTGAGAATTCCCGTTTAGCGGTGTATACTCTGGCCTTTTCGCGCGCCGGCCTACGGCTTTTTTGACGATGTTCACACGAGTGATTCGAGAGAATTCATGGAAAAACTGATTTTATTTATCGCTGAACAGTGGCTGCTGGTAGCTGCCCTGCTGTCGTGCCTTATGCTATTGAGCTTTCACGAGTCACGCCGAGCAGGTCGCGCGTTGACGCCACAGCAGGTGGTGAACCTCGTCAATCAAGAAAAGGCCTTGATGATCGACCTGCGCGACAAGGCTGAGTACAACAAAGGCCACATTTTAGATGCGGTGAGCCTGCCCTTTGCCAAGTTGGACAAGGAAATTGACCGCGTCGCGGGTGACAAGGAGCAGCCCTTGGTGTTGATCTGTAAATTGGGTCAGCACTCCAGTGCGGCGGGTAAAAAGCTGGCGGCACTGGGCTACAGCAATGTGCACCGTTTAAAAGGTGGTGTTAGCGAATGGCAGGCACTGCAGATGCCGCTGGTGAAAGGCTAAGGGCTTATGGCGAAGGTCACTATTTATACCACTCGCTTTTGCCCTTTCTGTGTGCGCGCCAAGCACTTGCTTGAACACAAACAGGTTGCCTACGACGAAGTGCCAGTAGACGGCCGCAGCGACCTGCGCCAAGAATTGTTGTCCCGTACGGGGCAGCGCACAGTGCCGCAGATATGGGTGGGTGAAACCCATGTTGGCGGTTGTGACGAGCTGTTTGCGCTGGAGCGTGGCGGCAAGCTGGATCGCCTGTTGGCAGCCAGTTAAATAACGAAAATTTACCTATCAGGAGTCGAGACCCGACAATGGCTGAACAAGAAAACGCCCAAGCACAAGACAATACGCCCAAGTTCGCATTGCAGCGCATTTACATAAAAGATGCTTCCTTTGAGTCGCCGTCCAGCCCTGTGGTGTTCACCAAAAGCTGGAAGCCGAAAATGCACGTGGATCTCAACACGCGCAGCCAGCCCGTGGGTGAAAACAGCTATGAAGTGACGCTGACGGTGACAGTGACCGCCAAGCTGGAAGAAGACGAGACCGCTTTTTTGGTTGAAGTGCAGCAGGCGGGCCTGTTTGTCGCAGAGGGCATTGAAGGTGAGGCGCTGCGCCAGCTACTGGGCATAGCCTGTCCGAATATGCTGTTCCCCTATGTGCGTGAGTCTGTTGACGCACTGGCAGTAAAAGGCGGTTTCCCGGCGCTGGCACTGCAGCCGGTGAATTTTGAGGCGCTTTACCGCCAGGCTAAAGCGCAGGCGGATGAAAAAGCTGCCGCTGAAGAGACCACTCACTAAACTCTCTGCATATCAGCCGCGCTCCCTGCGCGGCGAGGCCGGGATGTCTGTTTCGGCCTGTTTCTTTCCTGCTGCTGTGGTGAATGCGCCATGTTCCATATTGCTTTGCACGAACCCAAGATCGCGCCGAATACTGGCAATATCATTCGCTTGGTGGCGAACAACGGCTGCCATCTGCATTTGATCGAGCCCATGGGCTTTGACTTGGAAGAGAAAAAACTGCGGCGTGCGGGCTTGGATTACAGCGACATGGCGCGGGTTAGCCGCCACGCCGACTATGCCGCGTTTTGCGAGGCGGTGGCGGGGCAACGCATTTTTGCGCTGACGACCAAGGGGCAGCGCAACTATGCCGAGGTGGCATTCCAGCCCGGCGATGTGTTGCTGTTCGGTTCTGAAACAGCGGGCTTGCCCGCTGAGATTCGCGATGAACTCGGTCCCGATCACTGCCTGCGGGTGCCCATGATGGAGGGCGCGCGCAGCTTAAATCTGTCAAATACGGTGGCTCTGGTCAGCTATGAAGCATGGCGCCAGCAGGGGTTTGCCGGCGCGCTTCGGTAGCGGTATTGCGCTAGCCAGGGCTACTCGTCCTCATCGCCACCCATATCCAGTTCTTTGATTTTGCGGGTGAGGGTGTTGCGTCCCCAGCCGAGTAAGTTGGCGGCATCGCGACGTCGGCCGTGGGTGTGCTTGAGCGCTGTTTCGATCATGATTCGCTCAAACTCCGGTACCGCGCGATCCAGCAGCTTATCCCTGCCCAGTAGTAATTCTTGGTCGGCCCAGCGGCGTAAATTCTCCTGCCAGTTAGCCGCGGGTGCCGCTTCGCTGTCGCTGTGCTCCAGCAATTCGGGGGGCAGATCATTAAGGTGAATCTCCCGTCCCGATGCCATCACCGTTAGCCAGCGGCAGGTGTTCTCCAATTGCCGAACGTTGCCGGGCCAATCGAGTTGGCTGAGGTATTCCTCTGTGTCGGGCAGCAGGCGCTTGGGCTCCACATTGAGTTCATTGCCAGCGATGGTAAAGAAGTGCTGCATCAGTTTGGGAATGTCTTCCCGGCGCTCGGCAAGTTTGGGGAGGTGGATGCGGATAACGTTTAGGCGATGAAATAAATCCTCGCGAAAGCTGTTGTCTTGCACCAGCTTTTCAAGATTTTGGTGGGTGGCCGCGATAATGCGAACATCGACTTTCACCGGGGTATGCCCCCCCACGCGGTAGAACTCACTGTCGGCGAGTACCCGCAACAGGCGGGTTTGGGTTTCGGCGGGCATATCGCCTATTTCGTCCAGAAAAAGCGTACCGCCATCGGCCTGCTCAAAGCGTCCGCGACGCTGGGCAGTGGCACCGGTGAAGGCCCCTTTTTCGTGGCCAAAGAGTTCCGATTCCATCAGGTCCTTGGGGATCGCAGCCATATTCAGCGCGATAAAAGGTTTGCTGGCCCTCGGGCTGTGGCGGTGGAGGGCCTGGGCGACAAGCTCTTTACCGGTACCGGATTCGCCGTTAATCAGTACCGTGATATTGGACTGGGACAAGCGGCCAATGGCGCGAAACACCTCCTGCATCGCGGGTGCTTCGCCGATAATTTCGGTGCTCTCCAGCGGCACTTCCTCGGGCAGCACCGGGCGGTTTTTATTGGCGTGTTGCAGGGCGCGCTGGGTTGTTGCCAATACCTCGTCGACGTCAAAGGGTTTGGGCAGATATTCAAAGGCGCCTCCTTGATAGGAGGCAACGGCGCTATCCAAATCTGAATGGGCGGTGGTAATAATCACCGGCAAACCGGGGTGGATGTCGCTGATGCGCGACAGCAGTTTTAGGCCATCGATACCCGGCATGCGGATGTCGCTGATAACCGCGTCGGGCACCCCCGACTCCAGCTGAGCAAGCAGGGCATCGCCATTTTCGAAACTGCGGGTTTCAATACCGGCCTGGTTGAGGGCTTTTTCGAGTACCCAGCGAATCGATTTGTCGTCGTCGGCAATCCATACGGTGTTGCTATAGCTCATCGGTTTTGCTCCACGGGTATAAACAGCGAAAACTCCGTGCGACCGGGTTCGCTGTGGCATTCAATAAGGCCTTGGTGATGGTTGAGAATGGACTGTGAGATCGACAGTCCAAGCCCAGAGCCGTCGGCGCGGCCGCTGATCATTGGCAGGAATATCGACGGTGCCAGGTCTTCGGGTATGCCCGGGCCGTTATCGATAATGTCCACGCGGCACACCAGTCGGTGGCGGTGAGAGCCAATGGTAAATTGGCGCAGCGTTCTGCTGCGCAGGGTAATTTGTGCGCCGTCTTCAGGAGGGGATTGTTTCAGCGCCTGAAGCGCGTTGCGGACGATGTTGAGTACCGCCTGAATTAATTGCTCGCGATCGCCGATGATGTCGGGGATGCTGGGGTCGTAATCGCGGATGATGCTTAACTCCTCGCCTCCCTCAACTTCCACTAGCTGGCGCACGCGCTCCAGCACTTCATGGATATTGGTGGGCAGCTGGTTGGGCATCTTATTGGGCCCCAGCATATTGTCGACCAGGTTTCGCAGGCGGTCGGCCTCTTCGATAATGATGTTGGTGTAATCGTGCAGGCGCGGGTCGTCGAGTTCGCGTGCCAGAAGTTGTGCCGCACCGCGCAAGCCGCCGAGCGGGTTTTTCACTTCGTGGGCAATGCCGCGCAGCAGCGCTTTGCTGTTTTGCTGGGAAGATAGCAGGCCTTCTTCGCGACTGATGCGAAGCAGTCGATCCAGCGGCTGCAGCTCGATGATAAGAGACGTTCGCGGGTGTTCCACTATGGGCGTTACTGCATAGTCCACCGTGATTTCGTCGCCGGAGCGCAGGGTTAATACTGTTTCCCGTTTAGTGAATGCCTCGCGGTTGTTGATGGCGTCCAGCAGTTTCACAACGGTGTCTTCGTCTTCGTGAAAAAGGTGGGTGATGGCCTCGCCGTGGATGCGCTGGTCAGACACCGCCAGAAGCGACTCTGCCGCCGGGTTGATATAACTCACGGTGAGGTTGGGCTCGACCAGTAGGATCGCCGTTTTCAGGTTGTCGAGTATGTGGTGGTGCAAATTCGCTGGGGGCATGGGCTCGCCACTGTCTTCATTATGGTTCATTGCAAAGCAATAATTAGGCCAGTGCCCCGGAATGGGGGCGTTGTTATTGAGTGGGCGCTAATTGGGCGTTGTATATGGCGTGGCGCGGTGCTGCGCCGCTGAGGCTGGCCCCGCGATGGCGCGCGCGACCGCCGCTATTGTCTTAGTGTGCACCAATTTGGTGCTTTGTGTATAGCTTGGCTGGAGGGTCAGTTGTTTGGCCAGTGGGCCACGACTGAAACAGTGTCTCGACTCAGCTTTTCCCCGTTGGGGCCGAGGACTTCTGCGCTGATTTGGTGCCGGCCGCGGCTCAGGCGCTCAATGCGTGCAGAGGTGGCGCTTCCCCGGCTAAGGGTTTTGCCATTGACGGCGATGCGCAGGCTCTCGTCGCCGCGCAGGGGGCGCTGGAGCTTTACATTAACGGTGGTGGGAATGCGGCCATTGGGGAATACTTGGCCGTTGCGCGGCTGGATGATTTGTACCTTGATTGAGGCCGGTACGGGGGTGGCATGGCGGTCCAGCTTGGCCGGTGGTGGCGGCGACACAGCCGGCGTGGTGTTTACCGGGGGTAGATCGACCGGGCTGCCGCCGTCGCGGGGAGAGTCGCTGTAAACGGTGCGGCCCTGTTCGTCGGTATGACGATAGATTTCTGCATGCAGTGGGCTGCAGAGCACGCTCGCTACGCAAATAAGGCTCAGCAGACGATACATAAAAAGCCCTCGCTATCACTTTTCTGTAGTGTGCGACGAGTTGATAGGCGCGGCAAGGTTTAAAAAATGACAGGCAAAAAAAAGCCCGCCGAAGCGGGCTTTTTCGCACAAGGCGTATTAAACGCTGTAGTACATGTCGAACTCAACGGGGTGAGTTGTCATGTTCAGGCGCTCGATTTCCTCAGACTTCAGCTCGATGTAAGCATCGATCATGTCGTCGTCGAATACGCCGCCAGCGGTCAAGAAGGCGCGGTCCGCATCCAGTGCTTGCAGCGCTTGCTCGAGGCTAGACGCAACAGTCGGGATTTCAGCCGCTTCTTCTGCAGGCAGGTCGTACAGATCTTTGTCTGCCGCATCGCCAGGGTGGATCTTGTTCTGGATACCGTCAAGGCCAGCCATCAACAGGGCCGCGAAGGCCAGGTAGGGGTTCGCAGAGGGATCTGGGAAGCGAACTTCTACGCGGCGTGCTTTCGGGTTAGTGATGAATGGAATACGGATAGACGCTGAGCGGTTACGTGCTGAGTAAGCCAGCATAACAGGTGCTTCAAAGCCGGGAACCAGGCGCTTGTACGAGTTAGTAGAAGCGTTGGCAAAGGCGTTGATCGCGCGAGCGTGCTTGATGATACCGCCGATGTAGTACAGAGCTGTTTCAGACAGGCCGCCGTAAGCGTCGCCAGTAAACAGGTTTTGGCCGTCTTTGCTCAGTGACATGTGCACGTGCATACCGCTACCGTTGTCGCCGACAACTGGCTTGGGCATGAAAGTAGCGGTCTTGCCGTAGGCGTGAGCGACGTTGTGTACGCAGTACTTAAGTACCTGTACTTCGTCAGCTTTTTTCACAGCAGAGTTAGGGCCAACACCGATTTCACACTGACCAGCAGTACCTACTTCGTGGTGGTGTACTTCAACTTCCAGACCCATGTCGGTCATTGCGTTACACATTGCTGCGCGCAGGTCGTGCAGGCTGTCGACGGGTGGTACGGGGAAGTAACCGCCTTTAACGCCAGGACGGTGACCAGTGTTGCCTTCTTCGAAGCTGTTGCCAGAAACCCAGGCGGCTTCGTCAGAAGAAATCGCGTAGCTCGCGCCTTCCATTGCCACTTTCCACTTCACGTCGTCAAACACGAAGAACTCGGGCTCTGGGCCAAACAGGGCGCTGTCGGCTATGCCAGCAGAGCGCATGTAGTCTTCGGCGCGCTGAGCGATAGAGCGTGGGTCACGGTTGTAGCCCTGCATAGTAGAAGGCTCAACGATGCCGCAGCGAATGATAATAGTGGGTTCGTCGGTGAAGGGGTCGAGAACAGAGGCCTCGTCGTCCGGCATGAGGATCATGTCTGACTCGTTAATGCCTTTCCAGCCTGAGATCGATGAGCCATCGAACATTTTGCCTTCTTCGAAGAAGCCCGCGTCGATTTCGCTCACCGGCATGGTGACGTGTTGTTCTTTACCTTTAGTGTCGGTGAAGCGCAGGTCCGCCCACTTCACGTCATTATCGGCGATTAACTTCAGAGTGTTCTCTGACATTCTTAACATCCTCCAATATAGAGTCTTGTAGTCGATTCGGCGTGGCCGAAAGCAGTGGCGATTATAGGTTCATTGCCGCGTGCCGCATAGCGACATCTGCATAGAACCGAAAGTAAACACGCATATGCGCTGCGGGCCGTGGCGCCGCTGTTTCTGTTCGAAATTTATAGAGCAATATGCGTGCCATATTTTTGTGCTGGTTTTTTGTTCAAAATCCGAGCGAAAAACCCACTTTGCCTGAAAACTGTGCGTTTTGCCAAAAAGTGCGCACCAATATAGCGCTCTAGTGTTTCATTTTGGTGCGCTGTCGGGGTTTCTGCGGAGCTGAAGCGTTTTAAGTGAACCGCTATAATGCCCGCCCAGCTATCTCCGTGGTGCCACAATGAAGTTCATCGTAAAGCTCTTCCCTGAAATTATCATCAAGAGCAAGCCTGTTCGCAAAAAGTTCATCAAACAGTTGCGCGATAACCTGCGCAAGCTGCTGATCCCAATTGATCCTGAACTCCAGATCGTTCGTGAATGGGACCGTATCACTATTGAAACCCAGTGTCGTGCCGACGCCGATATTGCGGCGATATTGGCAGTGTTGGGCAATACCCCGGGCATTGCTCATGTCGTTGAGGTGGCGGAGTACCCCCTGGTAGATGTGCACGATATCTATGAAAAGGTCCGGGATGCTGTTGGCGATAGCTTACGTGGTAAAACCTTTGCGGTGCGCTGCAAGCGCACGGGTGATCACGAGTTCAATTCCAATGAGGTTGAACGCTACGTCGGTGGTGGCTTAAATCAGTATTCAGAAACGGGTGGGGTGAAGCTGAAAAACCCCGACGAAGTGGTGCGCGTCGAAGTCCGCCACAATCAGTTCTTTGTTGTCAGGCGACGCCACGAGGGGCTGGGTGGCTACCCCATCGGCACCGTCGACTCCGTTGTTAGCCTGATTTCCGGTGGCTTTGATTCCACGGTGTCCAGTTACATGACAATGAAGCGGGGCATGCGCACGCATTTTTGCTTTTTTAATCTCGGTGGTCGTGAGCACGAGGTGGGGGTAAAGGAAGTCGCGCTGTATCTCTGGCAGAAGTTTGGTGCGTCGCATCGCGTGAAATTTATCAGCGTGCCATTTGAAGATGTTGTCGCCGAAATTTTGAAGAATGTTGAGAACTCACAGATGGGGGTGATTCTCAAGCGCATGATGTTGCGCGCTGCCGAACAGGTGGCGGCGGAGCTGGAGGCGCCAGCGCTGGTGACCGGTGAGGCGGTGTCTCAGGTGAGTAGCCAGACGCTAACCAACCTCTCTGTGATCGATCAGGTGACTGATACCCTGGTGTTGCGCCCGCTGATCACCACCGACAAGCTGGATATTATCAATACCGCGTCCAGAATTGGCACCGAGCAATTTGCCGCGAATATGCCTGAATACTGCGGTGTGATTTCTGTGAAACCCACCACGCGTGCGCGCCCGGAGCGGATCGCTGCGGAGGAAGAGAAGTTCGACTTTTCAGTGCTTGAGCGCGCGGTTGCCAGTGCCAAATATATCAACATCGACAAATTGGCAGATGAAGAAGTCAGCCATACCGAGGTGGAAGTGCTGCCGATTCCCTTGGCTGACGCCGTGGTGCTGGATGTGCGCCATCCCGATGAAGTTGACCGCAAGCCGCTCAAGTTGGAACGCAATCGCGTGGCGTGCATGCCCTTTTATGAATTGCATAAGCGCTGCGTTGAGCTCGATCGCGACACGGTCTACCAGCTGTATTGCGACAAGGGAGTGATGAGTCGTCTGCATGCTGCACACCTGCTTGAGCAGGGTTATGACAACATTAAGGTGTATCGCCCCTCATGACTATCTACACGCAACCGCCGTTATTTGATGTCGAGATAGCGCCTCGCTGGGCCGATCAAGACAGCCTGGGGCATATCAATCACGTGCAGTACTTCTCTTATCTTGAGGAGGCGCGAGTGCACTGGCTGCGCTCCGAGGAAATGCTGGCCCTGGGCGGCTCTCGGCTTGTGATTGCGGCCATCGCTTTGAATTACCGGCAGGAGTGGCGGCACGGCCGATCGCTGCGGGCGCGCGCCTGGGTTACGCGCGTGGGGAACAGTAGCTTTAGTTTGCGGCAAGCGCTATTTAGTGAAGATGGTGAGCAGCTGGTGGCAGAGGGCGATGCCACCCTGGTACATGTGAATGAGGATCACCGGCCGGAGGCTATTTCTGCTGCTGCCAGGGCCATACTGGCGCGGTCGCTGATCGAAAGCTAGCGCTTTTGCCGCGTCAGGGCGTAGCCAAATTGAAGTTATACAGTTTGAAGCGTTGATCTTGCAGGGTCAGCGTTGCGGTCATGATCGCGCTGCCGTTTTCGAAATAAAGCTTGCTGCTATAACTGAGTCGCGGCGAGTCTGCAAAGAGAGATAGGGCGCCACTCAGGCGAGAAAAGCGCAGCTCATCCATGCGCTGATATTGCCCTAAATGCTGGTATTGCGCGCTGAGTGCAGCCAGTTGCTTATCATTGACTTGCGCCAGTGTTTCGCGGCTGAGCTGGGCGCGCAGCGCTGCGGGCTGCCAGCTCGAAATACTGCTCAGTGCCGTGTCTAAATAACTGCGCGCGGGCTCGCCGTACTGCTCTTCGACTTGGCTGCTGTAGTAATACAGGCCGCCAAAGGCAATGAGACCAACCAAAATAAAGCTGCGGAGCAGGGTGCTGTTCACAAGTGATCCTAAATGAGGTGCTAACGGTATCAGTGGCGCATAAGCCAGCCGAGTAGGCCCAGGCTGTGCAGGAACACCGCGATAATGCCCAGTGGTGCAATGTAGCGCAACAAAAAGCGCCAGGCTTTGAAGACCTTGGTGTGCAATATGCCGGTTTCGTCGAACACCCGGTCGCTAGGCATCAGCCAGCCGACAAATACCGCGATTAACAGGCCGCCAAGCGGCAGCATAACGTTGGCCGTCAGGTAGTCCAGGGTGTTGAACACGGACTCGTAATGAATGCTCGCGATGCCGCCCAACCAGGCGATACCGGCCAAGCCGAAGGTGGATACCGGCCGCTTGACGCCGTGCTTTTCCAGCCACGCGACGCCCGGCTCAATAAGGGAGATCGACGAACTGAGTGCGGCGATGCTCACCAGCGTGAAAAACAGGGTGCCGAAAAAGATGCCGCCGCTCATGTTGGAGAAGGCGATCGGCAGTGTGACAAACATCAGCCCCGGCCCTTGGCCCGGTGTTAAGTCGTTAGCGAAGACCAGCGGGAACATCGCCATGCCCGCCAATAGGGCAATAATGGTATCCAGTGCGGCGATCGTCATGACGGTTTTACCGATGGACGAATGCCCGGGAAAGTATGCGCCGTAGGCCATGATGGCGCCCATGCCAAGGCTCAGGGTAAAGAAGGCGTGCCCCATCGCTACCAGTATTGCCTCGCCGTTTAGGCGGCTAAAATCCGTGTCGAACATAAAGTGCAGCCCGGCTTCGAAATCGCCGTTTACTGCGCTGTAGCCCACCAGTAGCAACAGGAAGAAAAACAGCATGGGCATCAAAATGTCGACGGCCTTGCCGATGCCCTGTGTGACCCCCGCTGCCACAACGCCGGCAGTGAGCACGCAGAACACGCTGTGCCAAAGCAGCTGTTGGCTGTTGCTGGCGAGTAAGCCGCTGAAATTGCTCTCGATTTGTGCCGGGTCTAAATTGCTGTAAGTGCCGCCGATACTCTGTGATACGTATTCCAACGCCCAGCCAGCGACAACGCTGTAAAACATCATGATAAGCAGGCCGGCGAGCATGCCGACACCCCCGATCACGCCCCAGTAGCGACTGCGTCCGCTTTCTTTTGCCAGTTTGGCCATTGAGTCGGCGGGGTCGCTGCGCCCGGCGCGGCCGAGCATAACTTCAGCAATCATCACGGGAATGCCGATCATCAATATGCAGGCGAGATAAACCAGTACAAATGCACCGCCGCCATATTCACCGGTGATGTAGGGAAATTTCCAAATGTTGCCAAGGCCGACGGCTGAGCCTGTGGCGGCAAGTATAAATGTCCAGCGCGATTTCCATGTCACGCCCTCGGGGGCCGAAAGGGCTTTACTCATATTATTTTTCCGTCGCGGGAAGGCTTTTTTGGGAATTGTAGCGGTAAATGGTACTTCGGCCCAAGGTTTGGCCAGTGCGGTGGCCGAGGAAACACTGGCAATATGTCGTAGATGCTGATGAGTCGTGCGTATCTCGGCGCCGCTGGTGTATACTGCGCGCCCAAATTTATCCGACGACGACCTCGCCCATGATTGATAAGCTGCGCAATATTGCCATCATCGCCCACGTTGACCACGGTAAAACGACCCTGGTTGATAAACTGCTGAGCCAGTCGGGTACGCTCGACCGCCGCAACCAAGACACCGAGCGTGTTATGGACTCCAATGATCAGGAGAAAGAGCGCGGCATTACCATCCTTGCTAAGAACACCGCGATCCGCTGGAACGACTACCGCATTAACATTGTGGACACCCCAGGGCACGCCGACTTTGGCGGTGAAGTTGAGCGGGTGTTGTCGATGGTTGATTGTGTACTGCTGCTGGTAGACGCCGTAGACGGCCCTATGCCGCAGACACGCTTCGTTACACAAAAAGCGTTCGAGCGCGGTCTCAAGCCCATTGTTGTCGTCAATAAAGTCGACCGCCCAGGCTCTCGCCCTGACTGGGTAATCGACCAAGTGTTTGACCTGTTCGACCGCCTGGGGGCGACCGACGAACAGCTTGATTTCCCCATCATTTACGCATCTGCCTTGAACGGTATTGCCGGCCCAGAGGCCGACGAGCTGGCGGAGGATATGACGCCGCTGTTTGAGATGATCGTGGATAAAGTGCCTTCGCCAGATGTCGATGTTGACGGCCCGCTGCAAATGCAAATTTCAGCGCTGGACTACAACAGCTATGTCGGCGTTATCGGTGTTGGCCGCATCACGCGCGGTACCATGAAGCCCAATGAGCAGGTTGTGGTTGTTGGCGCCGATGGTAAGCAGCGCAAAGGGCGTGTGCTCACGGTGATGGGTTATCACGGTCTGGAGCGTGTTGAAGTCGAGCAAGCACAAGCCGGCGATATTGTATGTATCACCGGTATCGAAGGCTTAAATATTTCCGATACCATCTGTTCGCCCAGTCAGCCGGAAGCGTTGCCAGCGCTGACCGTTGACGAGCCCACAGTCAGTATGACCTTCCAGGTTAACGATTCACCGTTTGCCGGTTTGGAAGGCAAGTTTGTTACCTCGCGTAATATCAACGACCGTCTCCAGCAAGAGCTGATCCACAATGTGGCGCTGCGGGTTGAGCAGGGCGACAGCCCCGACAAATTCAAAGTGTCCGGTCGTGGTGAGCTGCACTTGTCGGTATTGATTGAAACCATGCGTCGCGAGGGTTTTGAGCTGGGTGTGTCACGCCCAGAAGTTGTTCAGCGAGAAATTGACGGCGTTCTGCAAGAGCCCTACGAGCAGGTTGTTATCGACGTTGAAGAGCAGCACCAAGGTGCCGTCATGGAAGAGTTGGGTCTGCGCAAGGCAGAGCTGACCAACATGGAGCCCGACGGCAAAGGTCGCGTTAAGCTTGAGTTTATTGCGCCTGCGCGTGGCCTGATCGGCTTCCGTGGTCAATTCCTGACGCTGACCTCGGGCAGCGGTATTATGACCACAGTCTTCGACCACTACGGTGAAGTGAAAGGCGGTGAGATGGCCAAGCGCCAAAACGGCGTGTTGGTCTCAATGGTGAAGGGCAAAACCCTTGCCTACGGTTTGTTTAACCTGCAGGATCGCGGTCGCTTGTTCCTCGGCCACGCTGAGGAAATTTACGAAGGGCAGATTATCGGTTTGCACAGCCGTAGCAACGACCTGGTGGTGAATGCGACCAAGGCCAAGCAGCTGACTAACGTTCGCGCTTCTGGCACCGATGATGCGCTGACGCTGACGCCGCCGGTACGTCATACCCTTGAGCAAGCGCTCGAGTTCATTGAAGACGACGAGTTGGTGGAAGTGACGCCGAAGAGCATTCGCCTGCGTAAAAAGCTGCTAACGGAAAACGAGCGCAAACGCGCGGCAAAATAATTTGCCTGGGGCGAGGGCGGGCAAGCCGTCCCTCGCTGCGCTACACTGAAGGTCTCCGCTGTTAATCGACCTCAGGTGCGCTGAATGTTGGCACTTTATCCCGATATCAAACCTTATCAACGTCATCGTCTGGCTGTTCAGGCCCCCCACGTTCTCTATGTAGAAGAATCTGGTAACCCGGACGGTATTCCCGTGCTATTTGTGCACGGCGGTCCCGGTGCGGGTTGCAGCCCCAAGGCGCGCTGCTTTTTCGACCCAGAAGTCTACCGCATTATTTTGTTTGACCAGCGCGGCTGTGGCCAATCCGAGCCCCATGCCTGTCTGGACAACAATACGACGCAAGCGCTGATCGAAGACATGGAAGCCATTCGAGAGTATTTGGGTGTACATCACTGGGTGCTGTTTGGTGGCTCCTGGGGATCCACGCTCAGTATTGCCTATGCACAACGTCACCCGAGCCGCGTGCTGGCGATGATATTGCGCGGTATATTTTTGTGCCGTCCTCAGGAGCTTCAGTGGTTTTACGAGGAGGGAGGCGCGAGCCGCGTTTTTCCCGATTACTGGCAGGAGTTTGACGAGGCCGCCCATCGCCAACCCGGTGAGAGCTGGATCGAGGCTTATCACCGGCAGTTGCACGGCAGTAATGAACTGGCGCGGATGTCCGCCGCAAAGGCTTGGTGCCACTGGGAGGGGCGCTGCTCAACGCTGCGCCCTAACCACGATGTTGAGTCGCATTTGCTGGACGCTCACACCGCCGTGGCGATGGCGCATATCGAGAATCACTTTTTCCGCAGTGACCCGTACCTGTTGAATCAGGAAATCCTGGATAATATGTCGGCGCTGGCAGATATCCCCGGGGTTATTGTCCACGGTCGTTACGATATGATCTGCCCTCTGGACAACGCGATGACGCTATCGCAATACTGGCCAGCCGCCGAGTTGTTCGTGGTTCGCGATGCCGGGCACTCCGCTTTTGAGCCGAGCATGAGTGATGCGCTGGTTAAGGCAACAGATGAGATTGCCGAGGTGCTGGTACGGCAGTTTTCGGGCGAGGGCGCATGATGCTGCGCCACGGATTTACGTATAGAGAATTGAATGAAAGCACTACTTCAACGGGTTCGCCACGCAAAGGTTGAGGTTGATCAGCACTGTGTTGGTGAAATTAGTCAGGGAATATTGTTGTTTCTCGGGCTGGAAAAACACGACAGTGAAGCCGAGCTGGAAAAGCTATTGGAAAGGGTGCTGAATTACCGCATTTTTTCCGATGAGCAGGGGCGTATGAATTTGTCGCTGCGCGACATTGATGGCGGGCTGTTGGTGGTTTCCCAGTTTACTCTCGCGGCACAAACCAGTAAGGGGCGGCGCCCCGGATTTTCAACGGCCGCGGAACCCGAGCACGCTCGCCAGCTTTACGATCATGCCCTGGCGTGGCTTTCTCCTCGCCAGGCAAAACTGGCAAGCGGAGAATTTGGCGCGGATATGCAGATCTCTCTGCTCAATGACGGGCCGGTGACTTTTCTACTGGAATCGTAACGTTATCCCACTCCCGACAGATTTATGGCGACGCGGTTCCCGCGTTTTTGCCGTTTTTTGCGTCTGTGTCAACTTCTTCACAAAGCCGGTTTTTTCGGTGAACTCAGTAATATGAGCTCGTCTAAAAGGCATCTATTGGCAAAAAAAGGATGTCTTATGAAGCGCATTACATCGACTCTAATGGTTCCCGCTGGCTTTCTTGCACTTGCGGTCAGCTCACCACTGATGGCAAAGGAATTTAGCTACAGTTATGCGGAATTAGGGGTGGCTGATATTGAGGTGGATGATCGCGATGGCGACTACCTTTATGGTGGCGGCTCGCTGGCCTTGGATCGCAATGTATTTATTCGCGCGTCAGTGGGTAATCTGGATTTTGATCCCGGTGAGGCCGATGTGGTGAGCCTCGGTGTGGGCCACCCGATGCGGATTTCTGAGCGCAGCGACTTAGTATTGGCGCTGGACTATAGCTATACCGATCCCGACCGGGGTGACAACGACATTGATACCTTGGCAGCGAGTGTGCAATCACGCACCTGGCTGACCAATAATATAGAGGGTAATCTCAGTGCGGGTTATGCCCACGCAGATTACGATAAGGGTGACGATAGCGGCGCTGTGCTTGGTGCTGGTGTGCGACTCTACGTGACGCCGCTGGTCTCTGTGGCAGCGGAGCTGAATCGCAGCTTTGTTGGCGACCTGGATACAGACAGCTTTGGCATTAGTGGCCGCGTGCAGTTTTAACTGCGGCGGCGGCAAAAAAACGGCGCAGGGAGCGCCGTTTTTTTTTGCACGCTTCAGAGGGTTTTTGGGCTCAGTCGTTTAGCAAAAAACTGGCTGATGTCATGGGCGATAAAAAACAGGATTGGCACTAAAAATAATGTGACCGCCGTGGCAAACAATATACCGAAGCCAACGGAGGTGGCCATTGGTTTGATGAATTGCGCCTGTATTGATGTTTCCAGCTGAATGGGCAGTAGCCCCAAAAAAGTGGTTAATGAGGTCAGTATCACCGCGCGAAAGCGCATCTGTCCGGCTTCGACTACGGCTTTGAGTTTTTCCTCCCCCTCGGAAACCTTCTGGTTGATGAAGTCCACCAGAACCAGCGAGTCATTCACCACCACCCCGGCGAGCGCAACCACACCGATAATAGACAGCATGCTCAGATCATTGCCGGTGAGCCAGTGTCCAATAATGGCGCCTGCCACTGAAAAGGGAATTGCCGACATGATATACAGCGGCTGGATATAGGACTTCAGCGGAATGGCCAGTGCGGCAAAAATCAGCAGTAATACCAGCGACCCCATCACCTGCAGTTCGCGGGTATCTTTTTGCTGCTCTTCCACCTGGCCGGTGTAGTAATAGCTAACCGCAGGGAATTGTTTCAGTAGTGTGGGCATCACGTCCCGGTCGAGCTTGGCGACCACCGCATCGGGTTCAATGGTGGCTTTGTCGATGCCCGTTTGGATATTGACCACGCGCTTTCTGTCGACCCGTTTGATGCTGGAAATGCCGGAGGAATATTGCGCTTCGGCCACTTCACTGAAGGGTACCCGCTCACCACTTGGCAGCTTGATCCACAATTGCTCCAGGGTTTCCAGCGTGTTGCGCTCGGCGAGCGGCAATCTCGCGTAGACTCGCACTTCGTGACGGCCGCGTTGGAAACGCTGAATTTCAGCGCCAAAGAAGGCTTGGCGCACTTGGCGGGCAATTTCAGCCTGGCCGAGGCCCAGCAATTCGCCGGCGGGTTTAATGCGAATATCCACCTCCGGTGCGCCGGCGCCAAAGGTATCGCGGATATCGAATACGCCGCTTATTTGCTGAAGCTCCGCTTTGAGCCACTGTGCGGCGCGCTGCAGTTCAGCGAGGTCGTCAGACTCTAACGCGACGTCGAGGTCGACGCCTTCGCCCGGGCCCGCTTTCGCATCGAAGCTCAGCTGTTTAATACCGGGGAGTGGGCCGATCGCTTCTCGCCACCACTGGGCGAGAATAACGGAATCGATTTGCCGTTGCTCCGAGGGGACGAGGGACGCCCAAATTCTTGCCTGGTCGTCGGAGCTGCTCAGGGTTTCAATATTGCTAATGGCGTCGACATCTTCACCAGTACGTTCGCGGTAGCGCTCATTGACGGTCGTGGCCGCCGCCTCGATTTTCAGTGCGTAGTCATGAGTGAGCTGGTAGGGCGCGCTGGGCGGCAGCCGCAGGCTAATTACGATCTGGTCTGAGGGAACATCGGGGAAGAACACCATGCGGACAATGCCAGCGGGTACCAGGCTGAGAACGACAATAAAGCCGGCCACAAATACGGCGAGGCTGACATAGCGATACGCAAGCAAGGTTTGCAACGCTGGGCGATAAATATTGTACACAAACGCTTTTAGCTGGCGGTCAAAGCCGTTTTGCAGGGCGGCGATGGGGCCGGTGGATTTTTTATCCAGTTTGATATGACGAAGGTGGGCGGGCAGGATCAGCTTGGTTTCTATCAGAGAAAATATCAGGCAGAAGATCACGACCACCGCGATATTGGAGCCAAAGCGGCCGATGTGCGAGGTCATTGTCAGCATTGGCGTGAAGGCGATAATAGTCGTAAGCACGCCAAAAATTGTCGCTGTCGAGACGCGTTTTACCCCGTGAATAATGCTGTCTAAGCCTTGCTGTTCTCTCTCCAGGTAGCTGTAGGCACTCTCGCCGGTAACAATGGCATCGTCCACCACAATGCCCAGCACCAGCAAAAAACCGAATAGCGACATTAGGTTTATCGAGTAGTCGAAAAAGCCCAAGTTCATCACCATCATGGCGCCAAGAAAGCTGAATGGCACGCCGATTAACACCCAAAATGCCATGCTCAGGCGTAAAAATAGCGCCAGTGCCAATAGAACTAAAATGCCCCCTTGCAGCGCATTTTTAAGTAGTAGGTCGATTCGGCCTTTGAGGATACGCGAGTTATCGAACCAGACATTGAGGCTGACGCCATCGGGTAATTCCAGTTGCTTCTGGGCGGCGTAGTCTTTGACTAACTGGCTGACATCGAGGGTGCTCTGGCGGCCGACGGTGAAGATTGTGAGCCGCGCGCCGTTGGCGCCATTCAGGCGGCTGAGAATAGGCTGCTCGCTGAAACCATCGCGCACATTGGCAATATCGCCTAGCAGCAAGCGGGTGCCGTCCGGGCGGGTGAGTAGCGGAATGCGGCGATACTCATCGCCACTGTAGGCCTGACCTTGTGAGCGAAGAGTAATCGTACCGCTGTCGGTGCGAACATTGCCGCCGGGTAAGTTTTCGGATCGACTGCGAATGAGCGTTACCACTTGGTCGAAGCTCAGGCCGTACTGGCGAAGTGTGCTGTCGGAGAGCTCGATGGCCACCTCGTAATCGCGTACACCGACGAGTTCAATCTGGGTAATCTCGCCGGTGGCCAGCAGGTCGTCGCGCACGTCGTCAGCAAGGGCTTTGAGTTGATGCTCGCTAAGCTTTTCGCCAGCGATACTCAGGTTGATGGTGTGATTCTTGGCCAGTATTTCTTCAATGATGGGTTTTTCGGCATTGGCGGGAAACGACGCGATGGCGTTAACGCGGGAGGTGACATCGTTGAGCACCGGCGCCATATCGGTCTTGGGCTGCATTTGCACTAGCACTGTGGCGACATTCTCATTGGCTTCAGCAATGATGTCGTCGACGTCTTCCATATCCTGCAGGGCTTCTTCAATTTTGATCAGAATGCCTTCCTCTACCTCGCTGGGGGAGCTGCCAGGGTAGGGAACAGTGATACGGATCATCTCCAGTGGGATTGTGGGGAAGACCTCTTTGCGCAAATCTAACAGGGAGACCAGCCCGGCGAGCATCACCACGGCCATTAACAGATTGGCGGCGACGGGATTGCGGGCCATCCAGCCAATGGCGCCACTGCGGCGATCATAGGGCGTCATAGCGACTCGACTCTAACTTTCATGCCATCGGTCATAATGTCGAGGCGGCTGAGTACCAGCTGGTCGCCGACGTTTATGTCTCCTCTTACCACGGCGTATTGGGCATTCTTTTGCAGTAGGGTTACCGCCACGCTCTGCAATTGCTGCTGTGGGTCGAGGCGGTAAACGAAGCGGTTTTCAAAAACCGCGCTCGCGGGAATGCGAAAGGCGTCGTCAAATTCAACGCCGTGGATGTCGGCGCGAACAAACTGACCGATGCGCAACGCCGGCTTGGTCGCGTAGGGGGCGTCCAGCACTGCCACGGCATAGGCGACCCGAGTCGCGTCGTCCAATTGTTGATTGAGGCGACCGAGGCGCGCTTGCCAGCGACCGGTTTGTTGGTCGATAGCATGGAGCGTAACACTAGCGCCATCGACTGCCTCCAGCATCTCTAACTCGGCGTGGCTAATCGGCAGGGGAATCTCTACTTGGTCGACCGCTTGAAAGCTGGCGAGGACACTGCCGGGAGCCACATACTGCCCGAGAGCCACTTGTTTGATACTGACCAGCGCTTCCATCGGCAGTGAGATTTCTGTTCGCGAAAGGTCGACATTGGCCTTGCGGATTTGCGCTTTGGCGGCGGCGATCTGAGCGCGCGCCCGTCGAATTTGCGGGTGGCGTGGGTTGCGGGTTTCAAAGCGGCTGCGGGTGTCTGCCAGGGCTAGCTCGGCATCGCGCAGGGCGAGTAGCGCCTGGGCTTCTGCCAGTTTGTATTGGCTGCGGTCTACTCTGGCGATGGGGGTATCGGCAGCAATAATGGCGCCGACCTCCAGCGCAGGGTTCACCCAGGTGATTCTGCCGGCGACGTCACTGGTTAATTGCAACGTGGTTTTTGCTCTTACCGTGCCGTGCGAGCCCAGGGTCATCGCGGCTCCTTGGCGCTCGATGGTGTGCACCTGCACAAGCGGTTGCTCGTCCACGCGGGGTTGGGATGCAAGCTCTGGCCGGCTGCTGATGAGCACCTTGGCCAGCAGCAGTGCGCCGATAACGATTAACGGTGGTAGTACGAACTTGAGGCGTTTTCTTAACACGGTAATCGCGATCCCTGAAATTGCTGCCTATATCGGTGTTATTCCCAGCCAGAATTAATTTGAGGTGGCCGGGCTGTTGTTGCCGCCATCGCGCTGTTGGAAGCGCTGTTTCTTCCTATAGGGGAATACGTCGGCGACATAACCGTTGCGAATCTTGTCCTGCAGCTCGCGCCAGTAATCGGGGTCGTAGAGGTCGCTGTGCAACTCGTCAAATACCTTCTTGGCGCGCTGATTCCCAGAGAAGAACAAGCGAAACTCTTCCGGGAACACGTCCTCGGGTTTAACCTCGTACCAGGGGTGAGTGGCCATGGCCTGCTCCTCTGTTTTGGGCTCTGGCAGGCGGCGGAAGTTACAGTCGGTCAGCGGACAAATTTCGTCGTAGTCATAGAACACCACGCGTCCGTGGCGGGTAACACCAAAGTTTTTAAGCAGCATATCGCCGGGGAAAATATTCCCCGCGGCGAGCTGTTTAATGGCGCTGCCGTATTCGTCCATCACGCTGTAAAGCTGCTCTTCGTTGCAGTCTTTCAGGTAGAGGTTGAGAGGAATCATTTTCCGCTCAATATAGACGTGCTTGAGTATCAACACATTGCCGTGCTCCTCGACCAGCGAGGGAGCCTCTTTGTAGAGCTCGGCCATGAGCTCGTCGGAGAAACGGCGGCGGTCAAAGGCCAGGTTGTTAAACTCCTGGGTGTCGGCCATGCGGCCGCCGCGGTCCCAGCGTTTTACCAGGCTGTAGCATTTTCTAACGTGTTCCCGGCTCATCTCTTTAGGAGGCGTGAACTTGTCTTTGATCACTTTGTACACGTACCCGAAGTCTGGCCGGGTGAATACCAGCATCACCATGCCCTTGATCCCGGGGGCGATCACGTAGGGATCTTCGCTGTTTAACGTATCGTTGACGGCAAATCGGTAAAACTCCGTTTTACCGTGCTTTTGCATACCGATTGCGTTGTAGAGTTCAAATACCTCTTTGTGCGGCATGAGGCGTCGTAAAAATGCCACGTATTCCGAAGGAATCGAGGCGTCGACCATAAAGTAGCTGCGGCTGAAGCTGAAAAGAATTGAGAGGTCGTCAGGCTCGTGCAACAGGGTGTCGACGAAGAGTGAACCGTCATCGGAGTGCAGGATCGGCAGCACGAAGGGCTTGCTGAAATTGCCGCTGTAGGCGCGCCCAACCAAATACGCCGCTTTGTTACGAAAGAATAGTGACTCCAGGGTCTCGACCCAGATTTCCCCAGTGCCTTCGGGGATGCGGGGAACCAGGTCTTGGTTGACGACGTTCATGACAAATTGAATGTCGCGCTGCTGGTCTTCCCAGGGAATATTGAACTCACAGTCGTCCAACATTTGTTTGACGATGGCGGCGCCATTATCGCCGTTGAACTTGTAGCGCCGGAGAATAGAGTCGCTGTCGATTGGGCCTCGGTGTCCTGCCGGTGTGGTGGCAAAGGTGTGTTGATCCCGAATTTTTTCGTGCTCGAAGACGTAGCAGTAAATGGAGTTAAAGAAGGATTGTGCAATCTCGTAATTGTCGTGATTCTGAATTAGCTCGGCGTATTCTTGCTTGGCAACTTCCCAGTGCTCGCGGTCCTGCACGCTGCCGCCGGTAATGGTGTGGGCGGCTTCGGCGACAATGACCCGTTTTTGCTTCCAGAGGTTGAGGCGCGCGCGCATCGCCTCTTGAGAGCCGTGCCAATCGGCGGCTTCAAAACGGGCTTGGGCGCCGAGGGTGATATTTTTAAATTCGGCGAAAAACGCATCGAAGCCATTGAGAATGGCCATCGCGAGTCGGCGGGTAACAGCGGTCATTGCTGGTAGTGTCCTGTCACGTAGGAGGGTATAGCTAAGAGTCTGCCCGACTTTCGCAGAAAAGCGAAGTCGGACAGTGGGGGGCTGCGATGTTTGCGCTTACAGGAAGCAGTCCGCCATTACTTCACGGGCTTCAGCCTGCTGGCAGTTGAGGATCATTGTGCCGACTTCGCCGCGTTGATTCGCTGCTTTCCAATCCTGGGCGCGCTCGCGAATGCGGGCTTCTGGGCCAACCAGCGCGACCTCGTCGACAAGTTCGTTGGGCACCGCTTCGCGGGCTTCATCCTTCTTGCCGGCCAGGTAGAGGTCCTGCACTTTTTCTGCCGCGTCGCCGTAGCCCATGCGGGTGGCGTAGTCAGTGTAGAAGTTCTTGCCCTTGGCGCCCATACCGCCAATATATAGCGCGAGGAAGTCTTTAATGAAGTGGCGACAGCCATCGAGGTTGTCGTCCATTATAACGCCGACAAAGGGGGCAACATCGAAGTCGGCCTTGCTGCGGCCACTCTTCTCCAGGCCCTTGTTGATCGCCGGCTCAAGCACGGAATATTTGTCTGGGCTCATCCACACCGGGAATACGCCGTCGGCGACTTCGGCCGAGGCGGCTACCCCGGCGGGAGTGATGGACGCCGTGTAAATGGGGATGCTGGGGTCACCGTGCAAAATTGACTTAAGCGCTTTGCCCAGGCCGGTGGTGCCTTCGCCTTTGTTGGGAATCTGGTACATCTTGCCATCAAACTCCAGCGGGCCTTTGCGCTCGAAAATCTGCTTCATAATTTTGATGTACTCGCGGGTGCGGGTGACGGGCTTGCCGTAGGGCACGCCGTGCCAGCCTTCCACCACCTGCGGTCCCGATGCACCCAGGCCGACGATAAAGCGGCCATCGGACAGGGAGTCCAGGCTCATTGCCGTCATCGCCGCCATGGCGGGGCTGCGAGCAGGCATCTGCATAATGGCAGTACCCACCTTAATTTTTTCGGTTTGTGCAAGTATCCAGGCGGCCGGGCTAACGGCATCAGAACCATAGGCTTCAGCTGTCCACACTGAGTCGAAGCCCAGGGCTTCGGCGTGTTTAATGTCATCCATTGGCAGCGTTAATTTCGCGCCTGAGTAGCCCAGTAGTAGTCCCAGTTTCATTGCTGTTCCCCTTATTATTTTAGCGGGGCCCTGCGCCCCCTCGAATCGGTTAGCTTACCAGCGCTTTGCTGGAGAAGATAACGCCGGTTTCATCGGCATAGGCATAGTCGCCCGGTGCGATATCGATAGCGCCAAAGTGTAGGGCGACATTGAGTTGCCCCTCGTTGCGCTTCTCGGTTTTACGCGGCACGCTGCCCAGGGCCAATATGCCTAGCTCCATCGGGGCGATCTCTTCCACATCGCGCAGGTAGCCGTAGATGATAATACCGCTCCAACCATTTTTAACCGCGGCGCCAGCAAGGTTGTCTCCAAGCAGTGAACGTCGCACTGAGCCGCCGCCATCAACGACCAATACGCGGCCTTCGCCAGGCTGTTTAACTTGCTCGGCAACCAGGGAGTTGTCTTCAAAGCACTTAATGGTGACAACTTGGCCGCCGAAATTGTGAGTCGCGCCGTAGTGGCGCAGCGGCAGTTCAAGAACGCGTACGTCGTCGCCGAATTCGTCGCAGAGATCGGGTGTAGAGATGGGCATGATTTTCCTCCGGGGGCTCAACGCGGCAGTATTGGCGCTGAGCATAAAAGAAATGATTCGGGTTAGGGCTTAGTCTGTGACTACACTGAGGCACGATGCACTAATATCTGCATCGTAATAGGCCATGCCCAATTTATTTAGGTACTCCAAGCGATCGGCTTTCATTAGGTCTATTTCGGGCGCGTCGAAATTGTTAGCTTGGTAAATACCTGCCAGATAAGCCATAAATTGCTCGCCCTCTTCGACTAATAATAAGCTGGCGGCGCCTACATCGGGTTTCACTTTGGCGTTCAGTTCTTCAGGAAGTGTTACCGCAAGTACAACTGGTTGCTCCTCGCCCTGAAACCTTACGCGGCGATTTCTCACGGTTTGCTCGGCCCAGTAAAAAGCCAATTCCTTGCTCTGGGTTAAGAAGACCGGCTCAATGGATTCGGAATAGCTATTGCCGATAGTGGCCATGGTTTCTTTGGCCGCTTGCTTCAGTGCCTTGTCGCCGGAGCGTTTTAAGCCCTGCTCCATGATGGCGTCAACCAGCGCCGAAGAGGTACCGTGATACCACGTGCTGCTGGTGGTAAAGCCCTGTTCGCTTAATAAAGCCCTGGCATCTTTAAGAAAATCTGGTGCGTCAGTCATAGTAGAAGTTACACAGTCGGTTTGAGTTGGAAAGCATGTAGAAGTTTAGGGAAGCTTTGCACAGCTTAGCAATATCTCTGCGGGCTCTAAAAGGTCTGCGATTATCTTATTTAGCTAATTCTGCCCACAAAAAAGGCGACGCCTTTTTAAGGTGTCGCCTTTCGATTCGCAAGTGCGCTGTGCCCCGCGTGTTGCTAATTGCCGGGCACGTCGCCTAACGCGTGTTCAGATTTAGTTGAACTGGTTAGAGGTGTTTTTCGCACCACCTGCTTTCAGTGCCATTTCACCAGCGTAGTACTCTTTGTGATCGTCGCCCAGGTCAGAACCGGCCATGTTTTGGTGCTTAACACAGGCGATACCCTGACGGATCTCTTTACGCTGAACGCCTTCAACGTAACCCAGCATTGCTTTGTCACCGAAGTACTCTTTCGCCAGGTTGTCTACAGACAGTGCTGTAGTGTGGTAAGTCGGCAGAGTGATCAGGTGGTGGAATACGTTCGCTTCACGGGCAGTGTCTGCCTGGAAGGTGCGTACACGTGCATCAGCTGCAGCAGACAGTTCAGAGTCGTCGTACTCAGCAGACATCAGGTTGTCACGGTCGTAAGCAGAAACGTCTTTACCTTCAGCCGCCCATGCATCGTAAGTCTGCTGACGGAAGTTCAGTGTCCAGTTGAACGAAGGCGAGTTGTTGTAAACCAGTTTCGCATCGGGGTGAACCTTGCGAATCTCGTCCATCATGCCTTTGATTTCGTGAACAGTCGGTACTGCAGTTTCGATCCACAGCAGGTCAGCGCCAGCGTTGATCGCTTCGATGCAGTCAAATACGCAACGCTCGTGGCCAGTGCCCTGACGGAACTGGTACAGACCTGAAGGCAGACGCTTAGGACGAACCAGCTTGCCGTTGCGGCTGATCAGTACATCGCCTTCAGCAGTGTCTTCTGGAGCAACTTCTTCACAATCCAGGAAGGAGTTGTAAATGTCACCTTGGTCGCCTGGCTCGCGAACAACAGCGATCTCTTTAGTCAGGCCAGCACCTTCAGAGTCTGTACGTGCAACGATAACACCGTCATCAACACCCAGCTCAAGGAAAGCGTAACGCAGCGCGCGCAGCTTAGCGTGGAAGTCAGCGTGAGGTACGGTTACTTTACCGTCCTGGTGACCACACTGCTTCTCATCGGCAACCTGGTTTTCGATCTGCAGGCAGCATGCACCGGCTTCGATCATTTGCTTGGCCATCAGGTAAGTCGCTTCAGCGTTACCAAAACCGGCATCGATGTCGGCAACGATGGGTACAACGTGAGTTTCGTGGTTGTCGATTTTGCTTTGGATTTCAGCTTCTTTAGCGCTGTCGCCAGCTTCGCGTGCTGCGTCCAGCTCGCGGAACAAGCCACCCAGCTCACGTGCGTCAGCTTGGCGCAGGAAGGTGTACAGCTCTCTTACCAGGTCGGCAACAACGGTTTTCTCGTGCATAGACTGGTCAGGCAGGGGGCCAAAGCTAGAGCGCAGGGCAGCAACCATCCAGCCAGACAGGTAGAGGTAGCGGCGCTCAGTTGAGCCGAAGTGCTTTTTGATAGAGATCAGCTTTTGCTGACCAACAAAACCGTGCCAGCAGCCCAGAGACTGAGTGTACTTGGTTTTGTCTTTGTCGAACTCGGCCATGTCGCGACGCATGATGCCAGCAGTGTACTTGGCAATGTCCAGGCCGGTTTTGAATTTGTTCTGAGCACGCATGCGCGCGGCAGATTCGGGGTTGATAGCATCCCATGGGCTACCGGCTTGCTCTTTAAGTCCGGCGATGGATTGGATGTCTGCTTCTAACGATGACATATGCGGTCCCTTTTCATTGCGGTGGGTGGTTTAACGCAAGCTAGTGTACTCGCGACCTATAAATTTTTCTAATTTATAGATTCTATATTCAGTATTTTCGGTGGGAATGTTGTTGGGAGGTTGTGCTGCTTCGCTTATGTTAAGCGATTTCTATTTTAATAAATTGCTGCGGGGCCTGCTGTCCGCCCACCATTTAATAAATGAATAACAAGCATAATGTGGATATATTTGTGAAATTATTGGCGGGTAGCTAGGATGTCCTCCTAAGCCGTTATCTCTGATTTGCATGTG
>Ga0105235_100039_pt1 | contig 63396 bp, 53 predicted proteins | sample Virmet3819_2500_FD_90059 | JGI IMG/M metagenome (GOLD analysis project Ga0105235, IMG submission 90059) | Marine viral communities from the Southern Atlantic ocean transect to study dissolved organic matter and carbon cycling - metaG 3819_2500 | ecosystem: Environmental > Aquatic > Marine >... | reverse complement strand
GCCATTGCCTGGTATGACGAAGATGCGATTACCCTAGCGGTCGCCGCCGCACGTAATTGCCTGGCGGGCATAGACCGCCATCGTATCGACGGCTTGATTCTAGCCAGTACCAGCCTGCCGTATGCCGAGAAGCAGGGCGCGAGCATTGTTGCGCGCGCATTGGATCTACGCACTGACATCCGCACTGCGGATCTCACCGGATCGTTGCGCGCAGGCACAAGCGCTCTGCAACAGGCGTTTGATATGGTGGGCGCCGGCGGCTTGAAGGCAGTGTTAGTCATCGCCGCGGATTGCCGTATGGCGGCGCCGCGCAGTGCCGCCGAGAATGACGGCGGCGACGGCGCGGCTGCTGTGTTGGTCAGCGCCGAAAACCTGAAGGCTGAGGGGCTTGGCTTTGCTTCTGTCAGCAACGAAATGATGGATATTTGGCGTCGCCCTGGCGACCGCTTTATCCATAGTTGGGAAGACCGTTTTGTCAAACAGCACGGCTATACGGACGTCTCGATGGCGGCGGTAACGGCGCTTTGTGAACAGCTCAATACCCGCCCCGATGCCTTTGACCGTTGTTGTTTGTACGCCCCCGATGCGCGCAGTCATGCCGGTATGGCGGCTAAGCTCTCTGTGGCTAAAGACAAACTTCAGCCGGCCTGGTTTGGAAAGCTGGGTAACACCGGTGCGAGTTTTTCTTTGATCCAACTGGTCGCCGCGATGGAATCCGCTGATATAGGCGATCGCCTGATGGTGACAAGCTATGGTGACGGCGCCGACGCGATGGCGCTGCGCGTGTTGGCACATGCCGCGCCACACCAGCGCACCGATGAACTGCTGGCGAGGCGCCGAACCATTAAGCACTACGACAGCTACCTCTCGGCGCGGGGCCTGACCACCAGTGAATATCCCGAGGCTGATGACCAGGGAATTTCGGCCACGGTGCAGTATCGCAATCGCGATGAAAACCTTTCTCTCGCCGGCCAGGTGTGCAGCGGCTGCGGAACCCACCAGTTCCCGAAAGGGCGAGTGTGCGGTCACTGCGGCAGCCTCGATCAGTGGCAGCCTGCACGTTATGCCGATGACCGGGCTCGGTTACTGACCTACACCCGCGATGCGTTTTATCCCGCGCCGGAGCCTCCCACCCTTGCCGGTATCGTCGAAGTGGAGCGGGCCGATGGTTCGCCGGGGCCGCGTTTTCACATGCAGGTGACCGAGTGTGCCAGTGAAGCCTTGCATTGCGGGATGTCGCTGCAATTTGTATTTCGTTGCATTCACAAGGTGGGCCAGCGGCCCAACTATTTCTGGAAGTGTATTCCTAACACGCAAGCTGTAAACACTGACGAGGGCTGGACATGAGTTTGAGAAACAAGGCCGCAATTGTGGGTGTTGGGTGCTGCAAATTCGGTGAAAACTGGGATCGCAGCGAAGAAGATATGATTGTTGATGCGGCCTACGAGGCCTATGCCGATGCCGGTATTGACGACCCAAACAAGCAAATAGACGCCATTTACTGCGGTTCCCTCTACAGTAAGAACGGCCCGGTTGAAGTCTCTGAGTCGTTGAAGTTATACAAACCACTCACCTCGGTACTTAATTACTGCGCCACCGGAACCGAGGCGGTGCGCGCGGCAGCGATGTCAATTGCGGCGGGCGTATATGAGACCGTGCTCGTGGTCGGCTATGACAAGCCAAAGGACCGCGGCGTCTCTGGTCCGTCAGTGAATATTCGGGATGTACGCAGCTTGCCGGCAACGCCCGCGGGTTGGTTTGCCGTGTGTGCCCAGCCTTATTTTGAGCGCTATGGTGCGAGCCGAGAACACCTGGCGCGGATCGCGGTAAAGAATCATCACAATGGTTCGCTGGCGCCGAAGTCCTTCTTGAAAAAGCGCATTACCGTAGAAGAAGCCCTCAATGGCAGGATGATCTCCTGGCCCTTTGGCTTGTATGACTGTGCGGCACAAACAGACGGCTGTGCGGTTCTCGTGCTGACGCGCGCTGACAAAGCGCGCAATTTTCGCGATGACCCTGTGTACATCAAGGGCATTGGCAGCGGCTGTGCACCGGATCCTAACAGCGATCCGGATTTTGATTTTTGCCGGTGGAAAGCCACGGAAAATGCCTCGAAGGAAGCGTACGCGATGGCGGGCATCGATGATCCGGCCAAGCAGATTGATATTGCTCAGGTACACGACTGCTTCACGTTAACCGAGCTGCTCAGCTATGAAGACCTCGGCTTCATCGAAAAGGGCAGTGCCAAGGAATATATAGAGAGTGACTACTTTGCGCTGGACGGTGAATTACCGGTCAATACCGACGGCGGCTTGAAAGCTTTTGGTCACCCAACAGGGGCGAGTGGGGTGCGAATGATTGTGGAGAATGTACTGCAGTTGCAAGGCCGGGCGGGTGAGCGCAGTACCCGTAAGCGACCGACCACTGCCTTGTCACACAATATCGGCGGCTTCCCTACTGGCTGCGCAGTATCCGTCATCGGAATCGAATACTGAGTCAGGCTTAAACAGTGTAACCGTGCCAAAGGATCTGATATGACCGCTGTAAACAATACTCCCTACCCGCGTCCGCTCGTTGCAAATTATGTACTGGGCATTTTGGTGGTTGCCTATATTCTCTCTTTCGTGGATCGGAATATTCTCTCGCTAATGGTGGGGCCGATCCGCGAGGAGTTTGGTCTCAGCGACTTTCAGTTCAGTATCTTGCATGGTTGGTCGTTTACGTTGTTTTACGTTGTGCTCGGGCTGCCGATCGCGTGGCTGGCAGACCGCTACTCTCGTATCCGCATTATTGCTACCGGCATCACCTTATGGAGCCTGATGACTGGGCTGTGTGGATTGGCAAAAAGCTTTCCTGCACTGTTCGCAGCGCGCGTGGGTGTTGGGGTGGGTGAGGCGGCATTGTCGCCAGCGGCATACTCGCTACTGGCAGATTATTTCCCGCCACGCCGGTTAAAATATGCCACAGCCATTTACGCGTCTGGTATCGCGATTGGTAGCGGCGGCTCGTTTATTTTAGGGGGTTGGCTGTTCGAGCAGTATGTGGCAATGGGCGGTTTGGACATTCCCGCACTGGGTTTGCACATCAAGCCCTGGCAACTCACCTTTATCACTGTTGGCCTACCGGGTTTTCTGGTCGCCTTGCTACTGCTTCTGGTAAAAGAGCCGACACGGCAGAAGACTGCGCTTGACGGCGACGAAGCGGCGCCGGTTAAAGAAATTATCCAGTATCTAAAGAAGCATCGCCGTGCCTATATCGGTGTGATTCTTGGCATGTCCACAATGTCAGTTATCGGCTACGGCATGTTGGTGTGGTTACCTGAATTTATGCTGCGTACCTACGGTATGCAGAAAGCCGAGAGCGGCGCATGGCTGGGGCTGATATTTATCGGTGCCGGCACCCTGGGAACACTCTCCGGCGCCCCGATGGCCGACTGGCTGGAACGGCGTGGTTATCGTGATGCCAACCTGCGGTTTGTGGCTCTGGTTGCGGCGGTGCTTGCCGTGCCAGCGACACTTGCGCCGCTGATGCCGACGGCCGCGGGTGCGTTGTTGTTGTATGCGGTTGCGCAGTTTTTGCAGTTTGCCCACGCCGGGGTGGGGCTGGCGGCGCTTCAGTTGATCACCCCAAGTCTCATGCGGGCTCAGGTATCGGCGCTGTTCGTTTTTTCTACGAATCTGTTTGGGCTGGCACTGGGTGGCACCTGTATCGCGTTTTTCACTGATTTTGTATTCGGTGCCGACAGTGCTCTGAATTATTCAATGGCGCTGACCGCGGCGATCTTCTATCCGCTCACCGCAATTATCGTTGCCTCGGGGCTGCGAGCTTACACTGAGGCGCAGCGAGCGATAGTGGGTGACTGAGCATTCACCGGTGCGGTGAGTGAGGGAATGCGTCGACGTGTTCTAATTAGTGCTTGGCTTGCGAAATGTTGTTTTCTTCAGCAAGCCGTTTCACGGAGAGACGCTATCAGAACCCGCTAGTAAAACTCGCGGCGGAATTCCAGTCCCCAGGCTCGTGGCGCTCCCGGTGTAATGATCTTATTACCCAGAGTTTCTGCCGTCGCCGAGCCGCCTTCAGGGTAGACCTCGTCGGTAACATTGCGCAGATAGGCAGTCACCGTTGTGCTTCCTTGTGGTGATCGCCACATCAACCTTGCGTTTACGGTGACAAAGGCCGGCGTGCCCGCCAGTTCTTTGTCACGTTGATAGGCAAGCCAGGCCTTGTTGTCGATACCGTAGTAAATATCGCTCTTATAATTCATATCAAACCGTGGCGTTAAGGTGCCGAAGCCGGTTTCGAAGTCGTATTGTGCGCCCAGAAAAAATGTTGTTTCCGGCACTACAGGAAAGGACTCGTCGGTTCGGTCTATTTCGACTTTCTCGCCGGTTACCGCCAGCGCCAGCAAATCGCGGTCGCTGAATTGGGTGAAATCATAGGCGTTGTAACTGAACGCGGCGTTGATCATCATGCCGGGCAGCGGCAGCCAGGTGGCTTCAAGCTCTACCCCCTCGATGGTGGCGGCACCGGCGTTATCCATGGTGACCGCCAGATTGTTCTCACTATCGGTATCAACCTGTATCAGCTGAATATTGTCGTAGCGCATCTGGTAGAGCGCGCCATTGACGCGAACGCTGCGCTCGAAGGCATCAATTTTGAAACCGAGCTCTATATTCTCGACGCGCTCCGGTTTGATAAATACCAGCCCGTCGGCGCCGCGAGGCTCGAAAAAGCCAGACTTAAAACCATTGCTCCAGGTGCCGTAGACCATGGCAGAGTTGATCCAGCTGTCATCGAGCCATGCCTCCGGCAGCACATAGGCCAGCGAGGTCATGGGCGATGTTTCGTAAAAGGTAATGCCGGCGCTCTGCCGCGTTGCCGCCGCATGATCAAGCGGGAAATCCGGAACGCCGTCGCTATCATTGTCTGGGAAAAGGTCCATGGCAATTTGTACTGGATCCAGCGCCCACGGTCCCAGAAAGGGATGAAGGCCGTCAGTAACACCCGGTACCGCTGGGCCAAATAATGGGTGTGTGGATATGACCGCGCTAATGGCTGCCATATCGGCACCGGTATATACCAGGTCTGTCGCTCTCTCTTCTTCGGTATAACGAATTCCAAGCGTCCACTGCAAATTATTCGTGAAGTCGTAAGAACCCTGGAAATAGGCGCCTCTTGCTTCGTTATTGAGCTGAAACTGTGACAGCGCAACCGGGCCTGCCAGCGCACCAACTACCGGCAAGGTTCCAAGGAGAGGGGGAGCATCCGGGTACTGGCCCAGCCCCAGTTGTGCCAGTACCAAGGCGTCAAACCCGAGCAGGCTGGTGAAGGTCATTAGTGAATCGGTGATGCTTTCCTTTAGCCAGTACAGCCCGGTGGTGTAATTGAGGTGGCTGTCCAGGGCTGAGCCATTAAACTGCAATTCCGCACTGTAGGTTCGACGGTCGCTATCATCGACGGAAGACGTTTCAAGGAAATCGGCCGGACCGCCATCGGAGTCGCTCACCTGGTTGGGCTTTTCCACGGCGTCTTGTATACCCAGAATCAGCTTGAGGCCATAGTCGTCGGTTATCGCCCACGCCGTTGAATTACCGAGGGTGAGGCCTTGGTATTCGTAGTCAGCCTGAGGGTTTTTGCCGAGAGACAGCTCGCCCTTCTCTATTAAGCTTGGTGGATTTTTTTCACAATTTTCACGAAACGCCGACAGGTCACCAGGGTTGGTATCTCCTGGCCAGGCAACTTGCAGTCCCTTTACGAGTAGCGCATTTTCATCAATCATCTCGCAACTTCGGCCAGGGCGTTTTTCATCAATCTTGCCGTAGTAGAGAAACGAGTCGTTGGTGATCGATTCGCTGGCGTCCCACTGCAGTTGGGCGATGAAGGACTGACGGTTATTGGAGGAAAAATGTTCGCCGGTGGCCTTGTCTTCCAGAAAGCCCTCATCGTTGATGCCGGCCAGAACCCAGCTTGCGCGTAAAGTATCGTTAAGGGGGAGGGAGAATCCCACTTTACCCTGCAATAATTCGAAGCTGCCGATTCCGCCCTCGATAAAGCCAGAACGTTCCTCCGCCGGTTCCTGCAGGGTGAGTAGCATTGCACCGCCGGTGGTATTCTTGCCAAACAGCGACCCCTGAGGACCGCGCAAAACCTGCACTGCTTTCAGATTTACCGTGTCAAATAGCTGCCCATCGACTCTGGGTATATAGAGGCCGTTGAGATAAACACCGACGCCGGGATCAACGCGGCTGAACCCGGTGCGTTCTCCAATGCCGCGAATGAATATCTGCGTCGTGGAGGCCTTGCCGATCTGCAGGCTTGGCACCGAGCGTGTGAGATCCGCGGTTGTCGTAAGGCCTTGCTCGCGCATGTCTTCGCCACTGATCGCCGATACGGCGACTGGGGTCTCCTGAAGGTTTTCCGAGCGGCGACGTGCGGTCACCACTACTTCCTCAAGTACGGCGCGTTTTCCGGTGGTGTTTGCGAAGCTTTCGGGCACGCCGGCTATGGTGACTCCGGCTAGCGTTGGTATGAGTACTCTCAGTGTTGCTTGTCTTTTTATTATTGTCATTGAGTTCTTTCCCCCTGTATGCGGCGGTGACCTAGTAGGTGATACTAGAAACGCGCTATTCACGCGGACAGTACATATGACGCCGATTGCGGTGGGCAATTAGTACCAAGGAAGGTTTCGTGGCGATAACGGATATAAGCTTGGCGGGCTGGGATGCAATATTCTGCGGCGGCGCGGTTTTAGCGGGTAAATGGGCTATCTAGCATGTTGGCATTCTAATAAACGAAGCCCATGCATCAGGAACCTCATCATGCAAACAATACTGCTACGCCAGCTACTGATCACCGTATGCCTACTCATGCCTTCGGCGCTGTTTGGCACTACCCTTGAAGACCTTCGGCCGCACCGCCCCAGTTCCGACAAAACCTGGGCGGAACAGTGGTTTTACAATGTTGGCGTGCCCGGCGTGGGCCTGTTTAAAATTAGTTTGCAAACCTATATCGCGCCGGATTTTAAACAGGCCAATGCAAAAGCGTATATACATCTGGCGTTCACGCCCTTGCAGGGAAAAACGGTTAAATACGACATATTTCGCGACGACCTGATTCTGCGGGGGTATGACGATGCCGAGCAGTTTCACTACGAGGTGCCGGGCATCGTGGTTGCCAATAACGATATGCTCACGGTCACCCATGACAACTTTCATTTCACTATGCGCTGGAATGGTGAACACGCTCACTACTGGCACGGTTCAAACCCGGGCCAAACGCCGTTCAGTTTTGTGCCCGAGCTACCGGGGGTGGGCGGTAAGTGGTTCTTGTATACCGTTGGCACGCCGGTGCTATACCGTTTTTCCGACGGCGAACAGTCGCTCAGCGGTACCGGTTATACGCAGCTCGATAAGGGGTGGTACGACAAGGAATCGAGCAACGGCATGATCTATAGCATGGGAGTCTCGGATGACCTCCACTACATGCTGACGGGAGCAAAAGTGGGTACATCCAGCATTGAAATGTGGGGCGGGCGCTATATTTCAAAGGACCACGACCTGATTTTTTACCCCACCTTTAACAATCTTACGGTAAAGCGGGAGTACGACTCCTGCGCCGGCTATCTGAAGGTTGAGATGCGTAAACTGCGTTACAAAATGGTTATGGAGGCGCGCTCTGCGTTAAGTGATTTTTACTCTCAGGCTTTCCCGTCGGTGATCATCTTTGGTGGCGAGCAAAAGTATATGAAGTCGATGAAGGCCGCGGCTACGTTTACGCTATACCAGGGTGATGAGCTTGCCGAAGTGATTCAAATGCCTCAGGTCCTGCTTGAGTTCAGCGGTCCGTTCTACTGTGATGAGATGCCGCCCTTGCAGCCCGATACCTGAAGAGTGGGGTGGTCGCTTAGGACAGATGATCTTGGTGGGAATCTCCATTCTAGTCGCTGTATCAAATCGGTAACCTTTTCGTAGAACTTACGAACGGGACAGGCCGATGTCATCACTCTCAACGTTACCGAAAACATCCTTTGCGATGGTGCAAACCGGAGTAAGGCAGCTTGAGGGGCGGGATATCCCAATGCCGCAAATTGATGACGAAAGCGCGATTCTTCAGGTTGAAGCCTGCGGGATTTGCGGCAGCGACTATGAGCAGTATGAAGGCCACCTTCCGGTGCCTTATCCGTCAATACCCGGGCATGAACCGCTTGGCAAGATTGTTGCGATTGGCGATAAGGCTGCGCACCGCTGGGGAGTGGACGTTGGCGACCGGGTAGCGGTTGAGACCCAGATCGCATGCCATCACTGTTCTACCTGTCACAGCGGCCGCTATCAGCATTGTGGCGATATTCGCGTCTATTCGTTTTTACCGCTCTCGTTACCGCCCGGCCTTTGGGGCGCCTACTCGCAGTATATGTATATTGATCCAAACTCCATTGTGCATAAAATGGATCCAGAGTTGCCGCCTGAAATAGCCGTGATGTTCAACCCCTTGGGAGCGGGCTTTCGTTGGGCGGTGGAACTGCCGCAAACTAAACTCGGCGATACCATTTTAATTATGGGGCCGGGCCAGCGCGGCTTGGCCAGTGTGATCGCTGCCCGTGAAGCGGGTGCGGGAACCATCATTGTCACTGGCTTGCAAGCTGACGCGGATAAGCTCGATCTGGCTAGACTCTACGGCGCTGACCACACCATTGATGTAGAGAATGAAAACGCGAAGCAGCGGGTGAAGGAAATTACCGGCGGCAAGGGGGTGGATATCGTGGTGGACCTCACGCCCTATGCCACGCAACCGGTAGTGGATGCCATCAGCTTTGCGCGTCGTGGTGGCACCATTGTGCTCGCGGGTATGAAGGGGTTTAAAGAAGTCCCTGGTTTTATCAGTGACAAAGTGATCGGCAAAGAGTTGACGATACAGGGTGCCAGTGGTGTGACTTCCAGTGGCTATCGCTCGGCAATACGCACGATTGAGTCCGCTCGTTTCCCGCTGGTGGCCATGCACACCCATAATTTCAAATTAGAGGAGGCCGAGTTGGCCATCAAAACACTTGCTCGGCAGATCCCTGGACAAGAGTCCATTCATTCCTGTCTGTTGCCTGAGCACTGAGAGATTCCTTCCTAGCTGAGAGCCGCCACCCAGGTTTCGGCTGTTGCCTCTGACCCAGTCGCGCGGGGTCAGGGGCTTTTTTTGTGTATGACTACTCTGAGGGTTGGGAAAGGGTTAGCTTCTGCGCCGCATAACGCTCGGTGTATTTCCTGAACTTCTTGAACATACTGCGGTTGACCCTAGTCATAATGGGGCGGGCGATCATGTCGCGCCAACTGGGGCCGCCGCGCTTCTCCATTGCCATATACCACTCGACTTTGCAGCAACCATTACCCAGATCCGTTACGCGGTAGTCCTCCAGGAATTTTTCTGGGTTCTCTTTATTAGAGGCGACAAAAGTAAATGCCATGCGCTTACCGCGTTCCCAGGCAATGAATTCTTCATATACTTTCATATCGCCCATCATATAAACGGTTCGTGTGGTGCCCACGCCAAATGGTTTTGGCGATGTCCATTCCACCCGCTGTATCGGGAAGGCCCATTGTGTCCAGGCAATTTCATTTTCGAAGACATCAAATATTTGCTCGGGACTGGCTTTTACAATTTCTTCGCATCGATACACGGTGCTGGCTTCGTCAAGAAACGACAGCCCAACCGCAACGCACTCATAGCAGTCATTCATAGGTGTTCTCTCTTCTTATCCAGGCGAGGCTTTGTTGTATTTAGGTGCACATGTCTATAGCCACACATGCCAGACCTCAGTGTTGCATTGGGCAATACTGAGATCGATAGACCTACTTCGATGTGACGCCTTTTGATACCGCGTTTTCCGATTTGGAAACAGTATTTGTGGTAACGCCTCCAGCGAGCGAGGTCGCCGGAGGGAAATGTCGCGCTAATGCCCTAGAGTTCGGGTGCTGGCAATATGGTCAGGTTGGATACCAGCGCATCCGCATCAGCGAATAGCGTGCTGAGTATGTGGGCGCGCTTTAACAGCAGGTGTATGGGCATTTCGCGGGTGAAGCCCATCGCGCCATGTATTTGAATCGCCGCTTCTGCATTTTCGATTGCCGCTTTTTGTGCAGCCAGTTTGGCCGCAAGGGCATCGAAGGTCGCTTCTGAATGGTGGCTATCAAACTCCAGTGCCGCCTGGGTGGTTAATGCCAGCGCGGCTTCATGTCGCAGCGCCATATCGGCGCAGTAGTGCTTAATTGATTGAAACGCGCCGATAGGTTTGCCGAATTGTTCGCGCTCGTTGGCGTAGCTCACGGCGAGGGAAAGTGCTTGCTCCGCTATACCTGTTAGCATTGCGGAACAGAGAATTAGCGCTTGCTCAAAGACGCGACCGTTACTGGTGGCCAGCGGTGTTTGATCCACAAGGTGCAAGCTGTTTAGTGACAGGCTTTCGTCAGTGCATTGCTGGCTTGTAAGCGAGGCACTATCGATTGGTAGCACGGCGCTTTGGCTGGGTGTCACAACGAGCAACATATCGCAGTGCTCGGCGTCCAATACGTAGAACTCGCCGTTTACGCGCTGATCAGATATGCCGGCACCGGGGCGCGCAATGGCCGGTGCAATTCGGCAAGTGCCATCGATCAGTGACCTGGCGGTATCAGCCAGCCCGGCGTCGAGTAGCACGCGCGCGCCCAAACTGGATGCGATAAGCAATGGGCTGATCAGATTTTTGCCGGCCTCGATGAATAGCAACATTTCTTCAGCGGCGCCTAATCCTGCGCCGTCAATGACTTCATCCTGAGCAATGGAAAGCCAGCCAAGTTCTGCGAGGTTTTGCCAGCTTGCTGCGTCCCCCTGTGGGTTGGTGGCGTCAACCAGTCGTGAAAGCGGTAGCTCCGAGTGCAAAAATGCTTTGAAAGCATCGACAATTTGGGTTTGGTCGGCGTTTGGCAGGTAATCCATAGCGCTCAAGCTCTCCTCTCTAAGTACTGTCATTGTGGTCAGATCAGATAGCGACCGCTAGTACGAATATGTATCCAAACACGACAGGTCTGTTCCTTGGGCTGGTCACACTAGCGCTAGCGATATTCGGAGACTTTTTTACCCGTCCATGTTTTGAAGGCGCGACGAAAGTTACTCACATTGGTAAAGCCCACCAGATACGCGATCTCCTTGGGGGTCAAACTGGTGTGGCTCAGGTATTGAATGGCGAGTTCCTTGCGGGTGTCATTAACCAGTTCCTGGTAGCTGGTATTTTCTTCGCGCAATCGCCGAGCGAGGGTGCGTGGCCCGAGGGAAAGCCGGGCGGCCATGTCCTCCATCGACAGAAATTTCCCAGGCATGTTCAGCAGAATGTAACGAATGCGCTCGGCGATCGCGTCGGTATCATCCTTTTGACGGATAAGCTGTTGGCAGAGCTGATCACACACTGAAAAAACATCTTCATCGGCCAGTGCTATTGGGTCCTGCAATCGTTGACGGTCAAAATGAATGACGTCACAAGGCTGGTTAAAACTAATCGGGCAATCAAAATATTTTCGATATTTATCGCTGTGCTCGGGCTCGGGAAAACTGAACTGTATGCGCAAGGGTTTGAATGGCTTATTGGTCAGTGACGAAGAGAGTGTCACTGCCCGCGACACAAACTCTTCCACTGCATTCATATACAAGCTACCCAAGGGGAAGGACTCCTTTACCTCGCAAGTCCAGCTATCACCGCTAACGTAGTCTTGTGGCACTACCAAGTGCTCATTTAGCCGATGGTAGCGGTGTATCACGGTGCGGGCTTGGGCCAGCGTGGCGCTGCTTAAGGCGGCGTAGCCCAGAACGCCCAGATCACTTACCTTGACTTCGTTGCCTAGCTCCAAGCCCAGATAGGGTCGACGGGTAAGCTTGATCATATTGGATAGCACCATGCGGTATTGATCGGCGCTGGCTTTAAAATCACCGTGGGTAACGGTTTCCTCGTCCAGGTGAGTTCCTTCTAGTACGCGGTGTGCTGCATAGCCTCGCTCACGCATGCGGTTAAGGTAAAATGTTAGCTTATTCTTTTGTTCTTTTAGCATGCTGGGCTCGCACTCGTGTAAATAGGGTCCATTAATTTTATTGTCTGAAATAGATACAACTCCTATCAATTCTGATCCCGTCCTATTGTTCCTGTCAACGGAGTGCTGGAGTAAAGTAAGTTTTAAATAATGGATTACTTAAGGCGAATACGGCATGAATCTCTCTTTCACATTGGAGCAGGAGCAACTGCGTACACAGGTGCGCGAATGGTTGCAGGAAAATGTGCCGTCGCAGCCGCGCCCGCCTTCTACCTCAGTTGAAGCGAAAGATTTTGACCTCGCATGGCAGCGCTGTTTGTACGACGGTGGTTGGGCGGGTGTGTCTTGGCCGGTGGAGTACGGCGGACGAGGGCTGGATGCAATCGAGCAGCTGATATTCCTGCAAGAATACGCCAAGGCAGGAGCGCCGGACGAGGGCTTCCGTTTCAACGGACTAAATTTAGGCGGGCCGACAATTATCGCTTTTGGCAGTGATGAGCAGAAGCGGGAATATCTACCGCCAATTCTGAGAGGAGAGACGGTGTGGTGTCAGGGCTTTTCTGAACCGGGCGCAGGCTCCGATCTGGCCTCCTTGCGAACCAGGGCGGTTGTGGATGGCGATGAGCTGGTCATCAATGGTCAAAAGATCTGGACCAGCTTCGCCCGCTTTGCCGATTACCAGCAGGTGCTGGTGCGCACAGACCCCGAATCCGAACGTCATCATGGCCTGTCATGGGTTGTGCTGAAAATGGACACACCAGGGATTACGGTTCGCCCCATCGTAGATATGGCGGCGGGGGATGACCTTCACGAGGTGTTCTACGAAGATGTGAGGGTGCCAATTCGCAATGTGGTGGGCGGGGTCAATAATGGCTGGCGAGTGGCTATGGGGCAATTGGGCTTTGAGCGTGGTTCGGCGTTTATGCCCTTACAAATTGAACTTGCCCGCGCTGTGAATGAGCTGGGTGAGGCGATTGCGCAGCGTTACCGCACGCTAGGTGCCGGCGAGGGGCATTTGAATGCGATTGTGCAGCTTCGAGCCGAAGTCAGGGCCTTGCAGGCGATGACGTTAATGGCCGTGTCACGAATTCGCCGGTCCGGTATTCCCGGTGCAGAGGGCTCGTTATTGAAACTGCACTACTCGGAGTTAATAAAAAAACTCGGCCGTATCGCGATGTCGGCGCTGGGTGCTGACCGTATTAATTTATCGGGTGATACCGGGCGCTGGCCTCACTGGCTGCTTTGGTCCTACGGTGTTTCCCTGGGCGGTGGCACCACGGAGATTCAAAAAAATATCATCGCTGAGCGAATGTTGAACTTACCGCGATCGTAAATTTGCCTTTCAGGCGGCGCGTTGTTTGGGTTCCTCCGGCATCGAGTAATTGACCAGATTTGTATAGCCACATAGGAGGATTTCGACAACGCATCCTCTGCAGCCTCGTGCGATAGTGATTTGTAAAATGCACTGTGAGGTTGCTGTGGCCTATAAACCATCCATCGATCCTTGGATCAACGTCAACATGGGTGACGTTGCCGATCTAGATTATATGCAAGCTGTGAAACGCGATTATTTTCGCGGAGATGACAGCTTTTTCAAAAATATTACCCCAGATGAGCTGATTGCTGAGATGGACGGTAATGGCGTAGAGAAAGCGCTGGTTACCTACAGTCTTGAAGATCCTAAAGCTTGGATTCTGGATTTTCCAAAACGCTACCCGGGACGCTTCTTCCTGGCAGTCGTTCCCGATTTAAAACGCGGCATGAAAACCTTATGGGAGCTGGAAGAGCTGGCCCGGGAGTATCCTGTGGCGCTGGCGCGTGTCGCACCTTTTCAGCTAAACGTGGCGCCCAACGAAGCATTGTATTTCCCATTTTATAGCAAGTGCATCGAAATGGATTTGCCCGTCGGTATCAATACCGGTATCTGCGGGCCTCCTCTGCCAAGCGAGTGCCAGAATCCCATGCACCTGGATAAGGTGTGCCACCATTTTCCCGAGTTAAAACTCATTATGCAGCACGGCGCAGACCCGTGGTGGGATTTCGCTCTTCGTTTGATGATCAAGTACCGAAATCTTTACATGATGACGTCGGCCTACGCGCCGCGACATTTCCCCGCGTCATTACTGCACTTCATGAAAACGCGTGGCAAAAAGAAAGTCATGTTCGCCTCGGATCACCCGGTTCTCAGTATTGAGCGCTGTGTGCGTGAGGCTCACGAGCTGGATGTCGATGAAGGGCTGTTAGAAGACTTTCTCTATAACACTGCTGAGCGCGTTCTTTTTGGAAAACGCCACTCGCGCTACGGCGAGTTCGCCATCGATTCTTATACGCGTGACACCATGCGTGACATCAAGAAGGAAGCATAGCTATGGTCGATTTTTTTACTAAAAAGCAACGCCAGCGCTTTCGCCGGACGAATACGCTGGCTGATGCGACACCGATTCCAACACGTTCTATCTCCAACGGTGAATATGACCCAATGCCGCGCACCAACGCGCAGCGGCAGGTGGAAGGGCTTATCCATAAAATGGCGGATGAGCAGGGTAAAAAAATGGGCCTGAGCCGTCGCGACTTTCTGCGCAGTAGCAGTGGCATGGCGGCATCGTTCCTCGCAATGAATACTGTGTATGGCTCGCTATTTAATGTGAGCGCCGCCGAGGCTGCTGAGCTTGATCGCGCGGAAGAGCGCCGCAAGCGTTTGTCTAAGCAGTTTATCTTTGATGACCAGGTGCACTTTGTTCACGAAGATTTCGATACGCCATTTATGCTTGATTACGCCGACTACGCGGCGGAGCATTGGAACCCCCACATGTTCGATGATATCGGCTTAACGCTGGACCGATATCGTTTCGATAATTTCATCAAGGAAGTCTTCATCGATAGTGATACCAAGGTGTGTCTGGTTTCCAGTGCGCCCACGTCAGGTGAGTTGTCCGGGCTGCTGATTTCAAATAAGCAGATGGCATTGACTCGCGAGCTGGTAAACCGTTTGTCGGGCACTGAGCGAATGCTCTGTCACAGTGTGGTGATACCGGGTCAGCCGGGTTGGCTTGATGATGTCGATAAGTCTATTGAAGTCTTCAAGCCCAATGCCTGGAAGGGCTATACAGTGGGCAATCCATTTCATCCTAAGAACCTGCCATACCGGCTCGACGATGAAAAACTCATGTACCCCTTCTACGAAAAAATGTTGAAGTCCGGTATCAATACGATCTGTATCCACAAAGGCTTGCTGCCGAAAAACTACCTCAGCGAAATGTCGGACCTGTGGCCGTACGCGACTGTGGATGATGTGCCCAAGGCCGCGAAGGATTGGCCCGATATTAACTTCGTTATTTATCACGCCGCGCTGAGACCCTGGTTGGAAGTTCCCGACAAGGAGATGGCTGAATTTGAACGCACTGGCTATATCCCCTGGGTGAGTGACCTAGCGGCAATACCGGAAAAGTACGGCGTGAATAATGTTTACGGCGAGATTGGTTCCTCATTTGCGCAATCGGCGGTGGCTCATCCACGCTTCTGTGCGGCGTTCCTCGGTACCTTGATAAAGGGGATGGGGGTGGACCACGTACTGTGGGGCACGGACTCCGTTTGGTACGGCTCTCCGCAGTGGCAGATAGAAGCCTTGCGCCGGTTGGAAATTCCCCAAGACATGCAGATGCGCTTCGGGTTTGCGCCGCTGGGGCCGGAAGACGGGCCGGTTAAGAACGCCATCTTTGGTTTGAATGGCGCCAAGTTATACGGCGTTGATCCCGGCCGGAGTGCAGATGCGCTGGCAGCAGACACTATTGAGCTCATGAAGTCTGAATATCACGCCAGGGGGGTTGGAACCAGCAATAACGCCTACGGCTATACGGTAGACGAAAGCTAGGACGTGTTTGAAAAAATTTTCCCTGTTTAGAAAGAATAATAATAGGAGGTGAAGCACATTATGGCGATGCACTTTAATCTGGCGGACATGATCGAGGCGGTTGCTGATCGTGTTCCGGATCGCGAGGCGCTTGTTTGCGGCAATCGGCGGGCAACATATGCCCAGCTGGACGAGCGAGCAACTCAGCTTGCCCATTTTCTGCAGTCTCGCGGAGTGCAGGCCGGTAATAATGTGGGCCTCTATATGTACAACTGCGTGGAATACCTTGAGGCAATGCTGGCTTGCTTTAAACTCCGCGCGGTTCCTATCAACGTGAACTATCGCTATGTGGATGATGAGCTGCGCTATATCTTTGATAACGCCGACCTTGTCGCCTGTGTGCTTAATCGACAGTTTGTTCCTCATCTGGCGGTGATCGCGGACTCGGTGTCTGACTTGAAGGCCTGCATTGCTGTTGAAGATGGCTCTGAGCCCGCCAGTGCGAGTTCCCCTGAGATTGTGGAGTTTGAGCAGGCTCTGCAAGGTCAGCCAGCGCAGCGGGATTTTGCAGAGCGCTCGGAAGATGACCTATTTATTCTTTATACCGGGGGCACCACCGGATTGCCCAAGGGAGTGATCTGGAGCCATAAGGCGCTATTGTTTGCGGCAATGGGCGGGGGAGGACATTTTTCCCCGCTGGGGCCCTGCGAGAAAGCGAGCGATATTGTGTCGCGAATCGCCGAACAACCCGTCACCGGCATTGCACTGGCGCCACTTATGCATGGGGCTTCGTGGTGGTATGCCTGTATCCAGCTGCTGGCGGGTAACAAGCTGGTACTGAACCACCATCATTCCTTAAATGGTGAGCAGGTGTGGGATATTTGCGAGCGAGAAAAAATCAACGCCCTGCAGATTGTTGGCGACGCAATGGCGATTCCTCTCCTCGATGCCCTGGAGGCAAACCCAGGCCGCTGGGATCTCAGTACTATCTTTGGAATGAGTTCAGGCGGCGCGGTGTTTTCCCAGATTAAGCAAGACGGTTTTCGCGCTCACTTTCCCGGCATTCGTATTATCAACAGCTTTGGTTCGTCTGAGTCGGGGCAGATGGGCGCCGACAGTGGTAGCCGGAAGCCTGAGGGCGGCCTGGGCAACGTCACGCGCTCCGCGTTTATGGATGTGATTCTTGAGGAAGACGGCACCCATAGAAAAGCGCGAGCCGGAGAGCGGGGCATCTTTGCCCGCTCCGGGCATATTCCCGAGGGCTATTACGGTGACCCCGAGAAAACCGCGAGAACATTTATTGTGGTTGAGGGCAAACGCTGGTTGCTCACCGGAGACGAAGCGCGGTTGGAGGGCGACGATACCATCACGGTTTTCGGCCGGGGGTCGAATTGCATCAACAGCGGTGGTGAGAAAGTCTTCCCTGAGGAAGTTGAGGATGCGCTAAAAGCGCACGCAAGTATCTTTGATGCACTGGTGGTAGGCACGCCAGACCCGCGTTGGGGGAACCGTGTGCTAGCGGTTGTACAGCTGCGCGAAGGCAGAGAATTAAGTCTTGATGCGATTCAGACTCACTGCCGCAAACACATTGCGGGTTATAAGATTCCCCGGGCTTTGGTGCTGGTTGATAAAATACCGCGCTCGCCGAGTGGTAAGCCGGATTACAAGACGGCGTCAAGGATCGCACATGAACAGAGTGAGTCGTGTAGTGCCTGAGCAAGATGCGACAATGTCTGCGTTATTCGCCGATGCACCCCTAACCCAGCCAGGGGAAGCCTACGAAATTACGCTGGAAACGGTCGGCGGGCACTGCTACCCCATGTTCAAGAGGCGTCATAAAAATCTGACGCAGCTGCTCTACGCAGGGCGGCAGTTTGCAGGGCGCGAAGCGCTGGTCGTCGGTGATTTGAGGTTAACCTACGAGGAGCTGATTGCCCGAGTAGAAACCGGGGCTCAGTGGTTGCGCAATAAGTGCGGCGTTCGTCAGGGTGACCGCGTGGCTATCTATGCCGAGAATAGTGCGGAGTGGGTGATTGCCTTCTGGTCGATTACCAGCTTGGGCGGAGTGGCTGTCGCCATGAACGGCTGGTGGACAGAGGCGGAGTTCGCGGATGCGTGGGCGCTAACATCGCCACGTTTATTGCTGGTTGATGATAAAAGACTGGCGCGCCTGAGTGATGCAAGCCGCCCTGCAGCCATGCATTCCATTCGAGAGATAATGCATGCTGACGAGGCCCCCGTTGAACTGGCCACGGGCCTCATCGCCGAAGATGACCCCGCATTAATTCTGTTCACCAGTGGAACAACCGGACGCGCCAAGGCGGTACAAATCTCACATCTCGGTGAGTTGGGTTTTGTGCAGACCAATCAGTACGCCGCGGCCTGTGGCTTGGCCACAATGGGGCTCACGCTCAAGGACAAACCGCCTTCAACGGTGTTGGGTATCGCGCCTTTTTTCCATATGTCAGGTGTGGGAGGGCTGATTTTGTTCACCTACGCAATGGGCGACAAATTGGTGCTGCAGCCGCGTCGATTTAACCCCGAGGCTGCGCTCAAGCTGATCGAATCTGAGCGGGTGACCACATGGACGTTGCTCGGCGGAATGGGGCCAATGGTTATCGAGACGGCTTCTCGGGTCGAGTACGACCTGTCGTCCGTTAACGTGATCACCTTCGGTGGCAGCCGAGTCAGCCCAAAAACCGTTAGCGCCCTGCGCCAAATATTCCCTAACGCTGCATGCAATACGTCGATCGGTTATGGCGCGACAGAGACAGTGTCAGTGCCGGTTGGCTTTGGCGGCGCTGAATTTGAGGAAAACCCGGCGGCGACGGGGTCGGTAAATATTCTGCATTCACTGCAAATACGAAACGCTGCTGGCGAATGCTGCGGCGATGGTGAGGAAGGCGAGATATGGGTTAGAAGCGCATTCACCATGCAGAAATATGTAAATGACGAGGACGCGACAAACGCCGTTTTTGATGACGACCGATGGTACAAAACCGGTGATATCGGCCGTATTGAAGACGGTTTACTGTATGTAAATGCCCGGGCCAGAGATTTGATTATCCGCTCCGCAGAAAATATTTATCCTGCTGAAATTGAAAACATGTTGGACAGCTATGTGGGGGTTATTGAATCTGCAGTGGTGGGGCTTCCCCACGCGATACACGGACAAGTTCCTGCGGGTGTCATCGTGGTCGATTCGCCGAGTGATTTTGCGTTAGATGCGATGCGCGAATGGCTCGCCCAACGCCTCGCACCCTTTAAGATTCCCGAATGCTGGCGGGTTGTGTCACGCCCTTTGAGCAGAAATCACGCTGGGAAAATTATTAAGGAGTCGGTGCTTCAGCTCTTCTCCGACGAGCAAGGCGAGTGTGGGCACCAGTTAAAGTAAGTGTAATGAGGTCAGGGTAAATATAGCCCCTCCCTGCGTTGTAGTGGTGTTGCTGTGATCGAGCCTGATCTAATGCCGTAGATTGAAGGGCGGATGGCGATCAGGTCGCCGCCTTTATACGTTGTGCTCAGGACAAGGCCACGGGTGTTGCCTTGAGCTCGAACTCATTGAACGTTGAATATACAAAGAGTGCTAAGGGGAATGCATAGAAATGCTTGAATACTCGGGAAAGATCGTCGCCGTTACCGGTGGCTGTGGTGCATTGGGCAGCGCGGTGATTGAGGCAGTGTTGGAAAAAGGTGGAGAGGCGGTCCGCATCGATGTGCTTCCATTAGAGAAGCGTCAGGCCATCGAGGGAGTGCGTGATTACTGTATAGACCTCACCGATGCCGACCAGTCGCGCTCACAATTTGAGGCCATCGGTCGAGTGGATGCACTGTTTAATATTGCGGGTGGGTTCTCATTTGGGCCCACCGTGTGGGAAACCGACGATGAGGCGTTCGAGCACATGTTAAGCATGAATTTGCGGACGATGCTTAACGCTGTGAGAGGGGTTATGCCGGGGATGATTCGCAATGGCCGCGGTGCGATCGTCAATGTCGGCGCGCTTGGCGCGCGCAGCGGCGCTGCATCAATGGGGGCTTACATTGTCTCTAAGTCCGGTGTGATGCGCCTGACCGAAAGCTTAGCGGAAGAAGTGAAAGAGAAAGGTATCAATGTGAATGCGGTGCTACCCGGCGTTATCGATACCCCAGCGAATCGCGCGGGTATGCCTGATGCAGACCCTTCACGCTGGGTAGAGCCGGCTGATCTGGCCGCCGTGATCTGCTTCCTCGGCAGTGAGCAGGCCAGGGCTATGCACGGTGCGTTGATACCGGTGTCGGGCCTGGGTTAAGCCCACCATGCCCAGCGCGAGCATGATCGCGCTGGCAGTTTTAAGCAATAAAAAAGGCGAACCTGCTAGCGCATGATTCGCCTTTCTTTTTTGGTAGCGGGGGCTGGATTCGAACCAACGACCTTCGGGTTATGAGCCCGACGAGCTACCAGACTGCTCCACCCCGCAATTGACTGGTTGCCTTGTTCTCTAAGACAGGTCGCGCATTATAGGGATGGCTTTGGGGGCTTGCAAGCCTTATGTGCGTTTTGTTTCAAATTTTTGAAAATACCGGTATTTAAAGCACATTAGCCGCTGTGGCGAATGGAGCCATCGACAGGTAGCACGGTGCCGTTGATGAAGGATCCCGCGTCACTAGCGAGCAAGATGACCGGGCCAACAAGCTCGTCGATATTGCCCAGGCGTTTCGCAGGCATGCGCTGTATATAGGCTTTGCCAGCGTCGGTGGCGAAGAAGTCTTGGTTCATTTCGGTTAGGAACCAGCCGGGTGCGATGGCATTTACGCGAATGCCGTGACGCATTAGGTCGAGTGACATTGCCTGAGTGAGGTGGGCGACTGCCGCTTTTGAGGCGCAGTAAGTGGTTTGGCCACTCTGCGCCATAATTGCTAGCACCGAGGCGATGTTGATAATGCTGCCCTGTAGTCCAGCGGCGACCATGCGTGCTGCGCCTTCCTGCGCTACATTCCAGACTCCATTGAAGTTGGTACCCATAACGAAGTCGCGAGACGCGTCGTCAATTTTAAGAAAGTTCTTCGGGTCGGCAACACCAGCGTTGTTAATGATGATGTCAGGGGTTCCCGACAGCGCTTCGGCGCGGTCATAGGCGGCATTGACGCTGCTGCGGTCGGCAACGTCCATGGCGACTGCATGGGCAACGCCCCCTGCGGTGCGAATTTCTTCCACGAGTGCGTGCAGTTTCTCTTCGCGGCGGGCGCAGGCAATGATTTCCGCGCCGGCCTCGGCCAGCCCTTTGGCGATGCCGTGGCCCAGGCCCGATGAGGCCCCGGTAATAAGTACTCGACGGTTTTGCAGAGAGAAACGTTGCAGGCTCATTCGCTTATCCTTCGCTGTTTAGTTATTGAAAGTGTGCCCGATTAAAGCGGCTTTCGGCGCCGATAGGAAGCTCTTTTCATGCCCTGGTGTGTCATTGCACGGCGGCGATGTCGCGTTAGGACCGTCGTGGCGCGGCTGCGCATCTTTTCAGCAATTGAGGTAGAATTCTGCCCTCAAATAATACCTCTCCCCCGATGGGGCGATACTGCTTCGGCGCGACGACGCAGCCGCCGAGGTCTGCGATGAGTGAATACGATGGATGAATTTGCCGATATTCGGCCCTACCGCGACAGTGAGGTGCGGGAGGTGCTGGATCGCCTGTTAGTTGACGATGAATTACTCAACGCCGTTGCTGCGCTGCGCATGCCAAACGCCAGCCGTTGGTTCCCAAAGTTGCTGCGACCGCTGATCAGCGCAATTTTGCGCCGGCAGTTTAAGCGCGTTGTGTCTGTGGCAGATTTTCAGCAGCGGGTGAAAAGCTATATGGATAGCATGATCGCTCGTTCCACCAGTGCATTCACGGTATCGGGTCTGGAAAACCTCTCGGCGGATAAGGCATACCTGTTTATCAGTAACCATCGAGATATCGCTCTCGACCCCGCATTTGTGAACTATGCGCTCCATACCAATGGCATGGACACTGTGCGTATCGCGATTGGCGATAACTTGTTGTCGAAGGCTTTTGCTGCCGATTTGATGCGTATTAATAAGAGCTTCATCGTGCAGCGCAGTGCCAAGGGGCCGAGGCAGATGCTGGCCGCATTTAAGAAGCTGTCCAGCTACATTCGCCATTCTCTGCATCAAGAGCGCTCCTCGATATGGATCGCTCAGCGGGAAGGGCGCGCTAAGGACGGCAACGACGCGACCGAAGTTGCGCTGCTAAAGATGATCGGTATGTCGCAGCGTAAGGCTGACGAGAGCTACGCCGAATTTATTGCGGCGATGAATATTGTGCCGGTGAGCATCAGCTATGAATGGGACCCGCTGGATGCGGCCAAGGCCCATGAGCTGGCGCAGATAGAAATGGACGGCCGTTATGAAAAGGCCGAACACGAGGATCTGAAAAGCATCGCGACAGGAATTGTTGGGCAAAAGGGGCATGTGCATGTGCATTTCGGCACGCCAATGAGTGGCGACTACAGCGATGCCAGCGAGCTTGCCCAGGCCATCGATGCCCAGATCATTGGCAACTACCGCTTACACGGCAGCAACCTGTTGGCCTATATGCGCCTGTTTAACGACGAGCGCTGGCGCTCGGTCACCACCGCCGATGTGCCCGCCGCCGAGGTGGCGCACTTTGACGAGCACTTCGCTAATATGCCGCCCGACTATCGGCGCAAGGCGCTAGAGATCTATGCGCGACCGCTGATTAACCAATTGGCATTACAAGAGAGCACCTTTGCGTGAATTTGTCGGGAGCACAATAGTGCTGAGTGATGCGCTAAAACAGCAGATTCAGGGCGCGTACCGCCAGTTTCTTGATAGCAAATCGCTGCGGCCGCGGCTCGGGCAGCGCTTAATGATTGCCCATATTGCGCGCGTGCTGGGTGGGATTAAGCGCAATCAAGATCACAAGCGCAGCGGCGGGGATCACCTGTGTGTGGTGGAAGCTGGCACGGGCACGGGCAAGACCCTGGCCTATGCATTGGCAGCGATACCCATTGCACGGGAATGTGACAAAACACTGGTGATTGCCACCGCGACAGTGGCTCTGCAGGAGCAGATTCTGCAGCGAGACTTGCCCGATATTCTTCAGCACAGCGGCCTGTCTTTCACCTTGAGTTTGTCCAAAGGGCGCCGCCGTTATTTGTGCCTCTCTAAACTTGACCAGATTCTCAGTGGTGGCGATGCCGCAACCCTGCCGCTTTATCCTGATGAGCGCAGCGCCGCGCCGGACAACAGCGCGTTGGCGCTGTATACGCGTTTTGCCGATACCTTGGCGAGTGGTCAGTGGGACGGCGATCGCGATAACTGGGACAGCGTCTTGCCCGAGGAACAGTGGCAGCGCGTCACTACCGACCACGCGCAGTGCAGCGGTCGGCGTTGCAGTCATGTTAAGCAGTGCAGCTTCTTTAAAGCGCGGGAGTCGATGGCTCAAGCCGAGGTGGTTGTGGCAAACCACGACCTCGTGCTGGCCGACTTAGCATTGGGTGGCGGCGCAATACTGCCGCCGCCGGAAGAGTGCATTTATATTTTCGACGAAGCCCATCACCTTCCCGACAAGGTGATCAATCATTTCAGTGCGAACTTTCGCCTCGGCGCCAGTGAGCGATGGCTGGAACAAGCAGAGCGCAGTATTGCGCCTATTCTGGCCATACCGGCCATGCAAAAGTCACTCAGGGGCCAGTTTGACTCCTTATTGAACCTGCTCGTTGCCGCGCGAGAGGCGCTTAATCCGCTCAGGCCGATATTGGTGGAATTGCTAGAGGGGGCCGTTGAGCGGCAGGGCAATAAGCAGCTGCGCTTTGAAGAGGGCAGGGTTCCCGAGCGACTGGCTGAGCGAGCGCGGGAGTTGCGCGTTGCCTTTGCTGCACTGGTGCAGCATTGCGAGGCCATGAGCGACACCCTCCAGGACGGTTTAGATAAAGGCACATTAGAGCAGCGCCGCGACGAGTTGGAACAGTGGTTGGGCGATGTGTCGGCGATGCGCTTTCGCTGCCAGAATATGCTGGCCCTGTGGCAGTCCTACGCCAGCGATAGCCGCATGGAAAAGCCGCCTATCGCCCGCTGGCTGACGCTGGTTGATGCCGGTCAGGGGCTCAGGGATATGGAGCTCAACAGCAGCCCTATTTTGGCGGCAAAAACCCTTCAGTCGTCACTGTGGTCGCGCTGTTATGGCGCGGTATTAACATCGGCCACGCTTACGGCGCTCGGCAGTTTTAAGCGCTTTAGTATGCGCGCTGGCTTATACGAAGATGCCAGCTTTGAGGTGGTGCCCAGCCCTTTCAATCACGCCGAAGCGGGGCAATTGCATGTGCCTGCGATGAACTGTGATGCCGGCGATGCCCAGGCGCATACCGACGCATTAATTGAGATGCTGCCGCAGCTGCTGGACAAGGCGGTGGGAAGCCTGGTGCTGTTCGCATCGCGAAAACAGCTGAATGCGGTCTATGAGGGAGTGCCCTTGTCATTGCGCAGCTTGATACTGGCGCAGGGAGAATTGCCGAAACATGACATTCTGCGGCAGCATCGCGAGCGTTTAGATGCCGGAAAGGGCAGCGTTATTTTTGGTTTAGCCAGTTTCGCAGAAGGGGTCGATTTGCCGGGTAAATACTGCTCGCACGTGGTGATCGCGAAAATTCCCTTTGCCGTGCCAGAGGACCCAGTAGAAGAGGCGCTGGCAGAGTGGATAAGCGCCAATAACGGCAACCCCTTTATGGAAATAACCGTGCCGGATGCGGCGGTTCGTCTTATTCAGGCTAGTGGGCGCTTGCTGCGCAGTGAGTCTGATCGGGGGAAAATCAGTATTCTGGACCGGCGTATAGTCACCCGTCAGTACGGCCGCAAAATGCTCGATTCAATGCCGCCCTACCAACAAGTGATAGAGTAAAGCTGTGAGTGTGTATTACCGCGTGTCTGCGACCCTGATTGATATTGAAGCTGAGCTGCGTCGCATCGGGCATTGGGAAAGCCAGCGGCCGCCCGAGCAGGCACTGCGCAGCGAGCAACCCTTTGCCGTGGATACCTTGACGTTCAGCCAGTGGTTGCAGTTTATCTTTATTCCGCGAATACGCTTTCTTGCGGAGCAGGAGCAGAGCCTGCCGGGGGCGTGTAATATTTCGCCGATGGCGGAGGAGTTTTATCGAGGGCAGAATCTGCCCGTGGCGGAGTTGCTGGCTGCGCTGCGACATATCGACAGCTTATTAAGTCATGGCGGCGACGCGCCGACGCGATAACTCATCGCTCCGGCGCGCAGAGGAAGGGGCTGCTTAGCTTGCGCTGCTGTTGTCTTCGGCGGCCATTACCATGCGCACCAGGTGGGCCAGTGAGCGCACGCCCATTTTTTCCATCACCCGGGCGCGGTGAATTTCCACGGTGCGCTGGCTGATATCCAGGTCATAGGCAATCACCTTATTGGCCTTGCCTTCAATCATCAGCTCCATAACCTGTTTCTCGCGGGGGGTTAGCTCGGCGAGACGCTCAATAATCTTGTGCTTTTCTTCCAGGTCGGCGCGGTTTTCAGCGTCCGCGGCGATCGCTTGTTGAATCTTGCCCAGTAGCTCTTCCTCTCGGTAGGGCTTCTGCACGAAGTCAACAGCGCCGCGCTGCATGGCTTCAACGGCCATCGGAACATCGCCGTGGCCGGTAACGAAGATAATCGGCAAAATGGAGTTTCGCATGTTCAGCTGGCGTTGAAGCTCCATGCCGTTCATGCCGGGCATACGGATGTCCAGTACCATACAGCCGGCCATATCAGTGGAGAAATCCTCTAAAAAGGCATCTGCGCGAGAGTACGCGGCAACGTGGTAGCCTACCGATTCCAAGACCATTTGCAGTGAGTCGCGAACGGCGTCATCGTCTTCAACCAAGTAGACAGTTGCTTCTTTTGTCATTATCCCGTCCTTGCTTTGTCAGGCGTCTTTCGCCCAGATTAGCCGAAATCTATGGGGTTTTGCCAGCTTCATGCAGAAATTCCTCACTGCGATACTGGCGAAGCGCGATCTGAGCCGATAAGCTTCTGGTTTATATGCCTTCGGGCCACCAATATGAATGAAGAAAGGGTGCGCATGAAATCGAAGCGCAGTTTAGTACAGATATACCTCCTCAGCCTGGTTGCCTTGTCGGCAATTCCGCTGGCTGTGCTGGGTTACATCTGGATCGCCAAAGAGTACGAGCGCTACACTCAGCAGAGTGAGGATTGGCGCGACAGTTATATCGAGTCGCGCCGTGAACTGCTGCGTCGCGAGGTCGACAAGGCCGTTGAGTACTTAGAGTTTAGGCGCACTCAGCTCAATCGTCAGCTTTACAACGACCTGCGCCACCAAGTGGCCATTGGTCTGTCCCTTATAGAAAACACACGCAAGGAATATGTGGGTGAGAGTCGTAAGGAGCAGCTGAGCCGCTTGCGCACAACAATGAGCTCGCTCAGCTTTCACGATAACAACGGCTTTTTCTTTCTTTTCGATTCTGCCGGGCGGGCAATTTTGCCGCCCATGCACCCCGCTGGTGATAAACGCCTGAGCGACGGCAAGGTACTTAATGCCTTTGCTGAACAGATACGCTCGGTCACACAAAAGAAAAATTACGACTTTGTAGAATACCGAGTCACTGACAGCAGTCGCCCTGGCACCAGTGAGCGCAACTTCAGCTTTGTGTACTACTTTGAGCCGCTTGGCTTGTACATGGGGGCGAGTGTTTACCTGCATGACGAGATTGCGCGCGTTCAGAAAGAAGTTGTTGAGCGTATAGCCGCTGTGCCCGTCGATACCGAAAACTCAATCCTGTTTATGGTGGACGGCGATGGGCGGCAGTTGGTCAATGGCTATGACCCCGAGGCAGTGGGCCAGCCAATGCCGGACGTGCTTGCCGTTACTCAGGGGTTGGACGCCGAAAACAACAGCTTGTTTACCGAGCTGAATTGGCGAGACCGGGAAGGCGGTCAGCAGCCGGTGGTTTCCTATATCCGTCGCTACCAGCCCTGGGGCTGGACCCTGGGCTCGGCAGTGTTTTTGGACGAGCTCAATGCCAAACTGTTGGCTGAGCGCTCCGCCCTGCAGAGCCGTGTAGAAGAACATATTTTATTCATACTGGTCATCGCCTTCGGCCTGATGCTGTTCTCGATGATCGCGGCGCGCTGGTTGGCTCGGCGCAGTGCGCACGGCTTCAATATCTTTCAGCAGTTTTTTGCCGACGCCAGCAAGCGTTCAACATTTATCGACGTGGAGCGGCTGCCGTTTGCCGAGTTTCAACACTTGGCGGAAGATGCCAACTTCATGGTCGAGAAGCGCACCCAAACGGAGCGCGCGCTTAAACTGAGTGAACGGCGCTTCCAATTAGCCTTGGATGCCGCCCAAAACCACCTCTGGGACCTCGACCTAAGCACTGGCTTAGTGACCGTGGGTGCCAGCTTCTTTCGCTCGCTGGGCTACACCCCTCCGAGCAAGCCTTATGCCGTGGCGGCATTTAAAGAAATTGCCTACCCGGATGATCTGCAAATTATCGCCTCTGCCGTCGATAGTTGGTTGGGTTTGGCAACTGGCAATAGTGTCGAGTTTCGGGTTCGCGATAGCGACGGAAATTACCACTGGATATACAGTCGCGGCGACGTTGTAGAAAATGACGAGCGCGACCAGCCCCTGCGCGCGATGGGTATCATGACCGATATCACCGAGCGCAAGCGCATGGAGCAGGATCTGGTGGATGCACGCATTGCCGCTGAAGATGCGCTTCACGCCAAGAGCCAGTTCCTTTCAAGTGTGAGCCACGAGTTGCGCACACCGCTTAACGGCGTACTGGGCTACGCGCAATTATTGCAAAAAGAGCAGGGCTTCCCGCCAGACAGCAAAGAGTATTTACGCGCGATTGAAAGCTGCGGCAAGCACTTGTTGAACTTGATTAACGATGTGCTCGATCTGGCAAAAATTGAAAGTGGCAATATCAATATCGTATGCGAAGCGAATGATCTCGATGATGTTATCGCCAGTGTTGGCGACATTGTCGGCCATCGCGCGAAGTCGAAAGGCTTGGAGTTCATCATTGAGGTTGCCGACGATGTAGAGCGCAAGCTGCAATTCGACGCCGTAAAACTGCGGCAGGTATTGGTTAACCTGCTCGATAACGCCGTCAAGTTCACCAACAGTGGACAGGTAGGTCTGAAGGTTGGTGTTAACGAAGTTGACGATAGCTTGCAGTTTGAGGTTCGCGACTCCGGTATTGGTATTCCCGCCGACAAGCTGCGAGATGTTTTTGAGCCCTTCCGCCAAGTGAATCCTCAAGACGGTAAGGGAACGGGGCTCGGCCTGTCGATCTGTCGCCGCTTGGTAGAGGCGATGGGTGGCAGTTTGAATGTGCGCAGCGAGGAAGGTGTTGGCAGCTGTTTCTACTTCCATATCCCGCTAATGCCTGTGTCAGAGCAAAGCTCGCCGTTATTGGATGCGCCCGAAACGCAGGAGCCTGTCGCCGAAGAAGCCGAGATATCGGGTAATCCTGCGGTGATTGTTGCCGACGACGTTGCGGTGAATCGCCAGGTATTGCTGGGCATGCTCGAAGATATTACCGACGATGTTCGAGAAGCGGCGAACGGTCTTGAAGTGATAGAGCGTTTGAAGGAGCGCGACGCCGCCGTTATTTTGATGGATTTGCGAATGCCGGAAATGGACGGCATGGAAGCAACGCGGATCATTAAGCAGGAAATGAAACACGATGTTGCCATTATTATGGCATCGGCCACCACCGACGAGGGAATGGTGGAAGAAGCGCGCTCCTTCGGCTGTGATGATTTCCTTCCCAAGCCGATTAGCATGGCAGACCTGTACAAGGTAATGGCGCGATTCTGCGATACCGCCGTGCCGGACGATTCACCGGTGGCGAGCGTTGCGCCGGCGGCGTTAAAAGCGGGATATATCGATGTTTATCCGAATGCATCAGCGTCTGAGGATGTGCCGCTGCCCGAGGAATTGCTGGAAAAATTAGCCCACGCCGTAGACCTCGGTGATGTCACCGGCTTGCGAGAACTGCTTGAGGTCCTGCGTAAGCGTCACCCAGAGCAGCGCGAATTGAGCGAAGAGGCTGAGCGCCTTCTGCGTGAATTCGACTTTGAGCGCTTAGGGCAATTGTTCAAATCAGTAAATGAAGGAGCCGCCGTCGATGGCACCTGATCGCGGCGGAGAGCAGATACTGCTCGTCGACGACAATCCCACCAATCTCCAGGTATTGTTTAAGACGCTTGAAGGCAGTGGCTACCGGCTGTTGGCCGCGCGCGACGGTGAGTCAGCGCTCTACACGGCAAAGCGCGCCAAGCCTGCGCTGATACTGCTGGATGTCATGATGCCGGGGGTCGACGGCTTTGAGGTTTGTGAGCGCTTAAAAGCGGACCCCGAAACCGAAGATATCGTCGTTATTTTCCTCTCGGCATTGACCGATAGTCAGTCCAAAGTACACGGCCTGGCCATTGGTGGTGTCGACTATATCGCCAAACCCTTCCAGGCCGATGAAGTACTCGCAAGGGTGCGCACGCACATCAAATTGCAGCGCCTGGAGCGAGCGCTCGCCAAGCGAAATAGCGAACTGGAGGATGAGAACCAGCGCATTCTCAACGCCGTGGATGAGGGGATTTTTGGCCTCGACAGCGCCGGAAGGGTTTCCTCGATGAACGCGCGTGCCGCAGAGCTCACCGGCTGGCCACAGGCTGATGCGCTGGGCGAGCCGCTGCTGGCACTGAAACTGTTCCCCGGCGACGACGGCTTAAACCAAGCCTTGTCGCTGCTCTGCGAAGCCGGTGTGAGCTTGCGCAAGAACCACGTTGAGCTAACCGGCAAGGACGGCGAGCTGGTTCAGGTGGCCTTGAGCGGCAGCGCCAGCGCCGAGGGTGGGGCAGTGCTGGTATTGCGCGATATTGGCGAATGGCTGGCAAATCAACAAGCGCTGGAGGCGGCCAGAAACGAGGTGGACCACCAGCGTCAGCACCTGGCGCATATTGAGCGTTTAAGCACCGGGGGCGAAATGGCAGCGGGTATCGCCCACGAGGTCAATCAGCCACTTACCGCAGTGAGTAATTACGCCCGCGTTGCCCAGCGCCTGCTGGCGGATTTACCCGAGGCGCAGCGCAGTAAGCTGGACGATGTGCTGAGTAAAATCGGCGTGCAGGCCGAGCGCGCGTCGGCGGTGATTCAGCGGATGCGCAGCTACGTGAAAAAACCCTCAGGGGCGAAGGCGACACTGTCGCTCAATGAATTACTGGAGGACGTGTTGGCGCTGGCGGAGGTGGATTCGAAGGTCAACCGTACTCGCGTAGTGTTTATGGGCGCCAATGACCTGCCAGCAGTCTATGGCGACGAAGTGCAGATTCAGCAAGTCGCCCTGAACCTGATTCGCAATGCGATGGAGTCGACCGCGGCGGCGCAAAGCACCAGGCCGGTTGAGGTGAGTACGTTTTTCGCCAACGGCCGGGTTGGTTTTCGCGTTCGTGATTTTGGTCTCGGTCTCGCAAAGGAAGTGGAAGAGCAGTTATTCAGCCCCTTCGTCACTTCCAAAGAGGGAGGGATGGGGATTGGTCTGTCAGTGTCCCAGACGATTATGCAGGGCCATGGCGGCGATATCGCCTACGAGGCCAACCCGGGTGGCGGGGCAGTTTTCTGTTGCGAATTTCCCGTTGCACAAGATCCAGCGTTGACGGATTCGCGTGACTCCGCCAGCGACTGAGCAGGGACAGCTCGAGCTGGAGGGCCTGTCGGTGCGCTACGTGGTGCGTCGCCAGTCGCAACGCCGCAGGCGCTTGGCGTTGCGCGTTTCCCCGAGCGGCGATGTTGAAGTTCGCGTGCCGCAACATACTCCCCAGCACGAAATTGATGCAATGCTTCGCCGTCACGGCCGGTGGCTGAGGTCGTGTATTGAGCAGGCAGTGCCGGCGGCGCCGGCTCCTCAATATCGCTGTGGCGACTATTTTTCCTATTTGGGTGAGCGTTGGCAATTGCGCGTTGAGCCGGGGCGTGGCACGAGCATTTTTCCCGAACAGCGTTTGCTGGTTATCAAAGCCAGAGATCGAAGCCCGGAAAATATTCGCCGCTTGTTTTTATGCTGGTTACGCGATCGCAGCCGCGACTATTTTGCCGCTCGCCTAACGCAGCTGTCGGCGAGCCTGCCGTGGCCGCAGCCGCTGCCGCCGCTGCGTGTCAGGGCAATGCGTTCGCGCTGGGGGAGCTGCTCAAGGCGCGGTATTTGCTTGAATACCCGTCTGATGAAGGCGCCGCCACAGTGCATTGATATGGTCATTGTTCATGAGCTGTGTCACATCCGCGAGATGAATCACAGCAGCGCTTTTTACGCGTTGATGGATGCGGCCATGCCGGGCTGGCGAGACGCGAGCCGACAGCTGGATGCATTGAGTGATCAGCTGCTGGTTGATTGACGCTGGTGATGTGCCGACACGGCGGTGAACAGCAGCACGCTGCTTTCTATTAACGACTCGCGGCTTTCGTGATAGCCATTTAACACCCAGCGCCGCGCCATTTGAACCACGGCGCCCACCAACCCTGCATAGACCATGCTGTCATTGGCGGGTTTGCTGAACTCGGCAATACCCAGCACCTGAGCAAGTTCGCCGATCAATTCGGCAAACTCTTCCATCGCTTGATAGTAGAGCGTATCCATCGCTTTGCTCACGCCAAAGATCTCAAACAGGATGACCCGCGCCAGCTCCGGTTGTTTCTCCAGGGTTTCAAAAAACGCACTTAGCCCGGTGCGCATGGTTTGCTCAGTCGATAAGCCGGGAGCGGCAATGGCGTTCAGCATCGCGTCGCGAAGCAGGGCGGTTTGCTGTTGATACAGCTCGCCAAGCAGCGCCTCGCGGTTTGCAAACGACTCGTAGAAATAACGCTCTGTTAACCCCGCCGACGCACACAGACTGCGAACGGTTGCGTTGCTGTATCCCTGAGAAGACACCACTTCCAGCGCCGCCTGCAGAAGAAGCTGGCGGCGTTCAGCGCGTCGCGCATCGGGGCTTTGGCCGCGATAAGAGCGGCGGCGTGCGGGGCTTGAATTTGTCATGGGCAAAATTTTGACATGGCGCGTTGTCAAATGTAAAGTGACAACATGCATTGTCAGAATGGCATCGGTTCTGACGGAGAGTCTTTTACCAAAGAGCGGCGCAGCGGCGCTGAGAGAACAATGAGCAAACAACAAGACTACGATTTTGATTATTTGGTGGTGGGGTCAGGTTTCGGCGGTTCCGTTTCGGCTCACCGGCTCACGCAGAAGGGCTATTCGGTTGCCGTGGTTGAATCGGGGAAGCGTTGGAATGCCGACAACCTGCCTGCCAGCAACTGGCGTTTTTGGCGTTGGCTGTGGCGCCCTCTGCTTGGCTTAAAAGGTTTCTTCAATATTCGCTGGTTCCGGCATGTGCTGATCTTGCAGGGCAACGCCGTTGGCGGCGGGTCGGTGACGTATGCCAACACGCTGTTGGTGCCCAAGGAAACGGTGTGGGACGACGGCAGCTGGGCGGGCCTGACTAACTGGAAGCAGGTTATGCCCCGGCATTACGATTCTGCCAGGGCGATGTTAGGGGTCACAGAAAATCGCATCCTTGGGCCCGCAGATCATGCGCTGAAAGAGATTGCTGACGACTGGGGCTGTGGTGACACGTTCTACCGAACACAGGTGGGCGTGTTTTTCGGCAACGAAGAGGATGAGCCGGGCACCCGTTATAACGACCCTTACTTTGGTGGCAATGGTCCGGCGCGTAACAGCTGTATCGCCTGTGGTGGTTGCATGGTTGGTTGCCGGCACAATGCCAAGAATAGCCTGGATAAGAACTACCTTTACTTTGCAGAAAAGCAGGGCGCAAAAGTATTTGCCGAGAGCAAGGTCGTCGATGTGCGGCCACTCGGCGATGCCCAAGGCTCGCAGGGCTATGAGGTCACGGCGATAAGCAGTACCTCTTTATTTCGCAAAAATGTCCGTCGCTGGCGAGTGCGCTCGGTTGTGTTCGCGGCCTCGTCACTGGGCACTCAAGACTTGTTATTTAAACTGCGCGACAAAGGGTCGCTGCCAAATATTTCGTCGCAACTGGGTCGCCGGGTGCGAACCAATGCAGAGTCGTTGATTGGGGTTCGTGTGCCGGGCAATCCGGAAATGGATAAGGGGATTGCGATAGGTTCGGGGGTGTACCTGGATGAGCACACGCATATCGAAGCAACGCGTTATCCAAAAGGGTCCGACGCGATGGGCATGCTGGTTACGGCAATGACGCGCGGCGATACAAGTGCCACGCGCATCGCTGTGTGGATCAAGACCGTACTCAAGCTCCTGCTAACCCGTCCCCTGCAGGGGATTCGCATGCTGATCCCCTTTGGTATGGCCTCGCAAACGATTATTTTTCTGTGTATGCAAACCCTGGAAGGCCATATCGATATGCGCTACCGGCGCCCTTGGTACTGGCCCTTTAGCAAGAAAATGCTCAGTCATGGCGAACGCATTCCCACGTATATTCCTCAGGCCAGCGATTTCGCCCAGCGGGCGGCGGAAAAGCTGGGTGGAATGGCGGGAAGTTTGCTCACAGAGGTGCTCTTTAATATTCCTGCCACCGCGCATTGTATGGGCGGTGCGGCGATGGGACGCTCTGCTGACGAGGGGGTGATTGACTACCGCAACCGGGTGTTTGGCTACCAAAACATGTATATCTGTGACGGTTCCATGCTGGGCGCGAACCTGGGTGTAAACCCCTCACTTACCATCACCGCCTTGACCGAGCATGCCATGAGCCACATTCCCGCCAAGCAGAAGCTCACTGACGAAAATGCGGCCCCTAACAGCGCTGCCGCCTAGGGGCAGCCTCCGCCTCGAAAACAGGGTCCAGGCTTAGAGTGGCAGTTGTAGTGACGCGTGGCCGCCGAGCTCGCGCTTGCCTGCTGCTGTCACGCTGATTTCCGCCCTCAGCGAGCGGCCGAGGGTATAGCGGATGCCGGCGTTGCCGGTATCTCTCTCGTAGCGATGCTCGGCGTAGTTGTAACCCATAACGAGGGCAAATCGGCGGGTAACGTTCAGGCTGGCCGAGAGGTTGACGTCGCGGCGCTGTGGCGCCTCGCCAAAGCGTGCTCTTGGCACGAGGTCACCCATGATTTGCACATCTCCCCAGGGGCGTCGATAGTCGATCCCGGCGATCACCCGGCTGCGTTGGCGGTAGAGGTCACCGCTGGCTCCGCGCAGGGATTCGGTATACAAGTCTTTGACTATTAGGTGCAGGCCGACATGGCCAATGGTATGTCGCATGCCGAGGTCGGCATTGAGTTGCACGCGGTTCTTAATGTCGGTGTCCCAGTCGAACACTTTATTCTTTTCGTAGTCATCGTAATCGATGCGACGCTCAAGCAAGCTGATGACCTGTATCTTGCCCAGAATTCCAAATTCAGTATTCGGCAGAGCGTCCAGGCGGAAGTGATAATTAATGCCCGCGTGGTTTTCCAGCACGGCGGAGATATCCATGTAGGATTCTAGGTCGGGGCCGCCAAACAGGCCGGTTACACCGGCGAAGCGCAGGCGATTTTCATCGCCTTCGTCATAGTAAAAGCGCGCGGTGCCACGCAGCTCGCTGCCCAGCCGGTAGTGAAACGGGCTCTCATTGGATGTTGCCAGAATAATTGTGCCGCGGCTGCGCAGGCTGGTGGTCGCGCCGTCCAAGGCTTCGAGCGCGTCGACTAAATCTTGTTCGTCACCCGGAATCAACAATAGGCCTCGCGACCTCGCCTCGAGATTTTCGCCTTCTTCTTTTACCTCCAGTGCTTTGTCCAGCAGGTCGTCCCTGTCGTCGAAGTAGATCTCGCCGTAACTGTAGAGCAGGGTTTCTTTTGGGTCGCGGCTGGTTTGTGCGTCAGCCGGATTGTTGTCCAGTGCGCGCAGGTCCACGGGTTTTGAGTGCTGTGCGATGGCAATGCAGCTGTACAGGTAGCAGGGGATAAGCAGTAGCTTAAGAAGTCGGCTCACTTGGGGCTCCGGTGTCGCGGCGCGACAGCTAGGCCGCATATTATGGTGTTTTGGCGAGGATAGCGGGGGCAGCTCAGGGCGGCAAGCGTCGGCGTAGATTCTTGTGTATGATTCTGAGCGTCGGCGATGACCGACAAATAACAATAACGATGTAGAGCGACTCATGACTTCCTATGTTTCTGAGATAGCGCAGCGTAAAACGGTGTGCAGTTATCCCCGGGTTTTAACAGCTATTCACTGGTTGGTCGGTGGCGTGTTTCGGCTGCGAGGGTGGCGTTTTCAGATGCCTGCGCCGGCGCCGCGCAAATATGTGATGGTCGTTGCGCCGCATACCAGTAATTGGGACTTTTTCTTGATGGTAGCGCTTGGCGCCGCGCTGGGGCGACAGGTGCGCTTTATGGGCAAACACAGCTTATTTCTCGGCCCGCTTGGGAGCTTGCTGCGTTGGTTAGGTGGTATTGCTGTAGAGCGCACAAGTCGACATAACTTCGTTGAGCATATGGTTGAGCAATTTCACAATACCGATGACATGGTGCTAATTATTGCCCCGGAAGGTACGCGCAAGGCCGTAGAGCGCTGGAAGGGCGGCTTCTACCACATTGCTGCAGGGGCGGGTGTGCCCATTGTGCCGGTGTATCTTGATTACGCGGAAAAACGGGTTGGCTTCGCGTCGCCGTGTGTACCCACTGGCGATATGGATGCGGATATGGTCGATATCCAGCAGTGCTATGAGCGCGTCACTGCTCGTCACCCCTCCGGCGATAGCAGCCATCCCAACAAAGGTAGGTAGATTACCCAATAACCCTGGGCGGTGTGCTTGCTGACAATGTAATTTTGCGTAAAACGGCTACACTCAGCGCATTACCACAGCGAGGCGGCAAGTCATGAATGAGTTCTGGCGCAGTATCCTGGGGCCGGAAATGCCACCCCATGGTCACTGCTACCTTTGGAATGAGCAGTTGGTGTTTCTGCACGTTCTTAGCGACACCTTAATTACCCTGTCTTACTTCACGATTCCCATTGCTTTGATTGTCCTCGTCAAACGGCGTGACGATCTCAAGTTCAATTATATGTTCTTGATGTTCGCGGTGTTTATTTTTGCGTGTGGTACCACGCACTTAGTGAATATTCTGAATGTTTGGTACGGTGCTTATTGGTTAAGCGGCACCATAAAGGCGATAACAGCCATCGCCTCTGTCGGCACGGCAATACTCGTGTGGCCCCTCATCCCCAAAGCCCTGGCGTTGCCGAGTAACGCGCAGTTGGTCGAGCTGAACAATCAGTTACAGAATGAAATTGCGGAGAACCGTCGTAAACAAGAAGAGGTGGAGCGTTTGTCGGCAGACTTGCAGAGCCTTGTTACCCAGCGTACCGAAGAGCTCGCCGAAGCGCGGTTGAATAAAACCCTACTCGAAAAGACCAATGAGTCGCTCAGTAATAGCAATACGGCACTGGAAGAATTCTCGCGCGCCAGTACCGAGGGTTTTGTCGAGCCCTTGAGGGTTATCGATGTATACAGCAAGCGCCTGCAAGAGCGCGCTGGCCAGGAGTTGAGCGAGGAATCGCGGCAATGGTTAAGCAAAGTCCGTGAGGCAAGCAGCCAGGCGTCGCGCTTGAATGCCGGCTTGCAGCGTTATAGCCAGCTGCCCTTGAATGAGCCCGTTGAGGAGTTGAGCCTGGACAGCTTGGTGTCGCGAATTATCGACGACGAGGCGATGGCCGATGTCGTGAGCATTCAACCGCCCGGCTTGGGTACCGCCGTGCTGCCGGGTGGAACGCTGACCTTGGTTATCAGAGAATTATTGCGCAACGCCAAACGCTTCAGTGGCCAGCGCCCATTGCGAGTGGATATCGGCCGCTTACCCGACCCCACGACGGGTGGCCTCGCGCTGTTTGTACGGGATAACGGCCGCGGGATTCCCGCTGCCCAGCAGAAGCGTGTCTTTGCGCTCTTCGAGCAATTTCATTCGGAGGGCGAGGGTGTTGGCCTGGCGTCTATTCGCCGCCTCGTTAGTGAATATGGTGGCCGTGTCAGCGTTATCAGTGACGGAGAGAGTGGCAGCGAGTTCCGCGTTGAATTCCCGCTGCTGTAATTCGCTCACTTTTTGTCTGGTGAGCCGTCAATTTTGTCGAGAATGCGGGTAGCAGTGTCGTTGTCCTCTTGCCAGAGTTGACGGGCTAACCTTGCTGCGGTGTCGCGGCTTGTCACTAAGTGCTGCCGAAAGCGCCGACAGGGGCCGCAGATCATCAGGTGCATTTTAAATTGCAGGCCTGCCCAACCGCGCGGTGGGTTATCGAGGTGGTCACTGGCCAAATGGCTTACTTCCTTGCAGCTTAGCATTCCCCCGTCTCCTGAAAGTGGTCGACAACATCTAATAGCTTGAGTCGCGCTCGGTGAAGTAATACGCGTACATTGCTTTCGCTTAGCAGCAATTGATCGGCAATATCACTCAGTGGCATTTGCTCTATATCACGCAGCATAAACACCGCTTTTTGGTTCTCCGGTAGCAACGTTAATGTGTGCTCGATACAACAGCGCAACTGGTCTTCCTCTAGCAGGCGTTCCGGCGTGCCCAGTTCCCAATGCGCTGGCGGGATTTGCCAGTGGCCATCGGCGGCGAAACGGCTCTCCGCGAGCGCTGCAGGAAGCTGTTCGGTATCGGCTACATTCATATGGCGCTTCTCCTTGCGAAGTCGCGATTTGGCCTCGTTACTGACGATCTGAATCATCCAGGTCGATAGTGCAGAGCGTCCTTCAAAGCGGTTTATCGCCTTGAATATTGAGGTCCAGGCTTCCTGTACCACATCCTCGGCAAAGACATCACCAATAATGGCGCGGGCCACAATGAGCAGGCGCTGATTGTAGCGCACAATAAGATCCCTGAATGCGGCGTTGTCACCGCTTTGCAGGCGTTCGAGCAGGGCGTCGTCTTGCGTTACTTGTGACACGCGTAGTGGCCTTCGTTTTATTGCGAAACGTAGGCCATAGTGTCCCTGATAACGCGACCCGACGGCAATGCTTGGCGGTAAAATTGCTGACATCTTTAGTGGCGTTGTCGCGTCATGTAACGGTGGAGGCCGTCATCGATACTCACGTAGCGCCCTCCGCCCATTTTGATCAGGGCCAGTAGCATAATGAAATAAGTGGCTGCGAACTCGATGCCGTTGTTGAGGATCACGAAGTTGCCGCTCTCAGTCAGCCAATCGTAGTGGCCGTGTTCCTGTAGAATGGATTTCGCCGCGTCCAGTTTTTCCGCTGCGGCGTCAACACGGGCATTTGCAAAGGGGGCACTCGCATCGGCGATCGCTTGCCAGCCAAAGGACCAGTGCACGGTGGTGGCGGCCACCAGCATGGTAACGGCGAGCGGCACCGCTATCCAGCGTGTGGCGAGGCCAACGAGCAGCAGGGCGGCGCCCGCCAGCTCAGTGGCCGTAGCCAAGCCTGCCATCAGTGTTGGCATGGGTAGCCCGAGGCCCCACTCGGGGTTGCCAAACCAGGCGACGGTATCGTCGAAATGGCGGTACTTATTGCTGCCTGCCATCCAAAATATTGGTACCAGATAGAGCCGAATCAGCAGTGACGGCAGACCAGAGAGCGGCGTCAGCAGGCGCCCTAGTCCCTTGTGTAGGCGAGTGACCGTGTCAGTAGCGGTCTGGAGAAACGTCATGGCGAGCATCCTTATTTTTACAGGTATGCGCCATAGACGAACCGCGTTCGCCATTGTTACACCGTCTGGAAATATTCCAGCGATGCCAATAAATTTTATTAATTCGCTGTAACAACTTTCTCTGTGAGTCATCTATGCTGTAACGCAGGTGCTTTTCGCTGGCGTCAATTAAACTTTCTAAACGAGGTAGTACATCCATGAATAAATCAAAAATGACAGCACTGACCGCCGCCATGTTCGCTTCAAGTCTTGCTTCCGCTGCGGTGAGCGATAGCGGTAACCCCTTCAGTGCGCAATCGCTGAGCAGTGGCTATCAACAAGTGGATTTTGGTAAGCACGCTGAGGGTAAATGCGGCGAAGGCAAGTGTGGTGGCAAAAAGGCCAGCGACGAAGGTAAATGCGGCGAGGGCAAGTGCGGTGGCAAAAAAGCCAGCGACGAAGGTAAGTGCGGCGAAGGCAAATGTGGCGGCAACAAAGCCCGTGACGAAGGCAAGTGCGGCGAGGGTAAATGTGGCGGCAACAAAGCCCGTGACGAAGGCAAGTGTGGCGAAGGTAAGTGCGGCCACTAAATTCGTGGCGGCAATAGCGCCGCCCACTCCTCTTTTCTGGTAAAGGTCGCCAGCGCTATTTATAGTGTTCGGCGGCTGCGCCACAGCGCAGTCCTATTATCGGTATGTTGGGCGGTGTTGTGGCAGGTTTTCCTTTTCGATTTTCACAAGACAGGCGGCGCTTAGCCATTGGCGTTGGCTTGTCCCTGCTCACTGTTTTCCTGTCGGCGACCGTTGCCGCGGTCGGTAAACATTTGTCGGGAATGCAGGTGCCGGTATCGGCAATGATCGTTGCCCAATACAGCATATCCTTTGTTTTTACCCTGCCCAGTGTTGCGCGCGGCGGCGTTGCCAGCTTGCGTAGTGAGCGCCTGCCCATGCATTTTTTGAGGGGGTTAAGTGGGGTTGCATGCTTCTACTTCTACTTTTTCGCGCTCAGTAAAATCTCACTGTTAGAAGCCACGCTGCTGCGCAACAGCGCACCATTGATGGTGCCCCTGTTAATATTTTTGGCGTTGCGAGAGCCGGTGAGCCGTCGCAGCTTGCCACCCTTACTGCTGGGTTTTGCCGGGGTGGTGTTGGTGCTGCGGCCGGGCTTTGCGGAGTTGAGTATCTGGCATTTGGTTGCGCTGGGCTCGGGCTTGGGCCTGGCTATTTCTATGATTACCACGCGTATGTTGGCGTCCACTGAACCCGCAAATCGGATCTTGTTCTATTACTTTGCCGTGTCCCTGATGGTCAGCGTGCCGTTTTTTCTCTGGCAGGGCGGCGACGTGCATCTCTCGGCCTACCCTTGGTTGCTGTATATGGGGGTGGTGATCTATTTGTGCTTTCTGCTGTACACCTGGGCTTATCGCTATGCCTCGGCATCGGTGCTCGCGCCGACCAGTTATTTTGCGGTGGTCTTTGGCGGGCTGCTGGATTGGCTGATCTGGGGCCTGCTGCCAGATACGCTCACACTGATTGGCATTGCGCTGGTGATTCTTGGCGGTGTGATGGTTGTCGGCGGCCGCGATGATGCCAAAACATAAGTAGTGCTCATAGGCTCTTGTACAGCGGCGCGAGGGCCGGTTTGGCGGGACTCTCGGCCTGCTGCTTTCTGTAGGTCGCTGCGGTCTGTAGCAACGCGGCGTAATTCACACAGGGCTCGGCGGCGCGATAAAGTTCGGCGTTGATATTGTCAACGTGAGTGGCAAAGGTGGGTTCGTGGGCGACGAGCTCCGCTAAACTGCGATAGCCGTCCTGCTGGTGAGAGGCCCAGTCTTGTAACGCCGCTCTCGCGGCGCGGGCATCGCGCTGTTTGCAGGCCTTTTTCAGCCTTTGGTAAGCCGCCTTTTCGTGTTGGTCATTCTTCTTCTCAACATCCCGGAGAGGAGGCTCTGTGCGATCACGACGACGGAGCAGCGCCCACAGGCAAAGTAGATTGGTGCAAATTAATAGGGCAATAATTATCCGGTAGGGTGTCAGTGCCGTGTGTGCGCTGGTTGCCGGGCCACTGAGCGGGGTTGCCGAGGGCGCAGCATGCGACGCTGCGGTTTCGATGGCCTCATCGCCGGACGCGCCCGGTGCGGGGCTTACAACTAACTCCCGGGCGGGTAATACCGCAAGCTCGGCGCGGTTAGTGCGCGTGTTCCACCAGGCAAGCTTTATTTCGGGCAGGGTGTAGCGCCCGGCTTCGTTGGCGATCATCGCTGTGGATTCGCTGCGCAGGCCAACCAGTATTTGTTCATCTTTGTTATTTTGCAGCACTGGCTGGTCAGGGTAGAGCTTGGCCCCTGCCAGGTCGTAGCGAGGCAGTGCCGGTAGCTGCGCTGCCATCAGCCCCTCGGCGCGAATATCCACGCGACGGGTAATCGACTCGCCCACCTGCAGTTGTTCGGGGTCGCTGCTCCACTCTTCAAAAATCTCTACGTTGCCCGCGGGCAGCCATAGCGCGCCGTCGAAGTCTGCGGGGGGGGATTGAATATCAATTTCCATGGGGGGGCTGCGACGTACCAGTAAACGGCCTGGGTCTAACAGTGAAGGGCGGTAGCTTTCCACGCGCGCTTGCAGCGTCAACGCAGGTATCTCCAATGTGCCACTGCGCTGAGGAAAAACGGCGTAGCGGCGCTCGATAACCCGGAAGTTGCGGCCATCAACGCGTTGGTGGTAACGACTCTCCCCGAGTGACTCGACCAGCGCATTGTCGACTTCCAAAGGGTCCAGGGTGGCGTCGAGAAAATTCACCGAGCTGTATAGCTTGACGCTGTATTCCAGCATTTGCTGAACATAGCCGCGACGCGGTGTGATATCCGCCTCTAACCACACTTGGCGATTGTCAGTATTCTGGCGTCGCGCGCTGTTTGACGGCGTGACGCGGATACTTATGGCCTTGGTTTGTTTGTTGCCCATGGTGATGGCGGGGATGGTCAGGTCGCCTTCGCGCTTCGGGGCCAGCGTGTAGTCCCACTGACGGCTGCTGCTGATTTTGCCGTTGACGATATTGGTGCGGCTGCTCTGCTGTCGGTTCAGAATATGGAAATCAGTGCTCAGCTCGCTTACATCGGGCTCGCCGCTGAATAAAATGCTGTCGGCTGACAAGGTGAGGTTGAGGGTTTCCTCCAGGGCGACTTGATTGCGGTCGACCGAGGCACGTACTGTGGTCTCGGCCTGCGCGAGGCCGCTACAGCAAAGCGCAAAAAAGCTCAGCCACAAGGTCGCTAGATACTTAATACGGGGCATAGTTTTCGGCCTCCGGCAGCTCGCCTTGGCGGCGGCGCTGATCATATTGGTATTGGAATTTGTTGCGAAGCAGCGTATCCGAGCTGTCAGGAATATTTCTCAGCCACTGCTCTTGCGCCTGTTCTTCCTCTGACAGCGGCGCCTGAGCGGCGCCAGCAGCAGGCGCTGCTTTGGCATTTTCAGCGGGCGTAGTGCCGTCGCTTTGTTGGGCGACGGCGTCGTTTTGCGCATTGTCATTCTCACCGCGCTGTTGCGCGTGCTGCTCGGCGAGAGCCCTCTGGTTCGCCGTGTTTTCTGAAGCAGGTGCGGCGCCGGAATCGTCGGTGCCTGGATCCTCTGATGGGTCGGCTTGCTGTTCCCCTGATGACTGTTGCGGGTTTTCGCCTGCGTTGGTGGCATTGTTGTCAGCCGCGTTGTTATCTTGCGGGTCGCCGCCTTGTTCTTGGTTATCAGCGTCTTGATTTTGAGAGCCCTGGTTTTCAGAGGCCTGATTTTCAGAACCTTTGTTTTCAGAGCCCTGGTTTTCAGAACCCTCGTTATTAGAACCCTGGTTTTCAGATCCTTGGCCGCCGCCTTGCTGCTGTTGTTCTGTTAATTGCTCTACTAGTGCCTTGTTGGCTTTGGCATCGGCCATGTCGGGCTGGCGTTGTAACGCTTGATCGTAGGCCTTCAAGGCCTCGGCCAGTTTTCCCGCCTTGGCCAGTGCGTTGCCACGGTTATAGTGAGCGTCAGCGGAGTCTCGCTCTGCGAAAGCATCCGCCGCCGCGGCATAGTTGCCGGCGCGATAGTGGGCGCTGCCGCGCCACATTGGATCGCGGAACATGTCGGCGGCTTCTGCGGGCGCCTCCTGGAAGCGCTGCATTGCTCGTTGATCGGCGGTTTTCCACGGGTGCTGCCAGTCCAGCGCATAGCTGTGCTCGGGCTGGGTGAGTATCACGAGGAATACAATCAGCATGGCACCGCGCCGGAAGGCCAGCAGGGCAAAGGGCAGCAGGAGCAGGGCTAACCACTGACCGCCGTCTTGCCACTGCTCGAAGGTTTGCTGCTGCGTACTCTCTTCAAATTGTTGGCTGCCAGCGGCCAGTTTGCGCAGGGCGGAATCGCTCCGGGGCGCGCGTAAGTTAATGTACTGGCCCCCGGCTTTGCGGGCCAGGGCCTGCATCAAGGCCTCTGGCATACTGGCGACAATGGTGTTGCCTTGTGAGTCCTTTAAAAAGCCCCCTTCCGGCAGGGGGATAGGCGCGCCCTGTTCACTGCCCACACCGATAATTGAAACCGGGTAAGAGGACTGGTCGACAAAGCTCTCCAGTCCCTTTAGCTGCTGTGCAGAAAAGCCATCGCCGATAAGCAGAATGTGGCCGCTGGGGCTACCGGCATTGTCGAGTAGCTGCTGCGCCTGGACGAGTCCGCTAAGGGGGTTGCTGCCTTGCACAGGCATCATAGCTGGATGGAGGGCGGGCAGCAGCGTATTGAGGGTGTTGCCATCATCGGTGAGCGGCGCTACCACAAAGGCGTCGCCGGCGCTGGCCACCAAGCCTGTTTGGCCGTCGGCGCGCAGTGCCAGCAGGTCGCGTATGGCATATTTAGCCCGCTGCAGTCGCGACGGTTGTAGGTCTTCGGCAAGCATGGAGGGTGACAGGTCCAGCACAATTGCCAAACCGCCTCGGTCTTCTAATACGGGACTTGGCAGGCGTTGCCAGCTTGGCCCCATCAGTGCCAGCCAGCACAACAACCCCGCCAAGAACACTGGCCACAGGCGCCGAGAATAGCCGCCTTGCGGCTGCTCAAGGAGGTGGGGCAATAAGCCAGGGTCGATAAATTGTTGCCACTGCTGCGCCGAGCGCTGCTGGCGAAGGTGCAGCCATAAGCACAGCAGTATTGGCAGTGCGCTCCACACCCACTCGGGACGCAACCAGTGTAGCGTTATCATTGCGATCTCCTTTGCGCCAGCGCAATCGCCAGCGCGGCGATTAGCGCTGCGGTCAATGGCCAGTGAAGGAGGGAACGTCGCGGCCGAATCTGTTGCTGTTCCTGTTCAATCGGCTCTAGTGCGGCAATGGCATTGTAGGCCGCTTGCAGTTCTTCTGTGTTGCGCGCGCGGTAATATTCGCCGCCGGTTTGGTGGGCGATTTCGCGCAGTGTTTTTTCATCGAGGTCGGCAGAGGGGTTAATTTTTTTTGCCCCCAGCCCGGTTCCAAAAAAACCTCGCTTCACCATTTCTGTTGCGCCGACACCAATGGTGTAAATGCGGATATTCTCGCGCTGGGCTACGGCGGCCGCCTCTAAGGGCGGTAGGGTGCTGGCGGTGTCGGCACCATCGGTTAATAAAATTACCACGCGGCTATTTTCCGGGCGTTTACGCAGTCGCTTGATGGCAAAGCCAATGGCATCGCCGATGGCGGTTTGTTTACCTGCAAAGCCAACCTCGGCTTCCTCCATCAGTTGGCCGAGGGTAACTAAGTCGAAAGAGAGCGGAGATTGAATGTAGGCGCGTGAGCCGAATAGGATGAGTCCGAGCTTGTCGCCTTGGCGCTGGCGGACAAATTCGTTGACGACTGCCTTTACCACAGTAATGCGAGGCAGGGCGCTGCCTTGAACTTTCATATCTTGCTGAGCCATCGACCCTGAGATGTCGACTGCCAGCATTAGATCCCTGCCGGTGCTGGGAAGCGCCTGAGGCTCACCCACCCACTGTGGACCACTGGCGGCGGCAAGCAGGCTGAGCCAGAGCAGCCAATGTGCAATGACAAGCGGGCTTTTGGTGTTTTTTATGCTGAGGCTTTCGCGGTCGCGAAGCTGCATCAGTTGGTGGTAAAACGGCACCCGCAGGGCGCTTCGCACGGCCTGCTCGCTTGCGGGTTTGCTCAGTGCCCTAACGATGAGTGGCAGGGGCAGCAGCAACAACAGCCATGGCCACTGTAAACTCAGCATCCCTTCGCTCTCCTGTGCGTGCGCAGCCATGTGCTTACTGACCTATGCAGCCCGTCGCGATCAGTCAGCTGCGACGTTGCCTGATAAGCGGCGGTCTCCAGTTCGGCAAACTGCAGGGTAGTAAACACGGGGTGCTTGCAGTAACTATTTAACAGCTCGCACCAGGCGTCGCCTCGTTCAGTAGCGGCGCGTTGGCCATCAAGCTGTAAAGCGACTCGGCGCAGCAATTGATTGGCGCTCGCGGCGTAAAGGCTGTCATCGCTTTGCTGCGTGAGCCTTTCGAGTTCCGCCAGCGCGGCGCGGCGATAGGCGTTGCGGTTGTAGCGGCGGCGCCAATACAGCGCACCGGTGAGGGCGACCAACAACAGCAGTCCGAGCAGGGCAAACCAGCCCCAGGCCCAGGGAAAATCAGCCGGCGGTGGCGGTAGGTGGATGTCGGCGAGTTGGGCCAATGGGTCTGTGGGCCTTGGCGTCATGTTAGCCGGATCTCCCTGCTGAGGATGTCCAGTAGGTCGTCATCGGTATGCAGTGGTAAGAAAACAACGCCCAGCTGACGAAGTTGTTGTTGAAGCGTTTGCTGGGCCTGTGCGATGTGATCGCGGTAGTGCTGTTGTAGCCGCTGGTCGATATTAATGACCGAACGCTGCTGGCCATCGCTGAGGGGCAGCGCACCTTGCAGCGGCAAGCGCAGCTCGAGCGGGTCGTTGATGCCCAGCGCGACAATGTCGTTGTGACGTGACAGCAGCAGCAATTGCTTGTGGGCTTCGTCATCGTAGTCGTGAAAATCGCTTAAGATAAATACTGATGAGCCCGGCCTGGTGATACGCCGAAGCTCCTCCAGCGCTGAGGACAGGGCTTGTTGTTTATCCTCTGAGGGTGCTTGGAGTAGCCGCTCGCTGTACTCGCAGGCGCTGTTTAACAAATGCAGTACTGCTCGGCTGCTGCGCTTAGGCCGGAACTCGTTGTGGCGGTCGTCGGAAAAAATAAGGCCGCCGACTCGGTCATTGCTGTCCAGACCATTCCATGCCAGCAGCGCCGCGGCGTGGCAGGCCATGACTGACTTAAAGCAATGGCGGCTGCCAAAGGCCATCGGCCGACGCTGGTCCAGGCAAATAACAATCGGCCGCTCGCGCTCTTCCTCAAACACGCGGGTGTGCGGCTTGGTGGTGCGCGCGGTTACCCGCCAGTCGATGTGGCGAATCTCGTCGCCGCCTTGGTAAGCGCGAAGTTGTTGGAAGCTTAAGCCGCGACCTTTGAAGGGCGCCGGGTGATTGCCGGTTTGTCGGGCGACGTGGCGCCGTTGTTGGCGCAGGCGAAGTTGCCGCGCGGTCAGTCTGGCGGCTATCAGCGCAGCGCGGTTAACACTCGCGCCGCGAACTACGTAGTTCATTGATTCTGTTGAAGACGTCGCTTTGGCCATAGTGGTTTAGGCAACGGGTACGCAATGAATCAGTCGGTCTATCAATTGGTCGCGGGCAACGCCCTCGGCCTCAGCGGCGAAGCTGATAATTAAACGGTGGCGGAGCACGTCGTGGGCGACAGCTTGGACATCATCCGGGCTAACGTAGTCTCGGCCGGCCAGCCAGGCATGGGCACGCGAGCAGCGGTCCAGCGCGATGGTCGCTCGCGGGCTGGCGCCGACATCGAGCCACTGGTCGAGCTGTTGATCCCACTGGCCGGCATTGCGCGTCGCGACGACCAGTTGCACGATGTACTGCTCCACGGCGTCGGCCATATGAATATCCAAAGCCTGCTGTCTTGCCGAAAATATCGCCTGCTGACTGATTTGCGGGGCAGCGCTTTGCTCGCCCTGGGCCTCGTTGCGTACGCTGCGCAGAATGGCCAGCTCGGCTTCTGCACTGGGGTAGTCGACATTGACATGCATCAGGAAGCGGTCGAGCTGAGCCTCTGGCAGTGGGTAGGTACCCTCTTGCTCAAGCGGGTTTTGGGTTGCCATTACCAAGAACAAGGAGTCCAGGGCGTAGCTGTGGCTGCCGACGCTGACCTGCCTTTCCGCCATGGCTTCCAGCAGTGCGGACTGCACTTTAGCCGGGGCCCGGTTGATCTCGTCGGCCAGCAACAGATTGTGGAATATGGGGCCGCGCTGGAACTCAAAAACGCCGGTTTCGGGGCGATAGATTTCGCTACCGGTGACATCGCCAGGTAGCAGGTCCGGGGTGAACTGAATACGCTGGAAGCTGCCCTCAATGGCATCGGAGAGGGTTTTGATCGCCTTGGTTTTCGCCAGGCCGGGGGCGCCTTCAACCAGCAGGTGGCCGTCTGCCAACAGGGCAATAAGCAGGCGTTGGGTGAGTTGCTGCTGGCCGATAATCTGGCTGTTCAACCAGTCGTGGAGCTGGCTGATGTGTTGGTGTTCGGTCATTTAAGGTCTACCTGTGACAATATTCTTATGTGCCCGATGGTGGGGGCATTTGTGCCATTTTCAAGCGCTGCTGGGGCGAGGTTTAGCAGTGCGCCGCGATCAATAGACCGCGAGCGGCACTATTCATTCCCCTCATCTTCCCCAACAGCGCCATGGCAGCGCAATAACCGCAGCTCTACATCCAGGGTTAGTGACATCGGTGCACTGCTTAACAGCGCTTGCCGAGCTTCGTGGGTGGCGCGGTAGTTGTGGGGTGTCATGCTTAGCAGCTCGTCAAGCTCGCTGCGTGACAGTGCGCGGGTTTGTTGGTGGACGCGCACTCGCCTATGCAAGGGGCCGATAAGTTGTTCTGCCTTGTCCAGGCTCGGTGGCTCGCTGCGCCGCAATTCGGCGTACAGCTTTTCCCGCAATTCCAGTAAGTGGTCGGGGCCGCTGTCCACCTGCAGGTAGTAGCCGCCGTCGCGCAGTAGCCGTGAAAATTCGTTGTACACCGGAAAACCGAAGGCGCAGAGGACAATGTCCTGGCTGGCGGAGGGCAGCGGCACGCTGCGATTGCTGGCAACAATGCCGTTTAGTGAGCGGTTGCGCTGCAGGCAGCAACGCAGCGCCCACTTTGAAATATCCAGGCCGGTTGCCGTGACGTTGCCGCCCCGGTCGGCCAGCGCTTGTGCGAGCGTGTTGAGGTAGTAGCCATCGCCGCAACCGGCGTCCAAGACGCTGCATGACGCTGCCTCACCAAATTCGTCGAGCAATAACTGAGTGATGGCATCGGCAATGGGCCGGTATATACCGCGATCCAAAAATTGCTTGCGCGCATTGACCATGGCTTTGCTGTCGCCGGGGTCCTTGGATTTTTTGTGCTGTACCGGCAGCAAGTTGATGTAACCTTGGCGAGCAATATCAAAGCTGTGACCGCGCGGGCAGCGCCACTGTTGATCGCTGCGCTGCATGGCCTCGCCATCAATGGGGCAGCAGAGGTGTTGTAGAGCAAGTAAGGGCATAGTTGTTCACGGTTTGATACAGTGCGCAGCATACAGTGACACAGCTGGGCGACGCCATCGCTCTGACAGAGATTACGGGAATCATTACACGATGTTGAAAAAACTCCGCCAGGAAAAGCGCCAAAAACGCGCATTGGCCGAGGCGATTGACCGCCGGGTTGAGGCCTTGACCCAGCGCTTTGAGGCCGATGCCTTGCATCGCACAGAACGGGGTGTGGCGGAAAATACGCCGCGCCCCATCGTTGTTTCGCTAACCAGTTTCAGCAAGCGCATTCACGATGTGTATTTAACGATAGAGAGTCTGCTTCAGCAGTCCCATAAACCGGATCGTATCGTGTTGTGGCTGTCTGCCGACGAGTTCAGCGATGCCGACATTCCGGCAATTCTGAAGCGTCAATGCGCGCGCGGGCTGGACATCGAGTTTGTTGAGAAAGATCTCGGCCCCTATACCAAGTTCTTCTACGCCCTGCAGAAATACCCCGAGGCGTTATTACTCACGGTTGACGACGATATTCTTTACCCACAGGACATGGTCGACCAGCTCTATCGCGCTCACTTACAAGCGCCCAATGAGATTCACTGTACGCGCGGCCACCGTATCCGCTTAGACGAAAAGGGCGAGCTGCTGCCCTATAAGCAATGGTGGCGGCGCAATGATGACCGCGATAGCTCGCTAATGATTTTCCCCACTGGCGTGGGTGGTGTGCTGTATTTCCCCGGTTGTTTTGACGACAGCATTGACGACGTTGAGGCTTTTACCCGTCTGGCTCCCAATGCCGACGACGTATGGTTGAAAGCCATGAGCCTGAAAGCGGGTACCGTGTGCACCATGTTGGAAGGGCGCGGGGTGTGGATGCAGCGTTTTCCAGTGATTGCAGGCAGCCAGGAGGTGTCGTTAAAGCGGCGCAACAAGAGCAGGCGCACCGGCAATGATGAGCAGATCAAAGCCGTGTTTGAAGCCTACGGCTTGCTGCCTGTGCTGCGTGAGGTCGCGGCGCGCGAGCCCGGCTTGTAGCGCCGGGGCTAATCGGCGGGTACCGCGCGTTCCTTGCACCATTGGCGAAGGGCGTCAATACGCTCACTCATTGTAATAGACAGCGGCACGGTGTTACCCAGTTCACCGACGATATGGGCGGTGCTTAGCGCTTCGTCGCGGGCGTTTGCGGTGTAGCCCGCGGCAACAATAGCCTGCTCGATCTCGGCGCCGGTAAACCCTGCGCTTTCCTCAGACAGTACCTCCAAGGAAAAACTGTCGGCTGAGTAGCCGCGTTTTTCCAGGTGAACGGCGAAGATGTCTTCGCGTATTGCCGGTTTGGGCAAGTCGACGAAGAATATTTCATCCAGGCGCCCTTTGCGGATCAATTCGGGCGGCAGGTGTTGGATGGCGTTGGCGGTTGCAACGACAAAAACAGCTTGCCGGCGCTCTGCCATCCACGTTAACAGGGTGCCCAACACCCGTTTGGCGGTGCCGCCATCATTGCTATCGGCGACAATGCCTTTTTCAATTTCATCTATCCACAGCACACAGGGTGACATGGTTTCGGCAAGTGCAAGCGCCTCGCGGACATTGCGCTCCGACTCGCCAAAATACTTGTTAAACAGCGCCCCCATATCCATGCGCAGCAAGGGCAGGCCCCACATACCGGCGACGGCCTTGGCGGCCAGGCTTTTGCCACCGCCTTGAACGCCAACCAGCATAATGCCCTTGGGCGCATCCGTCTGCCGTTGCAGAAACGCAGCCTCACGTTTTTGCAACCAGTCGCGCAGTTTCAGCAGGCCACCGACATGGGCAAAACTCTCTGTGTCGTATTCAAAGCTCAGAACACCGTCCATATCCAGGAGTTGAAACTTGGCTTTGTTGACGGCCTGAATATCTGACTCGGTGATGGCGCCGTCCTGATAGATGGCGCCGCGCGCCAGTTTTCGCGCGTCTTGCAGTGGCAGCCCCCGAAGATTGCTGACCAGCTTGTCCAGGGCGCGGCGGTCGGTGCGGACCTTGCGTCCCTTGTCCTTGGCAAATTGCTGGGCTTCGCGGTGAATCGCGGCGAGCAGTTTGTGGTCTTCGGGCATCGACAGCGTGAAGCGCGCCGTCATGCGCTTGAATTCAGCGGGAATCTGCAATGCATGACTGATAAAAATAAGGCACTGCTTTGCCGCCTCTGCTTGCATGGCAATGTCTTTAATCAAGCGCACATTCAGCGGCTCATTGACCAAATACGGGTGGAAGTCACACAGGGCGTATAGCCCCGGTGAATTGGCGGCGCGAATATGTTTGAGCGCAGCCTCTGGTGACGTCGTTTGCGGCAGCGATGGTGAGTCCACGAGGTCGGCACGCCGCAAACCGTCGCTCGCTGACCAGGCATAGAGCGGTTTGGCGAGTTGAACGCCGAGTTTGCTTAGCAGGGTCAGTGCTCGGCGCTCCTCCCAGGTTTCGATAACAATAATCGGAATACGCGACTCGACGATGAGTCGCAGGTCGTGGCTATTATTCATAGTGCTTTAATGCGTACTCGCGGTAACTTATGCCGGCTCTGCGGTACTGGCTAATGCGCTTTCGCGCAGCTCGTCGTACGCGCGCTGGATGCACTCCCGGTAGAAGTCGGGGTCGGGCATCATATCGCGACAGGCGGTAAACGACAGGGCGATGATGCCGCGCTTGTTTTGCACGCTGGAATAGACAATGTGGAACAGGCCGACGTTGGGCAGCAGCGGACCAAAGTTCATGCCATTAACTAAGCGGGCACCACAGAAATACAGCTGCTCGCGTGGGCCGGGAACGTTGGTTATCACGGTGTTAAAAATTACCGCTGCCTCGGAAAGGCCTGTACTAGAGGCGGCGCGCAGCGCGAGCTGCAGAACCCCGCCATGTAATACATCGGTGACATCCACCGCAACACGCGGCCCCAGCGCGTTGGCATAGGCTTTGGACTCCAGCGAGGCTTGCTGAATGTGGGTGAGGCGCTCCATAGGGTCGGCGATGGTGCTGCACAGTGACACGGTCATAAAGCCGACCATATTTCCGCCGCTGTTTTGCTCGGCGGCGCTGCGCACATCAATGGGGCAGCCGCCAACCAGGGTTTTTTCCGGCAATTCCCCCTTGGCGCTGAGGTAGTGACGCAGCGCGCCAGACACGATGCACAGCATCACATCATTAATCGTGGCGCCCTCGCAGTGCTGTTTGATGCTGCGTAGCTCGGCGAAGTCAAAATTCACAGAGTCGACCACGCGGTGGGGGGACAGTTTTCCCTGAAAGCGCGTGCGCTGCTTGTCGTCGAGGCTTCGGAAGTCATTCTCTTTCCTACCGCGGCGGATACGCTGCCAGGCGGGCACCAAGTTGCCCACCAGTTTGGCGGTCTTAAGGGGTTTGCGCAGATTATTTGCTGCGGCCTTCTTCAGTATGTCGCTTCGAGTAAGCATGGATTCATGCTCAGTGTCCGGCACCGGGATATCTTCAACGGTTGGGCTGAGGTCATGCAGCAGGGGAAGCAGACGCGCCCCCGTGGCGCCATCCATAGCGGCATGATGAACTTTTAGCAGCACTGCGAAGCAGTTCTCCGGGAGTCCGGGGACGTTGTCCAGACCCTCGATGACGTACATTTCCCACAGCGGCTTTTCCATATCGAGCGGACGCGAGTGGATGCGGGCAGCGAGAATACACAGCTGCCGCCAATCACCTGGCTTGGGTAGTGCCATGTGGTGGATATGGCGTTCGACATCGGGGTCTTCGACTTCTTCCCACCACGGCTGGTCCAGGCCCCAAGGCACGCGCTGCAGTTGGCGGGTGAAGATCGGTGACAGCGGCGCCCGGGCGCTGATTAACTCAATAATCTGTTTGAAGCGAACCAAACCGCCGTCGGCGCTGGATTGGTCGTAAATGCCGAGGCTACTGATATGCTGCGGTATGCCCGCTGCCTCGGTATGGATGAACATGGCATCTTGGCCGGAAAGCTGGTGCATAGTGCTACCCCCTGCTGAATTTTATTGTTGTGTCTCGAGCCTTTTCTCGGCCCTTAGTCGCCTTGCCGCTGGCGTTGTTGTAGTGACCATAGTTGAGCATAGTGGCCCTCGGCTGCAAGCAATTGTTGATGATTACCCTGCTCAACAATACGGCCCTCGTGCAGCACCACAATGGTATCGGCATCGACAATGGTCGATAGCCGGTGCGCGATCACAAGCATACTGTGTTGTCTGGCAATGTCTCGCATGGCGGCAAGGATGGCTTGCTCTGACTTGCTATCCAGTGATGACGTGGCTTCATCAAAGACAATAATCGGCGCGCCCTTGAGTAGTGCCCGGGCAATTGCCACACGCTGTTTCTCGCCGCCTGATAATTTTAAGCCGCGCTCGCCCACCAGCGTGTCGGCACCAGCGGGTAGGCTTTGAATAAAGTCTTGCAAGTGGGCAAGGCGAATGGCTTCGTCGATGTCCTCATCGCTGGCATCGACCCGGCCGTAGCGGATATTGTCGCGGATGCTCTGATTGAATAGCACGGTATCCTGGGGGACGATGCCGAGAACACTGCGCAGCGACTGTTGGCTGACGGTGGCGATGTTCTGGCCATCGATTAAAATTTGCCCGCTGTCGACATCGTAAAAACGAAATAACAGTTTCAGTAAGGTGGACTTGCCCGCGCCGCTGCTGCCGACGATGGCGACTTTTTTGCGCGGCGGTAGGCGGAAACTAATATCGCGGAGAATCTGCCGGTCGCGGTCGTAAGCAAAGCAAACCTGGCTGAACTCCAGTTCTGCATCACGAACCGATAGCGAGGGCGCGCCGGCCTTATCGGTAACGCTGGCACGTTGGCGCAGCAGGGCGAACATCGCTTCAATATTCGCCATTGAGCCTTTCATTTCCCGGTAGACAAAGCCAAGAAAATTCAGCGGCATGAAAATCTGCATCATAAAGGCGTTGATCAACACAAAATCGCCGATGGTCATACTGCCCGACAGGGTGTCTTTGGCGGCCAGCAGCATTGCCGATGTCATCGCGGTTGCAATGATAAAGGCCTGGCCGGCGTTCAGGGCAAACAGGCTGAGGCGGTTCTGACGTCTTGCTCGCTCCCACTGCGCCAGCTCGTTGTCGTAGCACTGGGCTTCGTAGTCTTCATTGCCAAAGTATTTCACGGTTTCGAAGTTGAGCAGGCTGTCGACAGCGCGACTGCTGCTGCGCGATTCGGCAACATTGGCGCGGCGGATAAAGCCGGTGCGCCACTCTGTTGCCACCACGGAAAATCCGACATAACTCACCACGGCCAGAAGTACGATCAGGGCGTAATACACGCTGTACTGCCAGCCCAGTAGTACCAATACCATGCCGATCTCAATAAATGTCGGCACGATGTTAAACACCATAAAGCGCAGTAAAAAGCTGATGCCATTGGTGCCGCGTTCGATATCGCGAGACAGGCCGCCAGTGCGGCGGTTTAGGTGAAAATCCAGGTCCAGTTGGTGCAGGTGCTTGAATACCGACAGACCAATGCGCCGCATCGCACGCTCAGTAACGCGGCCAAACAGAGTATCGCGTAGCTCGCCGAATAATACGTTGGCAAAGCGCAGACCGCCGTAGGCCAGTAGCAGGCCGATCGGTGCAAGTGTCAGTGCGTTCAGCCCGCTGGTGTCCAGATAGTCGACGATATGTTTTAAGGCAAAGGGCAGGCCGACACTGGCCAGCTTTGCCGCGATGAGGCACAGCAGTGCCAGGCCGATGCGCGGCATATGGGGGCGGAGGTAGGGTAGCAGCTCTAGCAGGGTACGGGCGCTTACCCGTTGGTCTTCAGAATAGGGTGTGTGCCCGTGCATAGCTAGTGGAGTCTCTCGTCGGGAAGCCGGTGTGCCTGGAGCTCAATATTTTCAATTTGCTTGCCCAGAGTAATGATGCGGCCCTGATAGCGCTCGTCGCCTTGAGCACTGAATTCGAAATGATAGCGTCGCCACACTTGGATCTGCCCTTTGCGGTTGCGCTTCCACCACAGTGCGCGGAGCGCAATATTTTCATCGAGTAACTGCAGCTGATGTGCGGCCAAGTGTCGCTTAACAGCGATCAGGCAGTGCTCTCGTATCCCGACCGATGCCCAGAGGTGGTAGAGCACTATGCAAAGAAGAATAAGGGCGACCAAGTCGCTGAGTTGCAACACTAAAATATCCAGGCAATGAATAACCAAAATATCAGGAAGAAGCTCAAAAAGCCGCCAAGCATGAACTGCAGCTCACCGAGCAGGCCATCCCCTGCCGCAAAGGCGAACACGACCAGGGTGGCCACCGTGACAAAAAAAGCGATGACGGCGGCATTGCGCAAGTCGAGGCCGGGGGTAAAGTGCTGGTCAATGAAGCCGGTAACCAATGGCAGCGTCATGGCTGTGGCAGCGCCAAGCAGGAGCAGCAGCCCAAGCAGCAGGCCGCCAATTTTTAAGACTTGCTGGCGGTCTGTGCTCATTGCTCGTCAACTTGGCTGGCTTTTACCAGTTCTCTGAATACCTCGGGGCGGGGCATGCCGCTGGCCTGTACCTCGGCCTTGTCACCCGCCGTAAAGATGCTCAGGGTGCCAACACCAAACAAACGGTTCATTAGAGACTGACTGATTTTTACGGTGCGAATACTCGACGTGTTCAGCTCGGTACGGTCTTTGTTCAGCAGGCCCTGCTCGAGCACGATCTCGTTGCCATTAATTTCAAGGCGAGTGGCTTTGCACTTAAGGTACCAATACAGCAGGATCAAAATGCCAATCCCAACGGGCACCAACAGCAGCGCGAGAATGAAGCCGAAAGGCTTGTTGCGAAACATGGCGGGGTGTTCTGCGTATTGTTGGCTCACTTGTATCTCTCTTTATTCTAAGGGGTTGCTACATTCTACACGCTATCTGGAGGCTGTGAATTACGTTTCTGTGGCGATAACCGCTGGCCCGTAGCGCTGGTTAAATACCGGCGGCAATCGGCGCGGCTTGCCGTTGCTCAGCCGAATACATACCAGCTGCCAGCGCGCCCGAAGAAGGGTAACGCCGTCGCGAGAGCGTTTTAATTGAAAGCGTCGCTCCATCGTCAGGCGCTGGTCGTTAGCCGTTAACCACGTGGCCATTTCGCACTCTTCATCTAAAAAGGCTGCAGCGACATAGTCATATTCGGCATGCCGAATAACCATTGCGGCATCGAGCTGATGGTAGTCGTCCAGATTTAGCCCCAGCTCAACGGAATGCTGCCAGCCAACCCGCTGGCACCAGCTCACGTACACACCGTTGTTCACATGGCCCAGGCCGTCAATATCTTCGCGGCCGACACTCAGGCTTTGGGTGAAGGGGGCGGGCAGGTCCCAATCGGAGTTTACAATTGTCATAGCCTTTCCCTTTGCCAAAACGGTATTATGGCGACTGCCGCGAAGAAGGGAAGCGTGTGAACCGTGGGTTTGTGTCACAGTGAGCAGAGTGGCAGCTTAGTTAACTCGTTTTTTTGTGATGCAGGTCTCAAAAAGCGCGGGATTTTCCGCGTCTACTTCGGTTTTCCCTTACTTCGCCTATTTCCCACTGCTGGTTCAATGTACACACATGCCCCGTCAGTGGATGAGGCGCTTCGGCGTTGGCATGGCGGTGTGAATGCACAGCTCTCCCCCTATTGTTGGCAGGCACCTCGATACCTGTTTTTACGGAGTTACAGAACATGTTCAAACTTAATAAATTTAATCGCGCTGGCCTGCTCGGCCTAAGCGCTGCGGTGCTTCTTACCGCTTGCGGTGGCGGCGGTGGTGGCGGTTCGAGCTCAGGCGGCTCGGGCGAGCAAGCGACCTACCAAGGTGTAGAAGGCCCATTAGACATGGTTCAAGAGCCGCTGTCTGAGCAAGTGCTGGGGCAAATTGCCTCTGCAGCCGCTGGTACACCGTTGGAAGGCGCTGTGCAGTGTGTGGATCAAGTTGTTGTTCAAGACACGGTGGATATTCTCGATAGTATCCTGGCCGCGGTTAACCCCGACTCGATCAATGACCCCCAGCAAGCGTTTGCCGATGCTGCAACGAATGCCCAGCTGGCAGTAACGGAGCTGTTGTCAGATTTGCCGGTATTGCTGACTTCTCTGGCAGGGCAGGGTGACTGTACTGGCCCGAGTGGCGCGCCGATGGGCAGCAACCCGCTGGCAGGTACTCCTCTTGCCCCGCTGGGTGACGCGTTGGCTCCGCTGCTAACTGCAGCAGGCGGCAGCGGTTTTGGCAATGGTGAAAACCTGGATCTGACAGCGCTGCAAGCACTGACTGATCAACTGTCTTCAGCATTTAACGAAGGTCTGGCCAATCTGCCCGCAGAAGTGGCCGGTGCGCCAGTTCTTGGTGGTCTGCTGACTACCCTGCAAACGACCTTTAACGATTTGGACACAACTATCGGTGCCCTCGACGATGCCTCTGGCGACGAGACGGCTGGCGCTATCGCGACGACGCTGGACAACTTGCTCAGCAACCTGCTGACTCAAGTTGTTCCTGTCGAGTTCATCGAAGAGCAAGCTGGTCAGCCTGGTGCGGTTAGCAGCCAGATTAAAGATGGTATCGGTCAGGTAACAGCGCAGTTGGACAACGGTCTTGGCGCGGTGCTGGACCCTGCATTTGGTGCACTGTTCGGTGGCGCTCTGGATCCACTGTTTAGCGGTTTGAACATGCTGCTGACACCGATTGGTGAGGCGATTACTGGCGGTCTGGCGTCAGGCGGCTCTGGCGCTGGCCCAACTGGCACACCTCTCGATGCCTTGCTGGCACCCCTGGAAGGTGTATTTGCTGCCCTGACTGGTGGCGGTAGTGGCGACGGCCTGACTGGCACGCCGCTTGACCTGTTGCTCGACCCGCTGGCTTCAGCATTGGGCGGCGGTGGTTCTTGCCCCTTGGCAGAAACGCCTCTGAACCCGCTTTGCACCGTGGTTGATGGCCTGTTATCCGGTCTTGGTGGTGGCGGTAACCCACTGGATCTGTTGACAGATTTGCTCGACACCATTCTGGGCCCCCTGTTGGGTGGTCTGGGCTAAGCGCTTCGCGTCAGTGATGAAAAGGCGGCCAACAGGTCGCCTTTTTTTTGCCCGTGACTATGAATAACTCGGTTTTTCCGTACATCGAAAGCAGTGCCGTATTGGTTGAATACAGTGTGGCGTCGGGAAGGGAAAACGATGATCGGCGCCGGGTGCAGAGCCTTTCTGTACCCAATGGCGACTTAAGGGAGTAAAGCCTATGTTGAAATTATCCTCATTATATCGCGCCTTCATACTGGCATTCAGTGTCAGCTTGGCACTTAGTGCCTGCGGAGGCTCGAGCAGCAGTAGCAGTAATAACCCCAGTAGTATTCCCGATGGCGGTAATGGCGCCGATGACGGCGGCTCCGGTGATGGCGGTAACGAGGGCGGCAATGATGGTGGTTCTGATGGCGGCGGGTCCGGGTCGGGTTCCGACAACGGCGGCTCAAATGATGGCGGAGACGAGACAAGCCGTTATCAGGGAGTAGAAGGACCGCTGGATGTGATTCAGCAGCCCCTGTCTGAGCAGGTGTTTGGTGGCTTGGCGTCGGCAGCTGAAGGCACACCGTTAGAAGCCAGCATCAGTTGTCTGGATCAAGTCGTCGCGCAAGATACCGTCGATATCCTGGACGCGGTGCTCGCTGCAGTGAACCCCGAGTCGGCGGCGGATCCGCAGCAAGCCTTTGCGGCAGCGGCGGAGAATGTGCAGCTGGCGAGCAGCGAGTTATTGGCTGATCTGCCGGGTTTGTTAATGTCGCTTGCAGGGCAGGGCGATTGCGACGGTAGCGCTAGCCCCGGCGGTGACAACCCACTTGCCGGAACACCCCTGGCGCCCTTGGGTGAAGCCCTTGCACCGCTGCTGAATGGCGGTGGTGGTGGCAGCGCTGATGGCGATCTCGACCTGACCGCACTGACCGTACTCACCGGCCAGTTAAGCGATGCATTCGAAGAAGGTTTGAGCAATTTGCCGGCCGAGGTGATGTCGGCGCCGGTCTTGGGTGGCGCACTGACAACCCTGAGTGTGACCTTCGCCGACCTGGATAATACCGTGGTGGCCCTGGACAGTGGCAACGGCGTATTGACGGCATTTCGCGTGTCGCAGACCGTTGAGCACCTGCTAAAAAATGTACTGACCGGCATTGTTCCGGTCACGTTTATCGAAGAGCAGGCCGGGCAGCAGGGTGTTGTGTCCGATCAGATCAATAGCGGTGTCGAGGCGTTAAGTTCACAGCTTCTCGGTGGTTTGGCGGTTGTGCTGGCACCCACCTTTGATCAGGTGTTTGGTGGTGCCGCAGCGCAGTTATTCGCTGGCGTGAATACTATTTTGACCCCATTGGGTGAGGTGCTGAGCGACAGTGTGAATGGCGGCGGTTCTGGCGCTGGCCCCACGGGTACGCCCCTCGATGCTCTGCTTGCTCCACTCGAATCACTGGCTGCGGCGTTGCAGGGCGGCGGTAGTGATGGTGGGTTGACTGGCACGCCCCTGGACTTGCTGCTGGATCCCATCGCGTCGGCGTTAAGTGGTGGCGGGTGCCCGCTAGAGGGGACGCCGCTAGCGGTACTCTGTTCGGCAGTGGATCAGCTTCAGTCGGCGGTCTCTCAGCAGCCGGGGGCAGACCCGCTGGCACTGCTGACAGATACCCTGAAAGGTCTACTGGGTGGTTTGATCCCCTAAGCGTTTCGGCAACCCCTGCAGGGCGGCTTGTTAGCCGCCCTTTTTATTGCTCTTGCAAAAAGCGGCGCTGGGCTTCTTCAACAACGATGGCGTGTCGTCTGGCCAGTGCCTTGCGATCATCGTCGTAGCCACCGCCAATGACCGTTGCCACCGGGATGCCCGCTGAGCGACAGCGCTCGATGACCATGCGGTCGCGCTGGCGAATGCCGTTTTCACTGACCTTTAACAGGCCCAATGGGTCGCCGGCATAGATATCCACGCCAGCATCGTAAATCACCAGCTCCGGGCGGGCGCTGGCCAATGCCGTTTCCAGGGTGTCGCTGACGATGCTCAGGTATTGATCGTCTTCACAGTTGCTGGCCACCTCAACATCCAGGTCGCTGCAGGCTTTGCGCGCGGGAAAATTTTTCGCACCGTGTACGGAGCAGGTAAAGGCGGCGGGCTCGTCGGCGAGAATGGTGGCCGTGCCATCGCCCTGATGAACGTCGCAATCAAAGATCAGCAAGCGCTTCACCCGGCCCTGAGCAAGCAGGGCTTTAGCGGCGACAGCCAAGTCGTTGAATACGCAAAAGCCAGAGCCGAAGTCGCGATGGGCGTGGTGAGTGCCCCCGGCAAGGTGGCAGGCGATGCCGTGGCGCAGGGCCAACTGCGCGGTCAAGAAGCTGCCATTCGGCGAGATCCAGCTGCGCGTAACCAAGCCCTCGCTCCAGGGCAGTCCCAGGCGCCGCGAGGCCTGTTTGTCCAGGGTGTTGCTGGTGAAGCGCTTGATGTAGTCACTGCAGTGAGCGAGCTGCAATAGCTCGGGTCGGGCTTTTCCCGGACGATAGACGTTGCTTGCAGAGAGAATATGTTGACCGGCTAAATACTGATTTAGCAGGCCAAACTTTTCCATCGGAAAGCGGTGCTTTTGATCAAAGGAATAGCTGTAGACAGGGTTGGTGACCAATGGCAGTTGCTTCATAGGTGAGAGTAATCGTTCTGTCATTATTGGCACATATCGTGCGTTGCTGTTGGGCGAAAGCGCACCGCAACGGCCGTGGATCTGTCGGGCGGTGGTCGCGAAGATTGTCCCGTCGGTCAGTCTTTGTGTAGTATTGCCTCATTTTGCGCATCTCGCTCACCGTTTTGAGCGGGTGCACACTCCGGGGCGTCCCTACTAATTGCGCCCTAAATCGGTGCAGCGATGACAGGTTGGCTATGCGGGATCACTACCAAATAACCGTTACGAGTTTTGAGCGAACGCGGCATTATCGCGTACCACAATTTATCAAGCACTTTGCCACGGGCTTTGTTGCTGTGCTTGGACTGTTATTTGCCGGCGGTGTGCTGGCTATTTACGTACTCAGCAATAAGCTCGATGCAATGGATCAGGAGCTTTCCCGCCTTCATGTCCAGCAATCCGAAATTCGCGCAGAGAATACGGCTTTACTGCAAGAGCAGCAACGACTGCAAAATTCCGTTGAAGAAAAAGTGGCAGCCCTGTCGATGATGGGCGAGGAATTAGGCAGCATTGAGGCGATGATGGGCCTGTCTCCTAATCCGGATGCCGAGATTGAATTTCGCTTGGATACCGCAAGCCAAACAGCGCAGGAGAAGCGCTATATGCTCACCGCCATTCCCAGTGGCTACCCGCTGGAAGAGGCCAAAGTCACGAGCTTCTACGGTATGCGAAAGCACCCGGTGTTGGGAAAAATGAAATTGCATGGCGGGGCCGATCTGCGCGCCCGCATTGGTACCCCGGTGTATGCCACGGCCAATGGTGTTGTGGAGTGGGCAGGGTACAACGAGGGCGGTTTCGGAAAGATGGTGAAGTTGAGTCATAACTTTGGCTTCACCACGGTATACGGGCATTTAAGTAAGTCGACAGTTGCTGTTGGCGACTATGTAAAGCAGGGCGAGCTGATTGGTTACAGCGGGAATACAGGTTTGTCCAGTGCTCCCCATTTGCACTACGAAGTTCGCCACTTGCATCGGCGTCTCGCTCCGAGAAGTTTTATGGAGTGGTCGCTGGAAAATTATGACGGGCTTTTCACGCGCGAGGAGAGGATAAAGTGGGACTCATTAGCAAAAACAGTAAGAGATCAGATAGCCCTACCCGAACGACGATTATCGCTGCGGGGACCCATTTCGTCGGGGACTTCGAGTTAAAAGACAGCTTTCACTTAGATGGCTCGGTGGACGGCAATATCACATCGCAGGCTGATGTGACCATCGGTGTGAGCGGGCATTTTAAGGGCGATATAAAAGCCAAGCGCGTGCTAGTGAGCGGCAGGCTCGATGGCAAGGTTGATGCCGACTACATTGAAATTGTGGCGTCAGGGCAGGTGAATGGCGATATCCGGGTGCGTGAGCTGGCCATTGAATCGGGAGGCCAGTTTATCGGTGCGAGCCATGTTAAAAAACACGACACCCCAGTACTGACACCTGTCGACGCCAGTGCCGACGCAGACAGTAGCGACCGCGCGGCTGGCTGATTGTCAGCGCCTTCACCGCAGCGGTTGCAGATCGTTTATAATGCGCGGCTTTTGCTTGGAGGCAATCATGGCAATTGATCAGGCGTTAATGCAGCGCAGCCAGGGACAGTGTGAGCTGTGTGGCAGTAGTGACGGGCTCAGCGCGTATGAGGTTAGCGGTTCAGAGCAGCCAGCGTCGGTGGTGGTTTGTGGTGAATGCCTTGCGCAGATTGCCGGTGACGATGCCCTGCAAGCGGCGCGCTGGCACTGCCTGAATCAAAGTATATGGAGCACTGAACCCGCTGTTCAGGTGCTTTCCTACCGAATGTTACATCGCCTGAGTAGCGAGCCCTGGGCGCAAGACCTGCTGGATATGGTGTTTCTCGATGAGCCCCTGCAGAAATGGGCCGACGCAGGGCTGGCCGATAGCGACCAGGTGGCAACTGTCGACGCCAACGGTGCGCTACTTCAGGCCGGCGATAGCGTTACCCTGATCAAAGACCTTAACGTCAAAGGCACCAGTTTCACCGCCAAACGCGGCACTGCTGTTCGCAATATCTCCCTTAGCGACAACCCCGAGCATATTGAAGGGCGTGTAAATGGCACGCGCATTGTGATCATTAGTAAGTTTGTTAAAAAATCCAGCTAATCTTTTCCCCGCAGTGCGACCGGGTTGCACTCGCGGGGCCTGTCTCTTTAGATAGCCAAATTTGCCTCCAGCCTTGTTGTCGGTGGCTTATTTGGGGCCGCCAAACGTGGCTTCCTTCGCCTCGTTAGAGGCAAAAATGACCTCCAGTAAGTGCAATGCATTGCGTGTTAGCAGGCCCCAGTTGCTAACTGACGCCTTATTGTCGATTAGCATTCTGGGAATGGCACCATTTTTCTAATGAATTTTTAATATCGCTATGCTGTAATCGCCACTAACAAGACGTTTTTGCTTCCTCAAACCCAAATAAGAATAGTATTCAGGGGGAACATTGAAACCGACCGATGTAAAAGACCCGGAGTATTTCCACAGGGTGGTGGATTGCCAATATGCCTGTCCTGCCCATACCCCCGTTCCCGAATATATTCGCCTGATCGCGGCTCAGCGCTATACCGATGCGTATATGGTTAACTGGGAGTCGAATGTCTTTCCCGGTGTGCTTGGGCGCACCTGTGACCGCCCCTGTGAACCCGCGTGCAGACGTGGCAGGGTGGAAGAAGAGCCCGTTGCCATTTGCCGGTTAAAGCGCGTTGCTGCCGATAATAAGGCGGATATACAGGACCGCTTGCCGGTCATCCCGAAAAAGAAAAACGGTAAGCGAATAGCCTTGGTGGGGGCCGGGCCGGCGTCGCTGACGGTTGCCCGCGACCTCATGCCTCTTGGTTACAACATCGACTTATTTGACGAGCAGCCAGCGGGCGGCGGATTCATGCGCAGCCAGATACCGGCGTTCCGGCTCCCTGAGTCGGTGCTGAATGAAGAGGTCGATACCATTTTACATATGGGGGTGGTCAGCCACTTTACGCACTATGTGGACAGTTTGAAGGCGCTGCTTGAACAGAGCGATTACGACGCGGTGTTTGTTGGCAGCGGCGCGCCCATGGGGCGCGATTTAGATATCTCTGGTCGCGAAGCCGCCGACGCGAATATCCATATTGGCATCAATTGGCTGGCCAGTGTGGCGTTTGGTCATGTGCAGACAGTTGGGCGCAGAGTGCTGGTACTCGGCGGTGGGAATACCGCCATGGACTGCTGCCGAACCGCCCGGCGCTTGGGGGGCGAAGACGTGCGCGTGGTGGTGCGCAGCCCCTTTGAAGAGATGAAGGCCTCACCCTGGGAAAAGGAAGACGCCCAGCAGGAAGGCATTCCGATCTACGATAACCATGTCCCCAAGGCGTTTCTTGTTGAAGATGGCAAGCTGGTTGGCATGCGCTTTGAGAAAGTGAAAGCCGTGTACGAAGACGGCAAGCGGCAACTGATACCCACCGGCGAGCCGCCAGTCGATATGGCCTGCGATGATGTGCTGGTTGCCATCGGTCAGCAGAATGCGTTTCCCTGGATTGAGCGCGATATTGGTATTGAATTTGATCAGTGGCAACTGCCCGTTGTCGATAAGGACACCTTCCAGTCGACGCTGCCCAATGTGTTTTTTGGTGGCGATGCTGCCTTTGGCCCGGAAAATGTCATTACTT